>WPCI01194922.1_pt1 | contig 104702 bp, 97 predicted proteins | sample 5399871 | NCBI WGS metagenome assembly WPCI01 (sample SAMN12869469, study PRJNA574797) | sludge metagenome | isolation source: wastewater treatment of pH7 | place: China:Beijing | collected 2019-05-20
TGAATGGGAAGACGGAAACACTTACCCTGTAATCCGTGTCGAAGTAACTTCAGACTCTCATCCATTCTACACTGGACGTCAAAAATTCACTCAAGCAGATGGACGTGTCGATCGTTTCAACAAAAAATACGGTCTCAAAGATACAAACGCTGCAGAATAATCAAAACATTGTTAAGACAAGGTTTAGCAGAGCTCTCAATCATGGGAACTCTGTTTTTTTATCGCAAAAAATTTTTATAATATGTTAGTGGAAAGTATGCTATATAGATCAAATCTAGGGTATTTTGATTATAGTCTGAATATTGAACTCCTAAAATAAATAATAACAGTAATGAAATCAGAGATAAGTCACGATATTTTGTTTCTAATCGAAGGCGCAAATATAGACTAAATGCAATAACTAACAAGAAAAAGATCCTAAGAATCAAAAATAATTGAGTGAATACAATTTTATCGTCAGCAGTAACTGTTTAGATGGATCTGAAGATGCTGACATCAACGATTTTATTGATAGTGTGAAACAGGTTTCAGATCATGAAACACATTGAGTTGTAAGCGGTAACTATTTATTTTTAGAGATGTGTCTCGTATACTGAACACATCGTAAAGAGAAGGAGAGAAAAGAATGAAAACGAAAATCATGGATACCATGCAAAAATTTTCGAAAGCGATGTTTGTTCCGGTATTAATCTTGCCAATTGCTGGTATTTTAATTGCAATTGGAAACGTTTTTACAAATCCGAGATTGATTGAGACCTTTAGCTTTTTAGATAATCCAATCACAATGGGCTTTGGTAGTATTTTATCTGCAGCACTTTTGCCTGTTTTAACCAATTTGGGTGTCATTTTCTGTGTAGGTATTGCGCTAGGATTAGCAAATAAGAAAAAAGCAGAAGCGGCTTTTACAGCGCTATTAGGCTATTTAGTTTTCTTATATGCGATGAATAAATTTATGGAACTAAGAGGGATACTCGTAGCTCCCGATCAGTTACAAGGCTCAGGTCAAGCCTTAGTTTTAGGTGTTCAAGTATTGGATATGGGCGTATTTTTGGGAATTATTTTGGGAATTATAGTGGCATTGATCCATAACCGTTTTATTGATACAACGTTTAATAATGCTTTTCAAGTTTATGGTGGAGCTCGCTTCGTTTTTATCGTTTTGATTCCGGTATTAGTTTTAGCAGCCATTTTACTTTCATTTGTTTGGCCGATTGTTCAACAAGGAATTGATGGTTTGGGTGGCGTCATTCAGAAGACTGGTAACTTTGGAATTTTCCTGTATGGTTCCTTAGAACGTTTATTGATTCCAACTGGTTTGCATCATCTGATCTATACCCCATTTTTATATACTTCTCTGGGGGGTGTTGCAGAAGTAGGTGGTCAGGTGTTTGAGGGGGCTCGGAATATCTATTTTGCGGAAATTGCTGATCCAGCGGTTAAGGTCCTGTCGCAAAGTGTAATTTGGGACGCACGAGGAATTTCTAAAATGTTTGGTTTGATTGGAGCATGTTTAGCAATGTATCAAACCGCCAAACCTGAAAATAAAACGAAGGTAAAAGCAATTTTGATACCTGCAGTCGTTACTTCATTTGTTGCCGGAGTGACTGAACCAATTGAATTTTCCTTTATGTTTGTCGCTCCTGTCTTGTTTGTTATCCATTCTGCTTTAAGCGGTTTAAGCATGGTAGCTTTGAATATTCTGGGCTCACGAGCGATTGGCCCGAATGGTTTTATCGACTTTCTATTGTACAATATTCCGCTAGGAACTGAGAAAACTCGATGGCCGATTTATCTGTTAGTTGGTGTAGCCTTTTTCTTTATTTATTACTTTATTTTCCGCTTTTTGATCGTCAAGTTCAACTTTAAAACGGTCGGGCGTGAAGATAGTGAACAAGAGACAAAGCTGTATTCAAAAAAAGAATACAACGAGAAAAAAGCAGCAGTACCTGGTAATGGTAAGCTGGCCGCACCAAATTCAGATGCTTTATCGGAAACGATCGTCGAAGGACTTGGTGGTGCTGAAAATATTAAAACGATTGATAATTGTTACACGCGGTTACGGTTGAAGTTGGCTGATCCGGCTCTAGTTAATGAAGGAATACTAAAGGATCAGACGCAGGCTAAAGGCGTCATTAGCAATGGTGAAAACGTCCATGTAGTATATGGCCTAACGGTACCACAAGTTCGAGAAAAACTCGAAAAATATTTAGGTAGAGTTGACAAAGGAGAGGAATAGTAATGGAAAAGGAAAAATTTTCAGTAGTGATTGCCGGAGGCGGGAGTACGTTTACTCCAGGGATTGTTATGATGATGCTAGACAATATTGAACGTTTCCCGTTACGGACGCTAAAATTATACGATAATGATGGCGACAGACAAGGGGTTCTTGGCGAAGCCTTGGAAATTTTATTGAAAGAACAGGCACCAGAAATTGAGTTTCTCTATACGACTGATCCGAAAGTAGCATTTACTGATGTAGATTTTTGTATGGCACACATCCGGGTCGGAAAATATGCTATGCGGGAAAAAGATGAAAAGGTCCCATTGCGTCATGGCGTTTTTGGTCAAGAGACTTGCGGACCTGGTGGCATTGCTTATGGTATGCGAAGTATCACTGGTATGCTGGAAATTATTGATTATATGGAAAAATATTCTCCTAACTGTTGGATGTTGAATTATTCCAATCCCGCGGCAATTGTAGCTGAAGCGTGTCGTGTTTTACGACCAGAATCCAAGGTGTTAAATATTTGTGACATGCCTGTCGGTACGCTCCGTCGGATGTCGCAAATCATTGGGAAAAAACCGGAAGAACTAGAGGTTCGCTACTTTGGCTTGAATCATTTTGGCTGGTGGACGAGTGTTAAAGATCAAACTGGACACGAGTATTTAGGTCAAATCCGCGATTATGTAGCTGAACATGGTTATTTGACCCAAGTCGAAGTGGACACTCAACACACCGATCCTAGTTGGCAAGAAACGCATAAAAAGGCTAAAGATCTTTTAGCCGTAGCACCTGAATTTTTACCGAATACGTACTTGAAATATTATTTATACCCAGATTATGTCTATGAGCATATGAAAGACCATCCAGAATATACTCGAGCCAATGAAGTGATGGCAGGACGTGAGAAAAATGTCTTTGATCATGCACGGAAAATTATTGAGAATGGTTCTGCTGAGGGGATTGCTTTTGATATCGATGCACATGCAACTTTTATTGTGGATTTGGCACGAGCGATTGCCTTCAATACCCATGAACGGATGGTCATGATTGTAGAAAATAATGGCGCAATCGCTAATTTTCCAGATGATGCAATGGTAGAAGTGCCCTGTATTGTAGGAACAGATGGACCCGAGGCTTTGGCCCAAGGTCGAATTCCAGCTTTCGAACAAGCGTTGATGTTCCAACAAGTCACTGTTGAAAAATTAGTAGTTGAGGCTTATGTAGAAAAAAGTTATCAAAAAATGTGGCAAGCATTAACCTTATCTAAGACAGTTCCAAGTGCTCAAGTAGCAAAAGAATTATTAGATGATTTAATTGTTGAAAATGGTGATGCTTGGCCAGAATTACATTAAATTTGAGGGATGTAACGACAACCGTTTATTAGTAGGGTGTTGTTACCGTCCCTTTTTTAAAAATTACAGGAGGAAAAATAATGGAAATTGCATTGATTGGTTTAGGAAAAATGGGTCTGGGGATTGCTGAAAATCTAATTCGAAATCATTATCAAGTAAAAGGTTTTGATATTGATCCTAGCGTTGCACAGAAATTTAATCGTTTAGGTGGGACTTTTTACTCAGATATTGCAAGACTATTGGAAAAAAATACCCAGCGGAAAATTATCTGGTTGATGCTGCCAGCCGGTGAAGTAACAAACAACATGATTGCTGAGTTAATTCAGTATTTACAGTCAGGTGATATTCTGATCGATGCTGGAAATTCCCATTACAAGTCCAGTATAGAAAATGCTTCTCGCTGTCAGACGAAAGGAATCCACTTCGTTGATGTAGGAACTTCGGGTGGAGTGGAAGGGGCACGGCTGGGGGCCTGTATGATGGTTGGCGCTGAAGAAAATATTTATGTTGAACTAAGACCTTTGTTTTCCGATCTATGTGTTGAAAAAGGCTTCATATATAGCGGTCTTTCTGGAAGTGGTCATTACCTAAAGATGGTTCATAATGGGATTGAGTATGGTATGATGCAAGCGATTGGTGAGGGCTTTAATTTACTATATCACAGTCCTTATAACTATGATTTTGCAGAGGTTGCGCAAGCCTTTAATCATGGTTCTGTGATTCGTTCTTGGTTAATGGAGCTGACAGAAAATATTTATCGTGAAGAATTAGATATGACAAAAATTGCGGGAGTGATCCCTTCCTCAGGAGAAGGAAAATGGACTGTGGAAGAGGCTTTACGTTTAAAAGTAAATCTACCCGTGATTACACAATCACTTATGACGCGCTTTGCCTCGGAAGATTGTGATAAGATAGGTGAGAAACTTGTCGCGTTATTGCGCAATCAGTTTGGCGGACACGCCTTTGTAAAGGATGAATAATTTTGTCAATATTTTTAGGAGTCGATATAGGAACAACCGCGATCAAAATAGGTGTAATTCAGGAAAATCAGCTGATTTACTCAAGTGAATTACCTCTGCAAACTTATGGCGATGAGCGGATTAAATATCAAGCGGGTGAGGAACTGTTAGCCCGTTTGCAGGCAGGAATTTTAGCAATTCCGCAACGGCTGAGACAGCAGGTTACGACGATTAGTTTTAGCGTTGCGATGCACAGTTTAATGCCCGATGATGGTAAAAAACAAATTTTTTTATGGTCGGATCTACAAGCGGCGGAAGTGATTGAAGAGTTCAAACAAACTGATCTAGCTGCACATTTTTATGAAATATCTGGAACACCAATCCATGCAATGTCATCATTTGCAAAATTACTTTATTTTCAAACAATCCAGCAATATCCAATGGGAATGTGCTGGTATGGGCTTAAAGAATTAGTTATGGAGTATTTTATTGGTCGGCCTGTGTTAGACTATGGGACGGCATCGGCAACAGGGATGTTTGACTTACGGAAAAAACAGTGGAGTAAAGAAATCCTTACATATCTAGGAATCGATCAGGAGCAACTAGCACCATTGGTAGATACCGATCGAGCTTTTACGATGTTGCCAGAGATGTGTGTGCGATTTGGTTTTGATAAAAAAATTCAGGTGGTCGTAGGTGCTAGTGATGGAACATTGGCAGCCTATGCTAGCTATTATGCTACCGGTCGGACTGCTAGCTTAACGATTGGAACAAGTGCGGCAATTCGCCAAATTACTAAAAACATTCAGTTAGATCGTAGAAAACAAAATTTTTGCTACTATTTAAAGGGCGATTTAATGGTGACGGGTGCGCCGTCGAACAACGGTGGAGTCGTTTTGGCTTGGGCGGCCGATCAACTAGCAGAAGATTCAGCGGACTTTTATCAGAAGTTGCCAGAGTTATTAGACCAAACGGAAGTAGGGGCAAAAGGGCTGCGATTTTGGCCTTACTTAAATGGTGAACGGGCGCCTTATTGGAGTAATGAAATCAAAGGCGGCTTCCGTGATTTGACACTGCAGCACACGCGCGCAGATATGTTACGGGCGGTCATCGAAGGATTATTATTAAATATTCGTCAATTAGTAGAATTGGTCGCAAAAGGAGAAGTCCTTTCGGTGAGCGGTGGTTTTTTTCAAACCTCCGCGTTAGGTCAATTAGCAGCCGATATTTTTAATACAACTTGTTACTTCGCTCCGCAGAATGAGCCGATTTTTGGACTGTACTATTTATTGGAACAGCCTGATCAACTAACAGAAGAAACGCAACAAGTGTTCAGGCCTGATTTCACAAAGAGTAGTACCTATCAAGGTCTTGCCTAGGGCTATTTCGATTGAGCCTCCTGTGTGAATTCTTGTACGATGTATTCCATCAGTAATAGTAGTTGACCAAAGAAACTATTGTATTTAATATTTTGGCTATCCAAGGGACGTTCATCAGCGACTTCAAAAATAAAGTTGGAAAATTGCACAGCTCTAGATTGGCTATTGCCAGTGAAAAGAATTGTTGGGATATTGCGTTCCTGTGAAAATTGCATTTTTTCAATCACTTTTTGAGTTTCGCCTGATTTAGAAATGACAATCAGCATACTGATGTTATCAGCATTGTTACTGATGATGCCAGCTGAATCGGCAGCACTGACAAAAAGGGTTTTAATGCCATTGACTAATAGTTTTTTGTAGAGGTATTCGGCAATGATGCTTGAAAATCCTGTTGCATAAATAGTGATGAATTTATCTTGATTTTCCTGATAAATTTTCTTCATCGTTTGAATGGAAGGAGCGATTTTTTCAGTTGGAATAGAAATATCGACAGTCGCCTTCACAAATGCATTTTCCGGCTTGTATTGATTTTTTAAAAAATAAAATAGCTCTAAATAACCTGAAAAGTCTAATTTTTGTGCTAAACGAACTATAGTGGCTGGTGAAGTATAGAGAATGGCGGCGATCTTTCGTAGGGAAACCCCCTCAAGCTCATTCACATGGGAGGATAAATAAGTTAAAATCGTGCGATCGTTTTCTGACAGCTGTTTTCCTTTGGTCACTATTTCTAAATCCATTGCTACACCCCTAAATGAAAATTAAAAAGCTTTACAATAGTATTATACACTAAGATAAATGAAAAAAATGAAGAGCTGAACTGAAAGGAACGAATGAAATGTTTAATTTATTTAAGAAAAGTTATGAAATCTATACCCCAGTGAACGGGGAAGTGATTCAACTTGATAAAGTGAGCGATCCAGTCTTTAGTGAAAAAATGATGGGGGAAGGATTTGCAGTAAAACCTTCTGACGGAAATATTTGTTCACCAATTAAGGGAACAGTCAAAGCCATTTTTCCTTCGCTGCATGCATTGACTCTTGAATCTGAAGATGGATTAAATGTGTTGTTGCATATTGGATTGGATACCGTTGAGTTGAATGGCGAAGGGTTCAGTACAGGTATTCAAGTAGGGCAGAAAGTTCAAATAGGGGATCCCTTAATTCAGGTTGATTTAGTTATCTTAGCTGAAAAACAAAAGGATAGTACGGTGATCGTCGTTTTTCCTGAAATGAAGGGAAAAGAAGTCTTAGTGAATCCGGGAAATAAAAAAATGGATGAAGTTGCGGCAACTTTAAAATAGAAAATCGCATCTAGCAGAGAACCTCCTTTTTTGGAGGTTCTTTTTATATAATGGGAGAAAAAGTCTATCGATTGACATCGTAGTCTAATTAGACTATGATGGCTAAAATAAAGATATTTGAGGTGGAGATATGAAATCAATTTTATTAATTGGCCAATCTAATATGGCTGGTCGGGGATTTCTGAATGAAGTTCCGGCGATTTATAACGAAAACATCGAAATGTTACGAAATGGGCGTTGGCAAATGATGGCTGAACCGATTCATAATGATCGTGAAGTGGCGGGAGTTGGCCCCGCCGCATCGTTTGCCGCAGCTTGGTCACAAGATCATCCAGGAGAAAAACTTGGATTAATTCCTTGTGCGGAAGGGGGCAGTTCAATAGATGAATGGGCGGCCAATCAAATGTTGATGCGCCATGCTATTTCTGAGGCTAAGTTCGCGATGGAAACAAGTGAACTAATTGGAATCCTATGGCATCAAGGTGAAAATGATAGTCTAAATGAGCATTATACAAACTATGGGAAAAAATTGAAGGCCGTGTTTAAACATCTGCGGGAGGAACTGGATTTGCCTAAGTTACCTATTATTGTTGGCAAATTGCCAGATTTCCTTGGAAAAAATGGTTTTGGATTAAGTGCCACAGAATTTTCTGAAATCAATCAAGAAATAGCAAAAGTTGTGTCTGAGGAAGAAAATAGTTATTTAGTCAGTGCAGAAAATTTAGCAGCGAATCCGGATGGAATTCACATCAGTGCAGATTCACAAAGACAATTCGGGATTCGTTATTACGAAGCATTTTCAAAAAGAGCAGATATTCTCCAGGCTATGGGGGATGAAGACGAAAGATTGAGTAAAATCTATGGCCGAGAAACGACCCAAAATGAAAAAATCTACTTGTTGAGTCGTGATTTTGCAACTGGAAAGATCAATTATCAGAAGTTCATGGAAAAATATGCTGAGATTGTCAAATAATTGAAAGAGGTGGAAGAATGATCCCGCTTTTGATTTTGGGGTTATTAAAGGAACGGCCAGAATCTTATGGTTATGAATTATTAGCAGACATGGAAGCCAATTACTTTCAATATTTTGTTCGTTTTACGAAAGGTTCCTTCTATTATAATATGCAGCAACTAGAAGAAAAAGGTATGATCGAAAAAGTAGTGACAAATACGAACCTTGAGGAAAAGGGAAAAAATCGTTATTTTCTCACTGAATTAGGGGAGAGAGAATTCGAACGTCTTTTTTTAAAGTATGGTAGTAAAAGCGAACCCATCACCTTTCCTTTTTATACGCCGATGGTCTTCGTTGATCAAGTAGAGCCGGAAGTCATGAAAGAAATTTTGGCCAAACAGATTGATCAAACTAAAGAAAAAATTCAATTGATTGATGACGCACTGAAAACACCAAATTCACTGCGAAGAAACTTTGTCAAAATGATGGAAAATTCAAAGCACCATCATGAAGTGAATCTTGCTTGGTTTCAAGAGCAATTAAATGAATATAATAACTAAATTCACAGGAACTGAGACCTCCGACTAGCTAGGACCTAAGTATTGGAAGTAGTCTATCAAAGATGCTTGGGAGTGAAAAGTCAAATATTTTAGCATCCGCTCTTATAAAGGACCCCATCCAATAAGCAATAAAGTTTACCGATGATAAAGCAATCTATTACCTCTAATGAGACTAAGCAGTATTTCTATTACAGAAATGCTGCTTATTTTTTTCAGTGATTTCTTTAGGTGAATGGTTAGAATTATTTATTTTTAATTCTATCTCCGGTTGATTGATCAGGAGATTTTTATGATTTGAAAGTGTCAGAAAATATTAATTAAAAGAATAGTTTTGCTTATTTATTATTTAAACGCCAAAAGTTCAACGGAGAGTAGGTCCGTTGTATTTTCTTTCATTTTTTAAAAGATCTTGGGGGAATTCAGCCAGTTTGAAAGGATTATTTATTGTTATACTGAAAGGGGGATGATTGCGATGGATCAATTAAAAAACATCTGTTGCTATGCACCCGTGATGGTGTATGCAACACCTGAAGTTGAAATGAAAGTGAATAAGTTATGTTTAGAAATGGTCACACTTGCTGCGAAAGGCTGGAACGTGGATCAATTGTATTATTATGCTTCAGAACATGGTAGAAAAATCAAAGGGATGGAAATGGATTTGACGGTAGGCACGCAAGGATTAATAGCCATCTTTCGGTCTGGAAAAGAACGAAAGGAGGTGGAGTAATATGCCGGTAAATACTTATAATCTCAGTATTATTCATCAAAAGATGTGTGATGAATTTATTGCTGATATCTGGATTCTTGCCATCCAAAAATGTCTGGACTTACAGGAGGCATTTATAACAGCGAGTAAAGACGAGCAATTAAAATACTTCTATAATTTAATTGATGAAAATGAGGAAATGTTTTTATATGTCCATGAAGAATTAGGGTTAGACTGCTAATTTTTTTTTAGTCAAAACGCTAGTAAACGTCAGGTTGTTTAAATAGTGATGTATTTTTTATATAGGTATGATATACTTTTAATAATCGAATGACACTAGGGGTGCTTTTGAAGCTGAGATTATACCCATTGAACCTGAAACAGTTAGGACTGGCGCAGGGAATGTGTACTGTTTTTAGAAATTTGCACCCGACAACTTTTTTGTGGTCGGGTTTTATTGTGCAAACTTTTGTAGAAAGCCTCCTTTTCTTTTTTGAATAAAGGAGGTTTTTGTGATGGAATAAGAAAATCCTTAGTTGAGCTATCCATAAAAAGAAGGAGAAATGAAATGATGACATTTACAAAGCTGGCACGGGAAAAAGCGGCCCCTTTTTGGGAAGGAAGTTTTGAACATCCTTTTATCAAATCGCTGGTTGCAGGAGATTTAGAAACAGAAGTTTTTCGTTATTATTTGTTGCAAGATCGCTATTATTTAGAACATTTTAGTAAATTATATGGTTATATCGCACAACAAACGAAAGATGCTGAAGTACGTAAACAACTAAAACAGAATGCGGAAAACTTGAAATTAGGGGAGCTGGCGATTCGCGAAGAATTTTTTTCGGAATTAGCGATTAGCGAAAAAGAAATCCTAGAGACGCCGATTGCTCCGACGGCCTATCATTATGTTTCGCACATGTATCGTCAATTGTTAGATGGTACACCCAATACAGCTTTTGCTGGTATGCTGCCTTGTGCTTGGCTTTATCAAGAGATCGGTGCTCGGTTGATTGAAGTAGGTTCACCTGATTCTATCTATCAACGTTGGATTGAAACGTATGCTGGTGAATCTGCTGCAGCGGAAGTTCAAAAGGAATGTCTATTATTGGATCGATTGTATCACCAGAGTCCGCAACAAGAACAACAGCAAATGATTGAATCCTTTGTTATCAGCAGCAAAATGGAGTTTGCTTTTTGGGAGATGGCTATGAAACTGGAGAAGTGGTAAATGAAGATACGAAGCCTTGTGCTAAATTTCTAGCCTATTTTTTTAGACAAATCATCCCATTTGTTTATTAACAAATGGGACTTTCTCTGTTTATAATGAGCGGCGAGAGGAATGAGTCAGATGATACACATAAATATTGGTACTAAAAGTGGAATTGCACGAGGAACTGTTTTGGCCGCACTTTTCGGCGGATTGATTTTGTTTCCGACTGTCAGCTTGGCTGATGGCATTACTTCAGAATCCACCTCAGTAATCGTGGAAAAGACTAACGAAGTCGAATTAGTAAGACGTCAAGGAGAAATTTCTGAAGAGTTAAAAGCGGCTCACGAACAATTTGAAGCACGCCAAAAACAGATTGCTCAAGATTTGGCTGATGCCCGTCAACGAAGGAAAGTAAGACAGGAAGACCTTCATAATGATTTTGAAAATTGGCAAAATCAGCTGGATCAAGACCACTCTAAAGTTCAACAGCATATCGCCGAAACAAACGGCCACCTAGAAGAAGGCCGTTTGGTTGTCGAAGATACTTGGTCACGTGCACAAGAACAATTGGACGAAGCACGGGCAGATTTTAATAAAAAAGTCGCTGATGCGGAGAAATTGCAGGCACAGTTAAAAGCTGATCAAGCAGAGATCGAACAAAATGTTTCTCAAGTAAAAACAAGCGGTCAAGCGATTCAACAAAAATTTGTGGCTGGATCAGGTAGCTTAGAAACGACTGGCGATGAAAAAGGAAATCAAACGGATGAAGTCGCTGGAGCAGTCAATCGGGTCAAAGCTGTAATCGATTCTGCTGGAGATGATCTGGCTGCGGAAAAATCAACAGTCAACCAAACACAAAACACAAATTCAACGATCAAGGTAGATGATGAGACGTTAGATAAAAATACTCAACCGGCGCAAGGAATCACGGCTTTTCCGAAAACCAATGACCAATCAAATGGCTTGCTTTTTTTAAGCGGCTTAGCACTTGTTAGTGGGCTGGTTGTTTACTTTGTACGTAAGTATTATCACTAAAAAATTTGCTAGAAAAAAAACAACTGGTTTGATTTAGACCAGTTGCTTTTTTCTGTGAATAAAAGAGCTGAATTTGTTTTTTGCTTGAGTTGATTAAGCGAGAAGAAAGTTCTTCGACGAAATCTGTGTTAGAATACCTCTGGATACTAAACAGCAGAAGAAAGAGGAATACCATGACACAATCTACGTCAGCCTATGTTCACATCCCTTTTTGTGAACATATTTGTTACTACTGCGACTTTAATAAGGTTTTTCTTGAAGGTCAGCCAGTGGATGAATATATTGAAGCTCTTTTGAAAGAAGCCAAACTGGCTTTGCTTGAACACCCTGTCGACAAGATGGAGACACTCTACGTTGGTGGTGGCACACCAACATCATTGAATGCTGCCCAATTGGAGCGTTTATTGAGCGGATTACGAGAAATTCTTCCTTATCAGAATGGCGAGTTTACAGTGGAGGCCAATCCTGGAGATCTAACGGCCGACAAATTAGCAGTCATGAAAAATTTTGGCGTTAATCGTTTGTCAATGGGGGTTCAAACGTTTGATGATCGATTGCTAAAAAAAATTGGTCGCAAACATACTGCTCAGGATGTTTATGATACAATCCGACTATTAGAAGAAAAAGATTTCCAAAACGTGACGATCGATTTGATTTATGCATTGCCAGGTCAAACTTTGGAAAGTTTTCGCGATACAGTGACACGCGCATTGGCATTGGATTTACCTCACTATGCATTATATTCATTGATCTTGGAAAATCAGACAATGTTTATGAACTGGGTACGTCGAGGAAAAATGCAATTGCCTGAGCAGGAGCTAGAAGCCCAAATGTACGCCGAGACGATCGATGCGATGGAAAAAGCTGGCAGAAAACAATACGAAATCAGTAATTTTGCCAAACCGGGTTTTGAGAGTCAGCACAATTTAGTCTATTGGAACAATCAAAATTATTTCGGACTAGGGGCGGGTGCTAGTGGATACCTTGATAATCGTCGCTACAAAAATCGTGGGCCCATCCAACATTATTTAAAGGCTTTGAAGGAAGAACGGCTCCCCTTGTTAGAAGAAGAGTTTTTATCACAAGCAGAACAAATCGAAGAAGAAATGTTTCTGGGCTTAAGAAAAATTGTAGGAGTCAATAAAGCAGAATTTGAAGCACGGTTTGGTCAAAGCCTCTCAGCGGTCTATGGACAAGTTATCCAGCAGTTAAAAACACGCGGGCTGATTACCGAGACTGATTCACGGGTGGCACTAACGAGAGAAGGATTATTTCGCGGGAACGATGTTTTTGCAGAATTTTTATTGAATAAAGAAAATTAGCACTCTAGATATTAGAGTGCTAATTTTTTAGCTTTTTTACTTGACTTATTTGGCAGATGTTGGTATATTAATAATCGAGTTAGCACTTAAAAAGAAAGAGTGCTAACTAAAGGATGAGAAGAATGTTAACGGAAAGACAAAAACTGATTCTCAGCTTAATCATCAAAGACTTTACTAATACCGGACAACCAGTCGGGTCAAAAAGTTTGATGGAAGAAGGCGTAGAAGCAAGTTCCGCAACTATCCGCAATGATATGAAAGCTTTAGAGGCGCTAGGGTTGTTAGAGAAGACACATTCTTCTTCTGGACGTATCCCATCACTTTTAGGCTATCGTTATTACGTGGATCACCTTTTAACGCCTGCAAAGGTGAGCAATCAAGAGGTAGATCAAATTCGCAGCTCGCTAAAGAAAGATATCCATGAAATTGATGATATCATTCAGCAGTCTGCCAAAATTCTTTCACAAGTGACTAGCTATACGGCGTTTTCACTTGGTCCTGAGATGAAAGACCGAACGTTGACAGGGTTTCGGATCGTTCCTTTGAACGATCACCAAATCTTAGCCATTATCGTGACTGATAAAGGAAACGTTGAGAGTCAAGTATTTCGGATACCGGAAAATGTCGAGAGTCAAGACTTGGAAAAGATGGTTCGAATCATCAATGATCGTTTAGTCGGTCAGCCGTTGGTGAGTGTTTACCAAAAATTAAGAACCGAGATTCCAATGATTTTGCACCGCTATTTTCAAGCAACAGAAGGAATCGGGCATTTGTTTGATGTGATTTTAAATGATGCCTTTGAGGATAAAGTGTTTGTAAGTGGCCGGATGAATATTTTGAATTTTAATCCCGATCAAGATTTTAATCATGTGAAGTCGATGTATTCCTTGATGCAAAATTCTGATGAGTTAACCCAGTTGCTGTTGCCATCCGATAACAACATTCATGTCCGGATCGGGACAGAACTTGGGAACGATTTGTTTGATCATTTAAGTATGATTCAAGCCAATTACGAGATTCGGGGACATGGACGAGGAACCATCGCTTTGCTGGGACCAACGTCGATGCCATATTCAAAAATCTTTGGTTTATTGGAAGTATTTCGATATGAGTTGACAAATGCATTGGACGATTACTATCGTTCATTGGATTTATATCACTAGAAACGGTTCCTAAAAAGAAAGGAAGTACGCATAGTGGCAAAGAAAGAGACACAAGACGAAACAAAAGAAAAACAAGAAATGCAAGAAGAGTTGGAAGAGCTTGAAGCAACTGGAACAGAGGGTATCGATATTCCTGAAGTTTCTGAGGTTGAGGAATTAACAAGCAAGTTCAGCGAGATGGAAGACAAATTCTTGCGAGCTCGCGCGGAGATCGCAAATATGTCCAACCGTAACAAAAATGAGCGAGAACAATTGATTCGTTACCGTTCACAAGATCTTGGCAAAAAGTTATTGCCGGCGATCGACAATTTAGAAAGAGCCCTAGCAACTGAAGCGACGGACGAGCAAGCTGCCAGCCTGAAAAAAGGCGTGGAAATGGTGCTTGAAAGTTTGACAGTTGCATTAAAAGAAGAAGGTATCACAGAAATCAAAGCTGAAGGCGAGACCTTCGATCCGAATCTGCACCAGGCCGTTCAGACGGTAGCGGCGGATGATGATCACAAAGCAGAGACAATCGTCAATGTTTTGCAAAAGGGCTATCAGCTACACGATCGGGTATTGCGTCCTGCAATGGTCATCGTGGCTCAATAAACTATGTAAACCACAAATAAATATATAAAACGAAAAAGGGGATTTTCAACTATGAGTAAAATTATCGGTATTGACTTAGGTACAACTAACTCTGCTGTAGCAGTCTTAGAAGGCGGAGAAGCTAAAATCATTACAAATCCTGAAGGAAATCGTACAACACCATCTGTTGTATCATTTAAAAATGGCGAAATTCAAGTTGGGGAAGTTGCAAAACGTCAAGCAGTGACTAACCCTAACACTATTTCATCAATCAAACGTCATATGGGTGAAGCTGGCTATAAAGTAGAAGCTGATGGAAAATCATACACACCACAAGAAATTTCAGCAATGGTTTTACAATACATTAAAGGTTTCGCTGAAGATTACTTAGGCGAAAAAGTCGAAAAAGCAGTTATTACAGTTCCTGCATACTTTAACGACTCACAACGTCAAGCGACTAAAGACGCTGGTAAAATCGCTGGTTTAGAAGTTGAACGGATCGTTAACGAACCAACTGCAGCTGCCTTAGCTTATGGTTTAGACAAAACAGATAAAGATGAAAAAATCTTAGTGTTTGACCTTGGTGGTGGTACATTTGACGTATCAATCCTTGAACTAGGTGATGGCGTATTCGACGTATTATCTACTGCTGGTGATAACAGTCTAGGTGGGGATGACTTCGATAACAAGATCATCGATTACTTAGTAGCTGATTTCAAACAAGCAAATGGTATTGACTTATCTAAAGATAAAATGGCAATGCAACGTTTGAAAGATGCTGCTGAAAAAGCGAAAAAAGATTTATCAGGTGTCAGCTCAACTCAAATCAGCTTACCATTTATCACAGCTGGCGATGCTGGTCCATTACACTTAGAAACAACATTATCTCGTGCCAAATTTGATGAAATTACAGCTGACTTAGTTGAACGGACAAAAGCTCCGGTTCGTCAAGCATTGAAAGATGCCGGTTTATCTCAATCAGAAGTTGACGAAGTAATCTTAGTTGGTGGTTCTACACGTATTCCAGCAGTCGTTGAAGCTGTTCGTAAAGAAACTGGTAAAGAACCTAACAAATCAGTCAACCCAGATGAAGTAGTTGCCATGGGTGCAGCAATCCAAGGTGGGGTTATCACTGGTGATGTGAAGGATGTTGTCTTACTAGACGTTACACCATTATCATTAGGGATCGAAACAATGGGTGGCGTGTTCACAAAATTAATTGACCGCAACACAACTATCCCAACAAGTAAATCACAAGTCTTCTCAACAGCAGCAGACAATCAACCAGCAGTAGACATTCACGTCTTACAAGGTGAACGTCCAATGGCGGCTGATAATAAAACTTTAGGTCGTTTCCAATTAACAGATATTCCAGCAGCACCTCGTGGAATCCCTCAAATCGAAGTTACTTTCGATATCGATAAAAACGGGATCGTAAATGTATCTGCGAAAGACCTTGGCACGCAAAAAGAACAAAAAATTACAATTAAATCTTCATCTGGTTTATCTGACGAAGAAATCGAACGTATGGTGAAAGATGCGGAAGCTAATGCGGATGCTGACAAAGCCCGTAAAGAAGAAGTAGACCTACGTAATGACGTTGACGCTTTGCTATTCTCTGTTGATAAAACATTGAAAGAGTTAGAAGGAAAAGTCGATGCAGACGAAGTTAAGAAAGCCGAAGATGCTCGTGATGAATTAAAAGCAGCGGTTGAAGCAAATGATATCGACCAAATGAAAGAAAAACGCGATGCATTAAACGAAATCGTACAAAACTTAACAGTGAAACTTTACGAACAAGCAGCGCAACAACAAACAGAAGCTGATCCAAACGCAGCACAAGGCGGCGCGGATGATGTCGTAGATGCTGATTTTGAAGAAGTTAACGATGACGACAAATAATTGATTCGTTGATAAAGGCCAAAGTCATCACTTTGGCCTTTTTTCTTTCAAAATTGGTAGCTTTGCTAAGAAGTATCCAGAACTTGTCCATTTTTTAATCAATACTAGTGTAGCAGTCTACTGATAGTAGCGCTCGTATAAAAATGTGCTTAAGAGAAGTGGAACTTTTTAGAAAAAGACTAAGAAAAGTATCGTATCGATTTTGAGTATGATACAATACTAACGATTCTATGAAATTATGGAGGGAAGCCAATGGCTACAAAACGGGATTATTACGAAGTCCTTGGGGTACAAAAAGGTGCTTCGGATGATGAGATAAAAAAGGCATATCGCAAGCTTTCCAAGCAATATCATCCAGATATTAATAAAGAGCCTGATGCTGAAGAAAAGTTTAAAGAAATTTCTGAAGCTTATGAAATCTTAAGCGATCCACAAAAACGAGCGGCTTATGACCAATATGGACACGCAGGCACGGATCCGAACTTTGGTGCCGGTGGTGGCTTCAGCGGTGCTGGTGGATTTGGTGGCGCGGGAGGTTTTGGATTTGAGGATATTTTTGAATCCTTCTTCGGCGGCGGTGGCGGTCGTCAAGCTGATCCCAAAGCGCCTAGACAAGGAGCAGATCTTCAATATTCAATCAATTTGGAATTTGAAGAAGCGATTTTTGGTGTGGAAAAAGACATCAAATACAACCGTGAAGAAACTTGTCACACTTGTCACGGAAATGGTGCGAAACCTGGAACAGAACCTGAAGTCTGCCATAAATGTCATGGTTCAGGTACGATCAATGTTGAACATCAAACCCCGCTTGGCCGCGTAATGAGTCGTCAAACGTGTGATGTTTGTCATGGAACGGGAAAAGAAATCAAAGATCCATGTCCAACTTGTCAAGGTACTGGTCACGAAAAGCGTCCACACACAGTCAAGGTAAAAGTTCCTGCTGGAGTGGAAGATGGTCAACAAATGCGTTTGGCTGATCAAGGTGAAGCTGGTGTCAATGGTGGGCCTTACGGGGATCTGTATGTAGTCTTTAAGGTAAAACAAAGTGATATTTTTGACCGGGACGGCGCAGAGATTTACTATACACTGCCATTAAGTTTCGTCCAAGCCGCTTTAGGGGATGAAATCAATATTCCAACGGTTCATGGAGATGTGAAATTGAAGATTCCTGCTGGGACACAAACCGGTGCAAAATTCAGATTGCGGGGCAAAGGTGCTCCAAGACTACGTGGCAATACGAATGGGGATCAACAAGTGACGGTAAAAATTGTGACACCGAAGAACTTGAATGATAAACAACGTGAAGCGTTACGCGCATTTGCTGAAGCAGGTGGACAAACAGTCAGCGAACAAAAAGAAGAAGGCTTCTTTGGTAAAATGAAAGATGCTTTTGGTGGAAAGAAATAAGTTAAGCAGTTCAATCATTTGATAATGATTGAACTGTTTTTTTAAACTAGATTCAATTGCAAAAGAGGGGCTTTCATATTTTCCATAGTACAAAATGATAACCATACTTGAAAGTTCGCTATACATGAAGAGCTGGAGCTCGCTGATTCTTTAATGGCTTTTAGTGGGGGAGATAATTTTCTGCTGAAAAAAGAGTCAGCCTAGTTAAATAGCAAATAATCATAATAAAACAGACGAAGAAACTCTGCTTATCAAAACTGATAAGTTGAGTCTTCGTCTGTTTGTTTAATAACTCCAAGTTTTATTAGGATTTCAAAAATAAGTGGCGTAATCCGCGTTCTTTCTTTTCGCCTTGAATCGGGGCGTTGTCGGTAATTAACAATGCGATCATTACATAACCAATCCAGCTGTCGCGGGAATACAAAACGTATTCTGAAAACCATTTATTGGCATATTTGTCTTTATATTCTTTTAAACCGCCAAAAGAATAAAAACGGGAGCCAAAATTATATACTAGATAGGCGATTCTTTCTTGCGTAAAACTTTTTCGAGAAGTTCCCACGTTGGCCAAAGGAGCCATGCCTAAATCGAAATATTCAAGTCCCATTTCATCGCGCGTGTATTGAAATAAGTTGATGAATAGAAAATCCATCGTACCGCTAGGCGCTCGTTCAGGACTGTGGCGCATCAAATCGATCGTTCCAATCGAATCAGTATAAGTAGGCATGAAATTCGCAAATGCGACAATTTCTTGCTGATCGTTTCTGATTACGGCAATGGGTGCACGTTGTAAATAGTCATTCGAGAAGAAACCGAGGGAAAAGCCCTTTTCTTTCCGTCCATCCAACCATTCATCTGAGATAACTTTTAAAGTGGTCATTGTTTCAGCAGAAAACGGTGGTTTAATAACATCAAACTGGTACCCTGCTTTAAGAACTTTGTTAAAACTAGCACGCTGACCCTTCATTTTTTTTCCGCTTAAGGTAAAATCTGGCAAATGAACGTGAGCTCGTTCGCCAAACTTGATAAAATCATAGCCAAATTCGTGAAGGATCATGACCATCTCTTCGCTATTTTCGTAAAAGACCGGCAAATAATTGTAACGATCAACTTCATTGATCAAAGCTTCCACAGCTGCTTCAAAATCATCCTTTTTTCCTGAAGGGTCACCCATAACTAAGATTTTATTGTTAAAGGTAGATAATTGAAAGAAAACAGTGTCTTCTACGCCATCATTATAGTAAAAAACTTTTTTATCGTTTAAAAAGACAAGTTGGCTATCGGGATTTCCGCCATAAGTAGTTAAAATATGTTGAATCCGTGCTTCGTCGGGGGTCTCACCGATTTGAATTCGCTTATTTTTCAAAAAACGAATCAGCAATAAAATAATGAAAGCTACTACTAAGATAGCGACAAATCCGACGAACCAGATTTTCTCACTAGGAAATAGGAAAAATTCTGGTAGATGATGACGATGATGAATGTTTGGACTGTTGTAAACACCAATAATGATGTATAAAATTGTCAGTCCACCGATAATGATTCCATCAATCGTCAACCACTCAGCCGAGTATACTAATTGCTCGCGAAACAATTCATTTTTAGAGAAAATAACAAAAAGTAGTAACAATGCTAAAAATGTTCCTGTTGAAATTCGAAATCCAGCTAAGATCGAATAGGAAAAGGTTAAGGCCACGATAACAATCGTAGGGATGTAGGCTCGTTTTACACGTGCCGAGATCCCGCGGCCGACCACAATCAATAAGAAGCCAAGCAAAATTGCTGGGAAAACAACGATTACGCGCGAGCGAATCGGATTCAAATGCTGCAGGAATGGCATCCGAATAAAAGCTTCAGGAATTGTTGCCGATAGAACCAACATGATTCCTGTAAAATACAATAGGATCGTCTCCAGTTTATGTGCCAGCTCTTTTAATAGGCTGACGGGAATTCCTTTGTAGCGCATATTGATAGTACTACCGAGACTCTTAAAGAATAAAATCAAACCAATAGCAAAAGGAATTAAGTAATAAAATAAACGAAATAGCAAGAGCCAAGCCACCACAGTTTCTCTCGGAGTTCCTAAGGCGGAGAGACCGATGATCATCATTAAGTCAAAACTACCCAACTCACCAGGAATCATTGAAGCGATCCCAATCACTGTTGCAGCGATAAACAACGGTACGACATCCCGAATACTGACATCGACGCCCATTAAAAGTCCAGTAGAGATAAAGCTGACTAAGACACCGGTCCATTCAAGCAGAGAAGTACCGATTAACTGAAGACGTTGAGAACTTTTCAGATCACCCAAATATTCGCCTTTCCCGAATAAACTCAAAGTAAAAACAATCGGGAAATATAAGCCGCCGCCGATTAGCCAGATCCAATATTGGCGCAGATACTGATTATGATCGTCGAACATCACGAGGAAAAAAGAGATCAGCGCATAAATAGACAGGCCTGACATGGTGAAGACTAAAATTTTCGACAAAGCCTGGACTACTTTTTTACCAGAAGTTTGCTTGCCATAAAATTCTGACCTTAGACCTGAACTGACAAAGCCGCCAAAGCCAGCGATATTATTTAAAGTATTGACTAGCCAGCTAGTTTCAAAAATGTATAGTTTTTTAGGTTTTTGTTCCAAAATATTGTTCAAGGTAAAGTCATAACCGATCATCGGTATGACAGAAACCAAGCCAATCAAAGCCATCAGTAAAATGTTCCAGATGCTAATTTGGCTAAAAATTGTTGAAAGCTGATTAAAAGAGATTGTTTTTGCGATATTAGATAATTCAAAGATAACGATAATAATCACGGAAAGTAAAAAAATCACTTTTAATTTACTTAGATGTGCTTTGAACCATGCAATTACCTTTTCCACCAAAAATCACTCCTTCTCAATTAGAAATTGCAAGACTTCTTGATTGAAACGCTTTGGATTTCTGCGGGCAAACATGTGTCCTTGACCCGAAACGATCGCGAAACTAGCATTAGGAATCGACCTAGCAATATACATAGAATGCTGGGTTTTAATCGAATCATGCTTGCCGACAATTACTAATGTAGGTGCTTGGATTTGTTCCAGATCGGCAGTAGATAAACCAATATCCCTAAAAAGCAGTCGAAGAATTGGTAAAAAGTTCCGCATCCCTGTATCCACAAAAGCTCCGATCCAAACGATAGCGTATTGGACATAACTCAACAGATGAGGGATTGTTCGGACGCCGCTGGGCACGGTGTTGCCGGCATTTAAAATCAAATGGTCAACTTTTTTAGGATAGAGACGGGCAAAAACCATTGCCAAATTAGCGCCATCGCTGAAACCTAAGAAATCAGCATGTTCAAGTTTTTCTTGCTCCATGATGGTCGCAAGATCTGTTGCCATTAATTGAAAGCTCGTTTCTTTTTGGGTATTCGTGGAGCGTCCATGTCCCCGGCTATCGACAACATAAACGTTAAAATGCTTGCTAAAACTGTTTAACTGTTTAGAAAAATATTTTCCGCTGCCGCCATTTCCATGAAGTAAAAAAAGGGCCGGACCTTGGCCGTATTTTTCATAATAAATTTCTGAACCATCACGCATATTTGCGAATTTCTTTTCATTTTTCACAACATCACCTACCAACCATAAGTATACCGATTTTTTCCACTCTTGCACATTAATTTAATTATCAGACGATAGGAAAACTTTAGAATAATTAATTAAATATAAAGCTGTTGATTAATGCTTTCAAAAGTTTGTTAAGTTCTTGTAGTATGAATAAAGAAAAAAAGAAGATGGTTGGGCAGATTTTATGTTGAAGATAATTGGGAAAATTCTAAAAATAATTATTACACTGGCAATTCTCATAGCGCTTATCGCTGGAGGGATTTTTACAGTTCGAACATATAACACTACTAAAATAGTCAATAGTTACCGGAATGACGTGCAACATTTAGCTGAACAAACCGGAGTAGGAGACTACACCGATATCATTTTGGGAATAATGTACACCGAATCCAAAGGAAAAGGGACGGATTTGATGCAAAGCTCCGAAAGTGCCTATGGTAGTCGGGGTAAGATTACGAGTCAGCAAGAGAGCATCGAAAGCGGCGTTAAACATTTTGCTGAAAGTTATCAGCAGGCTCAGGCTGCGGGCTGTGATTTAGAAACCGCAATTCAAGCTTATAATTTTGGAACAAAGTACATTCAATACGTCCAAGAACACGGCGGTAAAAACAGTGTAGAGCTCGCTGAAAAGTACTCGCGTGACGTATTGTCACCAGGCTATGGCAATGACCAACAGCACACGTATCGTTATATGCAGCTGCAGTCGGTTTTATACAATGGCGGTTATTTATATCAAAATGGCGGCAACATGTTTTATGCGGAGATTGTTCAAATGAACCAACGTTTTATTTCCTTCTTTGAAAGGTTTCAACATGCTTAAATTAATGAGCGGAAAACTTGTAATAATAAAGAAATATGCTAAAATGATAACTGTATAAGTTTGTCTAAAAAAATCGCGCTGATCGGAAGATGAATTGGGGCGATTTTTTACAGCTGTTATCATATTTTTTGGGAATTGGAGTGAGGATTTTTTGGCGCAAAGAATTCCCCCACAAGTTATTGATGAGATTCGTGAAAAAACAAATATTGTCGAAGTGATTGGGCAGTATGTGCAATTAAAAAAATCCGGCAAAAATTATTTGGGACTTTGTCCATTTCACGAAGAGAAAACACCATCCTTTTCAGTTGCCGAAGATAAACAGATTTTCCACTGTTTTGGTTGCGGCAAAGGAGGTAATGTCTACACGTTTTTGCAGGAACTTGAAGGAATTAGCTTTCCTGAAGCAGTCAAAAAAGTTGCGAATATTGAACAAATTCCTTTAGATATTGAGATTTCAAGTGAACCGGTCAATCAGACATCTACGGATCATCAACAATTGATTGCTTTACATGAACGGACGCGTGATTTGTACCACCATTTATTGATGAATACCAAAGTTGGCGAAGCCGCGTTAACGTATCTTCATGAGCGAGGCTTAAGTGATGAATTAATTCGTGAATTCAAAATTGGTTTTGCACCGAATCAGCGGGATTTCTTGGTTCAGGTAGCTCAGCAAGAAAAAGTCAATACCGATTTGATGGAACGCAGCGGATTATTTATTCGTCGTGACGATGGTAGTTTCAGTGATCGTTTTTACCAGAGGGTAATGTTCCCCTTGAATGATTTTCGAGGCAAGCCAATTGGCTTTTCGGGACGGCTGTTGAAGACGCAAGATTTTCCGGGTGAGGATCAGCCCAAATATTTGAATTCACCAGAAACGGAGTTATTTAATAAACGCCAAGTTCTATTTAACTTTGATAAAGCCCGTAATGAGATTCGCAAGCAAGGTGAAGCTATCTTGTTTGAAGGTTTTATGGATGTGTTGGCGGCCTGGCAGGCAGACATAAAAAATGGTTTGGCTTCAATGGGAACGAGTTTGACGGAGCAGCAGATTTCAGCGATTGAACGGGTAACGGGACAAATTGTGATTGCTTATGATGGAGACGATCCTGGTCAAGCAGCAACTGATCGGGCGCTATCGATTTTAGGTGCTCATAGCCGCTTAAACTTGATGACGGTAACAGTACCGGAAAAACTCGATCCGGATGAATATCTGCGGAAATATGGTGTGACTGAGTTACAAAATTTATTGCAACACGGCCGACAAACACCGTTTGCTTTTAAAATGCATTATCGAAAAAAGGGTTTGAACTTGGAAAATGAAGCAGACCGTTTAAATTATTTAGAAGCGGTCATGCACGATTTAGTTCAAGTGCAGTCGCCGATGGAACAAGATCTATATTTAGGGCAGTTAGCCAATGAGTTTCAGTTGACTCGGGAGAGTTTGAAACAGCAGCTGCAAATGGTCCGGCAGACAATTCGTACCGAACGACGCCAGCAACAAGCACCGGTTTCTCCGGTTTCGGTGCAACCCGTCAAAAAAGTCTTGACCAAAGAAGAGAAAGCGGAACGAATGCTGTTGTATCGAAGTATGAATGAGTCTTCGATTCGTGAACAATTGGTTCAAACGGGATTTCAATTTATCCACGATCAATATCAAGAATTGCTTCTTTACTTAGATAGTTATATGATGGTTCATGGAAATTTTGTTTTAGCGGACTTCCTGAATTATTTAAAAGAGAATGAGATGAAGCAATTAGCCATCGACATCTCTATGATATCCATGTCAGAAGATAGTAATGAGCGAGAAATTTATGACTTAATGCGGGTGGTTTCACAATCTGGCATTGCTGAAGAAATCAAACAACGACAAAAAGAGCAGCTTGAGGCCAGAAAAAGCGGGAACCAACAGCGGGAATTAGAACTGACCGTTCAGATTATCGAATTGACGAAACGCTTGAAACAAGCCTAGAAGTGAAAGGGGCATTTATTTTATGGCAGATGTAAAAAATAAAAAAGAGTACGAAAAAGCGGTAGCAGCCTTAATTAAGGAAAAGAAACCAATGGGTCAAGTGGTGTATGATGAGTTGACCAATCGATTGGCGACTCCGTATGAATTAAATGCTGACGCAATGGATAAATTGATTCAAAAAGTTGAAGACGCGGGTGTCAGCGTAGTCGACGAAAATGGTGAACCTTCTAAGGCGAGTTTGAAACAAAATGAAAAAACAGCAAAAGCTGCGCAAAAAGAAGATTTATCGGCCCCAACTGGTGTCAAAATCAATGATCCGGTTCGTATGTACCTTAAAGAAATCGGCCGTGTGTCATTACTGACTGCGGAAGAAGAAGTTGAACTTGCGCTATTAATCGAACAAGGCGATCAAGAAGCGAAGCAACGGTTGGCTGAAGCAAACTTGCGTTTAGTAGTAAGTATCGCTAAGCGTTATGTTGGTCGAGGTATGCAATTTCTTGATTTGATTCAAGAAGGAAATATGGGTTTGATGAAAGCCGTTGAAAAATTTGATTACCGGAAAGGTTTTAAATTCTCAACTTATGCGACTTGGTGGATCCGCCAAGCCATCACTCGTGCGATCGCAGACCAAGCTCGGACAATCCGTATCCCAGTTCACATGGTTGAAACGATTAATAAATTGATTCGCGTTCAACGTCAATTATTGCAAGATTTAGGACGGGAACCAACTCCGGAAGAAATTGGTGCGGAAATGGACTTGCCAACCGAAAAAGTTCGTGAAATTTTAAAAATCGCGCAAGAGCCAGTCTCATTGGAAACACCGATTGGTGAAGAAGATGATTCCCACTTAGGTGATTTCATTGAGGATCATGGAGCAACTAGCCCAGCAGAACATGCAGCGTCTGAAATGTTGAAGGAACAATTGGAAGATGTTTTGGATACCTTGACTGATCGTGAAGAAAATGTTTTGCGTCTACGTTTTGGTTTAGATGATGGTAGAACACGTACGTTAGAAGAAGTGGGCCGTGTCTTTGGTGTTACGCGTGAACGGATTCGACAAATTGAAGCCAAGGCATTGCGGAAATTACGTCACCCTTCACGTTCAAAACAATTAAAAGATTTCTTAGAATAGCCTCTTTAAACTCTTTGAGAGATTTCTCAAAGAGTTTTTTTACTGTTCTGATTGAAAATACAGAAGATCTAAGTGCTTAGCAGAAATGCCGCCTGTTTTTTTCGAAAACACTCCTGCTAATCGCTAGTTGTTAAGAGCTTTTCCTAGATAAAAGCCTTTAAAAACAAGAAAAATCCATTGGAATTGAAATTTATTATTTTTGATTAATTCATTCGAAAATTGCTTGGAACATCCCCAAACATATGATAGATTAAAGCATACGATTGAAAAAAAGGAGCCGATTTCATTGCAAAAATGCCCCAACTGTGGTTTTGAGCCAGTCGAAGGATATGCGACTTGTCCGAAGTGTGGCTTTTCCTTACAGTTAAATGATCAAAACAATGAAGATAAAAACGATACAATCGAATGGTCTGAATTAGCTGAATTGCCAATTGAATCTGTCCAAAAGATGTTTAAAGAAAACGAGGATAAGCTGAAAGAAGCGGATGAAAAAGCAACGGTCGAAGAACCGATTGAAATGAATCCGATTTTGGCACAGTATATTCGTGAGCATAAAGAAGGTTTCGTTGCCTCAGATAATGATAAAAGTGAAATGGAAGTTGACGAAGAAAAGTTTGACAGTACTAAAAAACCGGATACGGATAGCCCGGTAGAAGTTGAAGCGTCAGAAATTTCAACGGCTGAATCGAAGTTGCCAACAGAAGAAAAAGATTCTAGTGAGTCAGAAGTCACAACAGAATCAGAGACCCTTGAAACAGCAGAGTCAGAAGCAGTCGAATCTGAGGAAAAATTTTCTACTACAACTGAAAAAGAAGCCATTACTGAAACGCCAACCGAATCCGAGGAGCCAGTAGAAGTAGAACCGGCGAAAGGTGAAGAATCAGAACAAACAGTAGAACCAGAAGTCACAGCAGAACCAGAGGCGCTCGAAACACCAGAGCCAGAAATGCTCAAATCTGAGGAAGAACTTTCTACTGCAACTGAAGAAGTAGAAATAGCAGCTGCTACTGAGACGCCCGCTGAATCTGAGGAGCCAGTAGAAGATATAAAATCCGAGAAAACTGCAGAGCCAGAAACACTAACTGATGCTGACGGAAATCTTTCCGTAAAAGATTCGGACACTTCCACAAAAACACCAAAGAAAAGTCGAAAAAAACGCTATATCACTTTAGCAGCACTGGCGGTTTTAGGAATTGGCGGAGGCTACTACTATCATCATGAAAAAGAAGTAGAAGCGCAGCGAATTGCAACAGTTAAAAAGGAAAATAAAGCGCTTGATTCAATTGCCGCCGATATTGCAAGTTATTATACCAATAAAGATCAGACCTTTTTAGTGGCGGATAAGGTCAATCAGGATCCTAGTAGTATTTCGGAAGAACTGGCTCAATATAAGGATAACAAGCGGTATGATGAGTTAAAAAGAGAATACGACTCGCTCACAGATAAGCAAAAAGCTGAACAAGCGGTTAATCAATTATTCGCTAATCCGGTGATTAATGGCGAGAAACTTGCTGAAAAGCCGTTACTTAAAGTAGCAGAACCTGTTAATACAACCGTCAATACTGATGATCAAGCCTTTAATAATTTATTGAATCAGGCAATCGATCTTGCAAAAGATCAATATAGTAAGGTCGAAGCAGCTAAAAAAGCGGCGGACAGTCTATTGAAGGATGGCAAGGTAATTGATTCTGTCAGTCGTGATCAATATAATGCGGCTAATAATGCAGTCAAAGCAGTGGCGAATCAAGCCTTAGTTCAATCTCAAAAGGATGAATTGACAAAAGTCGATCAAATGTTAAAAGATAAAGAGAAAAAAGCGGCTGATGAGAAAGCTGCAGCAGAGAAAGCCGCCAAAGAAAAGGCAGCTCAAGAAGCTCAAAAAAAAGCTGACACCGACACTAGTCAAGCCGGAGATACAAGCAGTGATGCTTATGCTTGGGCTCCTGGAGTCAAAGAGAAGGTGATTCAGACTTGTATCTCACGAGGCTACATCGTTGAAGGCGGTTATAGTCTGGAACCAGTAAAAATTGAAAACGGTGAAGGATACTACAATCTGTACGCCACTTCGAACCGAGCGTCGTTAACGAAAGGTTATTCGAATTCTGATTTACCGATGTATTTAGTTACAATCAACTGCAAAACTGGCTGGTTCAAAGGAAATGGACCAAATTAAAATAAAAAATAGGGCTGGGGAGGAATATCTTCCCAGCTTTACTGCTTGTTTTTTAGATTAAGCTCAACCCAAAGATATGTTTAATGTCTTTATTATGATGTGTTAGGAGAAAATGGAATGAATGAATTATTAGGTCAAGTATTTACCGGATTAATCATTGATGAAAATGATACGATGTATTTAGTCCAAAAGAATGGAGTAACTTTTCAGTTACTTAAAGATGCAGCAGAACCGCATGAAATCGGGGAATCTATCGAGGGTTTTGCCTATGTGAATCAAAAGAAAGCTGCCATGTTCACAACTACTATCCCGCAAGTTCGAATCGGTCATTATGCCTTTGGTGAGGTAACGGATGTTCGCCGTGATTTAGGTGTATTTGTAAATATCGGTCTACCGGATAAAGATTTAGTTGTTTCGCTGGACGAAATGCCAACGATGAAGGAGCTATGGCCTAAAAAAGGTGATCGTTTAATGATTAGTCTGCGGGTCGATGACAAGGATCGGATGTGGGGCGTTTTAGCAGATGAAGCGATTTTCCACTCACTGAGTCGTGCCGGGAATGCTGAAATGCAAAATGAAAATAAAAAAGGAACAATCTATCGTTTAAAAGTCGTGGGTTCGTACTTGCTGACAGAAGATTTCTATCTAGGTTTTGTCCATCCGGATGAACGCTATCAAGAACCGCGTTTAGGTGAAGTTGTAGAGGCGCGAGTAATTGGTGTTCGTCCTGATGGGGTCTTGAATATGTCATTGAAACCCCGCAGTTATGAAATGATCAATGATGATGCGGCGATGATTTTGACGTTATTGCAACGCAATTCTGAACATAGTCTGCCATATTGGGATAAATCGGCTCCTGAAGAAATTAAAGAAGCTTTTGGAATCAGTAAAGGTCAGTTTAAACGGGCAATCGGTCATTTGTTAAAAGAAAAATTGATTGAGCAATCAGAAGGACAGATTCGTTTAAAAAGCTAATTGAGAATGTTCTTGCATAAATATAGTGGATAAACTATAATAATTCTAAGAAAAACAGCGGTTTTCTATCCTGTTGTTTATAATAATTCTAAAATAGAAAAGGGAGGGTTTCTTTGAACGCAATCCTAGCCTTACAAAAAACCAAAAAACAACTTCATGATTCTGGCTTCAAATTAACTCCTCAGCGTGAAGCAACGGTTCTCGTTTTGTTGGAAAATGAAAAGGATCATTTGTCCGCTGAAGAAATATACTTTCTAGTTAAGAAAAAAAGTCCAGAAATTGGTTTAGCAACTGTCTACCGGACCTTGGAAATTTTGACTGAGTTGCACATCGTTAACAAAATTAGTTTTGATGACGGGTTGGCTCGCTATGATCTTCGAAAAGAGGGGGCAGAGCATTTTCACCATCATTTACTTTGTCTTGAATGCGGCAATATTGAAGAGATTGAAGAAGATCTTTTAGGAGAAGTTGAACGCGTGGTAGAATCTCGCTATCATTTTTTAGTGAAGGATCATCGCTTGACCTTTCATGGAATTTGTCAAACTTGTCAAGCAAAAAAAGAAGCATAAAGTTACAAGCTAAAAATGAATTAAGTTATAATGAAATTATAACGTCCCTTGTAAAGATACGTGCTATCATTTCAAGGGACTTTTTGTTATGATAAAGCGAAAGTGGTGAAAAAATGGATGAACAAATAACAGAATATCTGCATTATTTATCAGTTGAACGTGGACTTTCGGAAAATACGCGGACTAGTTATCAAAGGGACTTGCAGCAATACTTGTCATTTTTGCAAGAGCAGGGAATTAGCGAATGGCAAGCCGTGGATCGCTATACCGTGGTGGCTTTCTTAGCCCAATTGACTGAAGCTGGGAAGGCCTCTACTACAATCACGCGAATGATTTCCAGTCTTCGTCGCTTTCATCAATTTTTGCGTCAAGAGCGTTATACGGATCATGACCCGATGCAGCATATTGACAGCCCGAAAAAAGCGCAAAAACTTCCTCAGACCCTTTCGCTAGCTGAAGTTGAACGGCTAATTGCCACTCCTGATACGACGACCGATCTAGGAATTCGAGATCGTGCGATTCTTGAGGTGATGTATGCAACGGGGCTGCGGGTCAGTGAGTTGATTGGCTTGAAACTTGGGGATATTCATTTAGAGATGGGTCTTTTACAGACTGTTGGGAAAGGCGACAAAGAGCGAATCGTTCCCTTGGGGGATTATGCGATTCATTGGCTGGAGCGTTATTTATCAGAAGTTCGTCCTTTACTAACTAAAAAGACTCCTAATGAAACATTTCTCTTTGTAAACAACCATGGTCACGGACTGAGCCGCCAAGGAATCTGGAAAAATCTGAAGCAGTATGTCATCAAAGCAGAGATCACTAAAGATGTGACGCCGCATACTTTACGCCATAGTTTTGCCACGCATCTATTGGAAAATGGGGCTGATTTGCGGACGGTTCAAGAGCTGTTAGGTCACGCGGATATCTCGACAACCCAGATTTATACCCACATTACCAAACGGCGTATGACAGAAGTCTATAAAGAATTTTTCCCACGGGCTTGAAGGAGGAAAGAAAATGCTTACTCAATATCGAACGAATCAACGAAAAATCGCGATGGGGCTGTTAAGCTTTCATGATAATTTGAAAGACCAACGACATCTTTTAAAGGAAATTGATACATATGAAGCAGATGATCGCTATCAGCTTTTTTGCTACTACGATAAGGACTCTGAAAACGTTCAGGGAGTCATCGGTATCAGCGAATTAGATGATCAAGAGATCGTTTTGCATGATATCAGTTTAAATCCTTCTTATCGTGGCGAAGGAGTCAGTATTATGATGATGAATGAGTTGCAAGAAGTCTATCCCGAACGGAAAATCATCGGTACACCAGCGACTTCACCTTTTTTAGCAAAATGGCAGGAGCGTAAGTAAAAGTAAGATGGAAACCATTAATTTAAAATTAGATGTTTTTGAAGGGCCGCTAGATCTGCTACTGCATTTGATCCAACAGCTTGAAATTGATATTTATGATATTCCGATTGCGGAAGTGACTGAACAATATATGAATTTTATCCATACAATGAAGACTTTGGAATTGGAGTTGGCGGGTGAATATCTTGTCATGGCGGCAACGTTGATGTCAATAAAAAGTCAGCTACTTTTACCTAAACCAGAAGTGACCTTTGACTATGCGGATGAAGAAGGCGAGGATCCGCGGGAAGCGTTGGTTCAGCAGTTGTTAGAATATCGCAAATATAAATATGCAGCAACTGTCCTATCAGAGAAGGAACAGGAAAGAAGTTTATTTTATACTAAGACACCGATGGATCTCTCAGAATTTGAAGACGAAATCCTACCGCTGCCGAAAAATCAGTTGAATACGATTGATCTTTTTTTGGCGCTACACGATGTCTTGCAACGAAAGAAGAAAAGTCAGCCGCTGAAAACGACCGTTTTATCTGAAGCAATCACAGTTGAACAAAAAGTCAATGAGATTGGTCAGCGTTTAGCCCAATTGTCTAAGGAGGATGGTCTGCCATTAGAGGCCTTTTTTGTAGAGTATACGAAAGATGAGCTGATTACTACTTTCATGGCGCTGTTGGAATTAATGAAAAAAGGGCAGGCAGTGGCGACACAAGCAGAAACCTATGCGCCAATCTTGATTTTTAAAGGAGCCAATCAATGAACGAGTTAAGTCAAATCGAAGCGATGCTTTTTGTGGTAGGTGAAGAAGGAATTGGGCTGGAAGAGCTGGCTTTTACTTTGAAACGTTCAACGTCAGAAATCTATCAAAATATCATTGATTTGAAAAAAAAGTATGAAGAAGATGAGACGGTAGCATTGACTATTTTAGAGGTAGGCAATCATTTTGTACTGACGACTAAAAAGGAATTTGCACCGTTACTAAAAGAGTTTGCTCGCTCGCCAATGGCTAATCGTCTGAGTCAAGCGGCATTGGAGGCATTGTCGATTATTGCTTACAAACAGCCTGTGACTCGTTCGGAGATTGATGAACTACGGGGCGTGCAGTCAAGTGGAGCAGTTCAAACGTTAGTTGCCCGACAACTGATTGAGGAAAAGGGTCGCGTAGACGGACCAGGTCGCGCGATTTTATATGGAACCAGTGAGTATTTCATGGATTATTTTGGCTTGAAGGACATAAAAGAGTTACCAGATGTTCAACAAATGGAAGAAGATTTAGCGGATGAGGATGAACCTTTGGATTTATTTTATGACCGCTTTAAAGAAGAGGATGAAAAATAATGGAGAGATTACAAAAAGTTATCGCCCACGCAGGAATTGCATCTCGTCGTAAAGCCGAAGACTACATTACTGGTGGTCGGGTTAAAGTCAATGGCGAAGTAGTTAAAGAGCTAGGGACCAAAGTTGGGAAGAAAGATATCGTTGAAGTCGATGGTGTGCCGATTTACCAAGAAGAACCGGTTTATTATTTATTTTACAAACCGCGTGGAGTAATCTCCGCGGTTACGGATGATAAGTCTCGCAAAGTTGTGACTGATTATTTTGCGGCAGTACCGGAACGGATTTATCCAGTTGGCCGTTTGGACTATGATACATCTGGTATTTTACTTTTGACCAATGACGGTGATTTTTCACAACGTCTAGCTCATCCAAAGCACCAAATTGATAAAGTTTATGTGGCAAAAGTCAAAGGTTTCGCAGAAAAGAGAACGCTCCTACCTTTAACAAAAGGAATTAGGATTGAAGGGAAGAAAACCGCACCCGCCCGTTTTGAGATTCTTTCCACCGATAAAAAGGCTGGAACGAGTATCATTGAGCTGACGATTCACGAAGGTCGTAATCATCAAGTCAAAAATATGCTGGCAGCAGTTGGTTTACCAGTTCAAAAATTGAAACGGGAACGTTATGGCGATTTGACCTTACAAGGGTTACGTCCAGGTGAATTTCGTCGGTTGAATACAAAAGAGATCAATAGTTTGTTGAACCAATCGAAATAATTAAAATCATTTACTTGTATTTTGATAGTAAAGTTGCTATAGTAAGAGTACAAAAAAATAATTAAGGTTCGTCTTCAGGGGCAGGGTGAAAATCCCGACCGGCGGTGATAGTCCGCGAACTGCGCAAGCAGCCGAATCGGTGCAATTCCGATACCGACAGTACAGTCTGGATAAAGAAGATAGAGCTTATTTGAGTAATTCTGTATTCAAGTAACTCTATGCTTTTTCTGAAGCATAGAGTTTTTTGTTTGCACTCGTTTACTCAAATAGTTCGATGAAGATGATTCCGAAATGGAGGATTTCAGATGAAGAACTTAAGATTACAAAAAATGACAGCAGTAGCAGTGGCAGCAGCAATGGGATTGATTTTGCAATTTATTGCTTTTCCAATCGTTCCGATGTTTCCTTTCCTAAAGTTAGACTTTAGTGATATTCCGGTTTTGATTAACATGTTTATCTTTGGTCCGCTGACCGGGATTGCAACTGCGTTTATTCGTTCCTTATTACATTTAACGATGACTGGCTTTTCCTTTGATAATATGATTGGTGACGTTGCCAGTTTCTTTGCCTCAACGTTGTACACGTTGCCGATTTTTCTGCTATTTAGAGAAAAGACCCAAGCAAAACGGATTATGGGTTTGGGCTTAGGAATCTTAGCAATGACGCTCTTTATGAGTATCGCCAATTACTTTGTCATTACACCGCTTTACTTGAAGGCGTTCGGTCTGACCGCTGGACAAATGTTAGGCATGGGTTTAGGCCGTTACATTTTAGTGGGAATCGTCCCATTCAATCTACTTAAAGGAACAATTGTCAGTGTAGTCTTTTTAGTTCTACATGCTAAATTGCTTCCATGGTTGTCGAAAAAGACGCTGACTTCACAGCATCATTCGATATAAATGACTAAAGCAAAAAATCTCAGACAAAAACGTCTGAGATTTTTTTAATTGATGTATGTTATTATGAATCCTGATATAAGATGGCGTGGGCAGGACAGCGTTTGGCAGCCTGAATGACCGCAGCTTGCTGTGGTTCAGGGATAAATTCATGGGTGGCTTCCGACTCGCCCACAAAAAGTACTAAGCCATCGTTTGTATAATCAAAAATTTCTGGCGCGATCGTTTGGCATAAACCGCAAGCGATACAGCGCTCAGGGACAATTTCGCATTTCATTTTATTCACCTTCCACAGGAGCGTTTACTATGACTTTTTTTATTTTAACGTTATTTCAGACGGGCTACAAGTTAAGAATCTCTACCTTACATCATTTATTGACCGGTAAACGGACAAGTTCAGTTTTGTTGCATGGTTTTTTCTATAAAAATCTAGCTTATTTGGGTGCTTTGCCTGATTTAACGGCGGCTGTTTTTCAAAAAGCGATACAAGAATTAGCTCAAAAAGAGTTGATCGTTATTGAAGAAGGCTTTGGTTGCTTGACCGCGCAAGGGGCTGAGTATTTAGCGCGTCAAAGGATTGATTTGCAAGGGATCAATAATTTACGCTACGGCCGCATGCGTGAGGAGGTTTGGCAATTGTTACTTTTCGCTGTGCAAGTAGTGAGTCAACTATCTTTCAGTGAAAAGAATTATTTGCCAATCGAGAATCGGCCGTATTATTTACAGTTGATAAAAACTTGGTTGGCTCACTCTGATCCGGGACTAACGGAGCGTTTTCCTGAAGAACTAGTCCAGATTTTCAGTCAGCTGCCAACTGAAGTGGCCAATTTTTTGGCAAATCAATTCTCAGGCTATCATCAGCAGGGGAAAACAACGTTTCAGTTATTACCGGAAAACTTTCGTGTAGAGCCGTGGGACCAGCTGTATCGTCAGCGTGCGATTGATCTTTTTTTGGCGCAAATAAAAGAGGGGGAGTTAAGCCGCTTATTAGCCCCTTTGGATCAGCAGAATCTTAATCAAAGTATGCTAAAAACCAGAGAATACTTTTTAGCAGATAAGACGATTGAAGAAATATTAAGGTTACGTCATTTAAAACCGGGCACAATCAATGATCATTTTATTGAATGGGCCTTATTAGATGAAGCTTTTCCTTTTGATCATTTTAAACGAGTTGATTTTGCGGGATTAACCGAAGCGCAAGTAATTGGTTTACACTATCAAGACTATTCAGTGTCCTATTTAAATTTTCGCTTATCACAAATCTATTATCTGAGGGAACAGCCATGGAATTGAAACGTGTTTTAAAAGAAAAATTTGATTATGATCAATTTCGTCCGGGTCAACAGGAGATCATTGAAACCATTTTAGCAGGAAAATCAGTCTTAGGAATGTTGCCAACGGGAACGGGAAAATCTTTGTGCTACCAATTGCCGGGCTATTTGTTGGAAGGAACAGTTGTTATTATCTCTCCGCTGATTTCGCTAATGGAGGACCAAGTGAGTCAATTGCAACGCCTAGGCGAAAAAAAAGCAGTAGCACTGAATAGTCTGCTTTCAAACTGGGAAAAACAATGGCTGTTAAATGAAGCACATAAGTACAAATTTATTTTTATGAGTCCTGAAATGTTTCTGAGTCCTGCAGTTCAAAAAAAATTGAAATCGATGAAATTGGCTTTGGTGGTCGTGGATGAGGCTCACTGCATTTCGCAATGGGGGATTGATTTTCGCCCGGAATATTTGAAGCTGTCAGAGGGAATCCAGGCGATTGGGGCTTCACTAGTTTTAGCCCTCACTGCAACAGCGACCCAAAATGTCCGCAGCGATATTCAAAAGTTGCTGTTTAGCAATCAACCGGCACAAGAATACATTTATTCCGTTGATCGTCCCAATATTCGTTATTTTGTCTATCAAACAGACAAAGCACAAAAACTTCAGAAATTGGTTGCCTCGCTAGCAGGGTCTGGAATTATCTATTGTGCCACTAGAAAGAAAGTTGAAGAGTTATACCAAACCTTTAAAGGGCACCAAGCGATTGCTTATTATCATGGCGGTCTCAGCGGGCAAGAACGGCGAATGTTGCAGCAACAATTTTTATCAGGGAAGTTACGGATTTTAATCGCGACTAATGCCTTTGGAATGGGAATTAATAAAGAAGATATTCGTTTTGTGATTCATTATGACTTGCCGGATTCGCCTGAAAATTATTTGCAAGAAGTCGGACGTGCCGGAAGAGATGGCCGTCCCAGCCAAGCGATTTTATTGTATGAAACTGGCGATGAGTACATCCATCACTTTCTTCAAGAACAAACAAATCAGTCAAAAAAACTATTTGAAATCAAACAAAAAATGAGCGATCTAGTCTTTGAGGATCCTTTAATTAAGAAATGGGAACAATTTTTCCCTAAAGAGAGTGAAGCATTAGTCACTTTATTGAATCAGCGCGCGACAACCAAGAAACAGCAGTTGCAAAAAATGCTAGATTATATTGCTAGCACAACTTGTCGACGCGATTTTTTAGTTGCTTATTTTGATGAGACGCTCACCGCAAAAAATCCTGACTGCTGTGATAATGATGGTGCTACGCTCACCCTGAAAAATTTTGAGCAGCAACAGCTGGAGCAACAACTAGGCTGGAAAAAAATTATTCAAAAAATTTTTAAAAATACTGAGAAAGATTGAAAATCGACACCACACTTTCAAGAGCTATGGTATAATACATGGCGATAGCATTTAGGAGGTTAGAGAAATTGAGTAGAAAAGATCGCTATAATGATACGAACAATGAACCGTGGGATCAACATATTTATGAATCTGATGGTGAAGAAGAAACTTATTCACGCAGCCAATCTCGTCGTAGTGGCGGAGGAGGAAACAAAGGCGGCGGAAACACTAAATTTTTGACGATTCTGGTCGCGTTATTGTTAGCCCTTATTTTGATTCCAGCTGGTGCCTTTTTCTGGATTACTCGCGGAAATGACAAACCAGCGGCCTCTCCTGAGAGTACCACGCAAGTTTCAAAAGTATCTTCGACAGAAAAATCAAGTACTAAAGAAAGCAGCACCGAAGAATCTACAGCATCAACGGATACAGCTGATCAACAAGCAGCCCAAGAAGCTGCTCAAGCAGCGTCTGAGTCTCAAGCCCAAGCGCAAGCAGCAGCAGAATCGCAAGCGGCAGCAGAAGCAGCAGCTTCTCAGTCAGCGGCAGCAGCAGCCCAACAAACAACGCCAAGCTCAAGCTCGCAAGATGATGCAAATGCTCAGTATGGGACAGTTCAAGCGGGTGAAGGGCCACAACAAATCGCGGGACGTTATGGCTTAAGTGTTGATGAATTCTTAAAACTTAATGGTATGGATAGAAGTAACTTCTATTTTGATCCCGGCCAAGAAGTCCGTATTAAATAAGTTGAATATCCTGCCGTAATCGAATTCGATTACGGCTTATTTATTGAAAAGAGGCAGAGTATGGAAAAGATTTCAATTGCAATTGATGGTCCAGCATCGTCAGGGAAAAGTACCGTAGCAAAAATTTTAGCAAACGATTTTCATTTTATTTATGTTGATACCGGTGCGATGTATCGGGCAATTACTTTTTTAGCGATCAAACATCACGTCGCTTTTTCGGATGAGTTGGCTTTGGCAGAGTTGACTAAAAAATATCCCATCACTTTTAAACAGTCGCGGCAAGGTCAACTAGTTTTTGCGGATGATGAAGAAATTACCCAAGCGATTCGTCAAACGGATGTGACCGCAGCCGTTTCAGAAGTCTCAGCTCATAGTGCCGTGCGAGAGGAACTTGTTGAGGCACAGCGTCAGTTGGCCAAGGCCGGCGGAATCGTGATGGACGGACGTGATATTGGCACGACTGTCTTGCCGCAAGCAGAGGTAAAGATTTTTCTAGTAGCAAGTGTTGAAGAACGAGCACAACGACGTTACAAGGAAAACAAAGAAAAAGGCATCCAAATGGATTTTGAGTCTATCAAGGAAGCCATCGCTAAACGTGATTATTTAGATTCACATCGGGAGGTTTCACCACTTGTTCAAGCGGAGGATGCTGAGCGGGTCGATACGACTGGAATGTCAATTGATCAAGTAGTAACGAAAATTAAAGAGGTCATCACTTCAAAAGGTTTCTAATTTATCGATAAAAAGTAAAAATAAAGCGAATATCTGGCGATTTTTTAGAAAAAAAGAAGAAATCGCTTTATTTTTCATGTGGATTATTCTAAAATAGAAGATGTAGTGTATTTTACGCAGAATTGGTGGCAAGGAGGACAAACGACATGACAGATTTAGAACAAAATTCGATGGAAAACGAAAATGTATCCATGGAAGCAGCAATGGAAAGTGTGAATGAAGTTCAAGTTGGCGATATTGTTAAGGGTGAGGTGCTTGCCTTAGAAGATAAACAAGTTATCGTTGGGATTGAAGGTGCAGGGGTAGAAGGTGTTGTTCCTGCGAAAGAACTTTCAACATTACCTGTTGAAGATATCAATGAAGAAGTCAAGGTTGGCGATATTCTTGATTTGGTCGTTATTTCTTCTATTGGAAAAGACAAAGAAAACGGAAGTTATCTTTTGTCTAAACGCCGTCTAGACGCGAAAAAAGTTTGGGAAGATATTGAAAAAGAATTCAAAGACGGAAAAATTATCGAAGCACCAGTAACTAGCAGCGTTAAAGGTGGGCTAGTCGTTGATGTAGGTGTACGTGGCTTTGTTCCGGCATCCATGATCGATGATCATTTTGTTGATGATTTTTCAGCCTATACTGGAAAAACACTGAAATTCAAAATTATTGAAATCGAACCTTCAGAGAATCGTTTGATTTTATCTCATAAAGCAGTGGTTGAAGCTGAAAAAGCTGAGAAGAAAAAAGAAATTTTAGCCGACTTATACGAAGGTCAAGTAATCAAAGGTCAAGTTGCGCGTTTAACTGACTTTGGTGCATTCATTGATCTTGGCGGGATTGATGGTTTAGTTCATGTTTCAGAGATTTCACACAGTCATGTGGCAAAACCAGCCGACGTATTAAGTGTCGGTGACGAAGTAGAAGTTCAAGTTCTTTCTGTAGATCCTGAAAAAGAACGGATTTCATTATCAATTAAAGCAAACTTGCCTGGACCTTGGACAGATATCGAAGAAAAAGCGGCACCGGGATCGGTCCTTGAAGGAACGGTTAAACGTTTAACGAGCTTTGGTGCGTTTGTTGAAATTTTCCCAGGAGTCGAAGGATTAGTACACATTTCGCAAATTTCACACAAACATATTGCAACACCGCATGAAGTTTTGCATGAAGGTGATCAAGTCCAAGTGAAAGTTTTAGAAGTGCATCCTGAAGATCATCGTGTTGCTCTTTCAATCAAAGTTTTGGAAGAAAAACCTGAAGAAGCAAAAGAAGAGCCTGCTGAAGAAGAACATTATGAATTACCAGAAGAAAATACTGGTTTTACAATGGGCGATATCTTAGGTGAGGCCTTGAAAGACACTGATTCAGAAGAATAGAAATAGATATTTTAGGGCAGGCCAGTTTATCGGCGTGCCCTTTTTATTAATTTAACAGATGAAAAGGTCTCCTTCTCTTGCAAGAAGGAGTTTTCTTCGTTAAACTAAGGAGAATTTGAAAAAATGTGGTTGTTCGTTCTTTTCAAGGCTATTTGAAGAAAACGAGCAATTTTCGAATCTTAAATAAAAGTTTGCAAGAATCTGCCAATCGCCATTCGGAACTCTCGACTTAAACATCGAGGCTGGAGCAGTTACATAGTAAACATCAACCTTATTTTTCGCTTGAGAAAAAATAAATACATTAAAAGGAACGAGGATGCCAGTCCAACTGTCAGCAAAGGAACTGGAAATAAACAGAATTTACTAGTTGGATGGTATACGGAGTGAAGCTCAACCTTATTTTTCGCTTGAGAAAAATAAATACATTAAAAGGAACGAGGAGTTAAGTTATGTCAAATCCTACAATTGCTATTGTTGGTCGTCCAAATGTGGGCAAATCAACATTGTTTAACCGGATCGCTGGAGAACGTATTTCGATTGTCGAAGATACCCCAGGGGTTACGCGGGACCGAATCTATGCCAAAGGTGAATGGTTGGGTCATGAATTCTCAATCATTGATACCGGCGGAATTGATATCGGTGATGAACCGTTTATGGAGCAAATTAAGCAGCAAGCCCAAATCGCGATTGATGAAGCCGATGTCATTTTACTGGTGGCAAGTGGTAAAGAAGGCGTGACGGATGCAGATGAAGCGGTAGCGAAGATTTTATACCGCAGTAAAAAACCAGTCATTCTAATGGTCAATAAAGTCGATAATCCAGAGATGCGTAATGATATTTATGAATTTTATGCATTAGGTTTGGGTGAACCGTATCCTGTTTCAGGAAGTCATGGACTAGGGTTAGGGGATGTTCTGGATGAAGCAGTTAAAAATTTCCCAACCGATAACGAAGATGAAGAAGATGAAACAATCAAATTTAGTTTGATTGGTCGTCCAAACGTAGGTAAATCTTCTCTGATCAATGCGATTTTAGGTGAAGATCGCGTAATCGTCTCGGATATCGAAGGAACAACTCGCGATGCGATCGATACCAAATTTGTTGGTGAAAGTGGACAAGAATTTACGATGATCGATACTGCAGGAATGCGTAAACGAGGAAAAGTCTACGAAAATACGGAAAAATATTCCGTTATGCGAGCAATGCGGGCCATTGATCGTTCAGATGTTGTGCTAGTTGTTTTAAATGGTGAAGAAGGGATTCGGGAACAAGACAAACGAATCGCCGGTTATGCCCATGAAGCAGGTCGCGGTGTGATTATCGTTGTTAATAAATGGGACTTGGTTAAAAAGGATACAAACACCATGAAGGAGTTTGAAGAAGAGATTCGCGAAGAATTTGCTTATTTGGATTACGCCCCAATCGTTTTTGTTTCCGCAGTGACGAAACAACGGTTAAACAAGATCCCGAACATGATTGAAGAAGTCAGCATGAATCAAAACTTGCGGATTCCATCTTCAGTCTTAAATGATGTGATTATGGATGCGGTGGCAATTAATCCAACACCAACGGATAAAGGCAAGCGTCTGAAGATTTTTTATGCGACTCAGGTTGCAGTAAAACCGCCAACCTTTGTAGTATTTGTGAATGAGGAAGAATTGATGCATTTCTCATATGCACGCTTTTTAGAAAACCAAATTCGGAAAGCTTTTGAATTCGAAGGAACACCGATAAAAATAATTCCTCGCAGAAGAAAATAGGTATTTTAACACACTTTTATTTTAGTGACAACTGATTTTATTGAATGCTAAAACAACCATGAATTTTAACTGATAACCCGCTAAAAACCTTGCTAACATAAGGTTCTTGTGCTATCGTTATAAAAGAATATTGACCAAATCAATATTTCTTTGCTGATGACTGGACCACTCAGTTATCGGTTGGTGTTTAAGCATCAATACTCATTTCTCAGGAGGTGAATTCATTCATGGCAAACAAAGCAGAATTGATCGAAAAAGTTGCAGCAGCTACTGACTTAACTAAGAAAGACGCTACCGCTGCTGTCGACGCTGTATTTTCAACTATCCAAGACGCATTAGCTGAAGGTGAAAAAGTTCAGTTGATCGGCTTCGGTAACTTTGAAGTACGTGAGCGTGCGGCCCGTAAAGGACGTAACCCACAAACTGGTGAAGAAATCGAAATTCCAGCAAGCAAAGTACCTGCATTCAAACCAGGGAAAGCTTTAAAAGACGCAGTTAAATAATTGCAACAGTAAACCCGTTGTGGCTTTCGAGCTGCGACGGGTTTATTTGTGACTAAAAATTGACAAGTGGAGAAAAGGGGGCAGAAGTTTTAACGAGCTTGCTGCCTTAATTTATTATAAATAGTAATAAAATTGTTCGCCGTTGTGACAACTCCCTGTTTTTTGCGAGTTTATAACTTAATTTTCAATTTACGAAAGGCTTTCCATCAGCTAAAATAAAATAGAGAGTAAAATGGAAAAGCAGAAAGTAGGTGGTGCAATGGCAAAGGAGCGACTATTTTATGTCGAAAGAAACGATTCCTGGCATTCTTATGAATTTCTTGCTCAAAGACAGAACGATCCTAAGTGGCGTGCGGCCTTTTTAGCAGCGGAAACTTTGTTGGAACAGGAAGATCATAAGCGAAAACGCCGTAATTTTATAATATTGGTTGTATCACTTCCGGTGGTCTTGTTAGCAGTCCTAGTTGGATTATATTTTTATGGTTCTTCTGATGATGAGGCTATTCCAAAACGGGAGATCAGTTTGAACGATACAACCACAGTGTCAACGGAGTCCTCTGGAACAGCCGAAACAACTGTCGATACAGAGAGTGTCGGACAAGTTTTACTGACACCGTGGGGGGAGCAGGTGACTGTCTTGCGTATCTTGTCTAACGGTGAACGTGTCATTAAAGAAAGTTACTCGCCCTCCGATTTAAACAATGACGGGGTACTGACTTTTGAGGAACTCTCTCAAGTGGAAGAAGCCGCCAATCACGGTCAACAAAATCAGCAAGTACCTCAGCAAGAAAATAATCAGCAACAAGCACCACAACCAAGTCAGTCGGATAGTCAAATACCGCAAACTAGTCACCCAGAAGAACAGACTCAAATGACAACAGTGGGTCAATCTGACAATGCACAGGAGCGCTCGTTGACCGAACATCAAGATTCTGATCAGTGAATGAAATTGGCTGATTTCTTCTGCCAGTAGTTGTTTAATTTCTAATTTTTAGTCTTTCTATTAAGAATAAAGTAATAAAATGTCTAACGGCCTTTCGCAGATTTGTTGCGGGAGGTTTTTTTGTAGTATAAAATAAAAGAAACGGGGTGAGAATAGTGGAAGTGACTTATCGCAACAAACAAAATGAGACCAAAGTCATTTATGGGGAAACGGTCGCTTCAATGATGCGGAAAAAGGATTTGGAAAATAAACAGATTCTTTTTTGCGGCAATCAGCGCTACTATGATTTATATGCGGAAAAATTGCGGCAGTTTATCCCTGAGACAAGTACTCATGAATGGTTTATCACACCGAATAACCGCTATTGCAACACGATGGATACTTTTCAGGAATTGATTCATTTTATTGATCGGTTTAATCGGTCGCAAGAGACTCTTTTCTTGGGGATTGGCAATGAAGGTGTGATTGAATTATTAGGCTTCACACATCATGTCACGAATTTTCAAGCGGAGTTGTGTTTTCTGCCAGTCTCACTGCGATCCTTCGCCCAGAGCCTCTCTTTTTCAGCTCAAATCGTTTCAGCTAAAACCTTGACGACGGTTATGGAAGTTGACGAGACTCCTCAGAGTATTTTGTTTGATCATACCTTAGCTGATCGGCAAACAACTGGGAAAATGGTCGATCTCTTGACGTTGATTCGTTGCGGAATCGTTTGCGACTACCCATTTTTGCAAAGTCTGTACGTAAATTTTCCAACGCGAGAAGCACTGTTGCAACATTCTTTTGCGGCTTTTAGCGAGACTCTGATTAATTATTATCAGACAAAAAGTGAGCAGTTGCGAGATTTCGGTAAAACGTTTGAGAAGGCCTTTTTTCAAACCGAGAATGGTTCCTTATTATCAAATAGTATGAAGGCGATGTTTGGCTTGCTATTTGAACTAGCTTGGAATGTTAAAACAAGCAATCTTCATTTCAATTTCAAAAATTTTATGATATGGTTGGTGCGATTGGGCTTCCCCATTGTCATGCCCGCGGATATTTCATTGGCTGACTATGGTCAGCAGGTGATTCTTTTGGCAGAAGAACGGCCACTGACAGAATTGCGCCAAATCGGTGAGACTGGCATGAAGAAGGTTCCAAGCCAAAAAGAATTACTGCAAACATTTGAAGCGTATCAAAAAATCGTAACAGAGATCAGAGGAGAATAAATGTCAAGTTATAGTGAAAAAATGCTGGCCGCTTTGAAGGCTGAGGATTTAACAGAAGCAAATTTAATGTTTGAAGAAGCGCTAAAAAAAGACGAGTCAGAAATGCTGGCTAGTTTAGCGGAGGAATTGAAGGGATTAGGCTTTTTAGAGGAAGCAAAGCGGATTTTAGAAAAACTGGTGGCTGATTTTCCAGCTGAAGACGTATTTTATCTTTCATTAGCAGAGATTGCGATTGAAGATGATGATATTGACGGTGCCTTTGAATATTTAGAAAAAATTGATCCAGCGAGTGAAAGTTATTTAGAGAGCTTGCTAATCACCGCTGATTTGTATCAAGTTTTAGGGATTCCTGAAGTAAGTGAAGCCAAATTATTACAAGCGAAAACATTGGCGCCAGAAGAACCACTGATTACCTTTGCGTTAGCAGAACTGCATTTTTCGAATAATCAATTAGGTGAGGCAATCAATGAGTACAGTCAGCTACAAAAAGACGGAATTGATGAAATTGCCACTATCTCCATCGATGAACGGATTGGTTCTGCTTATAGTATGTTGGGAGGTTTTGAAGAAGCGCTTCCTTTCTTAGAACGGTCTTTGGAAAAAGAACATACTTCCGATCGGTTGTTCCAATTAGGTTTTACTTATTACCAGCTGCATGATCATCAAAAGGCGATTAATTATTTGCAAGAAGTCATTACGCTTGATCCAGAATATCAAAGTGGCTACTACTACTTGGCTGATAGTCTGAAGGAAGAGGAACTTTTAGAAGAGGCCTTACAAACTGCTGAGGCAGGAATCAAAGAAAATCCTTATCAAGTCGAATTGCTACATTTGGCTTCAGAAATTGCGTATCGCTTGCGAGACAGTCAGAAGGCAGAAGAACTATTGTTACAAGCACTTGAAACAGGTGATAAGACAGATGAAACGTTATTAACTTTGAGTAACCTCTATCTAAATGAGGACAAGCCAGACAAGGCGATTGAAATGATTAGCCAGATGGATGAAGAGGGCAATCCTTATGCTGCTTGGAATTTGGCTCAGGCCTATAATGAATTAGAAGATTTTGATGCGGCGCGGACGTATTACAAACAAGCTTATGAAGACTTGGCACATGAGCCGGATTTCTTAAAAGCATATGGTCTATTTTTAAGAGAAGACGGTCAATTAGAAATGGCGCGGACTGTTTTAACAAATTATTTACAGCAGGAACCGGGGGACTTGGAAGTACAATCCTTACTAGAAGAGTAGAGAGGTGAGAAAATGATCGATGTAGCTGAAAAGCGTGAATTTCTCGTGTGGTTGATTAACAATGTAAGTTTTCAACGGCGAGAAGTAATTTGGATTTTGAACTATTTAATTAATCACGAGGCGATTTTACGGAATGTTCATATCGTCGAGCAAGCCTTGGAAACAAAGCGGGGACTGGTCTTTCGCGATATCAGTCAACGGGAAGAAGCGATGGTGTTTTCAATAGAAGGACATCAATTTTCAAATAGTGATCAAATTTTTCATGAGATTCGTCTGCATTGGCAGCAACCTTTGTATCTAGAATGTATTTTCCCCAATTCTTGGCAAAATGCCCAGTATTTATCGGTGCTTGAAGACAATCCTGCGCTTTCATGGAATGACACGGTCAGTCAAGAAATTGTTTCCGAAGTTGAAAATTTTTTGAAGCAGCAAGAACAAGAAGCTCAAATCAATTTGCTGAAAAAACAAATTGATTTGGCCTTAGAAGCCGGTGATAAAGAAGCGTTCTTAACTTTATCTGATGAATTGAGCCGCTTGAAATTGGCTTTACACGAATAAAAAACCAGCACCAAGACAAAATTAATGTCTTGGTGCTGGTTTTTTAACTACTTCGTTTTAACGTAAAACGTCGCCGCTGAGGTCTGAGGTAAGTGAAACCTTCTCCCTCGACATCATGAACATTGCTGATTAGGATAAATGCTTTTTCATCAACGGAGTGTACAATCTTTTTGACTTCATTGATTTCTTGTTGGGAAACTACGATGTAAACAATTCGTTTTACTTCAGAAGAGAAGCCGCCTTCGCCATGAAGATAAGTAACCCCACGTTCTAGGTGAGACATCAATAATTCGGCGATTACATTACTTTCATTTGAGATGATCATGACACCCTTAGCAGCGTACCCACCAGAGGAAAGCATATCAACTACTTTGCTGAAAACAAAGGAGACGATCAAAGTATACATCATTCGTTTCAAATCTAAATAAGTCAGTGAGCAAAGTAAAACGACAATATCAAAAACTAAGAGTGACTTACCCATGGTAAAGCCGATCTTTTGCTCGAGAATTCGCGCAATCACGTCCGCACCACCAGTTGTTCCGCCGTTGCGATAAACTAAGCCGCTACCGAAGCCAGCAAATAATCCAGCTAAAATAGAGACAATAAATAGATCATGATCTAAATTAATTTGTAGAGGAATTCTTTGCCAGATCCATAAAAAGACCGACAAGCAAACAGTTCCTAAAATTGTATAGTAGAAAGAACGTTTCCCCAAAATTTTTCCGCCAATTAAAATCAATGGGATATTAATCAGCAGGGTAGTGTAAGCTGGGTCAATGCCAAATAAAGCACGAATAATCAAGGTAATACCCGTCACTCCACCTTCTGCCAAATGATTGGCAATATTTAAATAAACGAGACCAAATGCATAAATCGCTGTTCCTACGATAATAAATGAAATTTCTTTGATTCGCGTTGCCATAGTTGTTTCCATATGACACCTCCTAAATTGATAGAATACAATACGTGCTTCGCAAGCTATAAAAAAGCCCTAACAAACGAACGTATGAAACGTTGTGAAATTCCGCCGAAAGCCAAAAATAGCGAGTGCGTATTTCTGACTATAATTACTGTTAAATTCATCGGAATTCGACAAATAAAAAAATAGAATTCACAAAATTCATCCTCAACCAACATAGCATGAATTACAGATAGTTACAACAACATGATAGGAAACAAATCTGTTTTTTGATAAGATAGGTTTGAGGTGGTTTGATGAATGAAAAGACAATGAAAATCATGCAGCAAGAAGTTGATGATTATATCCAACAATTTAAAGCTGGTTATTTTTCGCCGTTGGGTCAAATGGCTCGTTTAACGGAAGAAGTCGGTGAATTGGCTCGCGAAGTCAATCATTATTATGGGGAAAAAACTAAAAAAGCCAGTGAAAAGACGAATACAGTGGCTGAAGAGCTGGGTGATGTGCTTTTTGTCACGATTATTATGGCAAATTCTTTAGGAATTGATTTGACGGAAGTCTTTAATCAAAATATGGAAAAATTTAATCAACGCGATCGTTTTCGTTTTGAGCGAAAAGATGGACTGACAGCAGGTGATGAAGCATGAAGTTAGAAGCATTTCCGTTAGAATTTCAAGGAGCGATGCCAATTCTGCGTAAATTACAAAGCGCTGGTTATGAGGCCTACTACGTGGGAGGCAGTGTTCGTGATATTTTGTTGAATAAACCGATCCATGATGTGGACATTGCAACTAGCGCCTTTCCTGCTGAAGTAAAAGAATTATTTCACCGCACGATTGATGTGGGGATTGACCATGGAACAGTGATGGTAATCACTAAAGAAGCAACCTATGAAGTAACCACCTTTCGGACCGAGTCTACGTATCAAGATTATCGTCGGCCAGATCACGTAGAATTTGTGCGTTCGCTAAAAGAGGATTTAAAACGTCGTGATTTTACTATCAATGCCTTAGCTGTCGGAATTGATGGTACAGTAATTGATTTGTTTGATGGATTGGAGGATCTACGTAATAAGGTTTTACGAGCGGTAGGCAACCCCTATGAGCGCTTTCATGAAGATGCTCTGCGAATGATGCGGGCCTTGCGGTTTGTTAGTCATTTAGGTTTTACATTGGAACCGAATACCTTTGGTGCAATCCAAGAATATCATTCTTTACTGGCAAAGATTTCAGTGGAGCGAATCAATGTGGAATTTGTCAAATTGATGATGGGCTCCTTTAGATCGGCGGGACTACGTTCTTTTGTGGAGTCAGAATGCTATATTTATTGTCCAGGATTACGAAATTACGGTGAAGCATTATTAAACTTTGCTGAACTTCACGGGCCAGCGATTCCGACAGAGCGTCAAGCTTGGACCTTGTTGATGACGATGTTGGAGCTAACGATTTCTGACATTCGTAATCTGATGAAGGAATGGAAGTGTTCGAATCAATTAATCAAAGAAGTGACTCAAATGGTGCCAGCTTTGCGATTCCGTTTAAAAGCTGAATGGGATAACTGGAGCTTATATCAATTAGGTCGGGAATTAGCACTTTCGGTGGAGTATTTATTGTATTATTTTGACCGTGAGCCGAATTTAGCAAAGATTCGACTGCTTTATCAGTATTTACCGATTCATTCATTGAAAGAGTTAGCCGTAAAAGGCAACGAAGTGATGGAACATTTTACTTATCGGCGCGGCCCGTGGATCAGTGAGACGCTCCATACGTTAGAGCAAGAAGTCGTGGAAGGTCGCTTGAAAAATGAAAAGGCTGAGCTTTTGGCGTTTGCCGATCAATTTTTAAAAGCGAATAGTTCTTTATTCAATAGTTGAGAATCTAAGTAAAGAAAGAGGGCACCTCTATGAAAAAGCTAACAAAGGATTATCAAGTTGGAACAGATCAGACGGCACAGGCGATGGGATCGGGCGATTTAGAAGTTTTAGCTACCCCGGCGCTAGTTGCGATGATGGAAAACTGTAGCAAACTTTTATTGTCTGCTGAACTGGTGGCTGAACAGACCAGTGTAGGATTCAAAATGAATCTCAAACACTTAGCTCCTACGACGGTTGGCGCAGAGGTCACCGTGATAGCGGAAATTGTCGAAGAGGATGGGAAAAAGATTTCTTTTTCCATAGAGGCCTATGACAAGGATCAATTGATCGGTCAAGCAAGTCATCAGCGTGTAATTGTCGATAAAACTGCCTTTTTGGCAAAATTGTAGTAGAAGCACAACATGTGACCGTTTACTTAAGGTATGCTAAACTTGGTTTAGATTAGTAGTGAGGAGAATGTAGAATGGCAAGAGAAATGACAGCATTAAAATTCTTTTTCCGCAATGGGGAAACTTGGACAATCGATCGTCGTTATATTGGAGATCTGTGGATCAAACAGATTACGACTAGCTTCGGCCGCATCCATGGTAGCGAATTTGTAGAAATTCACCCATGTGCCGGTTTTAAAATTGAAGTTTATCAAGAAGGCGACCATGTTCAAACGTCTGATATTAATCTAGGCGGTTTAGAAATGGGCATGTTTGAACGTGCACGTAAATTTGAAGACATCGAACGGATGGAAATCATTTATCGTTCGGGACATCCAGATTCTGTTTACTTCCCATATAAAGACAAAGATAACGAAGGCTTAGACAACGTATATCAATCAACGAAGGTCTCCGAAAAAACGAAGAGTTTATATATTGTGATTGATCCAACACAAAATGTTGATGACGTGTACAGCAACCACTTTTAAGCATGAGACAAGTATCTGAAAAGATACTTGTTTTTTTATATTCAAAACTAGAAAATTTAAAGAAAGTGATAAGGTACCTGAACAAAGCGAAATAACGCTTGAATTCTTAGTAAGGTACCTGTATTATATATCTGTAAGGTACCTTATCAAAGAGGAGAGAGTTCAATGGAAAATCAAATGAATGAGCAATTTATGAAATTACAACATGACTTACGACGTTACTATCACCGTCAAATGGCAAAAAATCAAGGATTTGGTCCTCATCGCGGGCAAGGCCGTGTTTTAGCACTGTTAAAAATGAATCCTGAAATCACTCAAAAAGAGTTGACCTTTGTTTTAGGAATGCGTCCTCAGTCGGTTGGTGAATTATTACAAAAACTTGAGGATAAAAATTTTATCACTCGTGAAGCTTCTGAAGAAGATCGACGAGTAATGATTATTCGATTAACGGATCTTGGGAAAGCTGAAGCTGAAAAAGTAACTGAAGCACCAGACTTTGGCGAAGAACTTTTTGCTGATTTTACCAATGATGAAAAAGCTGAATGGTCACGCTTAGTTGAAAAGTTTAGCGAAGCTTTAAAAAATCAATTGGGAGAAGAAGAGGCTGAAGAATTTTTCGGTGGTGGTAGAGACTTTGCTGGCGGACATCATCATGGTCATGGTCCCCATGGATTTGGTGGCTCCCATGGTAGAGGACATGCCCATTTTCATTCTTTCGATGATTTCAGTTGGTAACCAAAAGCTGTGAAGGAAAAATTTCCTTTACGGCTTTTTTTTGTTACAATGACAAAGAGAAATTTGAGGATGGTTCAAGATGAAAGAATTGAAAGTTACAGAACTTTATAAGACGTTCGGCGATAAAACATTATTTGATCGGATCTCTTTTTTGATTCACGAAAAGGATCGAATCGGTTTGATTGGGGTCAATGGGACTGGCAAGTCCAGTTTATTAACGATTTTAGCTGGTAAGGATAGTGGTGATGGTGATCTATCGGCGATTGAGAAAGCCAGTGATTATCGGATCGGCTACCTAGCTCAGGAACAAAATTTTGCAGCCGAACTATTGGTTTTAGATGCAATATTTCAAGGAAATAACCCATTGATGCAAACCGTTCGCGCGTACGAAAAGGCATTGCTGCAATTAGCAAATGAAAACACGAGTGAAGTACAACGAAAGTTTTCATTGGCTGAAGAAGCGATGAACAAACAAGATGCTTGGACGGCAGATAGCGAAGCCAAAGCGATTTTGAATAAATTGGGCATTGATACGTTGGATAAAAAAATTAGTGAACTTTCCGGTGGACAAATCAAACGTGTGGCGCTAGCGCAAGTTCTAATTGATGCACCTGATTTATTATTACTGGATGAACCAACCAATCACTTGGATTATGATGCGATTCAATGGTTAGAAAGTTATTTGAAAAGCTATCCGGGCTCTTTATTGATGGTCACGCATGATCGTTATTTCTTGGATCGGGTGACCAATCGTATTTTTGAACTTTCCTTTGGTAAACTATATGAATATCAAGGAAATTATGAGGCTTATTTAGTTGAAAAAGCTGAACGCGATCGCGTGGCGGTTGAACAAGAAGGTAAAAGAAAACAGCTCTATAAGCAAGAATTAGCGTGGATGCGAGCGGGAGCAAAAGCTCGAACTACTAAGCAACAAGCTCGAATCAATCGGTTTGAAGATTTGAAGGAAAATCTGCATCAAGTCAAAACTGATGGTCAACTTGAAGTGAATATTGCCACGACCCGCTTAGGAAAAAAAGTGCTGGAGCTGAAACAGGCCTCGTATCAAATTGAAGGCAAAAAGATTTTAGATCATTTTGATTTACTAATCCAAACAAAAGAGCGTTTAGGGATTACCGGGAAAAACGGGGCAGGCAAATCGACTTTATTGAATATTTTAGCGGGACGACTGCCTTTGGACAGCGGTGTATTGGAAATTGGTGAGACGGTCCGATTAGCTTATTATACGCAGCAAAATGAGACGCTAGACCCCAATAAACGGATGATCGCTTATTTGCAAGAAGCGGCTGAGGAAGTCAAGCAACGGGATGGCTCACAAATCAGTGTAGCTGAAATCTTAGAGCGTTTCTTATTTCCACGCTTTATGCATGGAACTTTGATAGGTAAGTTGTCTGGTGGCGAAAAACGACGCCTCTATTTATTAAAACTATTGATTCAGCAACCCAATGTTTTGCTGTTGGATGAGCCAACCAACGATCTGGACATTGCAACTTTAACAGTCTTAGAAGATTACTTACAAGAATTTTCTGGTGCAGTGATTACGGTTTCTCATGATCGGTATTTCTTAGATAAGGTAGCTGAAAAATTATTGATTTTTGAAGGAAACGGGCAGATTACTTCATACTTTGGTTCGATCATCGACTACTTAGCTCAACAGACACCAGTAAAAGAAGAAAAAAGTCCAAAGGTGAAGCCTCAACCAAAAGAGCGTAAGAAAAAACTTTCCTACAATGAGCAAAAAGAATGGGAAAGTATTGAAGACGATATTGCTTTATTAGAAGAAAAAATTGATGAATTAACCGAAGCGATGAATCATCAAGGGGATGATTTTACAAAGTTACAAGACTTGCAAAAAGAGATTGATCTGACCGAACAAACATTAGAAGAGAAAATGACCCGCTGGGAATATTTGAGTGAGATCGTTGAAGGAAACTAATTCAAACGATTCAGCACGTAGTGACAGCGAGGATTGCTTTAAACGGAAGATTTAGGAGGAGCTGTATGTTGATCGCGATTTGGGCGCAGGATAAGAATGGCTTGATTGGGAAAGAAAATCAGTTGCCTTGGCATTTGCCAAATGATCTGCGTTTTTTTAAGGAAACGACCATCAATCATACGTTAGTGATGGGGCGAAAAACGTTTGAAGGAATGGGAGGCAGACCACTGCCTAATCGTCAAACGATTGTTTTGACCAGAGATAAGAAATATCAAGCTGCAAATGTGTTAGTTATGCATTCGTTGTCAGAAGTACTTGATTATGATCAAAAGACTGCTGGAACGACGTTTATTGCAGGTGGATCAGCCGTTTATCAGGAATTTCTACCTTATTGCGAACGCATTTATCGGACCTTTATCGAAGAAAGTTTTGAAGGCGATGCCTATTTTCCAGCTGTTTCTTGGGATGATTGGCAGTTGGTGGAACGTAAATTAGGTCAAAGGGATGAAAAAAATCCTTATCGTTACTATTTTGAGCGTTATCAAAAAACCGGGTCATAATGATTCGGTTTTTCAAGATTTATAAAGAAATAGTTTCAACAATGATTTATTTCTGCAGTTTTGATATACTAAAATTAATTTGAAACTAGGTATGGAAAGAAGGATCAGAATGCCAACTGTTAAAATTGTAACTGACTCATCCTGTACGATCGAACGATCTGTCCGTGATGACTTAAATATTACTGTGATTCCGTTATCAGTGATGATTGATGACGTAGTTTATCCGGATGATGACGCATTAACCGGGGAGCGCTTTATGGAAATGATGGCTCAATCAAAAAATCTACCCAAAACAAGTCAACCACCAATTGGTTATTTTGCGGAGCTTTATGATGAATTAGGAAAAGACGGGAGTCCGATCGTTTCGATCCATATGTCCCATACACTGAGCGGAACTGCTGAAGCAGCACGTCAGGCTACCTTTTTAAGTAGCAGCAATGTCACTGTAATCGATTGCGGCTTTATTGACCAGTCGCAAGCATTTCAAGTAATCGAAGCCGCAAAACTTGCTCAGGCTGGAGCTTCTTTAGAAGAGGTATTAGCAGGTGTTGAGCGAGTGAAAAACCACAGTAAACTATTTATTGGAATATCTTCTTTGGATAACTTAGTTAAAGGCGGTCGAATCAGTCGTGTGACAGGAGTTATCTCCAGTGTGTTGAATATGCGGATCGTTATGGAGCTTGAAGCAGGTGAGCTGTTACCAATCACAAAAGGACGTGGGAAAAAAACTTTCAGCAAATGGTTTGCGTCTTTTAAAGATGAGCTAACAAAGGTCAACGTAAAGCAAATTGGGATTTCTTATGCTGGTAAGTTGGATTTTATTGATGAAGCCAAACAGGCGTTACAAGAAATGTTTCCTGACATGCATATCCCTGTGCTACATACTAACCCAATCGTCGCAACTCATACAGGTCCCGGGGCTTTTGCGATCATGTATTATACCGATTAGTTGAGTCTGCCTCTAGAAATAGAGGCATTTTTTTAATATCAGAGCTCAAAAAATTAAATTTCCTTAGTAGTTCAAACTAAGATTAACCAGTTTTACAATGTTAGGTTTAAACTATGGTTGCTGATTGTTCAACAGCTTTTGGTAAAGGAGTAGATAAATGAAACGATTTTCGACAATTATGATTCCCGTAATAGTAGCAGTCGTTACTCTGCTGGTTCTATTTTTGACGATTCCCAAAGCTGAATCCCGTCTTCGAGTGGTCCAGGATAAAACCTCGGATTATAAGAAATCTGTTCACTTTGTAGCAGTGGGGGATTCGCTAACTGAAGGAATCGGTGATGAAACTAAACGCGGAGGCTATGTGCCTTTAGTGGCAAATCATTTACAACAAAAATATGAATTGACTTCTATTGAAAAGGATAACTACGGGATTTCTGGTGAACGTAGTGATCAAATATTAAAGCGAGTCAAAAAGGATTCTGATTTACGGAACAGTTTAGCCAGTGCAGATTTTATTACAATGACTGTTGGTGGAAATGACCTTTTTCAAGCCTTCCAAAAGAATATTACCGCTAAAAGCGCTAAACAATTTGATCGTTCGATAAAAAAATATGGAAAATCAGTTGAAGCAATTTTAACAGAAATGCGAGACTTAAATCCCAAAGCACCGATCTACGTGGTAGGAATCTATAATCCTTACTATTTAAACTTTCCTGACATCAAAGGCATGCAGACCGTGGTAGATAATTGGAATACTGAAACAGAAAAATTGACCAAAGAAACGACAAATTGTTTTTTTGTTCCGATTAATGACCTGTTGTATAAAGGGATTGCTACAAAAGACAGTAATAACACGAGTGAAAGTTCAAATGGTGAAGTTAAAAACAATGTTTTATATGATGAAGACAACTTCCATCCAAATAACTTAGGCTATCAATTGATGGCCACGGCGATTCAGGAAAAAATTGTGGATACCCAAGATTTATGGTTAATAAAGGAGGGTAATTAATGGAAGAACCCAAAAAAGAAACGACCATAAGAACGAAAACAACGGAAAAAATCAATCGCTGGAAAATTGCTTTTCTAGTTTTAGTGGGGATCCTTTTAGGTGGTGTCATCTTTGCAACCGTGCGTGTATTCACCGTGCGTGAAACGAACTTGCCACCTAGCAGTGAAACCACAGTACCTAAAGGTTCACCTGTGTTGACCATGAATACCAATAAGAAAAAATTAAATACGGTGATGGAATACTTTTTAAATGATCTGCAAAAAGATTCGGCGGTTAAATATGAATTCTATTTAGAAAATCAAGCAATGTTAAAAGGTCAGTTCAAACTTTTAGGAGCAAAAGTTGATTTTTATCTTTACTTTGATCCGTATGTTATGGATAATGGCAATATTCAATTGAAGGCTCGCGATCTATCAATCGGAACGTTGAATCTACCGGTGAGCCAAGTGATGGCGGCTATTGAGCGCGGCTATAAATTTCCTAAATGGGTATCCATTGATCCTGACGAGCAGACGGTTGTTTTAAAGTTAAATCAATTCAAATTGAATAACGGTATGTTTATCAAAGCCAATCATATTGATCTAGTGGGCGATGATATTCAATTTAGTTTGTATTTACCTAAAGAAAAAAAGACGAATGATTGACAAAATCATGAATAACCAGCGAGGTGAATGAATTGCGCAGAAGTTTTTATCATTATATCTTGACCGAACGTGGCCACAATCTGCATGATCCAGTCGAAGCGTTCGCTGGAGCAGTGGCTAAAGATATCATGTTTCCTAAACAGTCAGAGGATTACCATGAAATTACCGATTACTTAGAGTTGAGTGTCGATTATTTAGCTTCAATGGATCTATTTGATCAAGTTTGGGAGAAATATTTAGAAAACAATAAATAATTAAGAAGGAAAAGTTGTGGAAGGCTTTTCCTTTTTTTTCTAGCGTGCTATCATGAAAAAAAGGGTGAAAGGAAAATGCGCCTTGCAGAAAAAAACAATACCAGTATCGATTTTTTTAATTTCGATCGTGTGCACGATCGTGATTACCGCAGTAGTGACACATTTTATTGATCAGAAACAAACGATGGATAATGATTCTGTCGTAAAAATTACCCGTAATGATTTAGATGATGTTCAGGATTTATATGATCTGATCAGTACAAATTATGTAAATCAAGTCGACAAAGAGAAGTTGATTCAAGGAGCTTTAAATGGCATGGTGGAATCGTTGAAAGATCCTGAATCAGAATTTTTGACTGACCAAGAGAATCAAGAATTGAATGCAAAAGTAGCTGGAAGTTTTGAAGGGATTGGGGCCAATTTACAGCTGGAAAACCGTCTGCCGGTGATTGACCGCGTTCCAGTAAAAAATTCACCTGCTGAAAAAGCCAAGTTAAAGGCTGGTGACATTATTTTAGAAGTAGACGGCCAAAAGACCCAGGATAAATCTCTGGACCAGATAGCAACGATGATTCGTGGGGAAAAAGGGACGCAAGTCAAACTATTGATTCAGCGAGATGATGAGAAATTTGAAGTAGCCATCGAAAGGGATGTTGTTCCTGAAGATACGGTCAAAGGAAGTCTTGATGTGAAAGATCAGTCGATCGGCTCGATCGAAATTGATAATTTCCGTGAAACGACTGCCTTAGAATTTCGGACGATTGTTGAAGAGCTGCGTAAAGCAGGCGCCAAATCTTTCGTAATCGATTTACGCCAAAATTCTGGTGGTTTGATGGCAGAAGCTGAGCGCGTAGCCAGCTATTTCCTAGAAAACGGTGATACAATTGCTCAGTTCTCTAATAAGAAAAAAGTAATTTCGATTGATAAAGCCGGGAAAAAAATTGATCAAGGGTTTAAGGTCAAAGAACCGACGATTTTCTTGATTGATCAAGAAAGTTCTTATGGTGCCGAATTATTAGCAGCGGCAGTCAAAAATAAGAACTACCCCTTAATCGGTGTGCGGACTTTTGGTAAGGGAACCGTTCAAAGTATTAGTTCAATCGGCGATAATAATTACGTTCTATTAACAATTATGAAATGGTATACTCCAGATGGCTCATCCGTTGAAGGAAAAGGCGTGGTGCCAACGATTGAAGCAGATTATCCCGAATATGCCAAACTCCCACCAATCTCCAAACAATCAAATTGGCGTTTGGGTGATTCGGGAGATGCTGTGGAAAATATTAACACGATACTAAAAGCTTTAGGGTATCCAACTGAAGGAAATTTGTTTAATCAAGCTACAAAAGATGCCGTGGCTAAGATTCAAACCGAGAATAATTTATCCGCCACTGGCGCATTAGATCCTAAGACAATTGATGTTTTACAAGAAAAAGTCTTTAAGCTAGTGAAAGCGAATGATGTTGCCTATGAAAAGGCCCTTGAAGTATTGAAAAAGAAATAATAGTATCGGTTTTGAGGGAGGAAAGGAATTGAAAAAACTACTGACAAGAGCCCATTTATGGTTGGGAATCAAATACTTTTTGATTGCTCTTTTTGTAGGAGTAATAATTCGTGGTTTTTTATTAATTCCCGTTCCCGTGACCGGTAATTCAATGAATCAAACCTTGGCCCAAGGGGATATGGTTTTGATGGAAAAATTCAGTAAGGTTCGACGCTTTGATGTGATTGTTTTTCAGCAGCCGGACGGAACCATTTATATTAAGCGAGTGATCGGTTTGCCAGGTGATGACATTCGTTATGAAAAAGATCAGCTTTATATCAACAATCAAAAAGTCGGAGAACCCTTTTTAACGAATAATCGTAATCATGATCACCAAGTCTCACCTTATACAACCGATTTTCAATTGGAAGAATTAATCGGTGAAAAGCGCTTGCCAAAGAATGAGTATTTTGTTTTAGGCGACAATCGTCGAGTCTCAAAAGATAGTCGCTCGTTTGGGACCGTTGAAAGCAGTGATATTTTAGGAAAAGCGCAAGCAGTCTATTTTCCCTTAAAGCATATCAAGCTTATTTCCTAAAAAAATTTTAATAATCGCGAATAAACAAGATGGCCTCGATTTCTTCTTTTAGAAATTAAAGCCATCTTGTTTTTAGTAATTTGTAAATTAACTTGTTTTTATTTTCCCTCGAAAGTCTTCAATCGATTGGTAGCCTTTTTGTTCCATAAGGTCAGCTAATTCATTTGCCAAGCGGGAAAATATTTGTGGACCCTCACGATGCAAGGCTGTTCCTACTTGGACAATTTGAGCACCACATAACAAGTGTTCAAACACATCCTGTCCGGAGTTGACACCACCGGTCCCGATGATTTTGATTTGTGGATTTAGTCGTTGATAAAAACCGTTCACATTCGCTAAGGCAGTCGGTTTCACATAGGCGCCACCAATTCCACCAAAACCATCTTTTGGCTTAATGACCGTCGTTTCAGTGGCCGTATCGACATAGAGACCGTTTCCGATACTGTTAATGGAATTTATGAAAGCGAGGGGAAATTGATTTAAAATCTTTGCCATCTGATCGAAGTGGACTAGATCAAAGTAAGGCGGAAGTTTGACGCCTAACGGTTTAGTAAAGAAACTGAAGATCTTGGTCAAAATTTGTTCAGTTAAAGGGAAATCATAAGCGATTTGCGGTTTTCCAGGCAGATTTGGGCAAGAAAGGTTCAACTCAGTGATACCTGTAAAAGAACTTGCTTGAATTTTATTTAGCATATATAAATTTTCCTCAAAAGTCATGCCAGCAACCGAGAAAAATAACGGTTTGGCTCCTTCCAAATTATTTGAGGAGACGTAATCTAAGTAATAATCAAAGCCATTGTTGGCTAGACCGGTTGAATTGATACTGCCCAGAGGAAGATCCGCATAGCGGGGATGAGGGTTTCCCACTCTGAAATGTTTGGTCGCACTCTTTGTAACGATTGCTCCTGCGGCGGAATCTGCTAAGTTTTGCAGTTCTTCCGTTGTTGTACAGTGGACGCCAGAAGCATTCATAATTGGACTGGTTAATGTATAGTTTAAGAACTGAGTATTCAGCATATATTTGTCTCCTTAGTGTTGGAATAATTGTTCGATTGAGAAAGTTTCTCAATTAGAAACGTATCATAGTGGTATTGTTTTAGTCAATTTTAATTCCCCAAACAAGTTGATTGCTATTTTTCAAAACTAGCGAGTATTTAATATTTTAACAATTTGTGGTAAAATGCCAAGGATGCTTAGCGGTGAAAAAATGACTGGTAGAAATACTCAGCAAAACGCACGTGGAGGCTGCTTAAATCGCCTTCTGAGAAAGAATGTAAGTTGAAAGGAAGTGCCTAGTATATGACTATTCAATGGTTGAATGACCTGAATGTTAACTCCTTAAAAAACATGAAGCTGAAAATCGATGAAAACTGAATTATGATTAGCGAAAAGTCCTTATAAATTAAGGGCTTTTTCTTTTTTGAAAGTGGAGTAAATATATCAACGAATTTAATGAACTTTATATTTTAGTAATGTGTTGAGCAATAATAAGCAATGAGCTTCGAATCTTGCCCAAAAATTTGCCCAATGAAAATTTAATGAATTATTGAATAGTACCCATGTATAAAATATTTCTTAAATAGTTATATACCTATACATTTGTTATAATAGTGCTATCTAAAATTAGATTAAAAAGAGGTTAAGTATAAAATGATAGAATATAAAATGATACTTGAAAACAACTTTTTTCAAGTATCCTTAAAAGGCGATTTTAATAGAGTAGGAAGTGTTTTTTATGTCTGAAAATATATTTAATGACCGTCCTCATAAAAATGAGAAAGCTGATTCGATTGCTTACGTTAAAACCCTAATTGATAAAGCACGAGGTGAAGCTCGTGAAGAGGATATTCCAAAGCTCGAAAGGTTAATTCAAATGCTCAATACCAAAAAGTATGGGTTGGTCTGGGAAGAACATGCGGAAAAAGTTGAAGAAGAAATGAAAACAAAGATACCAGTTTTTATAGAAGATGAGAGTAAAAAGATCAATGATAATCCTGAGTCAGAAGATTACAATTTTTTATTAGAAGGCGATAATCTACATAGCTTACATTTGCTAGAGAAAACGCATCTCGGCAAGATTGATGTAATTTATATTGATCCACCTTATAACACAGGAAATAAAGATTTTAAGTACAATGATGACTTTGTAGATTCAGAGGATACATTTAGACATTCAAAATGGTTAAGTTTTATGGAACGCAGATTGAAAATTGCCCAAAAGTTACTATCTTCTAATGGGATTATTTTTATATCAATTGATAATAAAGAAGGATATCAACTAAAACTATTGCTTGATGAAATATTTGGAGAGGAACAAATGGTTGCTGATTTGCATGTAGAAACGGCTGCTGTTGCGGGACCAAGAAGATTTGCAGCAATTAATGGAAGTGTAGTAAAAACTGCTGAATTTATTTTTGTATATAGCAATGGTAATAAAGCAATTATGAAACGTCCTATGTATGATGGGATTCCTGGATTTGATACGCATTATTCTCTTTTTGAAGATCCTGAGAGTGGGATTATTACTCCACTTGTAGACGAGATAAATAGAAACAAAATACTTGTGTCTCAATTTAATAACGCTGGATTAAAAGTTAATATGCCTAGTCTTAACAAATTAATTCAAGTTAATCCTGTTGTCAGAGAATGGATATATCAAGAAAATATTTCTAAGCATATTTTTAGACTAGGAGATGCTATCAAACTAACTGATGAAGAGATATCAGGATTGAAACAAAATTCAGTTGCTTATTTAAATGGAAAATATATAACCTTAAATAAAAAAGGCAAACCCACGGTATTATTTAGATATTTTGATAGATTAGGTTTCTCTGATGATTATGCATCAGTTTATGGAGAAAGAACTATTAGAGGTAATTTATGGAAAGGTTTTTCGGCAGACGGTGGAAATTTAGCTTCTGAAGGGGGAGTGAAATTTAAAAATGGTAAAAAACCAAAAAGATTAATAAAGCAACTAATAAAATCTTGTACAGTGTCAAGTACTAAAAAAATAAAAATACTAGATTTTTTTGCTGGTTCGGGAACAACAGGTCAAGCAGTGATGGAGTTGAATGCTGAAGAGGCTGGAAATTATCAATTTATACTTGCAACTAATGATGAAGTAATTGAAACAACTTATCAACGAATGAAAAATGTTAGTACAGATTTTCCAATGAATTTGAAATACTTTAAAACGGACTTTGTTGTAAAAGAAGAATTTCCGGATGTCTCTCTTGAATATGAATTATTGAAATATATTACACCACTTGTGGAGCTTGAGTTTGGTATCGATATTACGAATCCTAAAGTTCAAATTGTTTTAAATGAAGAACAGCTTGAATCGTTGATTGATAATGAAGAACTTATTAGTAATTCAACAATTTTTATGCATCCAGATGTTTTTAGAGATGATAAGCAAAATCAAACCTTACAAGATTTACAAATTAAAGTACAAGAAATCCCGAATTATTTCTTTGGATCGGAGTTGTGGGCGAAATGATACAATTAAAAAATTTCCAACAAGATGTGGTCGATAAACTTTTAGCTTTTATCGCACCTGAATATGGTGTTAATAACTTGACGATTAAAGCGCCAACTGGAGCAGGTAAAACCATCATGCTTTTATCCTGGATTGATGAATATATCCGTTCAACTGGTGATAATGTCGCTTTTGTTTGGTTTACACCAGGTGCAGGAGAACTTGAAGAACAATCACAAGACAAAGCAAACAGCTTTTCAAGTATCAAAGCGCAATCTGTAGATGATGCGTTACTTAATGGTTTTGAACGAGGTTCAGCAACTTTTATCAATTATGAACGTGTAGTCGGTAAAAAATCAAAAGCAATGCTTACAGATAGTGAACGAGATAATCTGGTTGATAAAATTGAAAAAGCTTTTCAAGAGGACCGTCACTTTATCGTGATTATTGATGAAGCACATCGCAATGATACTAACAAAGCACGTGAGATAATCTCACGATTTAAGGCATCTAAAACGGTTCGTGTGTCAGCAACAATTGACGATCCAAATACACCAGATATAATTGAGTTCTATGAAGTATTAGAAGAAGCAGTAATCGCATCTGGTTTGATTACAAAAGCGGTAGTGGTCAACGAAGAAATCGATACAAGTCTTGATGAAACAGATGAGTTCGCAATTTTATTTGATGCAGCCGAAAAGAAACGCCAACAAATTGTGGCTAGCTATATTGAAAATGGAGTAACGGGTATTAATCCACTCGTCCTAGTCCAACTTCCTGATGAATCCACACCTGATTTATCTTTACGTATTGAAAAGCATCTTCAAGAAACGATGCATAAAACGTATGAAGATGGCAAACTTGGTATCTGGCTTTCTGAACAAAAACGTAATGTTATTGATGTGAACAAACTTGATAATAAAGTAGAATATCTTATTATCAAGCAAGCCATTGCAACAGGTTGGGATGCACCACGTGCTAAGATCTTAATCAAAATTCGTGAAAACATGGGAGAACAGTTCACAGTTCAAACACTTGGACGAATCCGCCGAATGCCACAACCTTGGATAGGTCATTATAATGTTGATGTTCTTGATAATGCGTACCTTTATACTTTTGATACAGATTTCTTACATGGGGTATTTGCACAAGGTGCAGCAGTTGCACCAACACCATTATTAAACCTTATAGATAGAGCTAAAAGTTTAAAGCTAACTTCTGAGCGAGTAATTAACTATGATGAAGTTCTAAACGAAAAAATGATTCTAAATAATATATATGAGGGCTTAAAAAAACGTTTCAATTTTACAGATGATTTAGAAGAAAATTACTTAATTTTAAAAAATCAAGGATACACTTTAGGTGACAAAATAAAAACAACTTTCAAACAAGGTAGATTTGATGTTTTAGCTAACGCAGATAGATTACAAGATCGTGAACGTTATGTTAAAGCAAATTATCAAGATAACCGTATTGATTTACTTCATGCTTTACACGAACTTGATCGAGTAATTCATTTACCAGTGTCTAAAGTTGAAGCGATGCTTAAGCGATTCTTCCTGTGGAGAGGTTATCCTCTTGTAACTTCCATTCTAAAATTAGATGCAAATGAGTGGACGGCATTCATTTTGAATAACTGGCGTGCTTTACGTGAAGAATTCAGGAAAATAGACATAGCACAAGCCATTCAAGGGAGTCTTGACTTAGATAATATCCAAAAGAACGATTTTACCATTCCTTTGACAGAACGATATACGTATAATCCAAAATTAAAAGATATAAAAATGGTTCAAACAAATGCTTATCAAGGGTACACGACAGCATCTATTGCAGTGCGACCAAGTATTGTTGAACGTTTGATGGAACGCTGGCTTGAAGAACATGCAGACATTGTCGATTTTGTTTATAAAAACGGAGATAAGGGTCCTCAATATTTTTCACTTGTTTATAGCACTAACGGAGGCGTTTCACACTTTTACCCTGATTTTATTATCCAGATGAGGAATGGTGACATTTATATCATTGAAACTAAGGGCGGTGAAGATGTTAAAGGTCGTGATAAAAACATTGATTCTTATGCACCAGCTAAATATGAAGCATTGAAGAAATACGCTAAGGAATACAATATCAAGTGGGCGTTTGTACGTGATATGAATGAGGAGCTTTATTATCTTAATAGTGGCGAGTGGGTAGATGAGATGGTAGCGGGTAAGTGGCAACCTATTATTAAACTTTTTAAATCTATAGAAGATGAAAATAGAATGTCAGAGAACTAGATATGTGATATGGGAAAAATAAAATTCACACTTAGAGAACCTAAATTCGATAGAACTTGTGATTTAATATATTCTTTGGCGGCAAAGAGAATTTCGTATAAATATAAACAGTGGACAGAAAAAAGAAACAATATAAAAGCCACTCACAGAGATTTTTATCCAGATAATCGCAATTTGTTTGGGAATATTTTAAAAGGCGAAAATTTAGATGATAACCCTTATCTAATTACACCCAAAATTTTACCTGTGTTATTGAATGAGCTTGATTTTAACGATGAAAACGAAATATTTTGGGGCGAGGATGTTAAAATTTATTTAGAAGATTTATTTACTTGTTTGGTACTAGATATGAAAAATTATCGTGAGTATTCAAAACATTGGAGTGATTTTAAATTAGATAATGATTTAAAAATTAGGGGTTTTTATCAAGAATACATTGTTGCCAAACCAGATAATTTCGAAAAGTTTGTAGATGATTTTGTTGATTTTACTTATAACACTTATTTTGATTCTAGAATGATTGAAACAGATGGAGTTTTTAAGCCTATTGAACAGGATAAGTGTATAAATTTAAAAAATAAAACAGAATTTCTTAGCTTTACCTATCTTCCGCAGAAAATTAAGATTTTAGCTGAAAAAATTGTTATTCCGTTAATGGATAGTATTAGTCTAGAACGCTTACTAGATCAAAATAATATGCAAGATTAATAGAGAAATCTATAATTATATCACAAAAACCTTTGCAAATTGCAAGGGTTTTTATTTTTGGCTATAAAAATGACCCTGGCATGAGAAAGACTTTGAAGTAGCATAATCAGTTTATCAAAGAGGTCATGAACTCTTTGACAAAAATCTCTAATACTAGTCAGAGATGAATAATGAGGAGGAATAATAATTATGTTATTAGGAAAAGCAAAAATTGCTGAAGTAGTTGTTTCAAACGTTGAAGTACCAAAAATAGCCGTCATTCAATCTGTGAATAAATCTCCACGATATTCAGAATCAGGTGAGGCTATTCAAGGTTCGGTTGCAAAAATATCTTGTCAATTCGTAGATGTTGAACTAGCGAAACTTATTCAGAAGTCAGGGGCTGATTCTTCTGAATTAAAGACTTATCCTTTAGAATTGGTAGGAAATGAACAAGATTTGCTTGATATATCTGCTGATGAATTGATTGGTTCAGAGGTAAAACTTCAAGATGCAAAAGTGATGCTACAATGGCAACAAGGCAGAAATGGTGGAGGCTGGCGAGGTTTAAAACTAGTTTTAAATGTTTCAGAAACAACAAATGAAAGCGAGAAAAAATAATGGATAAAAAAGAACTTAGCATTTGGGCATATCTTAACGAAATCGAATACTGCCTCCAAGATGAAACATTAAATAGAAAGCGTGCTTTGGAACTTATAGATATTGCTCGTGATATTTTGAAAGGTAAGGTAAAAGGCGATTTTGAGGATTGTGGAAAATGATTGAAAAATTTATAGAGTGGTTCTCACGCCTCCCTCCACTTGGAAGGGGTCTTAGTAAATTGACCGTTGATGAAAATCAGGTACAGGTTGCTTATAAAAAACGTAAACTTTATATTTTGCTTACCAAGATATGGGCAATGATTACTTTCTTATTATTGATTGTGTATAACTTTAAAAATGTAATTCCCAGCTTTTCAAGTGGAAGAATAATTTTTGATAATAAATCATTAAATCTTATGTTACTCTTCGCGCTCGTGATTATCATTGTAATTTCATTGTGGGAATTTCTACATTCTAGATACTCACCTATTGAAAAGTGGAAACTTGAAAAGTTGCTAAGAGGATTTACGGAAGAAAGCGACTTACTCCGACAACATGATAATTCATTTAATCAGACAAAATCTGTTAAATGGATTTATTCAGTTACTGATGATTTGATCACCATTAAGCTTATGACGGGTGGACACGTTAATGTAGAGATGGAGAGGGATATTGCTCGTAGATTACATGGATATTTTGTCAAAGAAACTAGAGTATTATGGGTTCTTGAGGATAGAAGAATCCAAGATGGTTTAGTCATAATGATATTTTCTCATAATACAGACGAACGGTTAGTAATTGATGATTTAGGAAAAATGAAAAAATCAAATACTGTTAATTTTCCAATAACAAAAAATCTTAATTGGGATGTTCATAAACAACCACAAATAGGGATTTTCGGGAAAACAGGAAGTGGAAAAACCACAATAATAAAAGTTTTTATTCTTTCGTTTCTGATGAATAATGAAAAAAATGAGTGCATGATTATTGACGGAAAAAATTCTTTTATGGCTCAATCGGGGCGGTATGCTGGTATTCCTACTGCTACAACAGCAGAGGAGTGCTTACAATTATTAGATGATGCTATTTCTATTATGAAACAACGTTATTCTGAGATGAATGTAGATTTCTCAGATGAAAATGACTTAACCTATGTAGAAAAATTTCCGGGAAAAGGAAGTATTTTAATAGCTTGTGATGAACTATTAGCTCTTGCCTCAGCTACACAAGCAATGGATAAATTGAAGAAACCTGCTGAAAGGCTTATGCCCCAAATAGCTGACAGGATACTTACTTTAATTTTGAAATCAAGACAGTCTTCAATGACAGTATTACTTTCAGGGCAAGCTTTTCCTGCTAGTTTACTAGGGGATTCAATAGCCCGTAGCAACCTAGGAATGTTGATAAATCTTGGAAGCTTAACACAAATTCAAGCTCAAGAGCTTTTTGGAAGAAGTTTAAAAGATTTACCACGAGCGCACACATCTAATTATGGTGGATTGATCTGGTTAGATGGACTTGATTGGGAAGCACCAAAACCTTTTTTTAGTCCTTACTATGATGATGAAAAACTTCCGTTTAAAGAAACATTGTCAAAATTAGCTGAGGCTGAGGGCGGTGGCTTGCCACAAGCCGAATGCCTCAGCTAGGACTTGCGTGTACTACTTGACATACACGCAAGATAAGCTTATTAGAACAAGAAAAGAGATTAAAATGGTTGAATATAATTCAAAAATTATTAGGTTCGATCACCATATAGAAATAATAAAATATGGTGAGAATCGAATAAGAACGTTAGGTGGAAAAGATAAATCTAATCGAGGGTTGAAATGCGTTGACAGTGAAGAAGCAAAAAAACAACGAGTTTTAGAGCAAGCATATCGAATTAAAAGAAAAATTAAATATTATTGTCAAGCCAATGATTTTGATTTATTTTGGACGCTTACACTTAATGATAATAAAGTTAACGCAAAAAATTATGTTTATTCAAGACAACGATTGCAAGCATGGTTAAAGTATCAGCGTGAAAGGTATGGAAAATTTGCTTATCTTTTCATACCAGAATTGCATAAGTCGGGGAGAATACATTTTCATGGTGTAACGGGTGGTTTATCGCCACCACTTGTAGAGGCTCGTTATCCTAAAAATAAGAGGCTCATCAAAAAGAAAGGGATTCAGATTTACAATGCTGAAAATTGGCAGAATGGATTTAGTACCGTTTCTAAAATTCAGCATAAAGAAAAATCCGCTAATTATATCACAAAATATATTACAAAAGAGTTGCTTGAAATGCCCAGTGCATTTCATCAACCTAGATACTTTGTAAGTCGAGGGTTGAAACAACCTGAAATTTCTTATGTCGAGCTTACTGATAGTTATTTCCAAGAATTTAAACCATCATTTGTTGCAGGCGAAAGGAATTCACTTGAAAATAAATTTAAAGCTGATATTTCTATTTATAGGATAGATATTTCAGAGGATGGGGAGCTGCTTCAAAGTAGTCATACAGAAACAGTATGGAAGTTAAAACAAACAAAAAGCCCTGACGGCAATCAGGACTTCAAAAAATAATTTTGCAATGTCATTATATCATATTGCGGTATAAGTGACAGATCGAGGTGTGATATGAAAGTAAAGTTTGTACCAGTTGCTAATAGTCGAGCAGAATGGGGAAATAAAAGTGCAATTTTGCAACGCTACGAGGGATTAAATATCTATACGCTTAATCGTTGGATTTCAGAAATGCGTAATAATAAAAAGTTTAGATCTGGTGTTATTAATCCAACACATAAAATAGTATTTATTAGTTTTGAAATTTTTGAGGAATTTTTATATTGGAAACAATATGGCTATTCAAAAGTTAAGGCAAAATAACTGATAAAATGATAAAATAGGATTGGCTAATCATAATTCTATTTTATCTTTTTTTTATTATAGCTTGGGAAGGATAAAATATGTATTTTGAAGAAAGAAAAAACAAAAATGGAGAGAGTTTTTATGTAGCTGTAGAGCGCTATATTGATCCTCTAACAGGTAAGAAAAAACGTGCCTCAATCGTCTATCGGACTAATACGGTTCGAGCGAGAAGGCAAGCAGAGAGAGAGTTAGTTGATAAGATTGATGACTTGATTTCAAAGAAACAAGGCTATTTTCAAGGAAAATCAATGTTAACTTTTTACGACTTAAAGAATAGCTGGTTTGATACTTGGAGAACAACTGTAAAACCTCAGACTGTAAAACGTGAAGAACTTGTGATTGATAGACTTTCAGAGTTGATAGCTGATGATATTCTACTTGAGAAAATAACGCCACTATTAATTCAGAATTGCTTAAATGAATATCGAGAAAAATATCATTCAACGCATTCTACTATGCAACATATTAAATGCACTTTGAATAAAATATTTGATTACGGTGTTCTCCATAATGTAATTGCATTTTCTCCATCAAGAGTAGTAAAACTTAGTGCTACTGTTGAAGAAAAGCGAGCAAAGAAAATTAGGCTCGAAAAGAAGTTCTTAGATGAACGAGAAGTTAAAGCCTTACTTTCTGAACTTAAAGGACGTAGAAATCAAAATTATTACGACTTAGCACTGTTTTTAATTGGGACTGGTTGTCGAATTGGAGAGGCTTCGGCTTTGACTGAATCTGATATTGATTTTAAAAATCATTTAGTTACGATTGATAAATCTTTACAGGCGCATGATTTAAAAGTGGATGACTTTTATCTAGATACTACGAAAACTGAAACAAGCGAACGAGTGGAACAACTTCCTGAATTTGTGATAGAAGCTCTAAAAAGAGTGATTAAACGTAATAAGCAATTTGATAAGCATATGGAGAATTTCCCCTCAGAAGTTTTTAGAAAATCGGACTTTCTTTTCAAAACAGAATATGGAGCACCGATTACTTCTCATAGTTTCAGGGAAATCTTAGGACGTGTAAACAAGGTATTACAAATGGAGTGTCAAGAAAAGTATGGTTTTGAATGGATAAAAAATGCTGTTCCTCATAGTTTTCGTCATATTCATATTACGGTTCTACGTAACGATCCGAATATACCACTTAAAGAAGTTCAAGCACGCGTTGGGCATGTTCAAGTAGAAACAACGAATGGATACACGCATTTGATGAATGATTCTCAAGAAAAATCAGTAGAAGCAATTAGTCGCTTCATTGAAAAAATGGGCGTTAGTGAAAGTAAGGTGTAAAATTACTTTTTTGCCCAAAAACTGCCCAAAAATAAAAAGTTAAGTTAGAAGTGGCTTTCAAAGCTTGTATATAAAAGGAGTAATAAATATTATGACAATTCAATGGTTTCCCGGACACATGGCGAAAGCTAGACGGGAAGTTTCTGAAAAATTAAAATTCGTCGATATTGTTTTTGAATTGATTGATGCTCGATTACCGCTGTCTTCACGTAATCCTATGTTGGATCAAATTGTTCAGCAAAAGCCGCGTTTGGTTTTATTAAATAAAGCTGATTTAGCTGATCCCGCCCAGACCAGTTTATGGATCAATTATTTTCGAGAGCAAGGACATCAAGTCTTAGCGTTGACTGCGAAGGAGGATAAAAGTGTCAAGCAAATTCTCCCAGCCAGTAAAAAAGTCTTGGCAGAAAAAATTGCTCGTGATAAAGAAAGAGGGTTGAAGCCGCGTGCGATCCGAGCGATGGTGTTAGGAATTCCCAATGTTGGGAAATCCACGCTACTTAACCATTTAGCAGGGAAAAAAGTCGCTAGTACCGGGAATCGTCCTGGGGTAACGAAAGGCCAACAATGGCTGCGATTTGGTTCTCAATTAGAGCTGTTGGATACACCAGGGATTTTATGGCCTAAATTTGAAGATCCGGCAGTCGGCAAAAAATTAGCTTTAACAGGAGCGATCAAAGATGATCTGTTACATCTAGATGATTTGGCGCTCTATGAATTGGAAGTCTTCTGCCGTTTTTATCCTGAACAGTTAAAAGCTCGTTATAAATTGACGGATGATGAGTTGTTTATGGAATTACCTGAATTATTAATGTTAATTTCAGAAAAACGCGGATTTAAAGATGATTATGAACGTGCCAGTGAAATGCTGATTCTTGAATTGCGTCAAGGCAAGCTCGGTCGTTATACTTTAGATCGTTTTGAGGAGCTGAGTGATTAATGGAAAAATTATCCATCAGTGCCATCAAAGCGATCTTGAATGAAATCTCTTCAGCAGATGACCCGCGTCTTGCAGAATTTCGAAGTGATGCACGAAAAGGTGTCCAACAGGCGTTGGCGCAATGGCAAAGACAACAGGACAAACAGAGAGCCTTGGTTGAAAAATATCATGCGATGTCGGTTTTTGAAGAGGAAAAGAAAGCGCAAGGATTTCAAGCGATTTGTGGGATTGACGAGGTCGGTCGGGGGCCTTTAGCGGGGCCAGTCGTAGCAGCTGCGGTTATTTTAAATGAAGAACATGAAATTCTAGGACTGAATGATTCTAAACAGCTTTCGGCGCAAAAGCGTGAAGAATTAGTTGCAGAAATTAAACGCAATGCTCGAGCCATCGGAATTGGTGAAGCAACGGCTGAAGAAATCGATCAATTGAATATTTATCAAGCGACCAAAGTTGCAATGCAACGAGCCATTGATCAGTTGGAAATCGCCCCGGATTGTTTGTTGATCGATGCGATGGTTTTAGAGAATGGCTTACCACAAGAAAAAATTATTAAAGGCGATGCTCGTTCGGTTTCGATTGCGGCTGCCAGTATTGTTGCAAAAGTATATCGAGATGAATGGATGGCAGATTATGGAACGCAATATCCGGCTTATGGTTTTGCAAAAAATGCTGGTTACGGTACCAAGGAGCATTTGGCAGCGCTAGAAAATTACGGAATCTTACCAATCCATCGTAAAACGTTTGCACCAATTAAAAATAAATAAAAATAAGATTCTCCTTTTTTCGGTATCTTTTTGATAAAGAACTGAAAAGAGGGGTTTTTTTGAAAAATAAATTTTTGTTACGGTTAAGTTTGACTCATGGAATCGGAGCATTTGGCAAAGATCGGATTTATCAATTTGCTAAACGGCATCAATGGTGGCAGTTCGACAGCTTGGAAATCAGATTATTGGCCCAGACCACCAAACCAAATGATTGGAACGAATGGACCGAAGAACGCCTCCAAGAAATTGAGGCGAGCCATCAATACCTCACAATCGAAGATCCACTGTATCCAGAAGCCTTACGACATGTACCCACGCCACCATTAGTCCTTTTTTACAAAGGAGACCTAGCTTTGCTAAAGGGTGAATTATTAGCCGTAGTGGGCGCACGAGATGCTACTCAATACGGCTATCTAGTCTTGCAAGAATTGATGCCAACACTAACCAAGCGTGGTTTTATCATTGTCAGTGGTTTAGCCAAAGGAATCGATAGCTTTGCTCACCAATTTGCCATCAGTAATCAAGGAAAGACGATTGGGGTGGTTGGAACGGGCTTGGATATTTGTTATCCTAAAGTAAGCGGCAATTTGCAGATCGAGATGAGCAGACATCAGTTAGTTTTGAGTGAATACCCTAATGGTACGCCCCCAGCAAAATTTCATTTTCCGATGCGTAATCGAATTATTGCAGGATTAAGTAGCGGTGTATTAGTCATTGAAGCGAAAAAACGCAGCGGTTCGTTGATCACAGCGCAACAGGCATTGGATTATGGCAAAGAGGTTTTTGTAGTTCCAGGATCGATTTTAGATGGGCGCTCAAGTGGCTGTCATCAGCTGATTCAAGATGGGGCGATTTGCGTTGAAAAAACAAAAGATATCTTTGATCCTTATGATTTGTTGAACAAAATTCATTAGACTAGACTTGACAAACAAAATTTGAATAGCGTATTATAGGCTACGATTTGTCAGTAGTTGCCGATATATAATAGTAGAAAAAAATAAGGAGGCAAAATTTTTGGCCTATAAATACCTAGTTATCGTGGAATCACCAGCAAAAGCCAAGACCATTGAAAAATATTTAGGAAGAAATTATAAAGTGGTAGCAAGTGTTGGTCATGTCCGTGATTTACCTAAAAGTAAAATGGGGATCGATGTTGAAAATAATTATGAACCCCATTACATCTCCATTCGCGGTAAAGGCGATGTCATCAAAAGTCTAAAACAAGCAGCAAAAAAAGCACAAAAAGTTTATCTTGCAAGTGACCCGGATAGAGAAGGGGAAGCAATTGCTTGGCATTTAGCTTATTTATTAGGCTTAGATTTGAAAGATAAGAATCGGGTGGTCTTTAATGAAATTACCAAAGACGCAGTCAAAGCAGCTTTTAAAGAACCACGTTCAATCGATCTATCTTTAGTTGATGCCCAACAAGCTCGGCGTGCATTAGATCGTTTGGTGGGTTATTCGATCTCGCCGATTTTGTGGAAAAAAATTAAAAAAGGTTTGAGTGCCGGTCGGGTTCAATCAATTGCCTTAAAAATGATCATCGATCGCGAACAGGCGATTCGTGATTTTGTGCCAGAAGAATACTGGAGCATTGATGGTAATTTCAAGAAGAAAACAAAAAAATTCAAAGCTAATTTCTGGGGTGTGGACGGTAAAAAGAAAAAATTACCAAACGCTGAAGCAGTCAAGGAAGTGACTTCAAGAATCGACGGCAAGGATTACGAAGTGACCAAAGTTGAGAAAAAGGAACGCAAACGGAATCCAGCGTTGCCTTTTACCACGAGTAATATGCAACAAGAATCAGCCCGCAAATTGAATTTTCGGACGAGAAAAACCATGATGGTGGCCCAACAGTTGTATGAAGGGATCGCCCTTGGTAAGCAGGGAACGGTCGGTCTGATTACTTACATGCGGACGGATTCGACGCGGATCTCAGATACGGCGAAGACGGAAGCTTCGGAATTTATTGAAAAAACCTATGGCAAGGAATATTCGCAACACCATGCCCGTAAGGTGAAAAATCCCCAAGGCTCACAAGATGCCCATGAAGCAATTCGGCCAACGAGTGTACAGCGGACACCGGAAGAGATGAAACAATATTTAGATAAAGATCAATTGAAATTATATACGTTGATCTGGTCACGTTTTGTTGCCAGTCAAATGACCGCAGCAGTGCTAGATACAATGAAAGTGACACTAGAACAAAATGGTGTGATTTTTATTGCTAATGGTTCGAAGATCAAGTTTAAAGGGTTTATGCAAGTCTATATTGAAGGCCGTGATGACGGTAAAGAAGATAAAGAAAATATTTTACCAGAACTTGAAAAGGGCGATGTAGTACAAGCTGTGGATATCGAACCAAAACAGCATTTCACCCAACCACCTGCGCGCTACAGTGAAGCAACCTTAATCAAAACCTTGGAAGAAAACGGAGTAGGCCGACCATCAACTTATGCGCCGACGCTGGATACGATCCAACGCCGTTATTATGTCAAGTTAACTCAAAAACGCTTTGAACCAACAGAATTAGGTGAGATCGTTAATACGTTAATTGTCGATTTCTTCCCGCAGATTGTTGACGTTAATTTTACAGCTGAGATGGAAAATGATTTAGATAAGGTTGAAGAAGGCAAAGAAGAATGGACCAAAGTTGTGGATCGCTTCTATAAACCATTTGCCGTTGAACTGGAAAAAGCAGAAGAAGGCATCGAAAAGATCCAAATTAAAGATGAACCTGCGGGCTTTGATTGTGATGTCTGTGGACATCCGATGGTAATCAAATTAGGTCGTTACGGGAAGTTTTATGCCTGCAGTAACTTTCCAGATTGCCGTAATACGAAACCGATCATCAAAGAAATCGGTGTTGAATGTCCGGTCTGTCATAAAGGTCAAGTTGTTGAGCGTAAATCTAAGAAAAATCGTTTATTCTACGGTTGTTCTCGTTACCCAGATTGCGACTTTACTTCTTGGGACAAACCAGTCGGTCGAAGCTGTCCGAAATGTGAAGGCTATTTAGTTGAGAAAAAAGTCAAAGGTGGTAAACAAGTCGTTTGTATCAATGGCGATTATGAAGAAGCCGTTCAAAAATAAATTTTCCATAAGTGAGGAACCCAATGGTAAAAACAGTCAATGTTATCGGGGCCGGACTGGCCGGAAGTGAAGCTGCTTGGCAGTTAGCGGAGGCAGGTGTCCCTGTGAATCTATATGAAATGCGGCCGGTGAAATCAACTCCGGCACATCACACCGCAAATTTTGCGGAATTGGTCTGCAGTAATTCGTTACGGGGAAACGGACTGACAAATGCAGTCGGTGTTTTGAAAGAAGAAATGCGTCGCCTGAATTCGGTCGTTATTGCCTCAGCGGATGAAACGGCTGTGCCGGCTGGTGGAGCTTTAGCAGTGGATCGCGATAATTTTGCTGCTTTGATCACGAAAAAAGTGAAAGAACATCCGATGGTGACCGTGATCACAGAAGAAGTCACTAAAATTCCTGAAGGGATCACAATCGTTGCGACAGGTCCTTTGACTTCAGAGGCATTGGCAGAAGAAATCGCTGCTCATAATGGCTCTCATGGTTTTTATTTTTACGATGCAGCTGCCCCAATCATCGATGGGGCAACGATCGATCGCGAGAAAGTTTATTTGAAGTCACGCTATGATAAAGGTGAAGCAGCCTATTTAAATTGTCCTATGACGGAAGAAGAATTCATGCGCTTTTATGAAGCCTTGATTGAAGCTGAAGTCGCGCCACAAAAAGAATTTGAAAAGGAAAAATTCTTTGAAGGCTGTATGCCAATTGAAGTTATGGCAAAACGTGGGATTAAAACAATGTTGTTCGGACCAATGAAACCAGTTGGGTTAGAAGATCCTAAAACGGGTAAACGTCCGTATGCCGTGATTCAGTTGCGTCAAGATAATGCAGCCGCTTCTATGTATAACATCGTTGGTTTCCAAACTCATTTAAAATGGGGCGAACAAAAGCGCGTCTTTCAAATGATCCCAGGATTAGAACAGGCGGAGTTTTTACGCTACGGTGTGATGCATCGCAACAGTTTCATGAATTCACCGGAACTTTTAGAACCAACCTATCAAAGCAAAAAACGTGCTGATTTATTCTTTGCTGGACAAATGACCGGGGTCGAGGGTTATGTTGAAAGTGCCGGTAGCGGATTAGTGGCGGGCTTAAACGCTGCACGATTAGCTAAAGAAGAAGAGTTGATTGAATTTCCACGTGAGACAGCGATTGGTTCAATGGCTTATTACATTACTCATGCAGAAGGCAAACATTTCCAACCGATGAATGCTAATTTTGGTTTATTCCCAAGTCTACCGGAACGTATTCGTGATAAAAAACTACGCTATGAAACCTTGGCCGAGCGAGCGTTGAATGCGCTAGCTGAAATGAAACTTTAGAAAAAAATCCGTTGCTTTTAAGCAGCGGATTTTTTAATTGGACAAAATAAAGTCTATTCTTGTTTGTTTTGTCAGTAATTATGAAATATCTGTAAATAATTGTTAGTATATTCGTGAAAAATCAATAAATTCTGACAATTCAATTGTAATTAAAAAGCTCTTATGCTACATTTGTGATATGTTTGCGAGGTGAGAAAAAGTTTGGAAAATGCAGCGGAAATCCAAGAGTTTATGAGCTATTTGATCACTGAACGCGGGTATTCTGAGAAAACGAAAGAGGCTTATCAACGTGATTTAAATGACTTTTGTCAATTCTTAAAAGACTCAGGTGAAGCGACCTTATTGGCAGTAGATCATTTAGATGTTCGAGTGTATTTAGCTTTTCTAAATGATAAAAGATATAGTCGCAATACGATTAGTCGCAAGATTGCTAGTTTGCGCTCTTTTTATCAGTATCTTTTGAAGCATGGAAAGATCAAAGAAAATCCTTTTTCTTATGTTCACCTCAAGAAAAAGCAAGCAAAATTGCCACGCTTTTTTTATGAAAAAGAAATTGAGGTGCTCTTTGACAGTGTCAATGGTACAAAGCCTTTAGACCAGCGCAATCGCGCATTATTGGAAGTGCTGTACGGATCAGGATTGCGAGTTAGTGAATGTGCAAATCTTAAATTATCAGTAATTGATTTCGACAATAGTGTGATGCTGATTCACGGAAAAGGTAATAAGGATCGTTATGTGCCTTTGGGTTCGTATGCGGCTGACGCGATTCAAGAATATGTCCATGAGGGACGTAAACAGTTGATGCTTCATTTTGGCAAAGAACACGAGTATCTTTTTATCAATCATCGTGGAGATCAGATCACGCCTACAGGTATCGAATACGTCTTAAATCAGATCATCAAGAAAAGCAGTCTGAAAAGTGACATTCGCCCCCATATGCTGCGCCACACCTTTGCGACCCATTTGTTGAATAATGGTGCGGACTTACGAACTGTGCAAGAACTGCTAGGACATGCCAATCTGTCGACTACCCAAATCTATACTCATGTGACAAAAGAAAGTTTACAAAAAAGTTATCGCTCGTTTCATCCAAGAGCTTAAAAATCTAAAACTAAACCTAAACCTATTAATCAGTGTAAGGAGAGATTAAAATGTCTGAATCACAATTTCATTCAACAACAATCTGTGCAATCGAAAAAGATGGTCAGTTAGCCATGGCTGGTGACGGTCAAGTTACGATGGGAGAACAAGTCATCATGAAGGGAACCGCACGAAAAGTTCGTCGTATCTATAACGGTCAAGTCGTTGTCGGTTTTGCTGGGAGTGTGGCGGATGCCTTTACCTTGGAAGAAAAATTTGAAGGTAAACTGAACGAATACAATGGAAATCTCCAGCGCGCGGCTGTTGAGTTGGCTCAGGAATGGCGGACACAACAAGCGATGAAAAATTTGGAAGCGTTATTGATTGTTATGAATGACCAAGAAATGTTATTAGTTTCCGGAAATGGTGAAGTCATTGCCCCAGATGATGGTATTTTGGCGATCGGCTCGGGTGGTAACTATGCTTTGGCCGCTTCACGAGCAATGAAAAAGCACAATCCAGAGATGAGCGCAAAAGAAATCGCCGAAAGTGCTTTGAATATCGCGGCGGATATTTGTGTCTTCACGAATCATAACATTATCGTAGAAGAAATATAATCGAGGCCCTTTTTTAATGGAGCTACGGCCCTTAAAATTCGTAGTGTAAAACATTTTTGAAGTTTAATACAAAGGAGAATTTATTATGACTGAAGTGAATAAAACACCTAAGGAAATCGTCAGTGAATTAGACGAATATATCATTGGTCAAACTGAAGCAAAACGGTCAGTTGCCATTGCTTTACGCAATCGCTACCGTCGGATGCAATTAGAAGAATCCATGCAGCAGGATGTGACGCCTAAAAATATTCTAATGATTGGACCAACAGGAGTTGGTAAAACAGAGATTGCTCGTCGTCTAGCCCGAATTGTTAAGGCGCCTTTTGTAAAAGTCGAAGCGACTAAGTTTACCGAAGTCGGCTATGTTGGTCGTGATGTAGAATCAATGGTCCGTGATTTGGTTGAAAATGCGATTACAATCGTAGAAAAAGAACAATATTCTAAGGTCTATTCACAAGCCTTAAAACGCGCCAACAAACGTTTAGTGAAGATTTTAGTTCCAGGAATCAAAAAAGAACAAAAGCAAAGCGGAAATCCTTATGAACAAATGATGAATATCTTCAACCAAGCGCAAACTGAACAAAAAGAAGAAGTGACTGAAGATATTAAAGTCAATCGTCAGACCGTCCTTGATCAATTGGAAAAAGGACTTTTGGATCAACGTGAAGTGACGATTGAAATTACCGAACCTAAAAAAGCAATGCCAATGAACAATGGTTTGGAACAAATGGGGATCGATTTGTCAGATACCCTAGGTGCTTTAACGCCTGAGAAAAAAGTACAACGGACGGTAACGGTCAAAGAGGCGCAAGAGCTATTAGTCAAAGAAGAACAAGCAAAGTTGGTCAATGAAGGCGATATTTCAACGGCAGCAATTAAATTAGCAGAAAGTTCTGGAATCATTTTTATTGATGAAATCGATAAGATTACCTCTAAATCACAGCAAAATTCAGGGGAAGTTTCGCGTGAAGGGGTACAACGAGACATTCTACCAATTGTCGAAGGTTCTCAAGTCAACACCAAATACGGTGCGATCCAAACAGATCACATTCTGTTCATCGCTAGTGGTGCTTTCAGCCTTTCAAAACCTAGTGACTTAATTCCAGAATTACAAGGGCGTTTCCCAATCCGAGTTGAATTGAGTGATCTTTCAGCAGAAGACTTTACTCGGATCTTGACAGAACCGAATAATGCATTGATTAAACAATACGTTGCGTTAGTTGGAACTGAAAATGTCAAGATTATCTTTACACAAGAAGCAATCGAGCGGATTGCCCAAATCGCTTTTGATGTAAATCGGGAAACGGACAATATCGGTGCTCGCCGTCTACACACGATCTTGGAGAAATTATTAGAAGATCTTTTGTTTGAAGCGCCTGACATGCAAATGGGTGAAATCAAGATTACGGAAGCCTATGTTGATGAAAAATTAGCTTCGATTGCTCAAAACAAAGATTTAAGCCGTTATATTCTTTAAAAAAAAGGGGGAAAAAGTGTGGAAACTTTATTAGAAAAAACACGCCAAATTAACAAATTAATGCAGCAAAAGAATGCCTTTGAGCCGGCTGCAGAATTACCGTACAACAATATGGCGCGTATTTTAGGGGATATCTTGGGTTCATTAACCTATATTATTGGAGCCGAGGGAAAATTGTTGGGATTAAATGAAAAAATTGATATTAATACCGATCGGGTCCGTTCATTTTTAGTCGATCGTCAATTTCCCGATAGCTATGTCGCGGACATGAAGGAAGTTTTTAAAACGGAAGCCAATATCCCAGTTGCCAATAATCTGACGGCTTTTCCGACTGAACGGGCCGAGTTATATCCGCAGGGATTGACAACGATCATTCCTATTTTCGGTTCGGGAGAACGTTTAGGGACGATCGTGTTAGCACGGACCGAAGAAGCTTTTAATGATGATGATTTAGTTTTGGCGGAATATGGTGCAACAGTGATCGGAATGGAAATTTTGTATCAGCAATTTCTGAATGTCGAAGAAAAAATCCGTAGTCAAACCGCTGTTCAAATGGCGATTTCTACACTTTCCTATAGTGAGTTAAAGGCTGTCAAAGCAATTTTTGATGCGTTGGAAGGAGACGAAGGTCGATTGACGGCATCAAATATTGCGGATAAAATCGGAATTACACGTTCGGTAATTGTCAATGCCTTGCGAAAACTTGAATCGGCTGGGATTATTGAGTCACGTTCGCTAGGCATGAAGGGAACGTATTTGAAAGTTTTGAATCCGTTGTTTAAGGAAGAATTAGTTCGTCATAAATAGGCTCATCAAAGTGATTTTGAAAGAATAATCAATGAGTATCAGGCAGGCTATTTAGAAATGATTAACAAAATCCGATAAGTAATTTCATCAGTAAGAGTGAGGAGAGGGATACTTATGTCAGTGACCATCAGCAATGATTTTTTGCAGGCGACGATTAATGAAAAAGGGGCAGAACTAGCTAGCTTACAAGCGAACGGAATTGAATATATTTGGCAAGCGGACCCAAAATACTGGGGGCGCCATGCGCCATTCTTATTCCCATTTGTAGGGCGCTTAAAAGATAATCAATATACGTATCAAGGTAAAACCTATTCGATGGGGCAGCACGGCTTTGCTCGTGATAAGGAATTTACTGTGGTGGAACAAGCTAAAGATACCGTGACGTTTTTACTTGAGAGCGATGATGCAACGAAAGCAGTCTATCCTTTTGATTTTGCTTTGACGATTAACTATGAGATTTGGGGCGAAGGTCTGCGGATTCGTTTTAATGTAGAAAATACTGGTACAGAAGAAATGATTTTCGCTCTAGGGGGACATCCGGCCTTTAACATTCCATTGACGGATGATTTGTCGTTTGAAGATTACTTTATTGCTTTCTCTCCACAGAAATCGCGAGTGAAGATTCCTTTGGAGGGTCCTTATACCAACTTGGCTCAAAAAACGATTGGACAGACCAATACGAATATCCAACTGAGTCATGATTTGTTTAAAGAAGATGCGTTAATCTATGAAACACGGGGCTTAAATGCTTATACTTTAGGCAGTGAAGAATCCCCCCATAGTGTGAGATTGGCATATAATAATATTCCTTATGTAGGCTTATGGTCACCATATCCAACTGAAGCACCATTTGTTTGTATTGAACCTTGGTGGGGGTTTGCTGACACAGTGGATAGTACCGGACGTTTAGAGGACAAGGAAGGCATGAACCGCTTAGCTGCAAAAGAGAATTTCAAAACAGAGTTCTCTATTACGGTTAGTTAAAATAAAAGCACAAATTCGCATTGAACGAATTTGTGCTTTTTTAATCGAAAGGCACGCGCCAGTTGGCATCAATATGAGCACTAAAACATAATTGAATTTGTTCCTTTGTATTTTTTTCCTCAGCTAAGGCTGGCAAATTATTCAGGTTGAACCAGTTGATCTGAAGGGTTTCAAGATTTTCAATAAAGCTTCCGTGGAGCAAGTGACATTCCACAAAGATTTTGCAGACACTATAGGCGTAGCGTGGCAGATTATGTTTGTTGCGATCTTGTACAGCGATGATTTTTAACGGTTCTACAGTTAAACCGGTTTCTTCTAAGGTTTCTTTAACCGTATTTTCTTTGATAGATTGGTCAAAATCAACCCAACCCCCCGGCAGTGACCAACATTCATTTTTTTCTTGAACTAATAAAATTTTATCCTCTTTAAAAATAGCTGCTCGGGTATCCAGTTTAGGAGTGGGATATCCCCTTTCTTCAGCGAATAATTGACGTAGCTTTTTGATAGGCAATGGCGATTGAACTGCCAACATTTCTACGGCAATCGTTCGAATGCGTTCAAAACGTTCTTGATCAAAAGGATCTTTGCTGTAGGCTAAACCGGCTTGTGCCAAGGCCTGCAATTCGATTGCCCAATCTAAAAGTTTTTCCGTCATTCTTGCTCCTTCTTATTTAGACCAAAAGAAACCCGATTTTCAGTGCCGTCTTTGATCCGCTGGATATTATCTTTATGACGATAAATAATATAGCAAGTTAAGACGAAACAAATCAGCGTCAGTAGCCAATTCTGGTTTGGCAGAATCTGAGGCCAAATATGGGGCAGAATAATAGATGAGATTGTCACAAAGATGGCAGAAGTGATACTCGCTGCGCTAACCATACTGGTCAGATAAAGGACAATCAAAAAGAAGACCAATGAATAAAAAAAGAACAGCGGTGCGAAGCCTAACAACATACCAGCGCTGGTGGCAACCGCCTTACCGCCTTTGAAACCGGCAAAGATCGGTAAGGTATGACCGATGACTGCGATTAAGCCAAACCATAACGGGTTGATATCTAGATGGAAAAGCTGTGGCAGGCAGGTAGCTAACGTTCCTTTCAATAAATCCATTGCAAAAACAATCAAACCAGCTGTTTTGCCTAATACACGAAAGGTATTGGTAGTCCCAGAGTTTCCACTGCCGAACTCACGAATGTCTTTCTTAAAAAAAAGTTTTCCGATCCAAATACCAGAAGGGATCGAACCTAAAAGGTATGCTAAAACTAAAAGTATAGCAGTTTTCATATGAATCCTCATTTCTCTGTTAGTAAGGCTATTTTAGCAGATTTCAAATGAGTGAACAAATCGGATTCTCGTGCTATACTGATGGTCGTGAATAAGAAAAGGAAATTACTGGAGGGAAAGCAAATGAGTTTTCAAAATCCTAGTCAAACAAAGATTTTTCAATACTTAAACGAAGCTAAAGTAATCGCGGTAGTGGGTCTCAGTGACAATCCGCTAAAGACCAGTTTTCAAATTGCCGATCTTTTAAAAGTACAGGGCTACAAGGTCTATGGCGTGAATCCAAAGTTAGCCGGCCAAACCGTAAATGATATTCCAGTTTTTGCAGATTTGACTGCCGTCCCAGAAACAATCGATATCGTGGATATTTTCAGACGCAGTGAATTTTTACCAGAGGTTGCAAAAGATTTCTTGCAAACGGATGCCAAAGTCTTTTGGGCACAGTTAGGACTAAGCAGTGAAGAAGCCGCAAAGATGCTACAAGAGCAAGGGCGGAACGACATCGTGATGGATCGTTGTGTGAAAATTGAATTGAATAAACGTCCGTAATCTCGTAAGTTTTCTTAAGAAAAATAGTTAAAATGCCTTTTCATAATCATGAGAGGCTTTTTTTTTGAGCTTTTTTAGCGTATCATACAAATGATGTACTTGGGATTAGCATACTACCCCGTTATACCAGCGGCTACAGACAACCTGACTGAAATGAAAAGAAAGTCAGCGCGATCATTGGACATCCTCTGAGCTAGAGGCGGGAGTAGCTAGTACGAACAATCAATTTATTCTTATAAAAAAATAATCACGAGAAATAGGGAGTTGTAGGATTGGCTAAGAAAAACAATGAATACAATGACGCTTCAATTCAGGTTTTGGAAGGATTAGAAGCGGTTAGAAAACGGCCAGGGATGTATATCGGCTCGACAGATAGTCGTGGTCTGCACCATTTAGTTTATGAAATTGTTGATAATGCGGTCGATGAGGCCTTATCTGGCTATGGAAATGAGATTGAAGTGATTCTTCATCCAGACAATAGTGTCGAAGTTAGTGATAAAGGTCGCGGAATGCCAGTCGGAATACACGCATCAGGCATTCCAACGGTCGAAGTGATCTTTACGATTCTCCATGCCGGCGGGAAATTTGGGCAAGGTGGCTATAAAACCTCTGGCGGGTTACACGGCGTAGGTGCTAGTGTAGTGAATGCTTTATCTGAGTGGCTGAATGTCACGATCGTCCGTGACGGTGTTGAATACCGCGAAGAATTTAAAGACGGTGGGAAACCTCAGGGAACGCTGAAAAAAATTGGCAAGACCCGTAAGCCTAACGGGACAACTGTCCATTTCTTACCGGATGCCCAAATTTTTTCAACGCTAAAATTTTCATATGAAATCTTATCTGAACGTTTAAGAGAATCAGCGTTCTTATTACGAGGCGTTAAAATCAGATTGACTGATCTACGCGGTGAAGAAAAAGTCGAAGAAGTATTTCATTTCGAAGAGGGCATTAAAGAATTTGTTGAATACTTAAATGAAGACAAAGATACTCTGACACCAGTAGTCTATTTTTCTGGTGAGCGTGATGGTATCGAAGTGGAATTTTCATATCAATACAACGATGGCTATTCTGAGAATTTGCTGTCTTTTGTAAATAATGTTCGAACTAAAGATGGTGGGACGCATGAAGCTGGGATGAAAACATCTATGACGAAAGCGTTCAATGAGTATGCACGTAAATCGGGCTTATTGAAAGAAAAGGATAGAAATTTGGAAGGCTCTGATTTTCGAGAAGGGTTATCGGCAGTTCTTTCTGTTCGAATTCCAGAAAATATATTGCAATTTGAAGGGCAAACCAAAGAAAAATTAGGGACGCCAGCTGCTCGCGGAGCTGTAGATAACGTGATCGGCGAACAAATGGGTTTTTATTTACAGGAAAACAGCGAAAATAGTCAAATGCTGGTTCGTAAAGCAATCAAAGCCCGTGAAGCCCGTGAAGCCGCTCGGAAAGCGCGCGAAGAAAGCCGCAATGGCAAGAAACGTAAAAAAGGTGAATCCTTGCTTTCAGGTAAGTTGACGCCTGCGCAATCTCGTAATGCGGCTAAAAATGAATTATTTCTAGTCGAAGGAGATTCGGCCGGTGGTTCAGCTAAACAAGGCCGCGATCGGAAGTTCCAAGCAATCTTGCCTTTACGAGGAAAAGTTATCAATACAGAAAAAGCTAAAATGCAGGACATCTTAAAAAATGAAGAAATCAACACTATGATCTATACGATTGGTGCCGGTGTAGGACCAGAATTTTCGATTGCTGATTGTAATTACGATAAAGTAATCATCATGACCGATGCCGATACAGATGGAGCCCACATCCAAGTGCTGTTATTGACTTTCTTCTATCGTTACATGAAACCATTGATTGAGGCCGGAAAAATTTACATTGCTTTACCACCTTTATATAAAGTTTCTAAAGGAAGCGGTCGTAAACAAGTGATTGAATATGCCTGGACCGATGATGAACTACAAGATGTCATCAAAAAAGTCGGTAAAGGCTATATGTTGCAACGCTATAAAGGGCTTGGGGAAATGAATGCCGAGCAATTGTGGGAAACAACGATGGATCCAGAATATCGGACGCTGGTTCGTGTCCGAATCGATGATGCGGCTCAAGCCGAACGGCGAGTGACGACATTGATGGGTGATAAAGTTGAACCCCGTCGTAAGTGGATCGAAAACAATGTGCAATTCACGTTGGAAGAGGACGGCAGTTTATTGGACAACAAAGAAGAACCAACGATTCCAGTTTCAGAACAAGATGAAACAAAGGGAACAACTGATGAGATAGAATCAATTAGTTTGTTTGATGAGTAGGAGGTGGTCGCAAGATGGAAGCAAAACATTCAATTCAAGAGTTAACATTAGAAGAAGTGATGGGGGACCGTTTTGGCCGCTATTCAAAATATATTATTCAAGAACGGGCTTTGCCGGACATCCGTGATGGCTTGAAACCCGTGCAACGCCGCATTTTGTACGCGATGAATAAAGATGGCAATACTTATGATAAAGGTTTTCGTAAGTCGGCCAAATCAGTCGGAAATATCATGGGGAATTATCATCCCCATGGTGACAGCTCAATTTATGAAGCAATGGTTCGAATGAGTCAAGATTGGAAGTTGCGCCAAGTTTTAATTGAGATGCACGGAAACAATGGCTCAATGGACGGCGATCCGCCAGCTGCGATGCGTTACACCGAAGCCCGTTTGTCGCAACTGAGTGGTGAAATGTTAAAAGACATCGAAAAAGACACGGTTGATTTGGTTTGGAACTTCGATGATACCGAAAAGGAACCAACCGTTTTGCCGGCGGCTTATCCCAATTTATTAGTTAACGGTTCCACGGGGATTTCTGCAGGTTACGCAACTGAAATACCAACCCATAATTTGGCGGAAGTAATCGACGGAACGATTTATTTAATCGATCATCCCACTGCTCCGTTAGAAAAAATCATGGAATACATCCCCGGACCGGATTTTCCTACCGGTGGCATTTTACAAGGGAAAGCCGAAATCAAAAAAGCGTATGAAACTGGCAAAGGTAAAGTCATTTTGCGTTCAAAAACATCGATTGAACCGCTAAAAGGCGGCAAACAGCAGATCGTGATTCATGAAATTCCCTATGAAGTTAACAAAGCGGTTTTAGTCAAAAAGATGGATGAGATTCGCTTAAATAAAAAAATCGATGGGATTGCGGAAGTACGTGATGAATCTGACCGTACAGGACTGCAAGTAGTAGTTGAATTAAAAAAAGATGCTAATGCTGAAGGAATTTTGAATTACTTGTTCAAAAATACCGATTTACAAATTAATTATAACTTTAATATGGTTGCCATCGATAATATGACGCCACAACAAGTTGGCTTAAAACATATTTTAGAAAGCTACATTACTCACCGTAAAGCAGTCATTACAAAACGCAGCCAGTACGAACTAAATAAGGCCCAGAAACGTCAGCACATTGTTGAAGGTTTAAAGAAAGCTTTATCAATCTTGGATGAAGTTATTGCAACGATTCGTAGCAGTAAAGATAAAAAGGATGCTAAAAACAATTTAGTTGTTCGCTTTGACTTTAGTGAAGAACAAGCTGAAGCGATTGTAACTTTACAGTTGTATCGGTTAACCAATACGGATATTACGCAATTAGAAAAAGAGGCCAGTGAATTGGCAGCTGAAATCAAAGAATTGCGTTTGATTTTGGATAGCGAAAAAGAATTGCACAAAGTTATGAAACAAGAACTGCGCCAAATTAGAAAAAGCTACGGGAATGATCGCTTAACCAAAATCGAAGATGAAATCAGCGAAATTAAGATTGAAACTGAGGTCTTGATTACCCAAGAAGATGTTATTGTCACTTTGACGAAAGAAGGCTATCTAAAACGCAGCAGCTTAAGGTCGTATAATGCCTCTAGACCGAATGAGCATGGGATGAAAGATGGCGATTCGATTATTTTTATCGAGAAACTGAATACTTTAGATCATTTGCTAATCTTGACAAATCATGGCAATATGATCTATCGTCCGGTGCATGAAATCCCTGAACTAAAATGGAAAGACGTCGGGGAACATATTTCTCAAACCATCACGAATTTATCCATGACGGAAGAAATTATTGCTGCTTTTCCTTATAAAGAGATCGACGCGAATAAGCTCTTTATCTTTATGAGTAAAAACGGCATGATTAAGCAAACACGGATGACTGAATTTTCACCTTGGCGGACTTATCGTAGCCGTTCGACAACGGCGATGAAAATGAAAAATACCACTGATCAACTTGTTTCCGTGTTTTTAACGGATTCTGTTCATAATGTTGACGTATTTATTGCCTCTCATCGCGCTTTTGGACTGCGTTATCCGTTGGAAGAGGTTCCAGTAGTTGGAGCAAAAGCAGCCGGTGTTAAAGCAATTAACTTAAAAGACGAAGATTACGTAGTAGCGGGTGCATTAATTCCAACAGAAGGTGACTCACCAATGCTATTGATTAGTCAGCGTGGTGCGGCAAAACGGATGCTTGCGCAGGAATTGCCACAATTAGGTCGGGCGAAACGGGGCTTGATGATTTTCCGTGAATTGAAAAAACATCCTCATCGCCTAGCATTTATGACAACAGAGACAGAAGGAGAACTGATGATAACGACTACTAAGGGAATTGAAAAAGAATTGATCATTTCCGATGTTGCAATCAGTGATCGAATTTCTAATGGGACTTTTGCCATCGATGAGAAAAAAGATGGAGAAGTATTCTCTGTGTATCAACCACAAAAATTAACGGAAGATTAATTATCTGTACTATATAATTATGTTACAGTCGGGCGTCTGTTTTAATACAGACGCCCGTTTTATTTATCACAAAACACCATAAATGAGCCTTTTTTTAGCAATTCTTATAAAATTAATAGAATGGATAAACTCGCTGATATCAACGAGTTGCGAACGATTTCAAAAGGTCATTTATTTCTAATCATTCTTTCACAAGGAAAGGCTTGCATAAAAGAATTTATGTGTTATACTGTGATCGTAAAGCTGTAGCAATAAAGTTTTTATATTCTAAGGAGGTCCTTTTGAAATGGGAACTGCAACAAATGAACTGAACAAAATGAATGATACTGAAAAGTCTGCTTGGAAAGGCTTTAAAGGTAGCTTGTGGAAAGGCGAAATCAACACTCGCGATTTCATCCAAACAAACTACACACCTTATGAAGGTGCGGCTGACTTCTTAGCAGAGCCAACAGAATCAACAAACAAACTTTGGGGTAAATTACAAGATCTTCAAAAACAAGAACGTGAAAACGGTGGCGTTTTAGATATGGAAGCAGATATTGTTTCTGCAGCCAACGCTTACGGTCCTGGCTATATCGATGAAGACATGAAAGATCAAGAAACAATTGTAGGGATTCAAACGGACAAACCTTTGAAACGTGCATTCATGCCTTACGGTGGTATTCGTATGGCGGAAGAAGCATTGGAAAGCTATGGTTACACACCAAATCCTAAATATACTGAAATTTTTGGTAAATATCACAAAACACATAACCAAGGTGTCTTTGATGTATATACGCCAGAAATTCGTGCAGCTCGCCGTAACAAGATTATTACTGGTTTACCAGATACTTACGGACGTGGACGGATCGTTGGTGACTACCGTCGTGTAGCATTATACGGAATTGATTATTTGATGGAACAAAAATTCAAAGATCATGAAAATTGTGGACACGGACAATTCACGGAAGAAGATTTACGTTTGCGTGAAGAAATCACTGATCAATACAATGCATTGAAACGGATCAAAGAAATGGCAGCAGCTTATGGCTACGATATTTCTCGTCCAGCTGAAAATGCAAAAGAAGCGGTTCAATGGACTTACTTCGGATACTTAGCTGCGATTAAAGAACAAAACGGTGCAGCAATGTCAATCGGACGTGTGTCAACATTCTTAGATATCTATATCCAACGTGATATCGAAAATGGTACTTTAACTGAAGAGGGTGCACAAGAATTAATCGACCACTTAGTAATGAAACTTCGGATGGTTAAATTTGCACGTATTCCTTCATACAATGAATTATTCTCTGGCGACCCTGTTTGGGCAACTTTATCAATCGCTGGTATGGGAATGGATGGACGGACATTAGTAACTAAAAATGATTTCCGCTTCCTACACACATTGGAAAACATGGGACCATCTCCAGAACCAAACTTGACTGTATTGTATTCTTCTCGTTTACCAGAAGGATTCAAAGATTACGCAGCTAAGATCTCAATCGATACTTCATCAATTCAATACGAAAATGACGATGTTATGCGTCCAGTTTGGTTAGATGACTATGCGATCTGTTGTTGTGTATCAGCTACACAAACTGGTAAAGAAATGCAATTCTTCGGTGCTCGTGCGAACCTTGCGAAAGCTTTGTTATATGCAATCAATGGTGGGGTCGATGAAAAATCTAAAGTTCAAGTTGGACCAGATTACCGTCCAATCGAATCAGACGATGCTTTAGACTTTGATTCAGTCATGGAAAAATATGATGATATGTTAGAATGGTTAGCTGGAATGTATGTAAATACATTAAATGCAATCCATTACATGCATGATAAATATTATTATGAAGCTGCTGAATTAGCATTGATGGACACAAACTTAAAACGTACGTTTGCAACTGGTATTGCTGGATTCTCTCACGTAGTAGATTCATTAGCAGCAATCAAGTATGCTAAAGTTTACCCAGTCCGCGATGAAGATGGTATTGTTACTGACTTCAAGACTGAAGGCGAGTTCCCTAAATATGGTAACGACGATGCCCGTGCCGATGATATCGCTGTATGGTTATTGAAGACATTTATGGAAAAACTTGAACATTATCATACGTACCGTAATTCTGAACCAACAACTTCAATCTTAACGATTACTTCGAACGTTGTTTATGGTAAAGCAACAGGTACATTGCCTGATGGTCGTCCTGCTGGTGCTCCATTATCACCAGGTGCGAACCCATCTTACGGTGCAGAACAAAACGGTTTGTTGGCTTCATTAAACTCATTGACTAAATTGCCTTACGAATATGCTTTGGACGGTATTTCAAATACACAAAGTATTAATCCAGATGCATTAGGTCATGATGAAGAAGAACGAATCGAAAACCTAACGAACGTGTTAGATGGTTACTTCAATCAAGGGGCACACCATTTGAACGTCAACGTCTTTGGTAAAGAAAAATTAATCGATGCAATGGAACACCCAGAAAAAGAAGAATATGCTAACTTCACTATTCGTGTTTCTGGTTATGCTGTTAAATTCATCGATTTGAGTCGTGAACAACAAGAAGACGTAATCAGCCGGACATTCCACGCAAAAATGTAAGAGCTGAAGGTAGTTGAATAAGGAAGTATGGGCGGATGGACGGAGTTCTATTCGCCTTACTTTTTTGAAATAAAAGAGGCAAAAAGAAGTTCTTTTTGTACGAAAAATGACAAAAGTAACTTTTTGGAAAATGATCCATACTAATTTAGCTAGGGGGACTGTTTATGTCTACAGTGACTGAACAACCTATTCTCGGAAATGTCCATTCAATTGAAAGCTTCGGATCTGTTGACGGACCCGGCGTGCGTTTCATTGTCTTTATGCAAGGCTGTCGGATGCGTTGTCAATTCTGTCATAATCCAGATACTTGGAAAATCAATGATCCAAAAGCCCAAAAACGAACGGCCGATGATGTTTTAAAAGAAGCGTTAAATTATAAAAGCTATTGGGGCAAAAAAGGCGGTTTGACAGTTAGTGGTGGCGAACCGTTATTACAGATTGATTTTTTGATCGATCTATTTAAAAAAGCAAAAGCAATGGGCATTAACACAACTTTAGACAGCTGTGGAAATCCCTTTACCTATAAAGAACCTTTTTTCTCGAAATTTGAAGAATTGATGAAATATACCGATCTGGTTTTGTTTGATATCAAACAAATCGATGATGAAAAACACCGTGAGTTGACTGGTCAAAGTAACAGTAATATTTTGGAAATGGCGAAATACCTTTCAGAGATCAATAAACCTGTTTGGATCCGTCATGTGTTAGTACCATTTAGAAGTGACTATGACGAATTTTTAATTCGATTAGATAAATTTATCAAAGGTTTGAATAATGTCGATAAAGTTGAGATCCTGCCTTACCATACAATGGGTAAATACAAATGGGAAGAAATGGATTTAGCTTATCCGCTGGAAGGAATTGAACCACCAACGGATGATCGTGTCGAAAATGCCAAAAAATTATTGCATACGGAAGACTATAAAGGTTATCTGAAACGTAAAAATTAGTAATTATGGCAATTCACTCAGCAGAAAAAAATTCTGCAGAAGTGTTATCAATATTTTTTGTTGAAAAAGGTCTAGGAAGGTTAGTTTCCTAGACCTTTTTGATTTGGAGCTGGTAGCAAAATCACTCTTCAATTTTCGGCAATTTACGGAAATCCTTGATTTATCACTGAAAAAAGTCTGCATATTATTGCTCTTTTCCTTTTTTTTGATATGATAAAGAAGAACTTATTTAAAGGAGCGATTCAACTATGGGAAAAGTTTTAATTTTTGGACATCAAAATCCAGATACTGATGCGATTGGTGCAGCGATTGCATTTGCTAATTTGCAAAAAGAATTAGGAGTAGATGCAGAAGCAGTAGCATTGGGAGCTGTGAATGAAGAAACGCAATTTGCGTTGGACCATTTTGGTTTGACTGCTCCACGGGTGGTAGAAAAAATTGCTGCTGAAACGAGCGATGTGATGTTGGTAGACCACAATGAATTCCAACAAAGTGTGGCGGATATTGAAGAATTGAATATTCTAGCGGTTGTTGACCATCATCGGATTGCGAATTTCCAAACAGCGAATCCACTATATTATCGCGCTGAACCAGTGGGCTGTACTTCAACGATCGTGTTAAAACTTTACAAAGAAAAAAATATCGCAGTTCCGGCCAAAATCGCTGGGATGATGGTATCAGCGATCATTTCTGATACGCTATTATTCAAGTCACCTACTTGTACACAAGAGGATATTGAAGCAGCCAATGAGTTAGCTGAAATCGCCGGTATTGAATTAAACAGCTATGGTTTAGATTTATTAAAAGCTGGTACAAACTTAGGAACGAAGACTGAAGCAGAATTATTAGATTTAGATGCTAAGTCATTTCCAATGGCCGATAAAACAGTTCGAATTGCTCAAGTCAACACTGTTGATTTAGCAGAAGTGTTTGCTCGTCAAGATGCTTTGCGGGATGCGATGCTTGCAGAAAATGTTAAAAATGGCTACGACTTATTCTTATTATTGGTAACTAATGTTTTGGATTCTGATTCAGAGTTATTAGTCGCTGGAGAACCGAGAGAAAAGGTTACTACAGCCTTTAACGTAAAACTAGAGAATGACCGGGCCTTTTTACCAGGTGTGGTATCACGTAAAAAACAAATTGTACCGCAATTAACTGAAGCCTTCGAACAGTAATTCGAATTTAACAAGTGGACTTTTAAAAGAACTAAAAGTCCACTTTTTTGTAGATTTTTTTAAATAGGATTATAATGCCAGAGGAAGTAGCTCGGCAGAGATAGATACTTTTCTGAAGTGAAAGAAGGATATTATGCAAATCTATACAAAGGATAAAAAACTCCAGCAAGCCCTGGAGCGGCCGGAGATTGAAGCGTTGTTAAGCTATTTTCAGGAGCTACAAGAACCAGTCATCTTAAGAGAAGTTCGGCAGGCGTTTCCACAGCAGCAACACTTAGATAAGGAATTGGATTTATTGATCGATCATCGAGTGATTTCTCGACAAGATCGCCGTTACCAGTTTTCTTTGAAGCCGATAGTGGAGTATCCGACTACTGAATTGCTCACTGAGTTTCTGCAGGTGAACCAAGGGAGATATTCGAAAGAAGAATTATTAGTCTTTCTAGCAGAGAAACACTGGAGTGATGAATTAACAGAAACCGTCGCTTTTGAGGGAACTTTACCGACACGAAATTATTTGGAGATGGATGATTTTCGGCTAGTGACGATTAATCGCGGCGAAAAATTGGCGGAGACCTTGCCTAATTATTTTAAGCAAATTAGTCAGCCAAAACTTTCGCCAAAACTAGCTGGTCTTGTGGGGGATGTGAACCCTGATTTTTTTGCTAATCAGTTAGATTTAATCTTAGAAAGAGTGATAGAAGGTCAAGCACCACGGCGCTCATCGATCTTCGTAGAAAGTTTATTGATGAGTGAGGTAATTGTAGACACACCTACCTGGCAGCTGACTATTCCGGTTTATCCAGATAATTTCTCCTTAGATGTCGAATTACCACAGGAAGCCAATCCATTCTTTTTCAGCCACCAGTTAGCTGAAAAATTATTAGCTGGACGAGAGAGCTTTTCTTATTTGATAAAAAAGAAGGCATAAAAGAATGCAACGAATAATCAAAGGGATCATTTTGATAGTTAGTTTTTTATTGGTGTTTGGAGGGATTTATTATGCAAGAATTCGCTATTTCAGTCCTGGAACGCTAACAAAAGAAAAAGATATCCATTATTCAAATGTTCCAACAGTCTTTATTCACGGGTACGAAGGGAATTCTTTTTCTTTCGGGCCGTTGTTGCGCCGCTTAGAAAGAGCGGATATCGCTAAGCGAGAACTGACGATTGTTGTACAAGCAGATGGTCAGTTGTCGGTTGAAGGTAAATTAGAGAACAATCATGACAATCCGACAATCATGGTTCTGTTTGCTAAAGATGTCACGGATGAAATTACGCAAAGTCAGTGGATTGATAAAGTAATGCGTTACCTTTATCAGCAAAAGATTTCTCGGGTCAATTTGGTCAGTCACTCGATGGGTGGTGTGTCAGCACTACGCTATTTATTGGAGTACGCCGGGGATAAGACGCCATTGACCGAACGTTTTGTGACGATTGCGGCACCATTTAATGACTTGGAGATTGCGGAGGATACTGAGGACATTTTTGCTTATGAATTAACGGAAAATGGACCTAGCGGCGAGACACCTATCTATCAATACTTTGACCGGGCGATGAACAAACTTCCCGAGAACCTTCGAGTGCTAGATGTTGCGGGTGACCTAGAGGATGGAACGGAAAGTGACGGGGTAGTTTCAATTCATAGTGCTTTTGCGTTACGTCTGTTGTTTCAAAAGCATGCGAAGAGCTATCGTGAAGTAACTGTTAAGGGCAATAGCGGGGGACATTCTGCGATAACTAAAAGTGACCAATTGGAAGCGGAGTTAGTGCGCTTTATCTGGCAAAAAACGACTTGAAGCTAAAACTTCAAGTCGTTTTTTGCCGTTTACGCACCTTTTTAGTCCAAAAACCGCCAGAAATATATTTTGGTTCATAAGAAATAATAAAGGCTCGCTCTTCAACATCTTTAATTAATTTGTAAAGGGTCCGTTCGGTTTTTCGTGGCGAAAGAATTTCTAAAACCATCCGTGCACCTTCACGTCCCTCGCCATAAGATTGGGTGACGCCGTAACCTTGTTGTCGTAAAATGCGAGGTAAACTAGCTTCTTGATCGGTATTTGTTGGAAGGATCACAGTCACCATAATGTAGCCTAAAGCCAGTTTATCTTCGATTTTAATCCCGACGCTGATTCCAATTGCGTATCCCAAGGCATAAGTTAATAAATTGAGGGGATTATCCAAGCGGTCTAAAACCAAGGACAGTCCCAAGATATAAATTGTAATCTCAACCATGCTCATCAATGGTGCTAAAATCCGGTAACCTTTCATCGTCAGCATGAAACGCAGAGTATTTAGTGTGACGTAAGCAAAATTGATAAAAAAAATCATTGCCAGCATTTTTATATCGACCATTTTTATAACCTCCTGAAACGTGTGATTTTTCCGGAACATTAAAATAAGACTTAAAAATTCAGATCGCATACCTTAGACTAACGATAATTTTATCAAAAGGCAAATATAAGAGAAGAAAGCTCCAGAAGAGGAAGGGATATCCGTTATAAAAATAAAAGTTCGAAATAATTTATATTATTTTTGACCAAAAAGGAACTTATTTAAAAGAATTGAAAATTTGCTCTTCTATTTTAATTCTTATTATAATATAATAATATATAGAGGTGTTTAATCACATTGGAACCGATCTAAACTAATTGTATTGTGTTATTTATTAGGTATTTGTGTTATTATAATAGAACAAGGAATGTTCTTATTATTAGATTTCGCACAGCGAAATGCAATCTAAGAACATGATGTCGTTTGCTAGAAAAGGAGCTCTCATGAAAAATAATATGCAAGACGGAGTACAACAAGTCGGCGAGGCTAAACAAGCATTTTTGTCTGGGGAAAATTTTTATGCACAGCATTTATTAGGAGCACATAAAGAGCAAGAAGGCTATGTTTTTCGAGTATGGGCACCAAATGCACGTGCAGTTTTTCTAGTTGGTGATTTTAACGATTGGCAGGATCTGCCAATGGAAAAAGATGAAGCAAGTGGAATCTGGCAAGTTTATACGGAGATTGCCAGTGAAGGAGATCTTTATAAGTTCAAAGTTCGACAAGCAGATGGACGTGAAATTTTGAAAATTGATCCTTTTGCTGTACGTTTTGAAAAAAGACCAGGAGACGCCGCTGAACTATACAGTTTCCCTGAAAAAAAATGGAAGGATGGCTTGTGGCGAGGACGAAATAAACGGATCAATCACTTTAAACGTCCCTTAAACATTTATGAGATGCACGCAAGTTCATGGAAGCATCATGCAGATGGAACGCCCTATAGTTTTGCTGAATTAAAAACGGAGCTTGTTCCCTATCTGGTTGAAATGAACTACACTCATGTTGAATTTATGCCATTGATGGAACATCCCCTGGGTCGCTCATGGGGCTATCAATTAATTGGCTATTTTGCGATGAGTTCTTATTATGGAACGCCGGCAGAATTTCAAGACTTTGTAGAAGCATGCCACTTAAATAATATCGGCGTTTTTGTCGATTGGGTTCCAGGTCATTTTTGTATCAATGATGACACGCTTCCTTATTATGACGGCACACCACAATTCGAATATACCGATCCGGATCGAGCTAAAAATAATCGGTGGGGATCAATCAATTTTGATTTAGGTAAGCCCCAAGTCCAAAGCTTTTTGATTTCTAGCGCCATGTATTGGATTGAGATGTTTCATATTGATGGAATCCGGGTGGATGCTGTCTCCAATATGATTTATCGCGATTACGATGAGGGGCCTTGGACGCCGAATCATGAGGGTGGAAATCGTAATCTTGAAGGCTACTATTTCTTACAAAAACTAAATGCTGTTATCAAGTTGGCTCATCCGAATGTTTTAATGATTGCTGAGGAAAGTTCTTCCGAGACACCGGTAACGGGGATGATCGAAAGCGGTTCGTTAGGTTTTGACTATAAATGGAATATGGGCTGGATGAATGATGTTTTACGTTTTTATGAAATGGATCCAATTTATCGCAAAGATAACTTCAATTTGATCACTTTTTCTTTCATGTATATGATGCAAGAGAATTTTATTCTGCCATTGTCGCATGACGAAGTTGTCCATGGCAAGAAGAGCTTGATGCACAAAATGTGGGGCGATCGCTATAAACAGTTTGCGCAGCTAAGGAATCTATATACGTATTTCATGGCTCACCCTGGGAAAAAATTATTGTTTATGGGTAGCGAATGGGGCCAATTTTTAGAGTGGAAATTTGACGAAGGTTTAGAATGGGCTGATTTAAATGATCCGCTAAATCTTTCAATGCAGCACTTTACCGCCGAATTGAACAAATTCTATAAGGAACAAACGGCTTTGTGGGAGTTGGAAGATTCATACGATACAATCGAAATCATTGATGCAGACAACACAACTGAATCAGTTTTGACTTTTATGCGCAAAGGGAAACGAAAGAAAGATTTTTTAATCGTTGTTCTAAATATGACTCCCGTTGAGCGACAAGATTTTCACGTGGGCGTGCCTTATCCAGGAACCTATGAAGAAATTTGGAATACTGAAATGCAAGAGTTTGGTGGGACTTGGACAAAACACAATGAAACTCGCCAAAGTGAGTCAATCGAATTTAAAGAGTACGGCCAGTTGATTAAGACGACTGTCCCGGCTTTAGGTGCCATTATTTTGAAACCAGAGTCAATTAACACACGTAAGAAATAGAGGGGAGGTCGATGAAGGCAAGCCCTTCATCAAATAAAATGAAAACAGAGATTTTAGCAATGATTTTAGCTGGCGGGAAAGGTTCTCGTCTTGGAAAATTAACACAGAAAATTGCAAAACCTGCTGTCCCTTTTGGCGGTCGTTATCGGATTATTGATTTTACTTTAAGTAATTGCATCAATTCTGGAATTACTAAAGTTGGGGTCGTAACCCAATATCAGCCTTTAGCATTGAATAATCATATCGGAAATGGTTCAAGCTGGGGATTTGATGGACTTAATTCTGGTGTAACAATCTTGCAACCATATTCAAGTAATGACGGCAGCAAGTGGTTTGAAGGAACCGCTCACGCAATTTATCAAAATATGGATTATATTGATCAAGAAGATCCTCAATATGTTTTAGTTTTATCAGGAGATCATATTTATAAAATGGATTACGAAGCGATGTTGGAAGATCATAAAGCCAACAATGCTTCCTTGACTGTTGCAGTAATTGAAGTGCCGATGGAAGAGGCTTCTCGCTTTGGGATCATGAATACCGATGAAAATGACCGGATCATTGAATTTGAAGAAAAGCCAGAAGAACCTAAAAGCAACCTGGCTTCGATGGGAATTTATATCTTTAACTGGAGTCGCCTACGCAGCGTTCTGTTAAATAGTTATAAAAAGGACGATCAGATGTTGGATTTCGGTAAACATGTGATTCCGGCTTATCTTGAAAGCGGCGAAAATGTTTTTGCCTACCGTTTTGATGGCTATTGGAAGGATGTAGGTACGATCGATTCATTATGGGAAGCTAGTATGGAATTTATTGATCCGGCCCATAATTTAAATATTCGCGATAAAAATTGGCGTGTCTTAGCTAAAAATACGATTTCGCCACCACATTTCTTAACAGAAAGTGCAGACGTAAAAAACTCGTTAGTTGTTGATGGCTGTTACGTAGCTGGAGAAGTGGAACACAGCATTTTATCAAATGATGTTCAAGTGAAAGAAGGAGCCAAAGTGGTCGACAGTGTGATCATGCCGGGTGCAACAATTGGTAAAAATGTACAGATCACAAAAGCGATCATTGGTGAAAATGCGATTATCGGGGATGACGCTGTGGTTGATGGAACTGAAGAAATAGCGGTTGTAGGATATTCAGAAGTGATTGGAGTGTTGACAAGTGAGAGCGAATAAAATGTGTGCCATTTTAGGCAATGTTCATGAGTGTCCAGAATTATTACCTTTAACTGAAAAACGGCCGTTGGCAACATTGCCTTTCGACTGTAAATATCGCTTGATCGATTTCAATTTGTCGAATGCGATCAATGCTAATATTAAATCAGTTTATATGGTGTTCAATCAAGGAACTACCAAATCGGTATTTGACCATATCGGTGGTGGCCGTGAATGGCATTTAGATAGCGTCGATAGTCGCTTCTTTATTCATTTTTATCAAGACTTCTTGAAAAAGAAAGCAGAAGGTCGTCCGTATTTTGAATCAGTGATCGATTACTTAAATAAGTCTAAATCCGAATATACTGTCTTTATGGGAAATCGGATGTTGTATAACATTGATCTAGAAGCTGTCTTAAAAATTCATCAGCAAAATGATAGTACTTTGACGGTTGTTTATAAAAAAATGCCGAAAGAGCAAATCTATCGGCAAGATGAAATTTTGGATGTGGATGAACATGGTACAGTAACCGACCATCATAATTTCTTAGCAGACAAGTCAGATGAAGAATTATTGAATATGAGTATGAAGCTGTTTGTTTGTCGCACGGATTGGCTGATCAGTGCCTTACAAGAAGGCCAAAATCACGGGGGCCCTGTTGCGTTGTTAGATTTCCTAATCTTGGCGATGGATAAAGTTAAGACGTCGGCTTATGAATACACTGGGCTTGTCAGCAATATCTTTGATATCAATTCTTATTACAAGGCTAATATGGATATGCTGGATCCAAAAAAATTCGCTTCATTATTGTATTCAAAACAAAAAGTCTACACTAAATTAAAAAATGAAGTGGCGACTTATTATGCCCCTACCTCAGAAGTGACAGATAGTCAATTTGCGACAGGCTGTATGGTTTACGGGAAAGTCCATGGATCATTATTCTCCCGCAGTGTCGTAGTGGAAAATGGGGCTCAAATAGAAGATTCAATCGTGATGGCCAGCTGCAGCATTCATGAAAATGCGCTAATTAAAAATGCCATTTTAGATAAGAACGTTGTAGTTGAGGCAGGTGTCAAAATCATTGGCTCGGCGAATAAACCGATTGTAATTAAAAAGAACACACACGTCTTAAGCGATATCTACGGAGGCGAATAAGTTTGAAAACATTATTTGTAGCAGCAGAGTGCGCCCCCTTTTTTAAAACAGGTGGTTTGGGCGATGTAGCTGGCGCGCTGCCTAAAGCGTTGAAGGCCAAAGGAACCGATATTAAAGTTGTATTGCCTTTTTTCACTAAGATGGCAAAACACTATCAGGAACAACTTGAGGATCTTTTTTCTTATGATGTCTATGTTGGCTGGCGCAAGCAATACTGCGGTGTGAAACGTCTTCAGTTAAATGGGATTGATTATTATTTCTTAGACAATCGTTACTACTTCAATCGTCCTGAGTTATACGGTTATTATGATGATGGCGAACGTTTTGCCTTTTTTCAACAAGCAGTCATTGAATTGATGGAAAAGATTGATTTTATTCCCGATGTAATGCATCTGAATGATTATCATACCTCTTTCATCCCATTCTTATTAAAGGAAAAATATAATTGGATTCAAAAATTTAGTCATATTCGTACCGTGCTGACAATCCACAATATTGAATTCCAAGGTCAATATGATCGTGAGATTCTTTATGATCTTTTCGGAATGGGGAGTGAACGTTACGTTGACGGGACTATCCGTTTTAAAGATTGCGTGAATTTCATGAAATCAGGAATTCTTTATGCAGATAGGGTGACAACGGTCAGCCCATCCTATGCGGAAGAAATCAAAACACCTGAATTTGGGGCTGGTTTAGACGTGATTTTACGGATGGAGAGTGGCAAACTACAAGGGATTTTGAATGGGATTGATTATGACAGCTTTAATCCGGCGAAAGATCCAGCCATCTTTGCAAATTACGATCAAAAACACTTGGATCAAAAAATCGAGAACAAAGTTCAATTGCAAAAAATCTTGGGTCTCCCCGTTCGACCAGAGGTACCAGTGATGGGGATTGTTAGTCGTTTGACTTATCAAAAAGGCTTTCATCTTTTACTAGAAGAGATGGAAAATCTAATGCAATTTGACGTACAATTGGTTTTGATTGGAACCGGTGATCCGAATTTTGAAAATCAGTTCCGCTATTTTGGCGAAAAATATCCTAATAAAACAAGTATTCAAATTGCTTTTGATGTGAATTTGGCTCAAAAAGTTTATGCAGGAGTGGATATGTTTTTGATGCCTTCCGCCTTTGAACCTTGCGGATTATCGCAAATGATTTCGATGCGTTACGGGACACTACCGGTTGTTCACGAAGTTGGTGGATTGAAAGATACAGTTGAACCGTATAATCCAGTAACAAATGAGGGAACAGGATTTGGCTTTAATATTTTTGAACCATTTTATTTAATGAACACTTTGAAACAAGCGATTGAGCTTTATCAAGCACATCCAGACATTTGGAAAAAATTGATGTTGGAAGCCATGTCTCGTGATTTTAGTTGGGACGGATCAAGTCAGCAATATTTAGCGCTATATAAACAAATGTAGGATTCGAAAAGCCAGAATCTAAGGCCTCAGGCTATGGATTTTGGCTTTTTTCAGCATAAATTTGTTTTAAATAGATCATTTATAGTAAAGTGATGGTAGCTATTATTCGTATATATATAAAATGCAGGTTGGAGATGGAAAAATGAACAAGACAGAATTTAAACAATGTTTCAGTCGTCGCTTGGCTGAGAAATTTGCAATGGGCGTCGCAGATGCTTCACCAAACGAACTTTATCAAACACTGGGTTCATTGATGACTTCGACATACTCGCAAAATTGGCAGCAAACGTGGAAAGATTATCGCGAAGCAGAACAAAAACAGGCCTATTATTTCTCAATCGAGTTTTTACCAGGAAAGCTGTTAAAAAGTAATTTACTTAATATGGGCTGGCTAGAGATGGTGACAGAAGGACTGGCTGAGTTGGGAATTGATTTAGAAGATTTAGCAGAAGTAGAGCCAGACATGGCCTTAGGAAATGGTGGCTTAGGACGTTTAGCTTCTTGTTTTATGGACTCAATCGCTTCGAGGGGCTTACCTGGAAATGGTAATGGGATTCGTTATGAATATGGTCTTTTCAAACAGCGTTTCGTAGATAATTATCAGGTAGAACTACCCGATGAATGGTTACAAAAAGGGAATCTCTGGGAAGTTCGTAAAGAAAGCAAAGCAGTGGATGTCCGCATCGGTGGTGATGTTTATATGAGCCCTGACGAATCTGGCAATCTTATGCCTCACTACTCGGGTGGTATGCTGTTACGCGCGGTCCCATACGATACGGGGATGGTTGGTTATCAAAACGACATCGTAAATACGATGCGTTTATGGTCAGTAGAAATCCCGCCAGAGGAAGAAGATCGTTATCGGAGTATTGAGGATCGGCGCGCAGTAGAAGACTTGACCTCGGTTTTATATCCCGATGATTCTAGCGAAGCAGGTAGAAAATTACGTTTATCTCAGGAGTATTTCTTTGTTTCAGCCGGAGTGCAAAGTATTCTGCGTTACTATAAACAGTTGGATAAACCAATCGATAAGATCAATCAATCGATTGCCATCCATATTAACGATACGCATCCGGCAATGTGTGTTGCTGAATTTATGCGTCTTTTAGTTGATGAAGAAAAAATCGGCTGGGAACGGGCTTGGAATTTAACTCAGGAAGTAATGAGCTATACGAATCATACGATTATGGCCGAAGCGCTAGAAAAATGGTCGATTTCTATGATGAAGAGCGTCTGTCCTAGAATTTATCAAATTATTGAAGAAATTGACCGTCGCTTTGTGGAAGAAATGACGGGCGTTCATGATTTTGATTTAGTCCAGCGAACTAGAATTATCATTGGTGATCAGGTGCATATGGCCCATCTGGCGATTATTGGGTCTCATTCGACTAACGGAGTGGCTAAATTACATTCTGACCTATTAAAATCGGTTGTCTTACATGATTTCTACTTACTTTATCCAGCTCGTTTCAATAATAAAACGAATGGGATCGCGATGCGTCGTTGGACCCAAATAGCCAATCCACAGATGAGCAAAGTCTTAGATCAGACAATCGGAACCTCATGGCGAAAACAGCCAAGTGATTTAAGACGTCTATTGAATTATGAAGAAGACGATCAGGTACTTAATGCTTTAGCGCAAGCTAAATTAGCGAATAAGGAACGTCTAGCGGCGTATATTCAAGAGCATTGTGGGATTGAGGTTAGTCCTCACGCGATTTTTGATGTTCAGATCAAACGATTACACGCTTATAAACGGCAACTGCTGAATCTATTGCACATTATCAAGCTTTATTTAGATTTGAAGGAAAACCCTGAATTACCAATTGAACCACGCGTATTCATTTTCGGGGCAAAAGCAGCACCGAGCTATCATTATGCCAAATCGATTATTAAGGTAATTAATGAGACGGCCAGTTTAATCAACCAAGATACGACAATCAAAGATAAATTAAAAGTAGTTTTCTTAGAAAATTACAACGTCAGCTTGGCTGAGCGAATCATTCCAGCAGCGGATGTCAGTGAACAAATTTCTTTAGCTTCAAAAGAAGCTTCGGGAACGTCTAACATGAAATTAATGCTGAATGGGGCTGTCACGATTGCTACCTTAGATGGTGCGAATGTTGAGATTCGTGATGCTGTTGGAGATGAGAATATTGCGATCTTTGGTTTGACCGAGTCAGAAGTTTATCAATATTATGAAAACAAAAATTATTCTTCTACGGAGATCTACAAAAGTAATGGAGTCATCCACAAAGTCGTGAAGGCCTTAATCGATGGCACGATTCCTAATATTGTTCCGGAAGGCTACGAGATATTTGATTCACTGATCAAATATAATGATGAATTTTTTGTCTTACGTGATTTTGAAGCTTATTGTTTAGCGCAGGAGTCTATCAATCGGGCTTATCAGGATACGCGGCGCTGGCGTCAAATTAGTTTGCGCAATATTGCCAATGCAGGGCGTTTTTCTTCCGACAATACGGTTCAACGCTATGCAGATGACATTTGGCAAATTGAGCCCGTTTTTGCTCATGAAGATGATCGAGGAGTGACCCAACATGACTCATATCTACTTTAATCCATGGCTGGAGCGTTACAAGCAACCGTTTGGGGCTGTTCAAGAAGGGACAATGGTAAATATCTGGCTCTCTGTTCCAGATCAGGAAACTGCTAAAGTCTATTTGATCGTTCGCAAAGAAGGTAGTTCGAGCGGTCAAAAAAACTTTTTAATGGAACCTGCTTCTGAGGATCGCCTCCACTTTCAAGTAAAGCTGGAACAAGGTTGGGGTCTGTATTTTTATTATTTTAAAATCATTCGAGAATCGGATGAATATGAAACGATCCAGTACTATGGCTTCAGTAGTCAAGGGGGCGAAGGTCAGATCTATGGTTCAGAGCGGGACGTTATCCCCTATCAATTAACTTGTTACCAAAAACCAGAGATTGCACCTAAGTGGTACCGTGAGGCAATATTCTACCAAATATTTCCCGACCGTTTTGCCAATGGTAATCCTGATCGTATCATTAATCATCCTAAGAAAAACTCTTTTATTTATGCAACAGAAGAGGACCAACCACTCTATATTAAAAATCATCAGAATGAAATTGAGCGTTGGGATTTTTTTGGGGGGAATTTTAAAGGGATTCAAGCGAAGATTCCCTATTTGCAGGAATTAGGGATCACCGCGCTTTATCTGAATCCGATTTTTGAGGCAACCTCTAATCATCGCTATGATACCAATGATTATTTTAAAGTTGACAGTGTGTTAGGGACTGAAGAGGACTTTCGCAGTCTAATCGCTGCTTTGCATACTGCTGGAATTGCCGTTGTTTTAGACGGGGTCTTCTCCCATGTTGGCAAAGACAGTCGCTACTTTAATAGAGCGGGTCTTTACGGTGAAAAGAGCGGTGCTGCACGGGATCCAGAAAGCCCCTATTATGACTGGTTCACTTTCAATCACTATCCTGATGATTATAAAGCTTGGTGGGGAGTGGCTGATTTACCGGAAGTCAGAAAGGAAAATCCGAGCTATCAAGAATTTATTTACGGCGATTTGGACAGTGTTTTATCAAAATGGACTTCGATGGGAGTAGATGGTTGGCGGTTAGATGTGGCCGATGAATTAACCGATGATTTTATTGCCGGCATTCGTAAAAATCTATTAGCCTATCAGGAAAAAATCTTGATCGGTGAAGTTTGGGAAGACGCCTCGAATAAGATCGCGTACGATACTCGCCGAAAATATGTTTTTGGTGATCATTTACAAGGTGTTATGAATTATCCCTTGCGTCAGCAAATTTTAGATATCTTAAAACAGTCGCGCTCACTGCAAGACATCTGTCAAGAGATGATTCGCTATCAAGAAAATTATCCGCCAGACTTTTATTATAATCAATTGAACAATATCGGAACGCATGATACGGAGCGGATTTTAACGATGTTGGATGATTCCGTTGAAGCGTTGGATCAAGCATGGGGCCTGATGTTTATGATGCCGGGAATTCCTTGCATTTATTATGGGGATGAAGCAGGTTTAACAGGCGGTAAGGATCCGGATAATCGCAAATTCTTCCCTTGGCAATCCATTGATCCGCGCTTATTTAAAAATTGTCAAAAGTGGGTCGAACGTAGGAAAACTTATCATGTATTAAAACAAGGAGAATTCTTCCCATTTTATTCTCAGTCGCAACAGGTTTTTGGGATTATTCGTTACTTGAAGGATTCGTATGTTGTCTACGCGATTAATTTATCCGACCAGAATCAGACGCTACATGTCGGTGAATTGTCAAGTCCTCGTGCTTATCAAGGAGAATATGACGTTTTGGAGCGAATCATGGAAGGTGAAGTGTTGGCACCAAAAGGAAGTTTATTCGTATCCGAAGTAAATTAAATGGAAGCTGTTTGTTTTTCAATTGCTAGAATTATCACAGCATTTTTTTAGCATTTATGCTAAACTATGCTATATCAGAACGATGAGGATGAGTATATGCAAACCTACAGCAGAAAGAAAAGTCGTTTTCCAGCTTTTGACGATGAATCAGGAGTAAAAATCACTCAGACAAGCCAGCGCGTTTTGTTTGGGGGAGATGACGACTTGATTACGAATTATCGCCTAGAAGCTAAAGATATTTTTGAACGTCCCTTACCTAAAATCAAGCGGACACGACGGGTTAATTTAGCTGAAGAACCACGAAGAGAATTAAATCAGCATAAGGCTAATTTACCGTCTTACAATGGTGAGCGAAAAGAGGCTAAAAAAGCCAATTTATTTGAAGAACGAAAGTCTAAGGAAGTTTCCAAGTCAACCTTTACTACCAAAAATAGACGAAGTGCAACACCTTTCGCACCGAAATACGTTCCTTCTTCTTTAATTCCCGATCAACCGGTAGATGCAATTCCAGCAAGAGAGTTGCTACAGCGAATGGAAAAGCCGCGTCAGTCCTATATTCTATTTGCGACAGAGCAAGAAGCAGCGCAATCTGTTGCCAAAAGAAAAAACTCGCGGCAACGCTTGGATCGTTCCTTAAGAGGGATTATGCAAGAAGAAAATTCAAAAATTGAGGACAGTAAATATTTTCATGACTAACACAGAAGGTGCCATGGGGCATCCTTCTGTTGTTTTGCGATGATGGGGGAGAAGAGAAATGAATCCATTTGAAGAGAAAATTCGTCAATTACGGGCTGGAGAAATTGAAAAAATCGAAGTTTCTCGGACTGAGTTCTTTTTATTCCGTGAGGCCTGGATCAAACAAGAAGATAAGAAGTTTTTCCGTGGAATCGCTGGCTTAAAAGGAGATATCACCTACGTGTACGATACGACGATTGTTTAGACTATTGACTTTTTTTGAGTAGCTAGCTATGATTAAAAAGGTTTTGCGGTGGTGGTGGAATGGCAGACA
>WPCI01105520.1_pt1 | contig 104200 bp, 94 predicted proteins | sample 5399871 | NCBI WGS metagenome assembly WPCI01 (sample SAMN12869469, study PRJNA574797) | sludge metagenome | isolation source: wastewater treatment of pH7 | place: China:Beijing | collected 2019-05-20
CACCGGGCGGGGGCGGAGGGGTGGCGGTCTCCGGGCTGGGTGCCGAAGGAGCGGTCGGAGCTGCCGAGAAGTCCGGGCCCGGTGTCGGCGGCACCTCAGCCATCGGGGTAGTGGGCAACGGAGCCGTCTGGGTGGGCTCCACCCCGGGGGCAGCCGGTTCGGGCGTGGGCTCCGCGGGTGCCGCATCGGCTCCGGGTGCGAACCGGTCGCTCGGGGGCGGCGGCGGGAACGAGGTGGTTGGGGCCTCGTCAAACGGCAGGTCAGCACTCGGTTCAGAGTGCGGACGGGACTCAGGTTCGGTCATGTCGTCATTCACCTTTCGGGGCGTTGGCGGGTGCCCAACAGGCACGGTCCTAGTTTAGGGAGCAGCTCAGGATTCGCGCGAGGGCAAAGCCCGCCGCTGCTCGTACTCCTGGAGGGACTCGACGGTAAAGTTCCCCTTCTGTACTGCCTCAATCGCCAACACGGCCAACCCAAACTGCTGGATGGTGGTCACGATCGGGCGGTCAGCGGAGGTCGTTGCGTTGCGGATCGCGTACCCGTCCGAGCGGCTGTCCTCCTGGCCGGTCGGGGTGTTCACCACCATGTCCACCTGACCGTCCACGATCAGTTTGACGATGTTGTCCAACTCGCTGTCGGGACCCGACTCGGACAGGCGGGCGACCTCGCGAACGGGAATGGCGTATCGACGCAGGACCTCGGCGGTGCCGCGGGTGGCCAGGATCTCAAACCCCAGGTCGTGCAGTCGCTCGACCGGGAAGACAATGGATCGCTTGTGCCGATCAGCCACCGAGACAAAGACAGTCCCGCCGGTGGGCAACCCTCCGTAGGCGGCGGCCTGGGACTTGGCGAAAGCCATCGGCAGGTTGGCATCCAGCCCCATCACCTCGCCGGTGGAGAGCATCTCCGGACCGAGGATGTTGTCCACCACGCGACCGTCTGGGCGCCGGAAACGCTTGAACGGCAGGACCGCTTCCTTTACGGCCAACGGGCCCGTCCAACTACCTTCGGTCGGATCGGCCTGGGGGAGGACCCCCGTCTGCTTCAGCTCGGCGACGGAGCGGCCGGACATGATCAGGGCAGCCGCCTGAGCCAGGGGCACCCCGGTGGCTTTGGCGACGAAGGGGACGGTTCTCGACGCCCGCGGGTTTGCCTCCAGGACGTAGAGGACGTCGGAAGAGATCGCGAACTGCACATTGAGCAGGCCGCGGACCCCGACACCTTCGGCAATCCTCCGGGTCGCCTCCCGAATTTGGGTGATCATCTGCGAGGAGATGGTCACCGGCGGCAGGATGCAGGAGGAATCACCGGAGTGAATCCCGGCTTCCTCGATGTGCTCCATGATGCCGCCGACGAAGAGGTCGGTCCCGTCAAACAGGGCGTCCACGTCAATCTCGACCGCCTCATCCAGGAAGTGGTCGATCAGCACGGGGGAGGGGAACCGAGCCTGGCCGCGGTCGGCGATGCTCTGGGCGGCCCCGGGCACCGTCCGACGAACATAGTCGGTCAGCTGATCCGGACTGTAGACAATCTCCATTCCGCGTCCGCCCAGGACGTAGGACGGGCGCACCAGGACCGGGTAGCCGACGGTGTCAGCCACCTGCAGCGCCTGGCGCAGACCTGACGCTGAGCCGAAAGCGGGGGCAGCCAAGCCGCCGTCGAGCAGCACCTGCCCGAACTGACCGCGATCTTCCGCCAAGTCGATGGCCGAGGGGGAGGTCCCCCAAATTGGCAGGCCGGCCGCCTCCAGTTCGCGCGCCAACTTCAAGGGAGTTTGGCCGCCGAGTTGCACGATTACCCCAACCACGGGTCCAACCTGCGATTCCGCCTGGTAGATCTCCAGCACGTCCTCGAAGGTGATCGGCTCAAAGTAGAGGCGATCGGCCGTGTCGTAGTCGGTGGAGACCGTCTCCGGGTTGCAGTTGACCATGATCGTCTCGTACTGGCCCTTCAGGGTCAGCGCGGCGTGAACGCAGGAGTAATCAAACTCGATTCCCTGCCCGATCCGGTTCGGACCCGACCCCAGGATCATCACTGCCGGGCGCGTGCGTGGAGCCACCTCGGTCTGCGTGTCATAGGCGGAGTAGTAGTAGCTCGAGTTCGACTCGCTCAAACCGGCGCAGGTATCCACGGTCTTGTAGACCGGGCGCAGATCGTAGGCGTGGCGGACCTCGCGGACTGTTTCCTCGCTCAGGCCCCGGATCTGGGCGATCTGCTGGTCGGAGAAGCCAATCTCTTTGGCCCGGCGCAGCAGGGAGGCGTCCAGGTGGGCGCTACCGGCCAGCTCTTGCGCCACCTCCTCCAGCAGGAAGAACTGGTCTAGGAACCAAGGATCGATGTCGGTCGCCTCGTTCAGCTGCTCCAGGGTGGCTCCCCCGCGGATGGCCTGCTGAATTTGGTTCAGCCGCTCCTCGGTTGGGGTCTGCACGGCCTGGAGGAAGTCCGCCACCTGCGCTGCGGTGGGGACGGGCTCGGACCAGCTGAAGCCAACCCCGGGCTTGTCGATTGAGCGGAACGCCTTGTTCAGCGCCTCCATGAAGTTCCGGCCGAGCGCCATCGCTTCCCCAACCGATTTCATCGTGGTGGTCAAGGTGGTGTCTCCGGCGGTGAACTTCTCGAACGCAAACCGGGGCACCTTCACGGCCACGTAGTCGATCTGCGGACCGTCAGCCGCGGTCAGGCTGGGTGCGAACTCGTTCGGAATCTCGGTCAGCAGGTAGCCGATCGCGAGGCGAGCCGCAATCTTGGCAATCGGGTAGCCGGTGGCTTTGGAGGCGAGAGCTGAGGACCGGGAAACCCGCGGGTTCATCTCAATTACGATGACCCGCCCGTTCTCGGGGTGAATGGCGAACTGGATGTTACACCCGGAGGAACGCACCCCCACCTGGCGAATCAAGTCAGCCCCGATTTGGCAGATGTTCTGATACTCGGCTTCGGTCAGCGTCATGGCAGGCGCAACGGTAATCGAATCCCCGGTGTGGACTCCGACCGGGTCGACGTTCTCAATCGAGCAGACCGTCACGATGTTGTCGGCCAGGTCCCGGATCATCTCCAGTTCGATCTCTTTCCACCCGAGGATAGACTCCTCCAGCAGCACCTCGTGCGTGGGGGAATCCTGCAGGCCCGCGCCGGCAATTCGACGCAGTTGATCCTCGTCGAAGGCCATTCCGGAGCCCAGTCCACCCATGGTGAACGAGGGGCGGACCACGAGCGGGTAACCGAGGGCCTCGGCCGCGCTCAGGCAGTCATCCATTGAGTGGGCGATGAAGGAGCGGCAAACCTCAGCTCCGCAAGCTTCCACCGCCTCCTTGAACAGCTGCCGGTCCTCGCCGGCCTGAATCGCCTCCACCTGGACGCCGATCAGCTCGACCCCGTACCGGTCCAGGACCCCGCTCTCCGAGAGGGCCACCGCCGTGTTCAGCGCGGTCTGGCCTCCCAGAGTTGGGAGCAGCGCGTCCGGGCGTTCCTTGGCGATAATTCGCTCAACCATATCGGGAGTAATCGGCTCAATATAGGTGGCGTCGGCAAACTCCGGGTCGGTCATGATGGTGGCCGGGTTCGAGTTGACCAGGATGACCCGCAGGCCCTCTTCTCGCAAAATCCGGCACGCCTGGGTGCCGGAGTAGTCAAATTCTGCTGCCTGCCCAATCACAATTGGGCCGGAACCGATCACCAGGACCGATTGAATATCTTCGCGTTTGGGCATTAGTCCTGTCCCTCCAATTCGGCAAAAACTTCGAGCAATGAGGCCACCACGTCGGCCGGAAGCGCAGAGTTATCACTCTCGGTCAGCTGCCACTGCGGCAGTGGGAGGGCTTCGCCCGAGAAGATCGCTCCCAGCTGAGGACCGGTCTGGACCAGGTGGCGGGTCAGGGCTCGGGTGTCGAGGTGGGAAATGCCCACCACCCCGGCAGCTGCCATTGCTTCGGGCAGCGGTCCGGCCGACTGCCAGTGCGAAGGCCTGCGGGCCGGCTCGCGCGCGATGCACCCGGCAGCAACCAGCTCCTGGTTCTCATGACCGGTGTTGCCCACGTGCGGGTATGTGAACAGCACCAGGCCCCCCGCGTTAAGAGGATCCGCCAGCGCCTCGGCAAAACCAGTGGCAGTGGGATCAAGGCGGACCGGCCCTATTGCTCGGCCTCGTGCCCCCCACGGCCTTCCCCGGAACGTAGTTCCATCTTGCAGAATTAGGATTGCCCGTTGCAGGTCAGTCATTAGGTCTCCTCCCATCGGGATCGGCAAGGGGGTCAGGCCGCCCGGCGGATCTATCACCGTGGAGACGGCGCCCGCGATCAAGCATAGGGGGAGGGACGAAGGGACTACTTCTCAATGACCGAAACTTGGACGGCCAAGGTGTGCAAACCAGGTCTGAAGCGACACCTTGGCCGTCGGTGTGCTAAGACAAAGCCGCGGCTGCCGCCAAGGTCAGGGCCCCCTGGAACTTGGTCTCCCGCTCCTCGGCCGTCATGTCGCCGGAGTGATCCAACAGGTGATCGGAGACGGTGAGCACGGTCAGCGCCCGCTTCCCGAGCTCCGCAGCAATCCCGTAGAGCGCGGCGGTCTCCATCTCAACCCCGAGCACGTCGTACTGGGCCAGCGCCTCCAACTGACCGGGGACAACCCGATAGAACGCGTCCGAGGAGAAAATCGCCCCCACGTGGAGCCGCAGATCTTCCGGGGCGGCCGAGACCGCAGCGGACAGCAGCGGGTAGGAGGCCAATGCCGAGAAAGCCACCTGCGGGATCCGGTGGTCGTTGAAGTTGGAGTTGGTGTGGGCGCCCATCGCCACAATCGTGTCACCGACGGAGACCTTCGGGCTGATTCCACCGCAGGTACCCACCCGGATGATCCGCTCCACCCCGTAGAACTGGAAGAGCTCGGTGGCGTAGATGGCGATGGACGGCTGACCCATCCCCGAGCCCATCACGGACAGCGGCTGGCCCTGGTAGGTCCCGGTGAAGCCGAGCATGCCGCGCACGGAGTTCACCTGGCGGGGCTCATCCAAGATCAGATGGGCGATCCGCTCGGCACGCTTGGGGTCACCAGGCATGATCACTGCGGGCGCAAAATCGCCGTTTTCGGCCTCAATATGCGGAGTTGCCATTTCGTGTTGCTCACTTTCCTCATCGAACTTCGGTTGGCGTGAGCTTCCATTATCGGGGAAAGGTAGGTTAGAAGCCATGCTGAACGACAATCTGCGCCTAGTTGCTTTCGATTTGGACGACACGTTAGCCCCCTCAAAGTCTGAACTTCCGCCCTCAATGGGCACGGCACTGCGCTCCCTTTTGGCTCGGGTGCCGGTCTGTGTCATCTCCGGGGGAAACTTCGCCCAGTTCGAGAGTCAACTGCTGGCCGGCCTGAATGCTGAGGAAGTACTGTTGGAACGGCTGCACCTGATGCCCACCTGCGGAACCCAGTATCTGCGCCGACAGCAGGGCCGATGGGATCAGGTGTACGAGGAGGCCCTCAGCCCCGAGCAGAAGCAGCGGGCAATCGCCGCCCTGACGGTGGCCGCTCACGATCTGGGCCTGTGGGAGACCGATCCTTGGGGCGACATCATCGAGGACCGCCACACTCAGATCACGTTTTCGGCCCTCGGGCAGCAGGCGCCGCTGGCGGCCAAGAAGGCCTGGGACCCGACCGGAGAGAAGAAAGCAGCGCTGGTCCGGCTCCTGTCCCCGGCCCTGCCGGACCTGGAGGTGCGGGGAGGTGGCTCGACCTCGGTGGACATCACCGCTCGCGGAGTGGACAAGGCTTACGGGATGAGAAAACTGGTCGAGCAGACCGGGATTGCCCCGGAGCGGATGCTGTTTATCGGTGACCGGCTGGATGAAGGCGGCAACGACTACCCGGTGAAGGCGGCCGGTTGGCCCACGCGGGCGGTCGGCGGGTGGGAGGAAACCCTCACCGTGATTGAGGAGTTGCTGGCCGACTGAGCCGGCGCACCTCCCAGAAAGCGATGGCGGTGGCCGTGGCCACGTTGAGTGAGTCCACCTCGTGATCCAGGGGGATGGCCACGCGCCGGTCCGCCTGGTTGAGCGTGGAGGCGGTCAAACCCGGGCCTTCGCTCCCGAGCAGGAGGGCAATCTTGCCTCCCGGCTGGACCTCGTCCAACGACTCGGCCGGCGCGTTCGGGGTCAGGGCCCAGGCCTCGTACCCGTGTCGGTGGAGCAGATCCAGGTCCGGCCAGGCGGGAAGGCGCGCCCACGGGACCTGAAAGACGGCTCCCATCGACACGCGAACCGAGCGGCGGTACAGCGGGTCGGCGCAGGTGGGGGTGACCAGCACCCGATCGATTCCGAGCGCTGCGGCCGAGCGGAAAATTGCCCCCACATTGGTGTGGTCGACCAGGCCCTCCAGAATCGCAATCGGACCGGTGGCTTCGGCCAGGAACCGGTCCACCTCGGGTGAGGGTGGTCGGCGAAAGAGGGCCAGGGCCCCGCGGTGGACGCGGAACCCGGTGATCAGTTCCGTTTCATCTTCCGGCACCAGAAAGACGGGCAGATTCCCGCCGGTCCGGTCTCCGCCGGTGGCGGTCAGCACGTCGGCCAGTTGGTCCAACCAGCGCGGAGCCAGCAGGAACGCGAGCGGTGCGTGGCCGGCTTGGACTGCGCGCTCGATTACGCTCCGCGACTCAGCCAGGTACACCCCGGACTCTGTCTCCCATTTTTGGCGGAGCTGGACGTCTTTCAGCCCGGTAAAGGCCGCGCGCAACGAGGCGTGGTCGGCGGGCCAGTTCCCGTTTTCAACCGAGAGGAGCACTACTTGGTCTTTCGCGCCCCGTCCGGGAACTCGCCGCGGGCCGCCTGCGGCTTAGGCGAACGCCAGCGCCGGGCCATGATCATGCGTGAGTAGCAGTAGAACCAGGTGCCCTTCGGAATGATTTCCTTGGGGTAGTGGGCGTTGAACCGCCGCTTGATCTTCTGCCAAACCCAAATGCCCTCGGCAATGGAAAAGACGAAGAAAGAGTAGAGGGCGACGGTGACAGCCAGCATCACCGTAGTGGCCAGCTCCGGGTTGGAGCCAAGGAGCCCGATCCCGAGCGAAACCACCAGGAACAGCAGCATCATCGGCAGCAGGAACTCGGAGAAAGACCAGCGGGCATCAATGTAGTCGCGGGTAAACCGGCGCGCCTTTCCCTTGTCGCGGTAGGGCAGGTAGCGCTCATCTCCGGTCTGGAGGGCCAGTTGCTGGCGAGCGTAGGCCTCGTTGCGCTTTTCCCGCTCGATCTGCTTGGCCAGCTTGCGGTCGTTGGGCACGAGGGGACGCTTGTTGGCCAGTTCGGCCTCCCGCCGGGTGCGGGTAGGTCGCCCCTTCTTGGCCGGCTGCTCTGCGCTGGGTTCGGAAGCGGTCTGGTCTGCTGAATCTTTCTTAGCCACGTCCCTAACAATAGTTGAGCGGGCAGGTCCGGCCCAATTTCTCAGGCAGAATTGGATCGGAATCACCCGCGTCTGCCCGGCCCCGGGCTCTGTTCGCCCCGCTCGAGCCGGCCCCGGTCTTTTTCGCGCCGTCTGCCCGCCCGGGGTAAATTGACAATATGTCGAATTTTGAAGCCTTGAGCACCCGTGTTGACCGGTACCTTCCCGCCCAGATTGAAGGCCTGCGCCGGCTGGTTCAGATTCCTTCCATCTCTTCCGATCCGGCCCGCGTCGACCAGATGGCGCAGAGCGCCCAGACGGTGGCTGACATGTTTGCCGAGCTGGGGTTTAACGTTGAGCTCTGCCAAGCCACCGCCGAAGATGGGACGGAGGGACAACCGGCCGTCCTCGCGGTGAAATCGGCGGCCAACCCCGACGCTCCCACCGTGCTGCTCTACGCGCACCACGACGTGCAGCCGCTCGGCGAGGTGGACCGGTGGTCCTACGAGCCGCTTGAACTGACCGAGGTGGGCGACCGACTGTACGGGCGCGGCTCGGCCGACGATGGCGCCGGCATCATGGTGCACGTGGGCGCCCTCCACGCCCTCGGCGAAGATCTGCCGGTGAACGTGGTCGTCTTCATTGAGGGGGAAGAGGAAATCGGTTCCCCCTCGTTCACCGCTTTCCTGGAGAAGTATCGGGATCGGCTGTCAGCCGACGTGATCGTGGTGGCCGACTCGAACAACTGGACGGTGGACGTTCCGGCGCTGACCTCGTCCCTGCGCGGGGTCTGCTCCTGCGACGTCAAAGTGGAAGTGCTGGAGCACGCCGTCCATTCGGGCATGTTTGGCGGTCCAATTCTGGATGCGGTCACCCTGGCTTCGCGTCTGATTGCCACCCTGCACGACGAAAACGGTGACGTGGCCGTCCCCGGCCTCGGCGGTAACGACCGGGCCGAAGTTGAGTGGCAGGAGTCCGACTTCCGAGCCGATGCCTCCGTGGTCGACGGGTATCAGCTGGCCGGCACCGGCGATCTGGCGGCTCGAGTTTGGACTAAGCCGGCTCTGGCTGTGATCGGGATGGATGTTCGTCCGATTGCCGAGTCTTCCAACACCATTGCGCCCCAGTGCACCTTCCGGTTGAGCCTCAGGACGGTGCCGGGCTCCGACCCGCGCCAATCGCTGTCCGCCCTGACCGAGTATCTGCAGGCCCAGGCTCCGTTCGGCGCCCGGGTCAGCGTCACCCCGGGCGAACTGGGTCCGTCCTACCAGGCCGACCTGAGCGCGCCGGTGGCCGAAAAGCTTCGGGCAGCGCTCGGCTCCGCGTGGGGAACCACCCCGGTGGCGATCGGGGTTGGCGGATCGATCCCATTCATCAGCGACTTCCAGGCTGCCTTCCCGGGCGCCCAGGTCCTGGTGACCGGGGTTGAGGACCCGCAGGCCAACGCCCACTCGGAAAACGAGTCGGCCTCCCGGAAGACCCTTCGGAATGCCACTTTGGCCGAAGCCCTATTCCTGGAGAGCCTGGCCGAATGAAAGCCCTGCTGGTCGGCCATCTGAGCCCGTCACTTGCACCTGCCGTCGGCTTCAGTGCCGGGGAGGAACAGTTGGCAGAGGCTCCGGGGGAGCACTACCGCGACCGGTTGGCGGTGCTGGCCGAGGCTCTGACCGACTGGGAGGTGGAGATCCTGCCGTTCGGACCCGGCCCGATCTTTACCGAGGCTGTCCCCGGCTCCCTCAGCTTGCCCCGAGATGCCAGGGACCCGGTGGTCCTGCCCGCGGCGGGTCCCCTGCTGGTGGAGATGGGCCACGACGTCGGTCATGACTGGGGGCGGAGGCTGTGGGCGGTCAACCGGGAAGAGGACCTGGTTGGGCGCGACCTGACCGTCGCCTATTCGACGGCTCGGCCGTTGAAGGGCCCCGATGCCACCTCAAACACCGATCCGCACCTGGGCTTGCGTCCGGTGATTGATGAGCCTGACGGGCTGATCGCGCACCTGCGTCAGCTCTCTCACCGCCAGCTACCCCTGGCCGATCTGCGCCCGCGCGAAGTCGATTTGCGGCCGGGCTCCGGGGCCGGGGGAGGGGCGGCGGCCTGGCTGGTGGCTCTGGGCGCGCGTGCCTTCCCCACCGCGCAACTGCTGGCTGACCACCTGGGACTTGCCGATCGGATCGGTCGGGCCGACCTGGTGATTCTAGCCACACCGCACTGGCATTCCCCCGACCTGGCCGAGTCGATCCCGATCTACGTGGCCGAGGTGGCTGCCGAGCGCGCCATCCCGGTGGTTGGGGTTGGGTTCCGGTCCTCACTTTCCCCGCACGAGCAGGCCCAGTGGGGACTGCAGGGGTTGCACCTGGCCCGAGACCCCGAGCGGCTGGGGCAGCTGGGACGGCGGGTCGCCCAGACCTGGAGTGGTTTCACTCCTGGGTGAACTACTGGTGACACGACCGAGATCGCGTCGTAGAGTAAGAAGAAGGATTGACTAAGACACTTGAGGAGAATCATGTCTGACGTAACAACCGCACTGCCCACGCACGAGGTGATTTTGACCGATGAGGCCGCCGTCAAGGTGCAGAGCCTGCTTGAGCAGGAAGGACGGGACGATCTGCGTCTGCGCGTCGCGGTTCAGCCCGGTGGCTGCTCGGGCCTGATCTACCAGCTGTACTTCGACGAGCGTCTGCTGGACGGCGACGCTGTTCGCGAGTTCGGTGGCGTTGAGGTCGTGGTGGACCGGATGAGCGTTCCCTACCTGTCCGGCGCCACCATCGGTTTTGCCGACAGCATTGAGCGTCAGGGATTCACCATTGACAACCCCAATGCCGGTGGCACCTGCGCGTGTGGGGAGTCCTTCCACTAAATATGAGCCGATCACGCCTAGCTGGCGCGATCGCTACTCTTGGCCTGCTCGCCACCCTCGGTTTGTCGGGGTGCGCCGGTCAGGGAGGCGACTCTGCGTCCGAATCAGCCGACCAGCCCACCCAATCCGCCCAGTCTGACGGGGGCGCCCAGTCGGGAGCCGCCGCTGAGGAAGGTCCCGAAGTGGATCGCGATCCCAGCGGCAGCCTGCCCACCATCACCCTGCCGACCGAAGACTCCGGTCCACTGATGAAGCCGGTCAGCAGCAGCGAGCCCAAGGTCATCACGGCGAAGACTCTGACAGAAGGAGACGGGGACAAAGTTGGCCCCGACGACTTCATCACCGTCAACTATGCCGGGTTCCTGTGGGACGGGAAGCAGTTTGACTCCTCCTACAAGTCCGACGGCAAGTCCACCCCAATCTCGTTCTCTCTGAACCAGGTAATCAAAGGGTGGAAGTGGGGTCTGAACCAGACCCGCGTGGGGGATCAGGTGATGCTGGTAATCCCACCCGAGTACGGCTACGGCAAACAGGCGAACGGTCAGATTCCAGCTAACTCCACCCTCGTCTTCTACGTCGAGATTCTCGACACCGTGCCGGTCAACACCGACGCGCTGAAGGATGCTGAGAATACCAACGCGCAGCTGCCGGTGGGGATCAGCGTGCAGGGAGACCTGGGAACCGAGCCGGAAGTCATTTTCGCCGACAAGTCTCCCATGCCGGAAAAGGCCGAGACCATTGTACTGGCCCAGGGAACGGGACCGGTGATTACCGACGCCGATTCGGTCGAGTACTACGCGATTGTCGGGTACTGGGGAAGCTCTGAGCGCGCTCACACCTGGGAGGACGGGATCCAAACCGTGAACCCGGGGTCAATCCTGGTGGGCGAACGAGTCGGCTCTCGGATCCTGATCATCACCCCTTCGGCCGATCAGGCGAATCCGGCCTCATTCACCCTGGTGGATGTGCTGGCCGCTCACCCCTCGCGCTGAGACTATACTGAGGGAACCAGCACTCTTTTACGAGGAGATATTGAAGTGAGTGAAGACGCCATCAACATCCTGGTTTACAGTGACGACGCTGCAACTCGCCAGCAAGTTATTGAGGGGGTCGGCCTTCGACCCGCCAAGGATCTGCCAACTGTGAAATGGCATGAGGCCGCCACTCCCTGGGGGGCGGTCGATGGGTTGAAGCAGCACTCACCGGCGCTGTTGATTCTCGACGGGGAAACGCAGAAGAGCGGGGGTATGTCCGTTGCCCGCGAGATTCGCGACCGCTTCGACGACGTCCCGCCGATCGTGATCCTAACCGCCCGCCCGCAGGACGCTTGGCTGGCCGAGTGGGCCGGAGCTGCCGAGGTGGTGACGGCTCCGCTCGATCCGCTCGACCTGCAGCAGCGTGTCAGCACCGCCCTGCGTTCAGCCAGATGAACCAGTGGAGTGAACTAGCCGGCGACCTGGTGGCCGGCGCCGAACTCGACTACCAGTCGGCCTACCGGCTGATGGATCAGATTATGGCGGGTGAACTGGGCGAGATTCGCCTGGCTAGCCTCCTGTCCCTGCTGGCCATGCGCGGTCCCGCGACCGACGAACTGCACGGGCTGGCCGATGCCATGCGCGACAACGCCCGCCGGATCGGCCTGCCGCGGGCCGCAGTCGACATCGTTGGCACCGGCGGCGACCAGGCCCACACCGTCAACATCTCCACTATGGCGGCAATCGTGGTGGCCGCGGCCGGCTATCCGGTAGTCAAGCACGGCAACCGGGCGTCGACCTCGGCCTCCGGCTCTGCGGACGTGTTGGAAGCGCTCGGGGTGAACCTGCAACTGGACCCCGAGCAAATTGTGGACGTCTTTGACCGGGTCGGGATCGCGTTCCTGTTTGCCAACAACTTCCACCCGTCCATGCGCTACGCGGCCGCGACTCGACGCGAACTGGGTTTCCCAACCGTGTTCAATGTCCTGGGGCCGCTGACCAATCCGGCCCGGCCGCAGGCCAGCGCGATCGGAGTGGCGAAGGAAACCATTGCCCCCCTGGTGGCCGGAGTGTTCGCCCGGCGCGGTACCTCGGCCTGGGTCTTCCGCGGGGCCGTGCGAGGGCTGGACGAAATCACCACCACCGAGCCGGTGCAGGTGTGGCGGACGGTGGGCAACCAGGTTCAGGAAGAAGTGTTTGACCCGGCGGCTGAGTTTGGGTTGCCCCGGGCCGGGCTGTCAGATCTGCGCGGTGGGAGCCCGGAGCACAACGCGAAGGTTGCGCGTGAGATTCTGGCGGGGGAGAGCAGCCCGGCTGCCGATGCGGTGGCCCTGAATGCGGCTGCCGGAATCGTGGCGGCGCGGGGGATCGACAGTCCGCTGACCGGGAACGCTGTTGATCAGCTTGGCTCGGCTCTGAGCCAGGCGCAGGAGGTATTGTCCTCCGGGGCGGCGCTCAACCTGTTGGACCGGTGGGTGGCGGCGTCGCGCGGCTAGCGCTCAGTCGAGACCCAGGTGAAAGGCCTGCTCTAGTTCTTCGGCCGAGTAGGTGCGAAACGCCAGGTGCGTGTGCATCGACCGGACGCCCGGTACCTTGGCGATCGACTCGGTGACAACACCGGCCAGGTCGTCGTACTGGGGCAGGGCCAGGACCGCAATCAGATCCACATCGCCGGTGACGGAATAGACTTTGCTGACACCGTCAATCCCGGCGATCTGCCCGGCAGCTTCCGGAATCAGGTTGATGTCGCAGTTAATCATCACGATGGCGGTGACCATGTTTACTTCCCAACGTCGAAGGAACAAGCTGCTTACATTATAGAGTCCCGCGTCTCCCGCTGGCCGAAGTAGCCTAGTATAAGTGGGAGGGATAGGAACTAGGAGGCCCAGTGGGTGTCTACAATGTCTTGAAGAGTGCGGGTGGACCGATCCTTCGTGCGGTCTACCACCCGTGGATTCGAGGGGCGGAGAACATTCCCGCCGAGGGGCCGGCAATTCTGGCTTCCAATCACAATGCCGTTTGGGACTCGATTTTCCTGCCCGCGATGATTCAACGTGAGCTGGTCTTCATGGGCAAAGCCGACTACTTCACCGGCACGGGAATCAAGGGCTGGGCGACCAAGAACTTTATGAAAGCTGTCGGGACCATCCCGGTCGACCGCGGCGGGGGCAAGGCCTCCCAGGCCGCCATGAAGGCGGGGTTGGATCGGTTGGCCAAAGGCGAGCTGTTTGGCATTTACCCGGAGGGGACACGCAGCCCGGACGGTCGCCTCTATCGGGGTAAGACCGGGGTGGCGCGGCTGGCCCTGGAATCCGGTGCGCCGGTGCTGCCGGTGGCCATGATCGGCACGCACGCCGCCCAGCCGATTGGCCAGAAGATCCCCTCCCGGACCAACATTGGGATGATCATTGGCGAGCCGCTGGACTTCTCCCGGTACCGTCCCCTGGCCAAGGACCGCTACGTCCTGCGGGCGATCACCGACGAAATCATGTACAACCTGATGCTGCTGTCCGGGCAGGAGTATGTCGATGCCTACGCGGCCGACGTGAAGGCCGCCCTGGCAGCAGATGGCAAGTTTGACGGCCCGGTGCCGAATTCGGCTAAAAAAGAAGGATGAACGTCTCGGCTCCCACGAGTCGCGGTGATCTATATTCAGCTTGCGGGCACCCGTCCGCGGATAAATGATGGAACGAAGAAAGGCTCCGTTATGAGTGTTCGGCGCGTAGCACTGTTGACCGCCGGGGGTTTTGCCCCCTGCCTCTCCGCGGCAGTGGGTGGACTGATTCAGCGATACAACGACCTTGACCCCACCATTGAGGTGATCGCCTACCAGCACGGCTACCACGGCCTGCTGACCGGGAACTTCGTCCGGGTGGACGAGGAGGGGCGGGCTCAGGCCGGCATTCTGGACAAGTTCGGCGGCTCGCCGATCGGCAACTCTCGCGTGAAGCTCACCAATGCCAAGGACCTGGTCAAGCGGGGCCTGGTGGCCGAGGGCGAGAACCCGTTGGCCGTCGCAGCCGAGCAACTGCGAACCGACGGGGTTGACGTCCTCCACACCATCGGCGGGGACGACACCAACACCACCGCGGCTGACCTGGCCGCCTACCTGCACGAGCACAACTACGAGTTGACCGTGGTGGGCCTGCCCAAGACGATCGACAACGACGTGATCCCGATTCGGCAGTCCCTCGGTGCTGACACGGCCGCTGAGCAGGGTTCGCTGTTCGCGCAGAACATTGTTGGTGAGCACCGCTCGGGCCCACGGATGCTGATCATCCACGAAATCATGGGTCGTAACTGCGGCTGGCTGGCCGCGGAGACCACCCGCAAGTACGTCAAGTGGGTGGATGAGCAGGAGTGGGCCCCGGCCCTGGGCCTGACCGCCGAGCGCTGGTCGCCCCACGCCCTGTACCTGCCCGAGATGCACATCGACATCGACCAGGAAGCCAAGCGCCTCCTGTCCGTGATGGATGAGCTGGGCAACGTGAACATCTTCCTGTCCGAAGGCGCCGGCGTCCCGGAGATCATTGCCGAAATGGAAGCCCGCGGCGAAGAGGTGGCGCGCGACCCGTTTGGCCACGTCCGCCTCGACGACATCAACCCGGGCCAGTGGTTTGCCAAGCAGTTCGCCGAGCGCCTGGGGGCCGAAAAGGTGATGGTCCAGAAGTCGGGCTACTTCTCTCGCTCTGCCCGCGCGAACGCCTACGATCTGCGCCTGATCCAGTCGATGGTGGACCTGGCTGTCGAATGCGCGCTGCGCGGCGAGTCCGGCGTCATCGGCCACGACGAGGAGCGCGGCGACCAGCTGCGCGCGATCGAGTTCCCCCGGATTGCCGGTGGGAAGCCGTTCAACGTCAACGTCGAATGGTTCGCTCCGCTGCTGGCCCGCATCGGGCAACCCACCCAGAACTAGAAAGAGAGGTCTTTGCCGCGTGATTCCTTGGGAGACATGGCGTAGTTTGCCTGCTCGGCATCAGCCGCAGTACCTCGATGCCGAACGTTTGCGCCAGGTGAGCGAGGAACTGCGGCAAAGACCTCCGCTGGTCTTTGCCGGTGAGGTCGACGACCTGAAAGATCAGATGGGGCGAGCAGGGCGGGGTGAAGCCCTGGTCCTGATCGGGGGCGACTGCGCGGAAACCTTCGCCGAATCCACCGCTGCCCGGCTGCGCCTGAAGGTGCAAACCCTGCTGCAGATGGCCGTGGTTCTTACCTACGGCAGCTCGAAACCGGTCGTCAAGATCGGCCGGATCGCCGGTCAGTACGCGAAGCCGCGTTCGTCCCCCACCGAAACTCACGACGGGGTTACCTTGCCGTCGTACCTGGGGGATGCGGTCAACGGCTTCGAGTTCACCCCGGAGGCGCGCCAGCACGACCCGGGTCGCCTCCTGGAGATGTACCACATGTCCGCCGCCTCGCTGAACCTAATTCGCGCTTTCACCAAGGGCGGCTATGCCGACTTGCGTCGAGTGCACGAGTGGAACAAGGGCTTCACCTCGAACCCGGTGTACGCCCGCTACGAGGACCTGGCCGAGGAGATCAACCGGGCGGTGCGGTTCATGGCCGCGGCGGGAGCAGATTTCAACTCGCTCCGCGAAGTTGATCTGTTCTCTGCCCACGAGGCGTTGCTGCTGGACTACGAGGCAGCGATGACCCGGGTGGATTCGCGGACCGGGGACCTATATGACACCTCCGGGCACTTCCTCTGGATTGGCGAGCGGACCCGGGCCGTCGATGAGGCCCACGTGGAGATGCTCTCGAAGGTCAGAAATCCGATCGGGGTCAAGCTCGGTCCCAGCACTACCAAGGAAGACATCAAGGGCCTGATGGACCGGCTGAACCCCGACGGTGAACCCGGTCGCCTCACCTTCATGACCAGGATGGGGGCGCAGCACATTCGCCAGACGCTGCCGCCGCTGATCGAGGCGGCCCAGGCCGATGGGCGCCCGGTCACCTGGCTGTCCGACCCGATGCACGGGAACACCATTTCCACTGCCCACGGTTACAAGACCCGCGACTTCGACACGATTATGCGCGAGGTGGCCGGCTTCTTTGCGGTGCACGAGGAGATGGGCTCGGTTCCAGGCGGGATCCACGTGGAGTTGACCGGCGACGATGTGACCGAGGTCATCGGCGGTGCCGAGGGGATTGACGACTTGGCTCTGCTTCGTCGGTACGAAACCCTGGTGGATCCGCGACTTAACCACCAGCAGTCGCTGGAAATTGCCTTCCAAGTGGCCGAGCTAGTGCGTGAGCGAATCGGGACCGAAGCTCCGATTGAGACGGAGCCCCCGGCGCTGTTGGGCGAGGCTGACCTGGCCCTCGGCTAAGATTGGGTTCATGTACGTAGACGAACTCATCGGTGACCTGCTGACCACGCAGGAAGCGGCGGACCTGCTCGGCGCCTATCGGACCCGGGTAAACCAGTACTCGCGAGAGAACCGACTGGTGATCATTCAGCGTGACGATCGCGCCTACGTTCCGGCCGGACTGCTGGAGGAGCTACCAGAGCCGGTCGACTCGGCCACGCATCAGCCGTTGGAGAACCTGCGGGGAACCATTACGCTTCTGCGCGACAGCGAGTTTTCCGCGGAGGAAATCGCCGAGTGGCTGTGGACCCCGGATGAGGAACTGGGCACCACGCCGATCGCGGCCCTCCGGGAGGGCCGCCACCACCAGGTAAACCGGATCGCGTCCGCGCTCTAGCGGTCCCGCTCAACCAGCAGTCGGATAAACGCCAGGCACAGCTCCTGGGCGGGCCCCGGCAGCTTGGCTTCCGCCAGTCGGTGGTGAGCCAGGTCCAGCTCGCGGGCCAGGTACTCCTCGTGCGGTCCCACGCCGTAGGTCTCGATTAGGTCCCGCGCCTGTGCCACCTGTTCGGGCCCGGGCTCCTGCCGGTAAATCTCTTCCAGCTGTCGGCGCTGTGCCGAAGGGGCATGCTGGACGGTCAGCGCCAACAGGACGGTCCGCTTCCGTTCCACGATGTCCCCGCCGGCCGGCTTCCCCGTTTGTGTCGGCTCACCGAGCACGCCCAGGTGGTCGTCGCGCAGTTGGAAAGCAACTCCAGCCGGCTCAAAAACCTGCTCCAGGGTGTGGGCCCATTCCGGATCCGCCCCGGCTTGGAGCGCTCCGAGCGCGACCGGGTGGGCGACCGAGTAGCGGGCCGACTTTAGCCGAATTACCTGGCGAATCAGTTCTAGTTCCCCGAGGGGGGCAAAGGACGCCTGGAGGTCCAGGAATTGACCGTAGGCCACCTCGCCGGTCATCTGATGAAAACGTTGGCGCAGCTCCGGTTGCCGGGTGGGGGAGGCCGCCTCGTCGAGCGCCATCTCGGCGGCCGACAGGAGGAAATCTCCGCCCAGGATCCCGGCCGAAACTCCGAAGTGGTCCGACCCCTCCGTGGCGGCGAACGCGCGGTGGGTGGCGGGCTTGCCGCGGCGCTCCTCAGCCCGATCCACGATGTCGTCGTGGACGAGGGCGGCGGCCTGGTAGAACTCGAGGGCGGCTCCCAGAGCTAGGTTTGACTCGGTCGCTGCCCGCAGCAGTAGTTCTTCCGGGGCGGAGTCATCTGTGCGTGCCAACCAGGTGGCTGCACCCAGGACGCTGCTCAAGGCCCGAAACCGTTTTCCGCTCTCAGCAGAACTCAGCAGAGTGGAGGTGAATAACCCCACCTCGGGCAGGGAACAGCGGGTGGCAAAAGTGAGGAAACTGCGCCGAACTGTCCGGTCGATTTTGCTTGAAATCTGGGCGATTGTGGCATCGAGACTGGGAGCGGCGCTAGTCATGAGGACAGTCTACCGGGTCCAGCCCCTTTCGCCTGTTCCGGGTAGATGCTATTATAATTGTTTGCAGGCCTGTGCCCATTACGTCGAGAAAGGCTCATTTGTGTCTGCATCAAAGTCACCAAAGTCTACCGCAAGTGCGGCATCGAAGAGTTCAAAGTCTCGGACCCCCAAGAAGGCTGCGGCCAAGAAGGCGCCCGCCAAGACCACTGCCAAGGCGACCACCAAGGCGACCGCCAAGAAGCCGGTCAAGAAGAAGGTCGAGCCCGTGGTCGAGGTGGAAGAAGACAACGAGGAAGCGACTGACGTTCCCGAAGAGGAGCTGACGCAAGAAGTCGAAATCGAGCCAATCGAGGACGACGCGGAAGAAGACGATGACGCGGAACCGGCCGCGGACGACGAGGAAGAGGAAGCTCCCGAAGAGCGCTCCGTCGAAGAGGTCCGGCGCAAGCGAGGCTTTGTTGTCTCCGACTCGGACGATCAGGATGAACCGGTCCAGCAGGTGACCGTCGCCGGCGCCACCGCCGACCCGGTCAAGGACTACCTGAAGCAAATCGGTAAGGTACCCCTGCTGAACGCGGAGCAGGAAGTGGATCTGGCCCGCCGAATCGAAGCCGGCCTGTACGCGGACTACAAGCTGAAGGAAGAGGGCGACCAGATGTCCTCCCGGATGCGCCGCGAACTGAACCTGCTTTCGGCTGACGGGCAGAACGCCAAGAACCACCTGCTAGAGGCGAACCTCCGGCTGGTGGTGTCCCTGGCCAAGCGCTACACCGGACGCGGAATGCAGTTCCTGGACCTGATCCAAGAGGGCAACTTGGGCCTGATCCGCGCGGTGGAGAAGTTTGACTACACCAAGGGCTACAAGTTCTCGACCTACGCCACCTGGTGGATTCGCCAGGCCATCACCCGGGCGATGGCCGATCAGGCGCGGACCATCCGGATCCCGGTGCACATGGTCGAGGTCATCAACAAGCTGGCTCGGGTTCAGCGGCAGATGATGCAGGATCTGGGCCGTGAACCCACCCCCGAAGAGTTGGCGGCCGAGCTGCAAATGACGCCGGAGAAGGTGGTCGAGGTCCAAAAGTATGGCCGCGAGCCCATCTCGCTGCACACGCCGCTGGGCGAAGACGGCGACTCCGAGTTCGGCGACCTGATCGAGGATTCCGAAGCGGTCGTCCCCGCCGACGCCGTTTCCTTCACCCTGCTGCAGGAGCAACTGCACCAGGTGTTGGACACGCTGTCTGAGCGTGAGGCCGGGGTGGTTTCCATGCGGTTCGGTCTGGGTGATGGACAGCCGAAGACCCTCGATGAGATCGGTAAGGTTTACGGGGTCACTCGGGAACGCATTCGCCAGATCGAGTCCAAGACCATGTCAAAGCTGCGCCACCCCAGTCGGTCCCAAGTTCTGCGGGACTACCTGGACTAGCAGCAGGGGCCCCCGAAAGACAAAACAAGACACTCCCCGGGTCTGCGGCCGAATTTTCGGCGCGGCAGGCGGGGAGTGTCTTGCTAGGTAAAGTTAGTTGCTAGTCCAGCAGATGCCGGTCGTCTTGCAGGTAGTCCGCGGCTTCTGCCAGGGCTCCCAGGTTCTTGGTACCGTGGTGGGCGCAGAACAGCAGCTCGGTCTCACCGAGGACAGCCCGGACCCAGGCGCGGGCACCGCAGGCATCGCAGCGGTCCAAGGCGGTCAGCTCTCTGCGTTCCAGGGTTGATCGACTAATTGTTTGGTTCATGCCTCTATCAAATCACCTGTTGGCGAAGCTGCCGAGTCCTTTCGCCGATGGCACAATCACCCGAGTAGGATGTTCAGGTGAGTAATTCTAGCGAGTACACGGCCCGCCACCTCTCGGTCCTGGAGGGCCTGGAAGCGGTCCGCAAGCGGCCGGGAATGTACATTGGGTCCACCGATCGACGCGGGCTAATGCACTGCGTCTGGGAGATCATCGACAATGCGGTGGACGAGGCGCTTGAGGGCCACTGCGACACGATCGAGGTGACCCTGCACCCGGACCATTCTGTTTCGGTCACCGACAACGGGCGGGGAATCCCGGTCGACCGGGTCCCCGGCATCGACCTGTCCGGGGTGGAGGTCGTCTTCACCAAGCTGCATGCCGGCGGCAAGTTCGGCAACGGCAACTACGCCGCGTCCGGCGGCCTCCACGGGGTGGGTGCCTCCGTGGTTAACGCTCTGTCCGCTCGGCTGGACGTCGAGGTGGACCGGGCCGGTAAAACCTACGGCATGTCTTTTCGCCGGGGAGAGCCGGGCACCTTTGACGATGCCAAGGGCCGCACGCCCAACGCACCGTTCCAACCGTTCGAGGCGGCGCAGGACACTCCGGTAATCGGCAAGGCCAAGCGGGGCGTCACCGGCACCCGGGTCAGGTTTTGGCACGACTTCCAGATCTTTCCTTCCAGCGAGACGTTCTCCTGGGAAGGGTTGATCGACCGGGCCCGCCAGACCGCGTTCCTGGTCCCCGGCCTGACCATCATCGTGCGGGATCTGCGCGAAGACGAAGCGCGGGAGGAGACCTTCCACTTCCGCGGGGGCGTGACCGACTTCGTCGACTTCCTGGCCCCCGATCGGTCCGTCTGTGAGACCTGGAAGATTGAGGGGACCGGTACCTATCAGGAGGTGGTCCAGCAGCTGGGTGAAGACGGCCACCTGCGCCCGGTGGAAGTGGAGCGCACCTGCGAGGTTGAGTGCGCGCTGCGCTGGGGAATTGGCTACGACACCACGGTCCGCTCGTTCGTGAACATTATCGCCACGCCCAAGGGCGGTACCCACCTGCAGGGCTTCGAGCAGGGGTTGCTTCGGGCCGTGCGCAAGCAGGTGGAAAAGCAGGCGCGGAAACTGAAGGTGACCGGTAAGGACGGCCGAGTCGAGAAAGACGACGTCCTGGCCGGGCTGAGCGCGGTGGTGACAGTCCGGATTGCCGAGCCGCAGTTCGAGGGGCAGACCAAGGAGATCCTGGGGACGCCCGCGGTGAAGAACATCGTCCTAAAGACGGTGGAGGACGCGGTTGAGCAGAAGCTCACTTCGACCAAACGGGGCGACAAACAGGAGGCGACCGTCGTCCTGGAGAAGATCGTCGGCGAGATGAAGTCCCGCGTCTCCGCTCGAATCCACAAGGAGATTTCGCGGCGAAAGACCGCCCTGGAGACGTCGACGCTACCCGCCAAGCTGGCCGACTGCCGGTCAAACGAGGTGGCCCGGTCCGAACTGTTCATCGTGGAGGGTGACTCTGCGCTCGGGACCGCCAAGGCGGCTCGTTCCAGCGAGTTCCAGGCGCTGTTCCCGATCCGCGGGAAGATCTTGAACACCCAGCGCGCCTCCACTGCCGACATGCTGTCCAATGCCGAGTGCGCCAACATCATTCAGGTGATTGGGGCGGGTTCCGGGCGGACCTTCGATTTGTCTCAGGCCCGCTACGGCAAGGTGATCTTGATGACGGATGCCGACGTGGATGGGGCCCACATTCGGACCCTGCTGCTGACCCTGTTCTTCCGGTACATGCGCCCGCTGGTAGAGGCCGGCCAGGTCTATGCGGCTGTGCCTCCGCTGCATCGAATTGAGGTCAGTGCGCGTGGAAAGAAGGACTACATTTACACCTACAGCGAGGCCGAGTTGCACGACGAGCTGACCAAATTGAAGCGCCGGGGGAAGTCCTACAAGGAGCCGATTCAGCGATACAAAGGACTGGGGGAAATGGATGCCGAGCAGCTGGCGGAGACCACGATGGATCCGCGTACCCGCTCGCTCCGGCGGATCACGCTGGCCGACGAGGAGGCCCTGCGCCAGGCGGAAGATGTCTTTGAACTGCTGATGGGGGCCGTGGTGGCGCCCCGACGAGAGTTCATTGTGGATCACGCCTATGAGATAGATCGCGAGCGGATTGACGCCTAATTCGGAGGTTTGACCTGGCTAAAGGAACTATGGTGGAGGGAATGAAGAACGATTCCTTTCCCCCCGACGAGGAGGCAACCCTGCAGTGGCGGCCTCTGACCGAGGCGAGCTTGCCGATCCTGCACCAGCTGGTGCAGGAGGTGGAAGGGGCTAGTTTCGTTCCGTACCCGACTTCTGATCGGGAGATCGCATTCTGGGTGCAGGAGACTCCGCGCTGGGTGGGAATCTACGGCGAAGACCAGGAGGGACAGGTCCAGGCGGCCGCCCTGGTGGCTATCTCCGGGGTCGACCAGTCTCTGTGTGAGACGCGCTCGTTCCTGCAGCCCCGACTGCAGTCCAAGCAGATGTGGGAAACCATGATGCGCTGGCAGCTGCGGGAAGCCAAAGAGCTGCTGAAGGAGTCGGGCAAGCCCAAGCCGGGCCTGATCCGCACTTCAGTTCACCCCTACCAGGCCGGGTTGGAAGGTGTCCTCCGGTCCAAAGGATTCTCTTGGGTCAGCTCCACGGTGGAGATGCGCCGCCTGCTGCTCGACGTGCCGGAAGTGCCGAACCTGGGCCCCTACCTGGGGGTGGAGCCGTGGGCGGAGGAATACGAGGATTCTGCCCGCCGCCTGTTCAACCGGCTGATGAGCGGCGATGGCACGGTCAGTCGCCAACAGTGGTTGGCGCACCGGGAACTGTTCCAGCCGGAGTGGTCGTTCGTAGCCGTCAGCCGGCAGGGCGATCGTCCGGAGCTGGCCGGGTTCCTAATGGCCTCCGCTGCGACGGAGACGGGCACCCAGGAGGGCTTTATCGACCTGCTGGCGGTGTCGGAGGCCGCCGCCTCGATGGACACGTTCCAGGCCCTGGCCCTGGCCTCGATGGGCCGGCAAGCCGCGGCCGGTGTCACTCACACGGGAGCCACGGTGGACGAGCCGGGCGATCCGCTGACCACCCGACTTTACGAAGGTTTAGGTTTCACCCGTTTTTACGAGGTGAAGAGCTACTCGGCCCCCTGCTAACCGACGGCGTCGAACGCTCGCTTGAGGGCAGTGCCCGAGCCGTCCCGCCGCTCGTCGAGCTCGGGGAGCGGAACCGGCTTCCCGCTGGCGTTCTCCGCGTGGGGCAGGTGGTCACCGATCCAGGCCAGTCCCAGCGAGTCTTCCCCTCGCAGGAGGCGCTGGCAGCGAACCCCCTGCGTGGCCCGGCCCTTGGGTGGGAACTGGAGCAGGCTGGTCACCTTGGCCGAGGTGTAGGCGGTTCCGGCTAGCGTCCCCGCGGCCTGAGCTACCGTCAACACGGTTGCCTCCTCGGTGGGTTCCACCGAGGCAAAAGCGATGGCCCGGTCACCGGCGGCCAGCTTGATTCCCGCCATCCCACCGGCACTCACCCCCTGGGGGCGAACGTTGGTGGAGCCGGTCCGGAGCAGTTGGGCGCGGGCGGTGACAAAGACCAGGTCGTGAGAGTCCGCCGAGGGGCCGAGCCCGATCACCTGATCGCCCTCGTCCAGTGAGATTACCGGCCAGGTGTCCTTCGACTCGGGATGTTCGGGTCGGACCCGCTTGACCACGCCCTGGGCGGTGCCGAGGGCCAACACCGGTGTGTCGGTGAGGGCAAAGACCCCAACCGCCTCGACCCCGAGCAGTTCGCGAGCGGGAATCGCCCCGGCCAGGGAGACCGGTTCGTCTTCGGTTCGGGCCACCTCGGGCAGGGTGACGACGTCGAGGCGATGAGCCTGGCCGTCGGTGGTCACCACGGCCACCTGCGCCCGCGTGCTGGTAGCAGCCACGGAACGCCAGACGGAGGAGGGCAGGTCGCCCCCGGGAGCGAGGGGCGCCGCCCCGGCCACCCGGGCCAACCCACCGGCCGCGGACAGGACCACCTGACACGGCAGGTCTGGAATCTCCAGGTCGGTGGGGGGAGGGAGCACCGCCGGCTCGGCGCCGGAAAGCACGGTCCGGCGGGGGGAATCCAGAATTTCGGCCGCTGCCCGCAAATCCTGGGCAACCGCCTCGCGTAGATTCTCCTCCGTGGCCAGGATCGCGCGCAGAGCGGCAATCTCGTCCGCCAACTCGCGCTGCTCCTGTTCCAGCTCCAGCCGAGACAGCTTCGTCAGTCGGCGGAGCCTGAGCTCAAGGATGTACTGAGCCTGAATTTCCGACAGATCGAACGCCACCATCAGCCGTTCCTGAGCCACGGTGGCATCGTCGGAAGCCCGGATGATCTGGATGACCTCGTCAATGTCAACCAGGGCCAGCAGCAGCCCGTCCACCAGGTGCTGGCGGGCCAGGCGCTTGTCCAGGCGGAACCGGGTCCGTCGTCGGACCACTTCCAATCGGTGATCCACGAACACCTGCAGGATGTCGTTCAGGGTGAGGACGCGGGGCTGGCCGTTGACCAGGGCGACCGCGTTAACCGCGAAGGTTTCTTCCAGCGGGGTGAGTTTGTAGAGGCCAGCCAGGACTGCCTGCGGGTTGAACCCGGCCTTGATGTCGATCACCAGGCGGAGGCCATGGTGGCGGTCGGTCAGGTTAGTGACGGCCGAGATGCCCTTCAGCTTGCCGGCGTTGACTGCATCTTTGATCTTCTCAATTACCCGCTCCGGTCCCACCATGTAGGGCAGCTCGGTCACGACCAGCCCCATCTTTCGGGCTGAGATCCGTTCCTCCACCACTTTGGCGCGAACCTTGAAGGTTCCGCGTCCGGTCCGATAGGACTCCGCCACGGCGTCCAGGTCCAGGATCAGGCCGCCACCGGGGAAGTCAGGCCCCGGGATGTACTCCATCAGGTCGTCGACGGTGGCGTCGGGGTGCGCCAGCAGGTACAGGGCTCCGGCCAGGGCTTCGCGTGGGTTGTGCGGGGCAATGGTCGTGGCCATCCCCACCGCGATCCCGGAGGCGCCGTTGACCAGCAGGGCGGGGAAGGCCGCTGGCAAGACGTCCGGCTGTTGGAACTGGTTGTCGTAGTTCGGGACGAAGTCAACCGTGTCCTCGTCCAACTGGTCGGTGAGGAGCAGCGCTGCCCGGTCCAGACGGGCCTCCGTGTACCGGGGGGCAGCCGGACCGTCGTCCAGCGAGCCAAAGTTACCGTGCCCATCCACCAGGGGCACCCGCTGGTTGAACGGTTGGGCCAGCCGGACCAGGGCGTCGTAGATGGCCGAGTCTCCGTGCGGGTGCAGCTTGCCCATCACCTCGCCCACCACGCGGGAGGACTTGACGTGACCCCGGTCGGGCCGCAACCCCAATTGACTCATCTGAAAGAGGATTCGGCGCTGAACCGGTTTCATCCCGTCGCGCGCATCGGGAAGCGCGCGCGAGTAGATGACCGAATAGGCGTATTCGAGGTAGGAGCCGCGCATTTCCTCAGAGACATCGATCTCTGAGATGCGTTCTTCCGGGGTGTCAGTCATGTCCCGATTATCGCGCAGGTGACCCCGCATTTCGAAATGGGCCAGCGGTATGATGGGGTGCCCCCGGAATGAGGAGATTATCTTGCACCGTCCAACTTCGCCGTGGCTTGGTGAGGTGTTGCCGGCCGTTGCCGCGGCGCTCGGTCACCCGCTGGAAGAGTCCAGCATCACATTTCCTGCCGCTCGCTCCGCAATTGTGATCGTGGTCGACGGGCTCGGTTGGCACCAGCTGCAGGCCCACCGGGGCCACGCGCGAACCCTGAGTAGCTTCCAGGGGCCGGTGTTGACCACCTGCCTCCCCTCGACCACCGCTGCCGCCCTGACCTGCTTCTCGACCGGTCGGCTCCCGGGTGAGACCAGAATGGTGGGCTATTCGGTGCGCCACGGAGACTCGGTGATGAACCTGCTGCAATTTGCCCCCGGGGTGGATCCGCTGACCTGGCAGCCCCAGGAGACCTACTTTTCGCGGCTGGAGGGGGTGGAGCCATTTGTGGTCACCGCTCCGAAGTTCGCCGGCTCCGGCTTGACCCAGGCTGCGTTCCGGGGGGCCACCTTTGTTGGCCGGCGCTCGTTGGCGGAACGGTTCGAGGCGGCCGCCCGGTTGGCCCGGGAGCGCCCGTCCCTGACCTACCTCTACTGGTCAGAGATCGATCATGCGGGCCACCGGTACGGCCCCGGTTCACCCCAGTGGGTGGAGGAGCTGGAGGACTTTGATGCGGAGTTGAGCCAGTTCCTTCGCCGGCTGCCGGCAGACACCCTGGTGGTGCTGACCGCTGACCACGGGATGGTTCAGGTGCACGAGCGTCTGGATTTGGCTGAGATTCCGGCCCTGGCTGAAGGGGTTGAGCTGCTGGCCGGTGAGGGTCGAGCGGTGCACGTGCACGCCGAGGACGGCGCGGCAGTTCGGGCTCGTTGGGCCGACTACCTGGGGGATCGGGCCCGGATTCTGGCCCCCGCAGAGTACCCGGGGGTGTTCGGGGACGGGCCGGGGAATGAGCTAATGGGGGAGGCGGTGGTCTTCCTGGCCGGAAACCGAGTCATTGTGGACTCGCGGACCCAGAGCGCGGGCATGGTCGGGCTGGAGGGCGTCCACGGCTCGTTTACCGAGGAGGAGCTGGAGATTCCCCTCCTGATCCTGAGCTAGTCGGGCCGAGCGCCGAAGACGATCTCATCCCAGGAGGGAACCGAGCGCCGCTGCTTCTTTTTCTTTGGCGCAGCCGGAGCCGTCGGGGGAGGCGGGGGCGTGAACAGCGTTTCCGACTCTTCCTCCGGTTCCGGGGTGGAGACCCGGGTGGAGAAGTAGGGCAGGGAGCTGGTCGGTTCCTCTTCCAGTTCCACCGGGTCGAGGATCGGCTGGCGCCGGCCACGCCGCTGGTTCAGCTGGTCCACCAGGACTTCGGCCTCCAACTGCTGGTCCTCGCGGACAGGTTCGGGTTCTGACGGCTGGACTCCAAACAGGGCGCGGACCGGTTCGGTCGGGGACACGCTCTCGGTCAGCCAGTGTGCTTCCTGATCGATCGCGTCGACCCGGTTCCCGTCGGCGGACAGGCGCCAGGTCGCCACCCGGAGGACGGCACTTTGGATAAAAGTAACGGATATCTCCCAATCGTCACCTGGGTGGCGCAGGGCCGACCAGGTGAGCGACTCGTGATCGACGCCGCGGGTCGCCAGCCGGTTGATAACCAGCTCTTCGACCGTCAGGTCCGGACCGACCGCACACTGTTTCGCCTGGCTGATGGCCCAGGCCTTTTCGGCCAGGACCGGGGACTCGTAGCGAGAGATGGAGGCGGGGGCCACCCCGTAGCGCTCGGCGATTTCTTCCGGGGTCATTCCCTGTCTGAGCAGGGCTTGGATCTCGGCGGGGCGCAACTGCCCCCGGTTGAGAGGGCGGGTCTCGGGCGCCGTCTGATCGCGGCGCACGGCCGCGCGCAGTTCGTCGCTGATCGCGACACAGTACCGCTCGCCCTCCGGGTCCGTGAATACGACGCTTCCGCCGTCAGCGGACGTGCCCAGGAACTCCAATTCGATCATCTGTCCCCCCTCGTCTTCTCCCATGGTGCCAAAAATTCCGGCCCAACGCCCCCTGTCACCCTCGGTGTGTTCGATCGGAGCGTGCATTTGCCTCTCCAAGGTGTTAGTATCCCCGCGCACCCACGTTGCAGATTTTCCAGTTTGGAAGCGAGAGGAACGGTATGGCAACCGACTACGACGCACCCCGCAAGAATGAAGACGACATTTCCGAGGACTCCATCGAGGAGTTGCAGTCGCGCCGGGCAGACATTGGCTCAAACGAAGTAGACGAGGACGAAAACGAGGCGGCCGAGAGCTTCGAGTTGCCCGGAGCGGACCTGTCGAAAGAGGAACTGACGGTCATGGTCGTTCCGCCGCAGGAAGACGAGTTCACCTGTTCACAGTGCTTCCTGGTGCACCACTCATCGCAGCTCGCTTACACCGATGAGAACGGGCTCCCGGTCTGCACCGAGTGTGCGGCATAATTAGGGGGAATCGAAGAATAGGACGAGGCGATCGCGTTGGCGCTGTTTAAGCGGAAAGCAGATATCCCGGAACCGGTAGCGGTGGAGGAAACCCCCGAGGAGGTGCTGGTCGGGCCGAAAGACAGCGACGGACAGGGGCCGCCAAAGGGGTACGTGGACCTGGGCTCCCTGTATGTGCCGCCGGTCCCGGGAATGCAGGTGCGGGCTCAGTTTGAGGCTGATGGCAAGACCCTGCATCGAATCCAACTGATCCTGGGCACCTCCGGGATGAGGGTGTTTGTGGCTGCGGCCCCCCGCTCGGGTGGGGTGTGGCCGGAACTGCGCGAACAGTTGGCTGCCAGCGTGGAAAAGCAAGGTGGGACCGCCGAGGAGGTGGCGGGTCGGTACGGCACCGAGTTGCACGCCAAGCTGCCGGTGCGCCTGGCCAACGGGGAAGAGGGCCAGACTCCGGTTCGGTTCCTCGGGTTGGAAGGACCCCGCTGGATTGTCCGAGTCGACATCCAGGGGGCAGCCGCCACCGGAGATGAGGCGCAGGAGAAACTGTGCCACTTCGTGATCGACAACCTGATCGTGAACCGGGGCAACGAGCCGCGGGTGCGCCTGAGCCTGCTCCCGTTGACCATCCCGAAGGAAACCGTGCAGGTGGACAAGTAAATGGGTCTCCTTGACCGGTGGCGGAAGCCCGAGGCACTGCGGGAAGTGCACGACCGCATTCCTGATGAACCCTCATGCTCGGCAGTGGGCCAGTGTCAAGAGCGGCACAAGGCCCGGATCCACGGGATTGTCCAGCAGGTCGAAACCAGCGAGGATCCCCAGCAGTTCCGGGCCGAGCTCAGTGACGGCACCGGAACCATTCACCTGGTCTGGGTGGGACGGGACCAGGTTCCGGGAATCGTGGTTGGAGCCCATCTGGTGGCCGAGGGAACGGTCGGACGGAACCAGGGCGGTGGCCTGCGCATTCTGGACCCCCAATTTTCAATTCGAGCGGAGTAGCGTGAGCCAAAAATGGTCCGACACACTGGGCACCGACTCATTTTCGGTGACCGATGCGATCGGTGGGCCCCGAGGGGTAATTGAGAGTCTGGCCCCGGGCCTGATCTTCGTTGTCATCTTCGTGCTCACCGGCAATCTCTGGTGGACGGTGGGAAGCTCGGCCGGCCTGTCCGTCCTCTTCTGCGTGGTGCGGCTGGGGCAGCGTCAGCCCCTCACGCAGGCGTTGGCCGGTCTGATCGGCGTCGTCATCGGCGTGGTCTGGGCGGTCAGCTCCGGTCGGGCCGAGAACTATTTTGCCTGGGGGCTGCTGACCAACGCCGGCTACGCGGCGGCGTTGCTGCTCTCAATCGTCGTGCGCCAACCGCTGGGAAACTGGGCCCTGACGTTCCTCTGGGATCTGCCGCGCAGCTGGATGCGCGAGGGGAGGGGGACCGGGCTGTACCGCCGTGCGGTGGCGGTGACCTGGGTGTGGGTCGCGATGTTTGCCCTTCGATTGGGCGTGCAGCTGCCGCTGTACTGGGCCGGCGCCGTGGCGCCGCTGGGGGTGGCCAAACTGGTAATGGGATTGCCGCTTTTTGGCCTGGCTGCCTGGTTCACTTGGGTGCTGCTTCGGGGTCGCAAACCTGCCAGCGTGAGCCAGTCGGAGGCGGACTCAGCGCCGCCCGCCCCACTCAGCTCGGAGCAAACAGAGCCTCCAGCTCACTGACCAGGGGCGCGTCCTGACGCGCACAGGTGATCAGCAGCTCGTCTCCGGGCCGGATTCCGCTCACCCGACTGACATCTAGCGGCTTGCCCCCTCGGATCAAAGTGGTGATTACCAGTTCCTGGGGCCAGTCGATTTCAGTCGGGTTGACCTCGATCTGGACGGAGTTGTCCGGCACGGTCAGGGCAAAGCACAGCACGGTCTGGTTCGAGAGGGACAGCAGTTGGACTGCGCGTCCGGTCGAGATCGACTCTTCCACCAGGGCGGCCATCACCCGGGGGGTGGAGGCGGGAATGTCGACCCCCCAGTTCGAGTTGAACATCCACTCGTTTCCCGGGTCGTTAATCCGGGCCACCACTTTGGGGACCGCGAACTCAGTCTTGGCTAGCAGTGAGACCACCAGGTTCACCTTGTCGTCGCCCGTGGCCGCCACCAGTGAGTCGCATTCGCGCACAGCTGCATCTTCCAGGGCTGCCGGAGAGCAGGCGTCCGCCAATGCCCAGTCCGCCTGGGGCACGTCGGAGATGTGGATTGCGTCCGGGGAACTGTCGATTAGGGTGACGTCGTGTCCGTGGGCAATGAACTCGCGGGCGATCGCAATCCCGACCGAGCCGGCTCCAACCACCGCGATCCTCATCTGAGTTCCCCTTCCGGAGCGTGCGAGAGCAGCTTCCGCAGGGCACCGGGCTCGGTACCGGACTGGGCGATGACCAACTCGTCGTGCTCCTGGACCACCATCTTGGGTTCCGCCACCCGGATCCCGGCCAGGCGCGAGACAAATGCCACTCGGCAGCCGCCGCGCTGTTCAATCTGGCTGAAGGGGACGCCGATCCAAGCAGCCGATGGACGCACCCGCAGCAGCGAAACCGCCCCGGTGGGGTCGTCCCAGGCAATGGTGGCACTGGCCGGCAGCAGTCGCTTGAGGACGGCCGCGGTCGTGCGCTTGACGGAAGCGACGGTGGGAATGCCCATCCGTTCGTACAGTTCCGCCCGGTCCGGATCGTAAATCCGGGCCACCACCTGCTGCACCTGGTAGATCTGATGCACCGTTCGGGCGGCAATAATGTTGGAGTTGTCCCCGTTGGTGAGGGCGGCGAAGGCGTACGCTTCGGCAATTCCCGCCCGCTCAAGCACCGCCCGGTGCAAGCCGTTGCCCGTGACCCGCTGGCCGGAAAAATCGTCGCTCAACCGCTCGAACGCGACGGTGCGTCGATCGATGATCGCGACGGAGTGACCCGCGCTGTCCAACTCGGTGGCGGCGCGGGCGCCTACCCGGCCGCAGCCCATAATGACGAAATGCACGTCTACAAACTACCATTATCTGCATCCGCCCGTCCTAGCTGAAGAAGGTTTCTGTGACCCCTCCTACCGTTTCTGACCTCCCGCCGATCGAACTGCGGCTGGGGGCGCCCGCCCACGGCGGTGCCTGCGTGGCTCACGATCAGGAGGGACGACTCTACTTTGTTCGGGGCGGAGCTCCTGGTGAGCTGGTCCGCGTTCGGATCACCTCTCCCCAGTCGAGGCTCAGCTGGGCGGAGGTCACCGAGGTGATTGAGCCCTCTGCCGATCGGATTTCGACCACCTCCGTCCCCGGGGCCGATTTAGCTTTCCTTTCCGCTCCGGCCCAGCGCGAGTGGAAAGCTCAGGTGCTGCGGGACCAGTTTCAGCGGGTGGGGAGCCGAGAGCTGGCCCGGGCGGCGGAGGAACTGGGCACCCTGGTGGTGAGGCCCGCTCCCGGCGACGAGTCGGACGGCTGGGGTCGGCGCACGCGCGCTCGGTTCCGGGTCGCCAAGAGCGGTCACCTGTCGATCAGCGGCTACCGGTCTCACCAGCTGGAGTCGGTTCGCGAGTTTCCACTCCTGGACCCGGTTTTTGCCGAGGCGGGGGTGTTCACCTCGTCCAAATGGGAGGCGCGCTGGCGCAAGGGTGAAACAGTGAACCTGGTGGCTCCCACCGACTCGGCCCCGCTGGTACTGGCGGGCAAACGCTGTCTGGACCTGAAGGGCAAGACCGCGGCTCCCGTGGGCTACTGGCGGGTCGAAGCCGGCGGTCAGAGGGTCCGGTTCCAGGTGCGGGCTGCCGGCTTTTGGCAGACCCACCGGGAGGCAGCCACCGTGCTGGCCCAGGCGGTGCTGCGCGGAGCGGGGGACCTGACCGGAAAAAACGTGCTGGAGCTGTACTCGGGGGCCGGCCTCTTCACCTATTTCCTGGCGGAGCGGGCCGCCCGGGTGACGACGGTGGAAAGTGATCGCCGCGCGGTGGAAGACGCGGCCCACAACCTGACCCAACTCGACGGAGGCGCCACCACCCAGCTCAATGTGGGAAAGGTGGATGCGGAAATTCTGAACCAAGCCGGGTTCCGGCCCGACCTGCTGGTGCTCGACCCGCCGCGGGAAGGAGCCAACCGGGATCTGCTGCAAGCGGTGGAGGCCGACCGGATTGTCCTGGTTTCCTGCGATCCGGCGGCGGCAGCGCGAGACCTGGCGCTGCTGGTGGGGCGCGGCTATGAACTGGCCCAGTTGGAGGCGTGGGACTTGTTCCCCAACACGCACCACGTCGAGACCGTGGCCACCTTGAATTGGACCCCCAAAGCCGGCTGAGCTGACGTAGCCTTGTTGTGTGGCGGGCAGACTTTATCTTGACGTCGAGATATAGAGTAGACTCCAGGGGAGGGCTCCCGCATCTAACCGAAGGAGGCACAGGTGACTAAAGATAGCTTCAGAGCGCGTGGAACACTTGCCGTTGGGGGCAAGGAATACGACATTTTTCGACTCGGTGCCGTACCGGGGACGGAAAAGCTGCCGTACTCGCTGAAAATCCTGGCAGAGAACCTGCTGCGGAATGAAGACGGTGAGAACATCACCGCCGACCACATTCAGGCCATTGCTAATTGGGATCCGGCGGCGCAGCCGTCTCATGAGATTCAATTCACCCCGGCGCGGGTGATCATGCAGGACTTCACCGGGGTTCCCTGCGTGGTGGACCTCGCCGTGATGCGGGAGGCTTTCGCCCAGATGGGCGGGGATCCGAATGCGATCAACCCGCAGGTACCGGCCGAGCTGGTGATTGACCACTCGGTTCAAATCGACGTGTTCGGGCAGAAGATGGCGTTCCAGCGCAATGTGGAACGCGAATACGAGCGCAACTACGAGCGGTACCAGTTCCTCCGGTGGGGACAGACCGCATTTGACAGCTTCAAAGTGGTTCCGCCCAGCACCGGAATCGTGCACCAGGTCAACATCGAATACTTGGCGCGCGGAGTGTTCACGGCTGAGCAGGATGGGCGCACGCTCGCGTACCCGGATACCTGTGTCGGCACCGACTCGCACACCACCATGGTCAACGGCCTGGGTGTGCTCGGCTGGGGCGTGGGCGGGATTGAGGCGGAGGCGGCCATGCTCGGCCAGCCGATCTCAATGCTGATCCCGCGGGTGGTCGGCTTCAAGCTGACCGGCTCGATTCCCCCCGGGGCCACCGCCACCGACGTGGTGCTGACTATCACCGAGATGCTGCGCGCTCACGGAGTGGTCGGCAAGTTTGTCGAGTTCATCGGCGAGGGCGTCGGCCAGGTGCCGCTGGCCAACCGGGCCACCATCGGCAACATGAGCCCGGAGTTTGGCTCGACCGCCGCGATCTTCCCGATCGACCAGGTCACCCTCGACTACTTCCGCCTGACCGGGCGGTCCGAGGAACAGGTCCAGCTGATCGAGGCTTACGCCAAGGAACAGGGACTGTGGCACGATCCGTCTGCCCAGGTGGAGTACTCCGAGTACCTGGAACTGGACCTGTCCACCGTGGTGCCGTCCATCGCGGGCCCGAAGCGACCCCAGGACCGGATCTCGCTGACCGAATCGAAGAACTCCTTCCGCTCCTCGCTCAAGGACTACGTCGACTACGACACCGAGGTACACGAGACCAGCTTGGATCACGCGCTGGAGGGCTCGTTTCCAGCTTCGGATCCCGTCAACCTGGACGACATGAAGGACCGGAACGGCTCGCAACCCGAGCACCACGAGTTGCAGGGCGATCGGGCCCACAAGGTGGTTCCGGTAACCCTGGCCGACGGCACCGAGACGGTGCTGGATCACGGCGCGGTGGCGATCGCTTCGATCACCTCTTGCACCAACACCTCCAACCCGTCGGTGATGCTGGCGGCCGGACTGCTGGCACGAAATGCCAACCAGAAGGGGCTGAAGGTCAAGCCGTGGGTGAAGACTTCACTGGCGCCCGGCTCGCAGGTCGTGACCGACTACTACGAGGCCGCGGGTCTGATGCCCGACATGGATGCTTTGGGGTTCAACCTGGTTGGCTACGGCTGCACCACCTGCATCGGGAACTCCGGTCCGCTGCCGCCCGAAGTCTCCAAGGTAGTCAACGAGGAAGACCTGGCGGTCGTCTCGGTCCTGTCTGGCAACCGCAACTTTGAGGGCCGGATCAACCCGGACGTGAAGATGAACTATCTGGCCTCGCCGCCGCTGGTGGTGGCCTACGCCCTGGCCGGCACGATGGACTTCGACTTCGTGGCGGATCCCCTCGGGCAGGACCAGGACGGAAACGACGTCTACCTGGCTGACATCTGGCCGGATGCCGACGAGGTCCAGCGGGTAATCGACTCGTCGGTGACCCGAGAAATGTTCCTGAAGGACTACGCCGACGTGTTCAAGGGTGACGAGCACTGGAACCAGCTGGAGATTCCGCACGGGTCCACCTTCACCTGGGAGGGGGACTCCACCTACGTGCGCCGCGCCCCCTACTTCGAGGGGATGCCGGCCACGCCGGAACCCGTCCAGGACATCACCGGGGCGCGGGTGCTGCTGCGACTCGGCGACTCGGTCACCACCGACCACATTTCCCCGGCGGGCTCGTTCCGCTCCGACTCTCCGGCGGGGCAGTACCTGCTGGAACACGGGGTGCAGCCGCGTGACTTCAACTCTTACGGTTCCCGACGCGGGAACCACGAGGTGATGATTCGCGGCACCTTCGCGAACATCCGGATCCGCAACGAGATGCTGCCCGGGGTGGAAGGCGGCTTTACCCGCGACTTCACCCGCGAGGGCGGACCGCAGACGACGGTGTTCGAGGCGGCGCAGAACTATCTGGCGGAGGGTACCCCGCTGGTGGTGCTGGCCGGGGCCGAGTACGGCTCAGGCTCCTCGCGCGACTGGGCCGCCAAGGGCGTCTCGTTGCTCGGGGTCAAGGCCGTGATCACCGAATCCTTCGAGCGGATCCACCGCTCGAACCTGATCGGGATGGGCGTGCTGCCCCTGGAGTTCCCGGCGGGGGAGAACCGCAACTCCCTGGGCCTGGATGGAACCGAGGTGTTCGACATTTCCGGTGTGACCGAACTGAACGAGGGCCGGACCCCGGCCACCGTGCACGTTCGCGCAACCAAGGATGACGGCTCCACGGTCGAGTTCGATGCCCGCCTGCGGATCGACACTCCGGCCGAGGCCGACTACTACCGGAACGGCGGCATTTTGCAGTACGTCCTCCGGCAGTTGAAGGCGAAGGAAGACGCAAAAGCCTAAGTCTGACTGAGGCCCCGGACAGCTGGTCTGTCCGGGGTTTCGTCGTCCCCGGCTTCGCCGTAGTCGAACAGGCGTGCGAGAACTTGCATTTCCCCCTACAATGGTCGGGTGACTAACGAACTGATAATTCGCGGGGCCCGCCAGCACAATCTGAAGAACGTCAGCTTGGAGCTGCCCCGGGACCAAATGATCGTCTTTACCGGTCTGTCGGGTTCCGGGAAATCGTCACTGGCTTTCGACACCATTTTTGCGGAAGGGCAGCGCCGCTACGTTGAGTCGCTCTCCTCCTACGCCCGTCAGTTCCTTGGTCGGATGGATAAGCCGGACGTAGACTTCATCGAGGGCCTGTCCCCGGCCGTCTCGATCGACCAGAAATCGACATCCAGAAACCCCCGATCCACGGTTGGCACCGTGACTGAGGTCTACGACTACCTCCGTCTGCTTTACGCCCGTGCCGGCGTTTCCTACTGCCCGGTTTGCGGTGAGCGGATCACCGCGCAGACCCCCCAGCAGATCGTGGACCAGATTCTGAACTGGCCTGAGGGGACCCGGTTTCAGGTGCTGGCCCCGGTGGTCCGCGGCCGGAAAGGGGAGTACTCGGAGCTGTTTGCCGAACTGCTAGCGCGCGGATATTCGCGGGCCAAAGTAGACGGGGAGATGCACCGGCTCGACAACCCCCCGGTGCTGGAGAAAAAACTCAAGCACGACATCGACGTAATTGTGGACCGCCTGGTGATCAGGGAGGGACTGAAGGGGCGCCTGACCGACTCCGTGGAAAACGCCCTGGCGCTGGCCGAGGGACTGGTAGTCACCGACCAGGTGGATCTGGCGGAGGGGGACCCGGACAAGTACCGCCGGTTCTCCGAAACGCGGGCCTGCCCGAACGATCACCAGCTGGGCCTCGAAGAGATTGAGCCGCGGACCTTCTCTTTCAACGCGCCCTACGGGGCCTGCCCGGAGTGTGCGGGCCTGGGGATTCGGACCGAGGTGGATCCGGGCCTGCTGGTCCCGGACGAGGAACTGTCGCTTTCCGAAGGCGCGGTGGCGGTGTGGGGACCCAACCAGCGCTACCACCAGCAGGTGCTGGCCTCGCTCGGTGAGCAGTTGGGCTTCGATGTCGACGCCCCCTGGAAGGACCTGGACCCCGAGGTGCGGCAGGCGATCATCTTTGGGAAAGACTTCGAGGTGCACGTCAAGTACAAGAACCGGTGGGGGCGGCAGCGGGCCTACACGACCGGGTTCGAGGGTGCGGCCAACTACGTCGAACGGAAGATCGAAGAGACCGACTCAAATTATGTTCGAGACAAGCTCGACGGCTACATGCGAGAGGTGCCCTGCCCGAAGTGTCATGGTGCCCGGCTGCGGCCCGAAGTGCTGGCGGTCCGGGTCGGGGGCTTGAACATTGCGGAGCTGACCGCCCTTTCGATTGACGAGGCGCTGGACTTTCTCACCCAGTTGGAGCTGACCGGACGGGAAGCCCAAATTGCCAAACCAATTCTGACCGAGATTTTGGCTCGACTGAACTTTTTGGTGAACGTGGGCCTGACCTACCTGACCCTGGCCCGCTCGGCCGGCTCCCTCTCCGGTGGTGAAGCCCAACGGATTCGGTTGGCCACGCAGATCGGGTCGGGCCTGGTGGGGGTGCTGTACGTGCTGGATGAGCCGTCAATTGGCCTGCACCAGCGGGACAACCGACGGTTGATCAACACGCTGGAGCATCTGCGCGACCTGGGCAACACCCTGATCGTGGTGGAACACGACGAGGAAACGATCGAGTCGGCCAACTGGATTGTCGATATCGGCCCGGGTGCCGGTGAACGCGGGGGAGACATCGTCTACTCCGGTCCGGTCGCGGGCATCATGACCCACGAGGATTCCCTCACCGGGCAGTACCTGTCCGGGGCCAAGCAGATTAGGATCCCGGCCGAGCGACGCCCGGTGGATCCGGACCGGGTCCTGACGGTCAAGGGTGCCAAAGAGAACAACCTGCAAGACATTGACGTGACCATTCCCCTTGGACTTCTGGTCGCGATTACCGGCGTGTCTGGGTCGGGCAAGTCCACCCTGATCAACCAGATCCTGTACCGTTCGCTGGCCAACCGGCTGAACCGGGCCCGGCTGATTCCCGGGCGGCACCGATCGATCCAGGGGCTGGAGCACCTGGACAAAGTGGTGCACGTGGATCAGTCGCCGATCGGGCGGACCCCCCGGTCGAATCCGGCCACCTACACCGGGGTGTGGGACCACATCCGGAAGCTGTTCGCGGACACCAATGAAGCGAAGGTGAGAGGTTACGGGCCGGGTCGGTTCTCGTTCAACGTCAAGGGTGGACGGTGTGAGGCCTGCAAGGGTGACGGCACCATCAAGATTGAGATGAATTTCCTGCCCGACGTTTACGTCCCCTGCGAGGTCTGCCGGGGCGCGCGCTACAACCGGGAGACGCTGGAAATTCTCTACCGCGGGTTGAACGTGGCCGACATTTTGGACATGCCGATCTCGCAGGCGGCCGACTTTTTCACGGCGATCCCGCGGATTGCGCGGCACCTGAACACTCTGGTGGAGGTGGGACTCGGATACGTCCGGCTCGGGCAGGCGGCCACGACCCTGTCGGGTGGGGAAGCCCAGCGGGTCAAGCTGGCCTCCGAGTTGCAGCGCCGCTCCAACGGGCGCAGCATCTACGTGCTGGATGAGCCGACCACGGGCCTGCACACGGAGGACATCCGGAAGCTGCTGCTGGTCCTCCAGAGCCTGGTGGACAAAGGCAACACCGTGGTCGTGATTGAACACAACCTGGACGTGATCAAGTGCGCCGACTGGGTGATCGACATGGGACCCGAGGGTGGCTCCGGCGGCGGCCAGGTGGTCGCGACCGGTCAGCCGGAGCAGGTGGCCGAGGTGGCCGAGTCCTGGACCGGGCAGTACCTGCGGGACATCCTGCAGCGGGGACGCTAGGCGGCCGGGGGCGCGACCGTGCCGCCGGTGCCGGTGAGCTCCTCCGGCGTCATCGTGTAGAGCCCCTCCACCTCGGCGGCGAAATCCTTCAGTACCTTGTGCCGTTTCAGCTTCAGCGACGGGGTCAGATAGCCGTTCTCAACCGTGAAATCGGTGCTGAGAATCCGGAATCGGCGGATCGACTCGGCCCGAGAGACATTCTGGTTCGTCTTGGCGATGGCGCGGGCAATCGAGTCGCGGACCTCCGGAATCGTGGCGGCCTCGTGGGCCCGATCGGGGGACAGACCGTGGTTCCGGAGCCACGGGCGGACCATTTCCTCGTCCAGGGTGACCAGGGCGCCAATGTAGGGTTTGCCGTCCCCAACCACGATCACCTGGCCGATGAGCGGGTGGGACAGTAGCGGCTTCTCCAACACTTCGGGAGAGACGTTCTTCCCACCGGCCGTCACCAGGATCTCCTTCTTGCGTCCGGTGATCCGCAGGCGACCCTGCGAGTCTATTTCGGCCAGGTCCCCGGTGTGGAACCAGCCGTCACGGAACGTCTCCGCGGTCACCTTGGGCAGGTTGTGGTAGCCGGGCGACACGGAAATGCCCCGCAGCAGCAGCTCCCCGTCCTCGGCTAGCAGCATCCGGTTGCCCGGCCACAGGTAGCCAACCGAGTTGGGCGGATTGTCGTCCACTCGCTCAACGGTGATCGGGCCGGTGGTCTCGGAGAGCCCGTACCCCTGCAGCAGCTTGATCCCGAGCCCGCGGAAGAAGTTGGCCAGGTCAACCGAGAGGGGAGCGCCGCCGCAAATGACGATGTCCAGCTTGGGCCCCAGCACCTTCTTGATCTTGTTCAGCACCAGCGCGTCGGCTGCCCGGTGCCGGGTCCGCAGGCGGAGGCCCGCGTGCTGGCCAGGCAGCGCGGTCGACTCGGACAGGCTCCGGGCCTGGTGCGCCGACCAGGAGAACAGCTTCGATTTGAACCCACCCCCGGCTTTGGCGGCCGCTGAGTTGTAGACCTTCTCGAGCACGCGAGGCACCGCCAGCAGCGCCGTCGGCTGGAAGTCGCTGATGTCTTGGAGCAGCGTGCGGGTGTCCGGGCTGAACCCGAGCCGGCCCTTGCCCATCAGGATCCCGTGCATGACGAATCGCGCCAGCACGTGCGCCACCGGTAGAAACAGCAGCACCCGGGCTCGGGAGTCGTCGATGATCATCGGCAGGATGTCGTAGGCCTGCATCAGGGGACGGACGAAGTTGCCGTGGGTGAGGATTACTCCCTTGGGTAGCCCGGTGGTTCCCGAGGTGTAGATCAGGGTGGCGATGTCGTCCAGTTTGGTTTCGGCCAAAGCCTGGTCGACGACGTCGTCGGGGACCGCCTGGCCAGCCTGGCGCAGTTGGTCCAGAGCATTGGCATCGAGCGACAGAATTTGCTTGACGCCCTTGTGCCGGACCGAGCGGACCAGCTCGGCCTGCTGCAGCGTCTGCGTGATCACCAGGTACACCTTGGCGTCGCTGAGGATGTGCTTGATCTGAACGGCCGAATCCGACTCGTAAATCGGCACCACCACCGCGCCGAGGGTGAGAGCAGCGTGGTCCAGGACCGCCCACTCGTAGGAGGTGGCGGCCAAGATGGCCACGTGGGTGCCGCGTCGAACCCCGAGCGCTGAGAGCCCCCGCGCCAGTTGACGGATATCGTGGGTGAACTCGCGGGCACTCACCTCGCGCCAGTTGCCCACCCCGACCCGTTGCTCCGCCACCACGTCGTCGGGCCGCTGGGCGGCGCGGTCGAACACCTGCTGCGGAATGCTGGTCTGGTCGTCCACTTCGATGGGCGCAAGGATCTCCCAGGATCCGTCGGGGTTGTGCATCTGAACCTCTCTTGCTGAGCTGAAACCATCCTACTCACTGTAGATGGCTTCGACCTCCTCCGCGTAGTCAGCAAGCACCTGGTTGCGCCGGAGTTTCAGCGACGGGGTTAGATAACCATTCTCCACGGTGAACTCGGCATTGACGATTCTGAACTTGCGAATTGACTCGGCCCGGGACACCTTGGCGTTGGCCCGGTCAATGGCCTTTTGCAGGGACCGCTGAACTTCGGGCATTTCTGCGGCCACCACCGGGTCGACGATCGGCAGGCCCTTGTTCTTCAGCCAGACCGGCAGGGTCTCCGGGTCCAGGGTGATGATGGCCCCGATGAAGGGTTTCTGATCGCCCACCACAATCACCTGTCCGATCAGCGGGTGCGTCATCAGGGACTCTTCGTGCACTTCTGGGGACACGTTCTTTCCGCCGGCGGTGACAATGATGCCCTTCTTGCGTCCGGTGATCCGGAGCTGTCCGTCGGGGTCCACGCTTCCGATATCACCGGTGTGGAACCAGCCGTCCACCAGGTCGGTGTTGGGCAGGTTGTGGTATCCGCGGAAGACCGCGTTGCCGCGCAGCAGGATCTCCGAATCCTCCTCGGAAATCTTCACTTCGTTGCCGGGCAGGAGGGGGCCGACCTTGCCGGGAGGGTTGGCCCCGGGCAACTGCACCGCGATCGGCCCGGTGGTTTCGGAGAGGCCGTAGCCCTGCAGGACGGTGATTCCCAACCCGCGGTAGAAGTGAGCCAAGTCCGCGGCCAGGGGCGCGCCCCCGGAGACGACGTACTCCAGGTTGGAGCCGAGCACGGCCCGAATCTTCTTCAGGACCAGTTCGTCCGCGATCTTAGCCTTGGCGCGAAGCAGTGCCCCGGGTCGATCGGCGGCCGACAGGCTCTTGGCCTGGCGGGCCGACCACGAGAACAGCTTGCCCTTGAAACCGCCTCCCGCCTTGCCCTGAGCGGTGGCGTACACCTTCTCCAGCACCCGGGGCACCGCCAGTAGCGCCGTCGGTTTGAAGGCCGCTATGTCAGAAATCAGGTTCGAAGTGTCGGGAGAGAAAGCAATCCGCCCCGGGCTGACCGCCAGCGTGTGCATGACGAATCGGGCCAGCACGTGGGCGAGGGGGAGGAACAGCAGGACCCGTGTCTGCGGGTTGTCCGCAATCATCGGCAGCACGTCGTGGACGGCGTCGGAGGTGGTAACAAAGTTGTGGTGGGTCAGCTCTACGCCCTTCGGCAGCCCGGTGGTGCCGGAGGTGTAGATGATGGTGGCCAGGTCCTCGGCCCGAATCTGGCGGGTCCGATCAATCACCGCGATCGGGGCCACGTGGCGGGAAGCCTGGGCAATCCGGCGGAGCGCCCCGCGGTCGATCGAGTCGATCAGCTCAACCTGGTCGGTTTGAACGCTGGCGACCAACTCGGCCTGCTGCAGGGTGGCGGTGAAGACCCGCCGAATGTCCGCGTCCTCCAGGATGTGGCGAATTTGGGCGGCCGAGTCCGACTCGTAAATGGGGACGGTGACCGCCCCCACGTTCATAATGGCCAGATCTAGCAGCATCCACTCGAACGAGTTGGCCGCCAGGATCGCGACATTTTCCCCCGGCTGGACGCCCAGGCCAATCAGGCCGCAGGCGACCCGCTCCACATCTGAGAGCAACTCCTCAATCGTAACGTCCTGCCAACCACCGAAAGCGGTCCGCTTTTCCACGGCCACGCTGCCGGGGTAACGGTGGGCCCGCTCGGCGTAAAGCTGCGGGACGGTCCGGGAACTTCCCAGGCTGTCGGGCGGGGAAACTTCGAAAGTAGTCATCGGTCGGCTCTTTCTACTGGGTTGCGTTTCCCCCATTCTACAAAATTTGAAAGAGGATTCTACACACCGTAGTAGAGCTGGAACTCCATCGGGTGCGGGTAAACGTAGGAGGGAGCCAGCTCCTGGGTCTCCTTCATCGTGATCCAGGTGTCCAGCAGGTCTTCGGTGAAGACGTCGCCCTCCAGCAGGAAATCGTGATCCGCCTTCAGTGCGGCCAGGGCGCCGTCCAGGCTGGTCGGCAGTTTGGCAATGTCCTGGTAGTCCGCCGGGGGCAGCTCGTACAGGTCCTTGTCGATCGGGAGCGCCGGCTCCAACCGGTTCCTAATCCCGTCAATTCCCGCCATCAGGCAGGCGGCGAAGGATAGGTACGGGTTGGCCGAGGGGTCCGGCACCCGGTACTCCACCCGCTTGGCGGCCGGGGAGGTTCCCGTCACCGGGATCCGGATGCAGGCGGAACGGTTCCGCGACGAGTAGACCAGGTTGATCGGGGCTTCAAACCCCGGCACCAGTCGGCGGTAGGAGTTCAGCGATGGGTTGGTAAAGGCGAGGAGGGCCGGACCGTGCTCCAGCAGGCCCCCGATGAACCAGCGGGCGGTGTCGGACAGGGAGGCGTAGCCGCGCTCGTCGTAAAACAGGGGCTCGCCGTCCTTCCAGAGGGACAGGTGGGTGTGCATTCCCGACCCGTTGTCCCCGTAAACCGGCTTCGGCATGAAGGTGGCGGACTTGCCGGCGGCCAGGGCCGCATTCTTGATCACGTACTTGAACTTGAGCATGTCGTCGGCGGCCTGGGTTAGGGAGGCGAACCGGTAGTTGATTTCCTGCTGTCCGACGGCGCCGGCCTCGTGGTGGGCGCGCTCAACTTCGAGGCCGACCTGGTGGAGCAGCTTGCTCATCGAGTCGCGCAAATCCGCGTAGTGGTCCTGCGGGGACACCGGGAAATAGCCACCCTTGAAGGTCATCTGGTGGCCCAGGTTCGGCAGTTCCGAGGAGGTGTTCCACGGGGCTGAGGCGGCGTCGATCTGGTAGAACGTGTTCTCCGGCTGGACCTGGTAGCGGACGGAGTCGAAAATGTGGAACTCGGCTTCGGCCCCAATGAAGCAGGTGTCGGCAATCCCGGAGGACCGTAGGAAAGCCTCAGCCTTCAGCGCCACCTGGCGCGGGTCGCGTGAGAACGGCTGGTCGGTGAGCGGATCCACGATGGAGAACAGCAGCACCAGCGTCTTGGCGGCCCGGAACGGGTCCAGGTAGGCCGAGCTGAAGTCGGGGAGCAGCTTCATGTCGGACTCGTGGATGGCGGTGAAGCCCCGAACGGAGGAACCGTCGAACATCATCCCTCGGCTGAGCTCTTCGGCGTCGAGGCTTTGAGCCGGAACCGTAAAGTGCTGTTGGACTCCGGGCAGATCGCAGAAGCGAACGTCCAGGTACTCGATGTTTTCGCGGGCAATGAAATCGACGACGGACTGAGCAGAGTCAAACATGTAGTTCCCTCTCTAGATGGGCTCCCCGATGAGCATAAAGTACGCGTTTTTGCCGGTGGGTTACTAATCCAGGATTTGGTCGGGAGCCGACTAGACTGAGGCTCGACGAAAGGAATCCGAGTTGGCAGCCAGGCAACCGTGGTGGCGTCCGCCCACCTCCGAAATCCCCACCGAACCAGGGGTTTACCGGTTTCGGGACGGTGAGGGCCGCGTCATTTACGTGGGGAAAGCCAAGAACCTGCGGGCCCGGATCGTCAACTACTTCCAGGATCCCTCGGTCCTACACCCGCGCACCGCCCAAATGGTGGCCCACGCGCGCTCGGTGCAGTGGACAATTGTGGCCTCTGAGATCGAGGCACTCACCCTGGAGTTCCAGTGGATTAACGAGCTGGAACCGCGCTACAACGTCATTTTCCGGGACGACAAGTCATACCCTTACCTGGCGGTTTCGATGGGGGAGCAGTTCCCCCGGGTGGCCATTTCGCGCGATGCGCGCCGGCCCGGGACCCGCTACTTCGGTCCCTACACGCACGTATGGGCAATTCGGGAGACGATCGACAATCTGCTGAACACGTTCCCGGTTCGGACCTGTTCGCCAGGGGTCCTTCGCCGGGCCCAAGCTCAGGGGCGGCCCTGTCTGCTCGGCTACATTGACCGCTGTTCCGCTCCCTGCGTCGGCCGGATTTCCGAGGCGGACCACCGGCACCTGGCGGAGGAGCTCTGCTCCTTCATGGAGGGGAAGACCGCTCCTTTCGTTCGCCAGCTGGAGGCGGAAATGCGCGAGGCGGCTGCCCAGCAGGACTACGAGACCGCCGCCAAACGCCGTGATCAACTGCGGGCTCTAGAGAAGGTGCAGGAGCGCAACACCATCGTCCTGCCGGTCGACACCGATGCCGACATCTACGCGCTGATCGGGGACGATCTGGATGTAGCCGTCCACGTCTTTTACGTTCGGGGGGGGCGGGTGCGCGGAACCCGCGGCTGGGTGATAGAGCGGGTGGATGAGCGGACAGAGCCGGAGCTGATGCGGGATCTGCTGGAGCAGACCTACCTGGACCAGCCGGCTCGACGTCAAAAAGTGGCGCCCGTATCCGTCGACGACGTTGAACACACGCCGCTGGAGGCGATCCCCGCCCGGATCCTGGTCTCGCACCAGCCGGCGGAAACCCCGTTCCTCGAAGAGTGGCTCGGTTCTCTCCGGGGAGCCAAGGTGAAAATTAGGGTCCCGCGTCGGGGGCAAAAAGCGGACCTGATGAACACCGTGGCCCAAAATGCCCGCCACTCTTTGGAGGTGTACAAGACCCGCCGGGCCGGCGACCTGACCCAGCGGGCAGTGGCGCTCGAAGAGCTCCAGACCGCGCTGTGGCTGGCCGAGGCACCCTTACGGATTGAGTGCTTCGACATTTCCCACACCGGGGGAACCAACCGGGTGGCCTCAATGGTGGTGTTCGAAGACGGAGCCCCCCGCAAGGATGCCTACCGCACGTACAACATTCAGGGACAGGGTGAGACCTCCGACGACACGGCGGCCATGAGCGAAGTGCTCACCCGCCGGTTCCGCCGCGGGGTTGAACCGGATGAGGACCTCGAATCGGGGGCGATCGACGCTCAGACCGGCAAGCCGAGACGCTTCGCCTACCGACCCGACCTGCTGGTGGTCGACGGCGGATTGCCCCAGGTAAATGCGGCCCGGGCCGCCCTGGACGAAGTCGGGGTGGAGATCCCGGTGGTGGGATTGGCCAAACGGCTGGAGGAAATCTGGCTGCCCGCTGAACCCTTCCCGGTTATCCTCCCGCGCAGCTCGGCCGGGCTCTACCTGCTCCAACACCTGCGCGACGAGTCGCACCGGTTCGCCATCAAGCAGCACCGGGCCAAGCGCAGCAAAGCCCAGACCCGGTCCGCCCTGGATGCGGTGCCGGGCCTCGGTCCCGCTCGGCAGAAAGCGCTGCTGAAAACCTTTGGTTCGATCCGAAAAATCCGGGCCGCCTCGGCCGAAGAACTGGCCTCAGTTCCCGGGGTCGGCCCCAAGTTGGCCGCGACCATCCAGGCGTCACTGGCGGGCGGGGGGAAGCCGTCAGCAGCAGGACAGGAGGGCCCGGAAGGTGGCAAGCTAGGACCATGACCAGAGAGCCAGATCCACTGACTGTTCCAAGCGGGATCCCCGCTTTGGACGCACTTTCGGTCCGATCCGAGCCGGTTGAGAATGAGATCATCATTGTCACCGGTCGGTCCGGCGCCGGGCGCACCCACGCAGCCAATGCCCTGGAGGATTTGGACTGGTACGTGGTGGACAATATTCCACCGGCACTGCTGCCGCATCTGGCCGGGATGATGACGCCGGTCGGGGATGGGGTCCACCGGCTGGCCGCCGTAGTTGACGTCCGCGGCCGCGAATTTTTCCACGCGCTAGAGAAAGCTCTCGACGAGCTCCGGGCGGCCGGATACCCGTATCGGATCATCTACCTGGATGCCTCCGACCGGGAGCTGGTTCGCCGGTACGAGTCGAACCGACGCCCCCACCCGCTCCAGGGAGAGGGGACCCTGCTGGACGGCCTGACCGCGGAACGGCAACTGCTGCAGCCGCTGCGGGACCGGGCCGACGAGATCATCGACACCACTAAGCTCTCCGTGCACGACCTGTCCCGCCACGTGCGCGACCTGGTCGCCAGCGAGCAGGTGCGTCCGGTCCAAATTACCGTCGAATCGTTCGGTTTCAAGCACGGGATTCCGTTGGATGCGGACTTCGTCGCCGACATGCGCTTCCTGGAGAACCCGTACTGGGTGGAGGAACTGCGCCACCTGACCGGCAAGGATCAGCCGGTGGCGGATTACGTGCTGAATCAGCCCGGCGTGCGCGAGTTCGGCGACACCTACGCCCGACTGATTGAGGGCACGCTGGACGGCTACCGGCGCGAACTGAAGCCCTACGTCACCGTGGCGATCGGCTGCACGGGTGGGCGCCACCGGTCGGTGGCGATGACTGAATACTTGGCTCGGCGGCTGCGGCGCCGGGGACACCAGGTGCAGGTGATGCACCGCGATATCGCCCGACGCTAGCGAAGGAACAGATTCGATGTCACTGTTGGATAATCAGGGCTTCCCGATTCGCGGAAACAGCGGTCAAAGAGTGGTGGCCTTCGGTGGTGGGCACGGCCTGTCCGCCACGCTGAAAGCACTTCGGCACCTAACTCACCAGTTGACCGCGGTGGTGACCGTCGCTGACGATGGGGGGTCGTCGGGACGCCTGCGCGAAGAGATGGAAATCCTGCCCCCCGGGGACCTGCGGATGGCTTTGGCCTCGCTCTGTCACGAATCGGAGTGGGGTTTGACCTGGCGCGACCTGATGCAGCACCGGTTTGAAACGGACGGGCCGCTGAACGGTCACGCCCTGGGGAACCTGCTGATCACCGGGCTCTGGCAGATGTTTGACGATCCGGTTGAGGGCCTGGACTGGGTGGCGCGCCTGCTGCAGGCGCACGGCCGGGTCCTGCCCATGAGCCTGGACCCGCTCCAGATTGAAGCCACCATTGAGGTGGAGGGGCGCCTCGAGGTGGTTCGCGGCCAAACTGAGGTGGCCACCGTGGGACACCCGATCTCTGAGGTTCGCCTGATCCCCGATCATCCCCGAGTTCCCAAGGAAGTCATTAGAGCGACCCAGGAAGCCGAGTGGGTGGTGCTTGGCCCCGGCTCCTGGTATTCATCGGTCCTGCCGCACCTGCTGGTCAGCGATCTGCACCGGGCGCTGGTAACCACCGAGGCACACCGGGCCTTGATCATGAATCTGGCCCGGCAGGAGGGGGAGACGGAACTGCTCTCCACCGCCGATCACATCCGGGTCCTCTACCAGATGGCGCCGGACTTCAAGCTGGACGTGGTCATTGCCGACCCGACGGCCGTGGACGACGTGGACGACCTAGTTGAGGCCGCCGAGCTGGTGGGGGCGCGGTTGCTGCTGCGCCAGGTGCGCTCTGGATCCGGGGCTCCCATTCACGATCCGCTACGATTGGCGGCGGCTCTTCGCGATGCGTTCGAAGGCTATTTGGGCGAGGTTGGCAAGACGGAGAATTGGTTGGCATAAATGGAGCAATCCTTAGCTCTCACTGGAAACATGAAGGATGAGCTGGTTCGGATCCGCGTGGACCAGCCCACCCAGGTGGCCGCAGAAGCGGCCGCAATCTTGCGCTTCGCCGGCGGCCTGCACCTGGTCGGCGGTCGGATCCTGATTGAAGCGGAGGTCGACTCGCTGCTGGTGGCTCACCGGCTGCGGACCTTCCTGCACCTGCTGTACGGAGCCGAATCCACCGTGGTGGTGGTCAGTGGCGGGGCCCTGCGGAAGGGTAAACGCTACGTGGTGCGCGTGGTCAAGGAGGCCGACAAGATTGCTCGACTGACCGGGCTGGTCGATGCGGCCGGTCGCCCGGTTCGGGGTCTGCCCGCCCAGATTGTGGGGGCCGGGGTGGACGAGGCGATTGCGGCCTGGCGGGGGGCTTTTCTGGCCCGGGGTTCGCTGATGGAGCCGGGTCGTTCCGCCTCGTTGGAAATCACCTGTCCCGGGCCCGAGGCGGCCCTGGCGCTGGTCGGGTGCGCTCGGCGAATTGGGGCGACCGCGAAGACCCGACAGGTTCGGGGGGCCGACCGGGTGGTCCTGCGCGACGCGGATGCGATCGGGACCCTGATTTCCGCGCTCGGAGCCAAAGAAACTTTTGCCACCTGGCAGGCGCGCCGCGAGAAGCGGGAAGCTCGGGGATCGGCCAATCGGCTGGCTAACTTTGACGACGCGAACCTTCGCCGCTCGGCGCGGGCGGCGGTGGCTGCCGGGGCGCGGGTTGAGCGGGCCTTTGAGATCCTGGGGGACTCCGTCCCCGATCACCTGCGTGAGGCCGGCCAGCTCCGAGTGCAGTTCAAACAGGCCTCCCTGGAGGAGCTGGGCCAGAAGGTGGATCCGCCCCTGACCAAGGACGCGGTCGCCGGCCGGATCCGCCGGCTCCTGGCCATGGCGGATAAGCTCGCAGCGGAAAAGGGAATCCCCGATACCGAGTCGGCTTTGACCCTCGAAATGCTGGAGGAAGACTAAGCATTAGGCCCTTGGTCCGCCTCGTCTCTGGGTCCAAAGACGCAGTGCACAAGGGGTCGAAATAGGTGTAAATTAGTAGTGCATGACCGAGCTGCCCAATGCGGATCGGTTTCTGAAATAAACAAGAATGTGCCCCAGCGGCACTCCAGGAGGACATAGTGACCATCCGTGTAGGAATTAACGGTTTTGGCCGGATCGGGCGCAACTACCTGCGCGCTATCTACGAACAGGGCGCTGACGTCGAAGTTGTTGCCATCAACGACCTGACCGACGCCAAGACCTTGGCTCACCTGCTCAAGTACGACTCTGTGGCCGGTCGCCTTGATGCGGAAGTAACCTACGAAGAGAACGCCATTGTCGTGGACGGCAAGACCATCACCGCTTTTGCCGAGCGCGACCCTGCGAACCTGCCCTGGGGTGACCTGGGAGTCGACATCGTGATCGAATCCACCGGGTTCTTCACCGACGCGACCAAGGCCAAGGCTCACCTGGATGCCGGCGCCAAGAAGATCATCATCTCCGCTCCGGCGAAGAATGAGGATGCCACCTTCGTCATGGGTGTGAACGAGAAGGACTACAACCCGGCGACCGACAACATCATCTCGAACGCTTCCTGCACCACCAACTGCCTGGCCCCGATGGCCAAGGTGCTTGATGAGGCCTTCGGCATTGAGCGTGGCCTGATGACCACCGTTCACGCCTACACCGGTGACCAGCGTCTGCTCGACGCCCCCCACTCGGACCTGCGTCGCGCCCGCGCCGCTGCGCTGAACATCGTCCCGACCTCGACCGGTGCGGCCAAGGCCGTCTCGCTGGTTCTGCCCCAGCTGAAGGGCAAGCTGGACGGTTACGCGCTGCGTGTTCCGGTCCCGACCGGCTCGGTGACCGACCTGTCCTTCGTGGCCTCCAAGGAGGTTTCCGTGGAAGCCGTCAACGCTGCCATCAAGGCGGCCGCTGAGGGCGACCTCAAGGGCATCCTGGAGTACACCGAGGATCCGATCGTCTCCACCGACATCGTCGGCGATCCGGCCTCCTCCATCTTCGATTCGCAGCTGACCAAGGTCATCGGCAACGAAGTCAAGGTTGTGTCCTGGTACGACAACGAGTGGGGCTACTCCAACCGTCTGGTCGACCTGACCGTCTACGTTGGCGAGCGCCTCTAACCTAAACTGTGACAGATAGAACGCCTGCGCACGCATACGCCTGCGCAGGCGTTCTTATTGCAAGGGAGTTTTTCTATGCTCAGGACTATCGATTCACTGGGTGAACTAGCAGGCAAAAAAGTCCTCGTTCGCTCTGACTTCAACGTTCCCCTGAAGGAAGGCCAGATCACCGACGACGGTCGGATCCGGGCCGCCCTGCCCACCCTCCGGCGGCTGCTCGACGGTGGGGCAGCCGTGATCGTGATGGCCCACCTGGGTCGTCCCGGCGGCCAGGTTGACCCCAAGTTCTCGCTGCGTCCGGTCGCAGATCGGCTCGGCGAACTGCTCAGCCAGACGGTCGAGCTAGCCGAAGACGTCACCGGTCCCTCTGCCCAGGCGCTGGCTCAGGCCTTGCAGCCGGGGCAGGTGCTGCTGCTGGAGAACGTGCGCTACGACGGGCGCGAGACCTCGAAGGTTGACGAGGAACGCGTGGCGCTAGCGCGCGAGTACGCCGCTCTGGCCGACCTGTACGTCTCCGACGGCTTCGGCGTGGTGCACCGCAAGCAGGCTTCGGTTTACGACATTGCTCAACTGCTGCCTTCCGCGGCCGGCGAGCTGGTCTTCAAAGAAATTGACTCGCTCTCGAAGGTGACCGACAACCCCGCCCGCCCCTACGTGGTGGTCCTGGGCGGCTCGAAGGTCTCCGACAAGCTCGGCGTGATCTCCAACCTGCTGCACAAGGCCGACGCGCTGCTGATTGGCGGCGGGATGGCGTTCACCTTCCTGGCGGCCGAAGGCTACGGCGTGGGGAAGTCCCTGCTGGAGTCCGATCAGCTGGAAACCGTCAAGAACTACCTGGCCGAAGCCAAGGAGCTGGGCGTAGACCTGGTCCTGCCGGTTGATGTGGTGGTGGCTCCGGAGTTTGCGGCCGACGCCACCCCAACCGTGGTGGCTGCCGACCAGATCCCCGCGGACCAGATGGGCCTCGATATTGGACCCAAGTCGCAGGAACTGTTCGCCAAGTACGTGCTGGACGCGAAGACCGTAGCGTGGAACGGCCCGATGGGCGTGTTCGAGTTCGCTGCCTTCGCGGGCGGAACGAAGGCCATCGCCCAGGCGATGGAAGACTCGGCTGCCTTCACCGTGGTTGGTGGGGGTGACTCGGCAGCCGCTGTGCGTCTGCTGGGCTTTGATGAAGCAAAATTCTCACACATTTCCACTGGTGGCGGCGCTTCCCTCGAACTCCTCGAAGGCAAGACTCTGCCCGGTATTGCAGTTCTGGAGGACTAAGACAATGGCACGTACCCCCCTGATGGCCGGCAACTGGAAGATGAACCTGGATCACCTCCAGGCTGTCCAGCTGGTCAACGAGTTGGCAATGGCCTTGGAGGACCGCAACTTCGACTACTCGTCCGAAGTCGTGGTCATTCCGCCGTTCACCGACATCCGGTCGGTTCAAACCACTATTGACGGTGACAACCTGAAGCTGGCCTACGGCGCCCAGGACGTGTCGCTGCACGACTCCGGCGCCTACACCGGCGAGGTTTCCGCCACCATGCTGGAGAAGCTCGGCTGCAAGTACGTGGTCGTGGGCCACTCCGAGCGGCGCGAGTACCACGGTGAGACCGACGAGATTGTCGGCCAGAAAGCACAGGTGGTGGCCGCACACAACATGACCCCGATCGTCTGCTGCGGCGAGGTGCTGGAGATTCGCCAGCAGGGCACCCACGTGGAGCACGTCCTCTCGCAGGTTCGCGGAGCCCTGGCCGGCTTCACGGGCGAGCAGGTGGCCAAGCTGGTCATCGCCTACGAACCGGTGTGGGCCATTGGCACCGGTGAGGTCGCGACCCCGGCGGACGCCGAAGAGGTCTGCGGGGCAATTCGCCAGCTCCTGGTCGACCTGTACGGCGCCGAAGTAGCTGAGTCCACCCGGATTCTCTACGGCGGATCGGTCAACTCCGGCAACGTCAAAGAGCTGATGGCTCAGCCCAACGTCGACGGTGGACTGGTAGGGGGCGCCTCCCTGAAGGCCCAGGAGTTTGCCAAGATTGCGGACTTCAAGCACCTGTAAATTCGTAAAGAGCAGGTTGGCAAGCTAAAGTGGTAAGGCTTGCAAGTTTCTGACCCAGATTGGACGGATTAGTAGTGATCGTTGTACGAATCATTCTGGTGGTGCTGATTGTCATCACCGGCCTCCTGCTGATTGGCGCTGTGCTGATGCACAAGGGCAAAGGCGGCGGCCTTTCGGACATGTTCGGTGGCGGCATTACCTCCTCCGCGGGGTCGTCCGGGGTGGCGGAAAAGAACCTGAACCGGATTACGACCGGCCTGCTGGTTGTTTGGTCGGTTTCCATCGTCGCCTACGGAGTTTTGATCCGATTCTGGTCATGAGTTAAAACAGCTGGCCCCCGCCGGTGACCTGCTTCCCAGCAGTTGGTTCCTGATTTCTCAGGCCAACTCTGGGGCAGGCTCCCGGCGGGGGCCGCTTTTTGCCTTAGGCGAGGACTTCCCGGGCCGCGGCCACGACGGCCTCGGTGGTGATCCCGAACTTCTGGAACAGTTCATTGGCCGAGCCGACCGCACCAAAGGTCTCAATCGACACGCTCTTGCCGGTGGACCCGACGTAGGGGGTCCACGGGAGCGCCAGACCGGCTTCGACGGAAACGCGGGCGGTGACGGCGGGCGGAAGCACCTCGTCGCGGTAGGCCTGCGGCTGCTGCTGGAACCATTCCATGCAGGGCATGGAGACCACGCGGGCAGCGATTCCGTCCTTTGCCAGCACCTCCCGGGCAGCCAGCGCCAGCTGCACTTCGGAGCCGGAGCCCATCAGGATCACGTCCGGGGTGCCGTCCGTATCCGCCAGGATGTAGCCACCGCGGGCCACGCCCTCGGCTGAGCTCAGCTCTTCGCCTTCGCCACGCGCCGGGTTGGGGAGCGCCTGACGGGTCAAAATCATCCCGACCGGGTGCTGCTGCTCCAGGGTGGCTTTCCACGCCTGGGCAGTTTCGGCCGCGTCGGCAGGGCGGACAATGGCCAGGTTCGGAATGGCCCGGTAGGCGGTCAGGTGCTCGACCGGCTGGTGGGTCGGGCCGTCTTCGCCCACCCCAACCGAGTCGTGGGTCCAGACGTAAACGACGGGCAGATCCATCAGGGCAGCCAGACGCACAGCCCCGCGCATGTAGTCAGCGAAGACGAAGAACGTGGCGCCGTAGACGCGGGTGAGGCGGTCCGCAGCAATGCCGTTCATGATCCCGGCCATGCCGTGTTCGCGGACGCCGAAGTGCAAGTTCCGGCCAAAAGCGTTCCCGGTGAAGGCCTTCGACGACCGCTCGGCGGGGAAGAAGGACGGGTAGCCGCTCATGATGGTGTTGTTCGAGCCGGCCAGGTCGGCGGAGCCGCCCCACAGTTCCGGCATGACGGAGGCAATCGCGTTCAGCACTTTGCCGGAGGCGGCCCGGGTGGCCACGGCTTGGCCCGCGGGAAACTCGGGGAGCGCCTCGGCCAGTCCGGCGGGCATTTCACCGGAGCGGACCCGGTGCAGCAGTTCGCGCTGCTCGGGGTTGGCTTCGGCCCAGGCGGCAAACTTGGGCCGCCAGTCGGCCAGCGCGGCCTCGGCCCGATCGAGCGCGTTTTGCCGGGTGTAGGCAACTACCTCCGGGTCTACGTCGAACATGGTCTTGGGGTTGACGCCCAGTGCCTCTTTCAGGCCTTCCAATGCCTGCTCACCCAGCTTGGCACCGTGAATGGCACCGGTGTTCTGCATCTTCGGGGTCGGGGCTCCAATGATGGTGCGCAGGGCGATGATTGAGGGGCGGCCGGTTTCGGCCTCGGCTGCCAGCAGCGCCTGGTGCAGCGCTTCGACGTCGTCAGTGTACTGACCGTCCTGCCCGATCCAGTCGACGCGCTGGGTGTGCCAGCCGTACGCCTCGTACCGGGCGACCGGGTCTTCGGTGAAGGAGATTGACGTGTCGTCCTCAATCGAAATGTGGTTATCGTCGTAGATCAGAATCAGGTTGCCCAGCTCCTGGGTCCCGGCCAGCGAGGAAGCCTCCGAAGAGATGCCCTCCTGCAGGCAGCCGTCGCCCGCAATCACGTAGACGTTGTGATCGAAAGGTGACTCTCCCAGCGGGGTGTTCGGGTCGTACAGGCCGTGCTCACGGCGCGCAGCCATAGCCATCCCGACGGCGGCCGCCAGGCCCGAACCAAGCGGTCCGGTGGTGATCTCAATTGCGTCGGTGTGACCGTACTCGGGGTGACCGGGGGTCTTCGAGTCCATGGTCCGGAACCGCTTGATGTCGTCCAGCTCCAGCCCGGCTCCGGCCAGGTACAGCTGAATGTACTGCAGCAGCGAAGCGTGTCCGGCGGAGAGGACAAACCGGTCCCGGCCCAGCCAGTGCGGGTCCCGCGGGTCAAAACGCAGGTGACGCTGGTACAGCAGGTAGGCGGCAGCAGCCAGCGAAATTGGCGTGCCCGGGTGTCCCGAACCGGCTTGTTCAACGGCGTCTGCGGCCAAAACTTTGGCGGTCACAACCGCCTTGTCGTCGCGCTCATCCCACTGTAGGGCCATTAATATCCTCCATCGGAATTATCTGTTGGTTGTACTGCCAGTTAGTCTACTCGTCTTAGCTGCAGCTCCGGGAGAAGAACGGTTGAACTGGACGGTCACACCTCGGCTTTTTGGCTAGACTCTGCGGTATCGAATGCGAGGCAAAAGGGGGCAACCATGGCTGACGAATTGGGTGACCCTTTGGCTTGGTTTCTAGACGAAATGCGGGTGGTTCGGGGGGCCTCCCCGCACACCGTCTCCAATTACGGTCGCGACTTGGGGAAATATCGGACGTTCATGGAGACCCGCCACCTGCGACGGTGGGAAGACGTTCGTCCCAGCACGGTGGAGGAGTTTGTGGCTCAACTGGCACACGGGGATGAGGAACACCCGCCCCTGGCAGCCTCTTCGGTGGCTCGAACCCTGTCGGCGGTCCGATCGTTTCACCGGTGGCTGATGACGCAGAACCTGGCCCAGTCGAACCCGGCGGCACAGGTGAAACCCCCCAAAACGGGGGAGTCCCTGCCCAAGGCACTGTCGGTCGCGCAGGTGGGACGCCTGATTGAGGGATCGCAGGCAGGCCCGGAACTGGTCGCGTTGCGGAATCACGCCCTGGTGGAGCTGCTCTACGGCACGGGGGCCCGCGTGTCCGAGGCGACCAACCTGGCGCTGGATGATTTGGACCTGGAGGGGGAGTACCCCTCGGTTCGCCTGTTCGGCAAGGGGTCGAAGGAGAGACTGGTGCCCCTCGGTGCCTACGCACACGCGGCCCTGGGCGCCTACCTGAGCCGATCCCGCCCGGCGCTGGCTCAACGTGGGCGCGGCACCGCGCACCTGTTCCTGAACTTGCGCGGCCGCCCGCTGTCGCGCCAGTCAGCCTGGGAGATCATTCAGCAGGCAGCCAGCGCCGCCGGACTGGAGGAGGAGATCTCCCCGCACACGTTGCGGCACAGTTTTGCCACCCACCTGCTTGAGGGTGGGGCCTCCATCCGCGAGGTGCAAGAGCTGCTGGGTCACGCCTCGGTGACCACCACACAGATCTACACCCGCCTCACACCCCAGGGCCTGCTCGAGGTGTTCCAGGCGGCTCATCCGCGGGCCCGTTGAAGTGCCCGGCCCGGCTGCGCGCGCGGGGGTCAGGGAATGATCTACAGTAGACGTGTGGATGAAGACCTGCAGCCCAGCCTTGTCTCCCTTGAGGAGGATGACCAGTTTCCCCTGCCCGAGGCCTTGGCGGCCCACGGCCCCGCCCGCGTGATCGCTATGTGCAACCAGAAGGGTGGGGTGGGTAAGACCACCACCGCCATCAATCTGGGGGCGGCCCTGGCCCTCTACGGGCGTCGGGTGCTGATTGTGGACTTTGACCCCCAGGGAGCTGCCTCCGTCGGGTTGGGAATCAACGCGCTGGAGTTGGACACCACCATCTACACCCTGCTGACCAACCCGAAGGCCGATGTGCACCAGGCGGTGCGGCCCACTCGGGTCGCGAACCTGGATGTCTTGCCGGCCAACATCGACCTGTCGGCTGCCGAAGTGCAGCTGGTGAACGAGGTGGCGCGCGAGTCGGCCCTGGCTCGGGTGCTGCGCCCGCTGATGGACGAGTATGACGTGATCATCATCGACTGCCAGCCCTCCCTCGGACTGCTGACCGTGAACGCGCTGACGGCCGCCCACGGCGTGATCGTCCCGGTCGAAACCGAGTTCTTTGCCCTCCGCGGGGTGGCGCTGCTGGTGGAGACCATTGAAACCGTCCGGGACCGGATCAACCCGCGGTTGAAGATCGACGGAATTGTGCCCACGATGGTCGACACCCGGACCCTGCATTCGCGCGAGGTGCTGGAGCGACTGGAGGAAACCTTTGGCGACTTGGTTTACGACACCAGGATTCACCGGACGGTGAAGTTCCCCGACGCTTCGGTCGCCACCGAACCGATCACCACTCACGCTCCCTCACACTCCGGGGCGAAGGCCTACAAGCGCTTGGCCCGAGAGGTCATTTTCCGTGGCGAGGCCCCCTAGTACTCCGGCCGAGCTGGACGCCTTCCAGGTCGAGCTGGAAGTCTTTCAAGGCCCATTCGATCTGCTGCTGCAGTTGATAGCCCGGCGCCAGCTAGACATTACCGAGATTGCGTTGGCCCAGGTGACCGACGAGTTCATCGCCCACATGCGCCGGGTGCCGGACCTGTCCACCACCACCGAGTTTTTGGTGGTGGCCGCCACCCTGCTGGAGATGAAGGCGGCCCAACTGCTGCCGCAGACCGAGCGCGACCCGGGAGTGGATGAGGACCTGTCGGCTCGGGACCTGCTTTTCTCCCGGTTGCTCCAGTACCGCGCCTTCAAGGGGGCGGCCGAAACTATTCGGGAGCGGTTGAGCCAGCAGCGGCTAGCCGTCCCCCGATCCGTTCCCCTGGAGCCGCAGTTTGCCCAACTGTTGCCGGAGTTGGTCTGGCAGACCACGCCGGAACAACTGGCGGCCCTGGCGCTGGGAGTTTTGGCGGAGAAGCCTCGCCCGGATCAGGCGCAACACGTGAACCGTCCGGGCGCCTCGCTGGAAGAAGAACTGGCCATTGTGGAGAAACGCCTGCGGCGCGGGCGGGAGGCCACCTTCGCGGACCTGGTCCAGGACGCCGCCAACGTGGCGGTGGTGGTAACCCGGTTCCTGGCGGTGTTGGAGCTGTACCGGCGCGGCGACGTTCAGTTCACCCAACCCCAGGAGCTGGGTCCGTTGACGATTAGGTGGGAGGCCCCCTCGTGAACTCTATTCTGTCGGCGTTGGAGGCAATCCTGATGGTGGTGGAGGAGCCGGTCACCACCGAACGCCTGGCCGAGGCGGCGGGCATCACCCCGGCTGAAACCGAGTCGGCCCTTGAGGAGTTGCAGCGCGACTTCGATGGGCAGGCGCCCGGGTCGCGGATGCGCGGCTTCGAGCTGCAGCGGGTGGCCGGCGGGTGGAGAATCTACTCTCGCCCGCGTTGGGCCAGTGTTGTTGGTCGCTTTGTGGTCGGCTCGGATGCCGCCCAGTTGAGTCAGGCGGCCCTCGAAACGCTGGCGATTGTGGCTTACCGCCAGCCGATCACGCGGCTGCAGGTTTCCCAGGTTCGAGGGGTAAACGTGGACTCGGTGATGCGTACGCTGCAAGCCCGAAACCTGATCGAGGAGGAGGGCACCAGTGAGACCGGAGCCTACCGGTATCGGACCACGCCCTATTTCCTTGAATGCATGGGATTTGAGACACTAGACGAGCTGGTTCCGCTTGCGCCCTTCCTTCCGGATGCGGCGGCGGTGGCAGCATTGACCATTGAGGTGGAGGAAAAGAATGAGTAAGGACCCGCATCAGAGCGATGGGATTCGCCTGCAAAAGGTGCTCTCCCAAGCGGGGGTCGCCTCCCGGCGGGCCGCCGAAGAGATGATTCTTCAGGGCCGCATCACGGTGGACGGGCAGGTCGTGCGAAAGCTCGGGACCCGCGTCGATCCGCAGAAGCAAACGATTCACGCCGACGGGGAACTGGTGATTACCGACCCGGCGAAGCACATCGTCCTGGCGCTGAACAAGCCGGTCGGGATGGTTTCAACCATGTCGGACCCGGAGGGTCGCCCGTGCCTGAGCGACGTCCTGGCGGACTACCCGGAGCGGCTGTACCACGTGGGCCGGCTCGACATCGACACCTCCGGCCTGCTGCTCCTAACCAACGACGGGGAGCTGGCCAACCGTCTGTCCCACCCGTCCTACGAGGTAGAGAAAACTTACGTGGCGCGCCTTCACGGCGAAGTGCGGCCGGGCGTGCGGAAACAACTGCTGCGAGGGATTGAGCTGGAAGACGGCCCGATCAAAGTCGACAGCTTCAAGATCAAGGAGCAGTACGGCGACATCACCACGGTGGAAATCACCGTCCACGAGGGCCGCAACCGCCTGGTGCGCCGCCTGATGGAAGAGGTCGGCCACCCCGTGCGCGAGCTGGTTCGCGTCCGCTTCGGTCCGATCCGGCTGGAACGCCTCCAGCCCGGAACTGTCCGCCGAATCAAAGGGAACGACCTGACGGCGCTGTACAAAGCGGTGGATCTGTGAGTTCGCTGCTGGCCACGACCGGGCCGGTCCTCGTGTGGGGGACCGGCCTGATCGGTACCTCGATCGCGCTGGCTTTGCGTGGCGGCGGGGTGACGGTGTACCTGCGGGACATTTCCCCCACCTCCCTGGCATTGGCGGCGGATATGGGGGCGGGGGTCCCAGTGGACGAGGTGGAGGAGCCCACCCCGGCCCTGGTGGTCGTGGCTGCGCCGCCCGACGTGGCCGCCGGCTGCGTGATCGAAGCCCTGCGCGAGTACCCGCGGGCAGTGGTGACCGACGTCGCCTCGGTGAAGAAGAACGTGGAGGATGCGGTCGAGGCGGCCGCGCTGGACTCCGACCTGTCCCGCTACGTGGGCTCGCACCCGATGGCTGGGCGCGAGCGGTCCGGGGCTGGCTACGCCGTGCAGGACCTGTTCTACGGCCAACCCTGGGTGATTGTCCCCACCGCTCGGAGCGCCCCCGAGTCGGTCCTGGCCGTCCGGAACCTAGCGGTCGACCTGGGGGCCGTGCCCCTCGAGATGACCCCGGCTGCACATGACGAAGCGGTAGCTTACGTGTCGCACGTGCCGCAGCTGATCTCCTCGCTGCTGGCCGGCCGACTGCTGGCTGCGCCCGGAGAGGCCCTCGCGTTGGCTGGGCAGGGGTTGCGTGACACCACCCGGATTGCCTCCTCTGACCCGCGCCTATGGACCGCCATTATTGCCGGGAACGCGGGGCCGATCGCGCGGATCCTGGACGACCTGGGGGATGACCTGCAACTGTTGGTCGAGCGCCTCCGCCGGTTTGACGAGGGGAACCCCGGGGCGGTCGGCATCATTAGCGAGGTGATGACGGCCGGAAACCGGGGCCAGTCCCGGATCCCCGGTAAACACGGCGGCGCCCAACGACGGTGGGCCGAGATTGAAGTGATGGTTCCCGATCAACCGGGCGCGCTGGCTCAACTCTTTGGAGACTTCGGCACCGCCGAAATCAACATCGAGGACCTAACCCTGGAGCACGCTTCGGGCCGGCGCTTCGGGATTGCCACCATCATGGTGGACCCGGCGAACCTGTTGCAGGCGGTGGACGAGTTGGAAGCACGTGGTTGGAGAATCCTCAGTAGCGGGGGTGTGGAGTGAGCGCGGTGCTGGTGGCAATTGACGGGCCGTCCGGGTCGGGCAAGTCGACGGTCGCCCGCCGGGTAGCTGAGCAGTTGGGAATCGGCTACCTGGACACCGGGGCCATGTACCGGGCGCTCGCCTGGTTGGCCCTCAGCGAGGGTGTGGACCTGCACGACGAGGTAGCTGTGCGGGCCCTGGCCGACCGGCTGGATCTGGAGCTCAGCCCCGGACGGGTCCGCGTTGGTAAGGTCGATGTGACCGCTGCAATTCGGACGCCGGAGGTGACCGCGGCGGTCCCCCCGGTGGCGCGAAACCTGGCCGTACGGGCCTGGATGGCCCAGGAGCAGCGTCGGCAGATGCTGGCGGCGCGGGAAGCCGGTACCGGGATGGTAGCTGAAGGCCGCGACATTACCACCGTGGTCTGTCCGGAAGCGGACGTCCGCGTACTGCTGACCGCCAGTGAAGAGGCACGACTGCGCCGGCGAACCCTGGAACTGCACGGGGAGCTGACCGAGGAGACGCTGGAGGCGACCCGGGACCAGATTGTAGACCGCGACCGGTCGGACGCGACCGTGTCCGAGTTCTTCGACCCGGCCCCCGGCGTGGTGCTGATCGACTCGTCCAACGCTTCCATCGACGAGGTGGTTGAGCAGATTCTGGCCCTGGTCTAGCGGGCAAGTGCCCGGATCGGGGCGCCGTCCCCGCCGACCAGGTTCAGCGGCAACATCACCACCTCCACCTGTGGTGGGAGTGAGACGAGTCCGACCAGGTTCTCCACAATCAGGCCGTCCTGGCCCAACCAAAACGAGTGGACCGGCAGCTTGGGTGGGTGCGATGGATTGTCGCTGCGATCGGGACTGACAGTGTCCAATCCGAGGACCCGGGCCCCGCGGGACCAGAGCGCCTGCGCCAGCTCTAGGGAAACGTACGGGTGGGTGAGCGCAGCCGGACTGTCGAAGTGAGCGTCCCAGCCGGTGGCCAGCAGGACGATCCGGGGCAGGTTGGCCGGAAGCTTGTCTATCACCACCGGCTCGGTTGGACGCGGGTTGGCAGCGCGGAGGACCAGGGCGGGTCCGATCAGCTGGCCAGGATCAATCTGGTCCACCGTTCGGCCCGCAGGAATCACGTGGGCCGGCGCATCGACGTGGGTGCCGGTGTGCGATCCGAGCTCAAGGTGGCTGACCCGAACGCCGTCGGTGGCCAGAGTCGCAGCTGGGGACACCCGGACGCTCGGGTCGCCCGGGTACGTGGGCATGCCGGTCACGATGGGGTGGGAAAGGTCTCGATCTGGCACCTGGGTCACCTCTAAGGCTTGGCAGACAGGTCACGTTCAGATCCTCCCAGTCTAGTCCGGCGACGTGAGCGCCGCGGAAACACACCGGTCTCGGTGGTTAGGGCGCCACCGGATCTGGTCGGTAGGGGAGGCTGAGGATGCGCTAGGCCACACCGTTCGATTTGTCGGCAGCCCGGTGGACCAGGTAATCTTTTGTCCGTTGCCCTGAGCAACGGTTCGGGCTGTGGCGCAGCTTGGTAGCGCACTTGACTGGGGGTCAAGGGGTCGCAGGTTCAAATCCTGTCAGCCCGACGATTGTGATCTCTCGAGACATCGTTCCGGTGTCTCGAGAGATTTTTCTTGTTTATGTGGCGGGTCATCGTTCCGGTTTTTGGGTGGTGTCTCTCGGGTCATGGTTCCGGTGATGTGTCACGTCATGCTTCCGGTTTTTTGGGTTGGTAGTTTTTGTCGGAGTTGATGGTGTGTTCGGCGATGATTGCCCCGGTTTGCTTGTTGATGACGATGGTGTGGTTGTCGTGGATGAGGATCAGGACGGGTTGGTTTGTGTGGACTCTGCCGATGCCGAGGTGGAGGAGTTTTCCTGAGTGTCGCAGGCTGATGGTGCCGGTGGTTGCGACGGTGTCGTGGCGGACTCTCCAGATCTGGTCGAAGAGTTCCATGGTGGGTTCTGCTTTGGGGAGGGCGGTGTAGGCGGCGTGTGGGGTGTGGCGGCCGATGGCGCGGTGGGGTCGTTCGGTGTTGTAGATGTGGGTGAACTGGTCTAACTGGTGTTGCAGGTGGGCAATATTTTGTGCCGGTGGCCTCGCGGTGAGCCATTTCTTCAGGGTTTGGTGCCAGCGTTCAATTTTGCCTTGGGTGGTGGGGTGGTTTGGTCTGCCGTTCTTTTGTTGGATGGACAGGTCGTGTAGGAGTTGTTCAAACCCATTGGGTTGGCGGTGTTCTCCTTTGGCTCCTCGGGAGAGTCTGGTGGTGTAGACCATGCCGTTATCGGTCAGTGTTGATTGGGGGTATCCGTGCTGGTTACAGGCGTGGGTGAAAGTGGTGATGACGGTTTCTTGGGTGATGGTTTCGTGGGCGCTGGTGTGTAGAAGGAACCGGGAGTGGTCATCGAGCCAGGAAATGATCTGAACGTCGTCCTGGTCTTGAGTGTGCCAGTGAGTGAAGTCTGATTGCCACATTTCGTTGGGGGCGGATGCTTGGAATCTGTGCCAGGACGAGCGGGGCCGTTTCTGGGGTTGCGGGGTGATCTCTCCACCTGCTTTCAAGATCCGCCAGACCGTGCTCACGCTTGGCCTGGTAGCGGCATCGAGGCGGTCCCAGATGCTGTCAGGGCCAGCATCCAAGCCTGCAGTGGTAAGGCAGTGGCGCAAGCGCAGGATCTCTTTCTTGGTTTCGGGGCTGGTCTGGTTCGGGTTGGTGTGTGGGCGCCGAGAGCGGGGTTGCAGGCCGGCTAGTCCTTCGCTGTGGTAGCGGATGAGGAGGGTTCGTATCCACCGGGTAGGTACGTTGAACCGTTGGGCTGCTTCAACGTGGGACAGGCCTTCTTCGATGATGGAACGGACAATGACTTCGTTCTTGTTTGACTCTTTCATGATGCAGGTCTATCCAGCAGGAACGATGACGTGAGAGATCACCGGAAGCATGTCGTGAAACATCCAACCCAGAATCACCCCCCACAAAGCGGAACTATGTCCCGACAGACACCGGAACTATCTCCTGAAACCACACACTGTCAGCCCGACGAAAAAAGCCTCGATGAGAATTGATTCTCGTCGGGGCTGTTTTGCTTCTCTGCCTCTGAGGGTCGTTCTTTGCTCGTCAGGAGCTCCCCAGGCGTTATCCAGTGGGGTGCCAACCGAGCATCTCGATAGGGCTTGTTTGGGCGCAACCGGACCGACCGTCCTGATCTCACCCCTAGGCAGATTCGCCAGTCAGGTATCGCTGAATGGTGGGGGCCAACTGCCCGACCAGTTCGTCATGTGGCAGGTCCACCAGTACCGGCAGGCGCAGGACATTTCGCGCCACCGCGACTCCAAACAGGTGCGCCGAAGCTAACGCAAACCTGGGAGCAGTGGTTTGACTGAGCGCGGGCAGCGCTGCGGTTTCACGCATCCGTCCCCCCAGGGTCTCAATCAGTAGCTCAGTGGCGCGCTCCGAGGTCATCGCTGAGCGAAGCAGCGCCAATAGGATGGGCTTGGTTTCCTCCTCCTCCCACAGGCGCAGGTAGGCGTCGGTGACACGGGTGCCCAGACCCTCTACCGGCCCGGCCAAAGCTGCTGCCATTCGGGTTGGGATCTCTGTTCGATCCGCCACGGTGCTAATGAAGAGCCGCTCTTTGTCACCGAAAAAATGCCGGATCAAGCCCGCATCCACCCCTGCCTGGTGAGCGATTGCCCGCAGCGACGCCCCCTCGAAACCGTGCTCAGCGAAGAGGTCGCGGGCCGCATCGAGGATCGCGTCCCGGGTGCCGCTGTCGCCAAGACGACGGCCGGTGGGGCGCTTTCGGGTGGGGGATGACTCATTTGCTCGCATGGGAACAGCGTACTCCACAAGTGCAGAATTCCCCATCTGTGGAGTTTTGGGTTTATCCTGGTCTTGCTCATTCGGCAAACAACGGAAACGAGGATCTGGCCATGGGAACTGAAGCTGTGATCGAGGTGCATGGCCTGAGGAAGTCTTTCGGGAAGTTTCCGGCCCTGAACGGCCTGTACCTCACGGTCGAGCGCGGCCAGGTGTACGGCTTCTTGGGTCCAAATGGGGCCGGCAAATCTACGACGATCCGGGTCCTGCTCGGCCTGCTCAAAGCGGATAAGGGCACGGCCACAGTCCTCGGCCAGGACCCTTGGCGAGAGGTGGTGGAGCTGCACCGCAGGATTGCCTACGTGCCCGGGGATGTCTCCCTCTGGCCGGGGATGACCGGGGGCGAGGCGATTGACCTGCTCGGATCGCTCCGAGGGGGCCTGGATGAGCAGCGCCGGGCGGAGCTGATCGAGCGTTTTGAGTTGGACCCGACCAAGCGGGGACGCCAGTACTCCAAAGGGAATCGGCAAAAGGTGGCCATCATTGCCGCGTTGTCTTCGAACGCGGAGTTGCTGATTTTGGACGAGCCGACCTCGGGCTTGGACCCGCTGATGGAGAAGGTGTTCCAGGAGGTCATCCACGAGGCGCAGCAGCGGGGGAGCAGCGTCCTACTCTCCAGCCACATTCTGGCCGAGGTGGAAACACTGGCCGATCGCCTCTCGATCATCCGGGACGGCAAGATTGTCGAGACCGGGACCCTGACGGAACTTCGAGGGCAGGCCCGTACCTCCATCCACGCCACCCTCGAGCGTGTGCCATCGCTCGCCGAGCTTGCCTCCCTGCACGACGTGCACCTCGATGGGGACCGGTTGAGTGCCCAGGCTGACGCTGACCGGGTCGGCGAGGCGGTCACGCTGCTGGCTCAGTACGGACTGGCTTGGCTTACGGTTGAGCCTCCGTCGTTGGAGTCTTTGTTCCTGCGCCTGTATGAAAACGAGGGTGACGAGGCGGGGCAGCGATGAGCGCACTGACCGGGACCGCGCGGCTGCTGCGCGTTTCGCTGAAACATGAAGGGCGAAGCTTCGCCCCCTGGGTCCTAATCGTCACCGTCCTGTCGGCTTCCTCTGCCCTGGTTTACCCCTGGGTGTTTCCCGACGCGGCGGATCGGGCCGGCCTGGCGGTTGCAGTTGGTGCCAACCCGGCCTTAGGGCTGATCTTTGGCCCGGCCTTCTATCTGCAGACTACGGACGGGTTTAACGCGTGGCGCTCGCTCGGCATCGGTGGGTTGCTGGTCGCTCTTGGCGCCATCTTCACGGTGGTGAAGGCAACCCGGGGACAGGAGGACTCCGGGCAGGCCGAGCTGTTGGCGTCCGGGGTGTTGGGCCGTTCCAGTCGTCTGCTCACAGGAGTGTCTCTGGCGCTGATCGGCTCCACGGTGGCGGGGATCGTTTCGGGGCTGGTTACGGTCCTGTGTGGTGGAGGGTGGACCGCTTCGCTGTTGCTTTGTGCGACCTTCGCGGCCACCGGGTGGATGTTCGCCGGGGTGGCGGCGGTTGCCGCTCAACTGGGGAGCGACGCCCGCACGGCCAACTCGATGGCCGTTGGGTTCCTCGGCGTCCTCTTTGTCCTCCGGGGGTTTGCCTATTCCATGGATGCGGACCCCTGGGCCATCTGGGCCAACCCGCTCGGCTGGATGACTGAGACTCGACCGGCGACCGCCAATGACTGGGTACCACTGCTCTACGCGGTGGCGTTTACCGCCGTGGCCCTGGTAATCGCATTTGCACTGCAGGCTCGACGTGACTTCGGTCAGGGAGCGATTGTGCCCAGCCCGGGACCTGCACGAGGGAAAGTGCGCTCGACCGGCCGGCTGGCCTGGCGGCTCAATCTGGGCCTGCTGCTCACCTGGGCTATCGCGTTTGCCGTCCTCGGGGTGGTGTTCGGATACTTTGCCTCTTCGATCAAAGACATTCTCAGCGAGGACAGTGCGGTGGCGCAGATCCTGGCAGCGGGGAGCACCACTCAGGATGAGCTGATTTCCGCGTTCCTGGTGACCATCCTCAGTATGGTGGGAATCTTGGCGGCCATCCCTGGCATTCAGACCGTGCTGAAAGTTCGCAGCGAAGAGATTGAAGACCGGGTCGAGCCGCTATTGGCGGGTGCCATCACCCGGCCTCGCTACTATGCGAGCAATGTCGTCCTGGCTCTGATAGCGTCCGCCGTTTACGTTCTCTTGGCTGGAACCATTATTGCGGTCCTGGCTTCCCAAGCTGACGTTGGGCTTAACCTGGGTGATTCGATCCTCCAATCGGTAGCTACGATTCCGGCGGTGTGGACCGTAGTGGCACTGTCAACGGCAGTCGTGGGAGCCCGGCCGGTGTTTCTGCTGGCCGCGTGGGTGGGAGTGGTGGCCTCATTTGCGTTGACACTGCTTGGCCCCATGTTCAACCTTTGGGACTGGATTTTGGGGATTAGCCCGTTCTGGCACATTCCCAACGTGACTTTGGGTGGCGCTGACTGGTCCGGTCTTGGCTGGATCAGCCTGTTCACGCTGTTCTTCCTGCTGGTCGGGTTTGTCGGGTTCCGTCGGCGCGACCTGGCCTCAACCTAGGCCGCACCGACTTCACCCAAGTTGGCGTGAACCCCAACAGTCACGCCAACTTGATCATCACTTTCGAGGAGCCGCTGGTCCGGTCCGCGGCCAATTCAAAGCCGCGCTCCGCCTCGTCCATCGGCACCTCGTGGGTCATCAGCGGGGTCACGTCCAGCCCCTGGGCCATCAACGCCAGTGCATCGGTGATCTCGTCGACAAAACGATAGGAGCCGCGCAGGTTGATTTCGCGCGTAACCAATCCGCCCAGGGAAGCGCCGACCTCGCTGAGTGGCAGGTTACCGACCTGCACCATCGTCCCGCCGCGGCGGATAGCAGCGATGACACCGCCCCAGGCCTGCGGAGCACCAGAAGCCTCGACCGCTACGTCCACGTCGACGGGCAACTGTTCACCCGATGAGAGGTCGATTATGCGATCGGCGCCCATCTCCTCGGCAATCCGCAAGGAGGTGGGGGACAGGTCTGCTGCGATCACCTGTCCGGCCCCAGCAGCCCGGGCGGCGGCTACAGCCAACGCCCCGATCGGCCCACAGCCGTTGACCAGCACCGTTCGCCCCGACACGTCCCCAGCCCGATTGAGGGCGTGCAGGGCGACCCCGCACGGCTCCGCTAAAGCAGCTTCGCGGGTGGTGACCCCAGCCGGAACGGCGCGAAGCTGATCGGGGCGAACGGCTCGCTGAGAGCTGAACAATCCGGCCTCGTGGGGGTCGAACGCCGCCGAGCCAAAGTAACGCACCCTGGGCCACAGGTTTGACTGGGGACTGCGATGATTCAACCCGGAGCCAGCCCCAACCAGGGTGGCAGGATGCATGGTTACGGCGCTGCCGACCTCGATCCCGGAACCCGCTAGGTGCTCGGCGGCATCCTGACCGATGTGCACGACTCGACCCGCTCCCTCGTGTCCTAGAATCAACGGGTCCTTCAGGGTGGCAGTACCGGAAACTCCACTTTGCACGTAGGCAACGTCAGAGCCGCAGATGCCTCCCCACTCCATTGCCACCACGACGTTGTCATCGGTAGGAATGGGGTCTGGAACCTCATCTATGCGTAGGTCGTGGGCACCGTGCACTACGACAGCCTTCATTTGTTGACTTCCTTTCAGGCGAGTTTGATCCCAAATTGGTCTAGCAGAGCGATTAGGCCAACCGCGAAGACTGCAACCGAAGAGAAGAGCAGGTAGGCAGTGAAGACGGGGCCATCCTTGATTCGGGGATCGGTTTGAGTGCGGCGCAGGTACAGCACTGCGACGACTACGGCCAGCAGGAACAGTGCGTTGCCGATGCCGGCCAGGATGATCATTTGGACTGGAGACTGAATGAAGAAGTAGAACAGCGCCCAGATAATCGGCAGGATCACCATCAGCGACCGGAGCCACAGGTTGCGCTTTCGCAGATCGGTCCACTGGAATGCGCCAAAGATAGCCAGCGTGTTGGATACCTGGCGGGCGAACCCCGGAATGTTGGCCAAGATTGTCTTGATCAGGGCGATGCCGGCGCCGAACAGGAAAACGTACTTCGACCAGCCGCCCATGACGTCTGTGAACATCCGGGAGAGGACTTCGAGTACCTCGTTCCCCTCTGGCTCTAGGCCTTGCGGATAGAGGACGGCTGCACCCAGAATGTAGAAAGCCGCGGTCGCGGCGGTGTAAACGATCCAGGCCAGGAACGCGTCCTTTTTCATCACCGAGATCCAACCGTTGGCTCGTTTGGCCCATTCATCCGAGCCGTCGTTCGGGCCGGTGTAGCGCGCGTATCCTTTCTCCACGCACCAGTAGGAGTAAGCGGTCACCTCGCCCGCTCCGACGCCGGTCATCCCGAACATAGCCAGGGCCACCCCCATGGTGCCGGCGGCGATCTGGAAGGTGAGGCCTTCGCCCATTTGGGAAGCTGTCCACGCGAGGGGAGTGAACTCGATCCCGATCGCGAGTCCAACGACGATCAGAGTCACGATCGCCACCAGGACGGTGGAGACTCGTTCAATCACGGAGTAGCGGTTGGTCAGTGGACCGCAATGGCGATCACCACGATGATAATGAGCCAGGTGGCGACCGACAGGGTGGAGAAGGGATCACCTCCGACCGGCATCAACATGCTCATAGCCAGGGCGCCGGTTCCCAGTACGCCACCTTGGCCGATGACAATTTGGATGAACATCAGGAGGCCAATGTAAGAGATCCAGCCTCGGCCAAATATCTTCGGAGGGACGTCGTTGTAGCCGTCCATGGATGTGCGGCCGGTCGAGATCGACCATCGCGCCAGCTCGATCTGGACTGCTACTTTGATGAAGGTTGAGACCAGGACCAGCCAAAGGAGAATCAAGCCGACTTTGGCTCCGAGGATGGTGGCGGTGATCAGTTCGCCGGAACCGACTACGGCGGCGGAGGTGATGAAGCCGGGGCCAAAGAAGGCCCAGCTTCCGCGCCACCCCGTGGGTGGCTCTTTGATATCAGCAGGGTCGAGAACATAGGGATCGGATAGGTCACTTGGGACCGGCTTTGAGATTGCCGGCGCTTCGTTGCGTTCGGTCATCGGATTCTATCTTCCTTGAGAGTGATTGACGGTAGCGGTGTCGGCTGAACGACACCGCTAGGAAGATAGTATCCATGTTAATTAATAGTATCAATAGGTTTTGATAACTTATGCTAGATTGGCCTTGTCACCCCACCTGAAGGCCAGACCATGTCAACCAACCTCTACGATCAGTTGCTCGATCAACTGGGTATGTCGATTGTGGACGGGACGCTGCCGGCCGGCACACGACTGCTCCTGTCTGACATCGAGGAACACTACGATGTCTCACGCACAGTCGCGCGCGACGCGATTAAGGTGCTAGAAGCGCTTGGACTGACGGTAACCAAACGGCGCGCGGGGATCGTCGTGCAGTCAGCAGAATCTTGGCAGGTGCTTGATCCGATGGTGATCGCCTGGCGGTTGCGCGGGATGCAGCGAGATCGACAGTTGGCATCGTTGGTCGATGTGCGCGAGGCCATTGAGCCGAGAGCAGCGGCCTTGGCCGCGCGGTCAGCGTCGGGTGAGCAGAGCAGGCGCATGGTGGAGTTGGCAGCGATCATGACTGAGCTGGGGCAACGCGGTCTGGGCCGGTCGGAAGCCTATTTGGATGCGGACCTGGAGTATCACCGCCTGCTGCTTGAGTCCAGCGGAAATGAGATGCTGGCCGCGATGTCCGGCATGGTCGAGGCCGTCCTTCGGGGCCGCAGTCAGACCGGCTTGACCCCCGCCCGGCCAGACGACCGCGCACTGGCCTATCACGAAGCCATTGCCGCAGCGGTTAGGTACGGGGAGTCAGATTTGGCTGAGCAGGCATCGCGAGATCTTTTTGGGGTGATTAGGGCTGAAGTGCTTGATGAGCACGGGAACGTGACCTAGCCAGCGGGCCGGAGGCAGGTAGCCGACTGTGGTCACTCAGTCGGGACTTCCCGTCTTTCTTGCTCAGGCAAGAGGTCGTCGTCGGCGCCCTTTGGAACCATAGAGGTGATGGTGGGGTGCAGGATGAACGCGGCAACGATGCAGATCATAGCTGTTGGTCCACTGGTCAACCCGCGCAAGTGTAACTCCAGAAATTGCAGGAGGACTGCAAGGGGGTGAGAAAACTTCTCCACCCCGGGAGAGAACGCCCAGGCCATCAGCACCGTTTGGGTGGCGAAGTTGATCAAATAGATGACCACGCCAATGAGGTAGAGCCGCTTGGCGATGGTGACAATGTTGTCCCGCGTGAGCGTCATTTTGCTTGTTGTCCTTCCTATACCAGCCACGCTGGGTCTCGCCTACGGTGTGTCAGTGACAGCGATACTGGGCCGGGAGTGGATGTAGGGAGCCTCCCACGCACGGATTCCTCCTTGAAAAGACGTGCGGCAATCTGTTTGGCTGATTGCGTATAAATATTTATAGTACATGTGGGATGGGAGGGTCAAGGATGCCCCTGTTTCACCAGGTGAGGGCGGCGATTCGCGAATTGGTCGCGGCTAATGTTAGTTGTTAGATTTGTAGATCGGGCGGCAGAGGTGTGTCCGAGCCGTAACGGCGCGTGTTTTCGGTCCTGCTACGCTCTTTCATCCGTGCCGCGGTGATTTGGTCCGAATGAGGCACAGACTTTAACGATGTTTGTGCAGGTCAAACGCATGTTACTCCAGCTCGGACAATTCGATTGTCGCCTGGAGGTAGCATTTTGGGGGATAGTCTGCTAGCTACTTTTGTTTAGTGGCGGGTGCGACCTGCCGGGTAAGCATCCAGAGGATTGCTATGGCCCAGGAGCTTACCCAGCAGGTGGTCTTTTGCTAGAGGCCTCCGTTCCCGGCCCCAACACTCACAATCAACACATCACCAAAGATCACCCGAAAGAACATACTCACCGTTCGAGTCTGGCCAAATCTGATTATGCGTGATCCCATCGTCTCCGATCACGGAACACGGCCAGCGGGGATCGCAGCGGTCTGATTGTGGCACGTAGCCGCCGCCACTGCCGCTGCTCCCGGTCGAACCGGTCCAGTCGCCCCAGGAGCCACCCTCCGACCAGTCGCTGTCCCAGGTGCCCGTCCACCCCTCACCAGCTCCGCTCCCGCCGCCGTTGTTGGCGGCGGCTTGGGCGGCAGCGTCGGCTGCGCTCTTTTGCGCGATGGATGCATCGACCTTCTTTTGTGCGCCCTGCAGGGCTTTCACCTGTTCCCCAACCAAAGCCTCAGCCTCAACCAGGCCAACATCAGACAGTGGCTTAGAGAGTTGTTCAACCAGGGATTTAGCCGCCCCCAGGGCATCTTCTAGGGCCGTTCTGGTCTTGTCGTCAGCGACCTTACCTTTTGAGTCAGTCAGCACCTTACTGGCGGCTTCCACCTGCGCCTGCAAGTCAGCCACCGCTCCCGAAACCGCGCCTTGCAGTTCCTCGCGCGCGGCCGCCACCTTGCCCGCCACGGCCTCGCTCACATCTTCAAGGTTGCTCGTTGCCTCCTCGAGAGCGACTTGGGCTTGCTCCAGCTGCTTGCGGGCCTGTTCTAGTTCACCAGCAGGGGGTCGAAGCTCATCATTGACCACATACACCTCACGCGCCACACTACTTGCCCCGCCACTTTGAGCCAGCTCACTGACCCCAGACTGCGCGCCACTTTGAGCATCGCTCTGGTCTGCCACACGGCGCTCAATCGCCGGGTGATCCGTCAACGCGTCCTTCACACCCGCCTTCAAGGTGGCGATCTTCGTGTTCAACTCCTGGCGCGCCTCTTCCAGTCCCAGGTCACCGGTTGCCTGGTCCAACTCTGATGCGCGCACCAGGGCAGTGTCAGCCAGGTCAAGCAATTCGGCCAAATCTCCGGCAGCGTCCGCCCATGCCTGAATCTTGAGGTTGTTTTGGTGGGAAACGACCGCCCAGGCGGCCCCCGCCCCAGCTAGTGCCAGCACCAGGGCAACCACCCCGGCTACCACCGGCCACCTCCGCCAAACCTGCGTACCCTGACCCATCCCACTGCCTCTCGGAATACTGCCCAAATGTTCCTTCCCAGGCTATCCCGACCCTCCGACAAGACTGACTAAAAGCACCAGCCGGAATGCGCTCCGTTGCGGTCTATGCTCTATCTTCGCCACCCGGCCCCAGGCCCGTCTACCACCAGTGCCAGCAAAACTGCAGAGTCTGGCAGCTAACTTTTGTATACGGTATCGTGAACGTCATGTGGCATTACTTCATGTAGCAGTTGAACGGCCGGACCGCACTCGTTGAGACTATCCGAGGTGGCGGTCTTGTGCCGTGCCTCCGTTCCCACATTTGCCCCTTTTGCGCTTGATGGCGCGTTCCTTTCGGAGGAAACATGTCTGCTATTCACTCTGCGCGTTCGCGCGCCCAAATCGTCCTGACTGGAGCCGGTGTCACCCGGGGAAGCACCCGGGTTCTCAGCGGCGTCGACCTGACCGTAAATCCATCGACTCGACTGGCCGTCGTTGGCGAGAACGGCCGGGGAAAAACCACGCTGCTCCGGATCCTGGCCGGTTTGCTGCCGCTGGACGAGGGAACGCTCAGCCGGGTCGGCACCTTGGCTTTGGCTGAGCAGGAACTGTCCACTGCTGACGGCCGCACTGTGGGCGAGGCGGTGGCCGATGCCATGCAGGAGGCCCAGGCCGCACTGGCTGAGCTGGATCAGGCGGCATCAGGTCTGGTCGACTCGTCCCCGGCCGCCGAGGAGCGCTACGCGCGTGCCTTGGACCGTGCTGAAGAGCTGGAAGCCTGGGATGCTCGTAGGCGCCTGGAGGTGGCGCTGGCTGCACTCGAGGCGGAGCAGGACTGGGACCGACCATTGGCCACCCTTTCCGTGGGTCAACGCTATCGGGTGCGGCTGGCCTGTCTGCTGGGTGGGACCGCCGACTTCTTGCTGCTGGACGAGCCGACCAATCACTTGGATCGGGATGGGCTCGAATTCCTCACCGGGCGCCTGAAGGATCGGGCAGGAGGGGTGGTCCTGGTCAGCCACGATCGGGCGCTGCTGTCAGACGTGGCGGATACCTTCTTGGACTTGGACCCGACTGAGGATGGCCGGCCTCGCCTGTACGGGGGAGGTTACCAGGGGTATCGCGAGGGGCGCCGGGCCGCTTGGGATCGGTGGGAGCAGGCCTATCGGAGTCAGGAGGAGGAACGCACGCGCCTCGCCGCCGACCTCCAAACCGCCCAGGACCGCCTGGTCACCGGCTGGCGCCCACCGAAAGGGACCGGCAAACACCAGCGGGCTACCCGAGCTCCGGGCCTGGTTCAAAGCGTGCACCGGCGTCAGGAAGCACTGGCTGCGGTGGCGCTGGACGTTCCACGGCCTCCGAAACCGCTCTGCTTTCCCGACCTACCGGCGCGAACTCAGGAGGGCTTGCTCACCGCCCAACAGGTCCAGGTCTCGGACCGGCTGAGGCAGGCAGTCTCACTTTCAATTTGGAGCGGCACCCGACTCCTGGTGATCGGCCCCAATGGGGCAGGGAAGTCCACCTTACTGTCGGTTCTGGCCGGTGAACTGCCCCCCACTTCAGGCACAGTGCTGCGCTCGCAATCTGCACGCATTGCGTACCTCCGACAGGAAACAGAACTGCCCAAGGACAGGTTTGCTAACGACGTCTACGCGGAGCATCTGGATCGACTGGAAGTTCGGGAAGGGCTGACCGGTCAAGAGTTGTGGCCCCTGGAATCGTTTGGCCTGTTGGAGCCGGAGGAAGCGGATAAGCGGATCGGGGAGATGTCGATGGGACAGCAACGAAGATTCGAGCTGGCCCTGGCTCTGTCGGGTCGGCCAGATTTGCTGATCTTGGACGAGCCCACCAACCACCTATCTCTGGCCCTGGTTGACCAACTCACTCAGGCGCTCCTACGCACGGAGGCAGCCGTGGTCCTGTCGACTCACGATCGCCAACTGCTGCGAGACCTGGAGGACTGGCCCCGCCTGGACCTGGGGGTCTAACTGAGGATCGATTGTCCGTGTTACTGTCAACTAGTTGACATGAATTGCACCGATGCGCATGTGGGGGAAGTGAACGGACCTTGAACCGACGACCGGCCACCATGAACGACGTCGCCAAACGGGCAGGAGTGTCCCAGCGGACCGTCTCCAACGTGGTCAACAACCATGTCTATGTCTCGGAGAAAACTCGTCAAAAAGTGCTGCGCGCCATCAAAGAGCTGGGCTATCGCCCAAATGTGATTGCGCAGGGTTTGCGGACCGGGCACACTAAAATCATCGCCCTGGCCGTTCCCAATGTGGCTTGGCCCTACTACGGGGAAATAGCTCACGCAGTTCAGACCGAGGCCAGAGCTAATGGTCTCACGGTATTAATGCTCGAGACTGATGCAGAGCTAGAAAAGGAACAGCAAGTCCTAAACCTATTCGGCTCCAATCTGATCGATGGCATCATCTTCTCGGCCGTTCGCCTCCGCGCAGAGGACCTTCGCGATCTGCCGGCCTCAACCCCCGTGGTGTTGATTGGGCACAATCAAGCGGGGGTTAGCCGGCCAAACCTTCTGGCCGATGTCAACCGCGCCGCCCAGGACCTGGTCGAGCACCTGTACCAGCGGGGGGCGCGCAGTTTCCTGCTGCAGGGATCTACCAGTACCCCAATGACAAGCGGGCCCGGCCTTTCGCGTCAAGCCGGTTTTGTCGCGGGATTGGAGGGCCTGGGCTCACCCGAAGTTACCTGGGAGATGCTGCCCAGCGGTTGGACCTATCGAGAGGGCTTTGACGCGCTACGAGAGTGGCTGACCGACCATCGGCCTCCCGATGCGGTTATCTGTATGAACGACATCATGGCGATTGGAGCAATTCGAGCTCTGGCGGATGCCGGGATTCGCGTGCCGGACGACGTGTTGGTCACCGGCTGGGATAATACTCGAGAGTCAAGTTTTATGGTCCCCAGTTTGACCACGATTGGCCTAGACAAAGCAGAGTTGGCCCGCCGAGCGGTGGCGTATTTACTCGCGGAAAAAGCCGGGAAGCGGAGTTTCCCCGAAAAAGAGTTTGTGCCCCACGAGTTACTTGTGCGGGAATCGACCGGAGGTCAGCAAGACTAATTTCCTGGTCGGCGCGGCCCCTGTTCGGTTTGGATACAATCGACTGGGCATTTGGGTGAGCAGCAACCGCCCACAGGCCCAGGTGACGGAGTGGACCTTAGTCCATCCTGTGGGCTAGATCACAGTTTGCTACGTTGCAAACTTCACAAATTTGCCTCACGATGTCTTCATGACAGTCGATGAAGACCCGCTCCACAGTTGGAGCGACGAGAATTACCCCCGGCCGCTGCTATTTCGGTCCGCTTGGGCTCCGCTCAACGGTCCGTGGGAGTTTGCGGCAGATCCGGACAACTGCGGCCTGGAACAAGCCTGGTTCGCTGCCGACTGCGAGGCATTCGCAGAGGTGATTCAGGTGCCGTTTCCTCCGGGTAGTCCCAGCTCCGGAGTCTGGGGGGACCAGCCCGAGCAAGTTCCGGAAGTGGTCTGGTACCGAAAGACACTGACCGCCGAAAAGCTCTGCCAACTCACCGGATCGGACCGGGTGCGCCTGAACTTTGAAGCGGTGGATTACCGCGCCGACGTCTGGGTCAACGGCCAACACTTGATCACGCATGAGGGAGGCTACACGCCGTTCTCGGCGGAGTGGCCGCGCCTGACCCAGCAGGCGGTCGAAGTGGTGGTGCGCTGTGAGGACTCACGGCGCCCCAATCAGCCGCGAGGGAAACAGGCATGGCGGGACCAGGTGGACTCAATCTGGTACCACCGCTCCACCGGAATTTGGCGCGACGTCTGGATCGAGGCGGTTCCCACCCACACCGTCGAGAATTTCCAGTGGGAGACCGACCTGGTCCGTGGGGCGCTGAGGGGAACAGTCGGCTTCAACCGCCTCGTCCCCTCCGGCTCCACCCTGGAACTGCGCCTGCGACGCGGTCCGGAGGTGGTCGCCTCTTTGACGCAGGCGGTCAGCGGGCTCTTCGCCCAAGTGCAGTTCGATCTGCCCATGCTGCGGAACCGAATGGACTGGACGGATTGGGTTTGGTCGCCGGAACATCCGCACCTGCTGGACCTGGACCTCACCCTGACCACCACCAGCGGACAGGACCGAGTCCTGTCCTACGTGGGACTCCGGACAGTCGAAGCGGGCGCGCAGTACCTGCACCTGAACCGTTTGCCCGTGTACCTGCGAGGAGTGTTGGACCAGGGGTATTGGCCCGACACCTACTTCACCGCCCCGAGCCCCACCGCCCTCAAGCGGGATGCCGAACTGGCGTTGGAGCTCGGCTTCAACTTGGCCCGGATTCACGAACGTAGTGCGGATCGGCGCTATCTCACCTGGGCGGACCGGTTAGGCCTGATGGTTTGGGCCGAATTTCCATCGACCTATGCCTTCGATGAGGACGCGGTCAGGGCCGTTACCGCCGAGTGGACCGAACTGGTGCTGCGCGACCGCGCCCACCCGTGCATCGTTACCTGGGTGCCGTTCAACGAGTCGTGGGGAGTGCCAGAGATTGCCTCCGATCCCCGACAAAGTGCATTCGTCAGTGCCGTCGTGTCACTCACCAGGGCGCTCGACCAGACCCGGCCGGTCAGTGCCAACGACGGGTGGGAACAACTGGAAACCGATCTGGTGACCACACACGACTACGGGGCGTTCGGCTCGGAACTGCGGGCCAACTACCACAGCCAGGAGGCGGTGGCCCGGTCGGTGGGTGGGGTGGGCCCGCAGGGAAGGCTCACCCTCCTGAACCAGGATTGGGCCGGTGATCGCCCGGTGTTGGTCTCCGAGTTTGGCGGAGTCTCGCTGTCGGAAAAGGCCGGCTGGGGATACTCGGTCGCCACCAACTCGGCAGAGCTTGCCGACCGCTTGGACCAGTTGTTCTCCGCTCTGTGGGACTCTCCGGTGCTGGCGGGATTCTGCTACACCCAGCTGACCGACACGGCGCAGGAAGCCAACGGGTTGTGCTGGCCGAACCGCCAACCCAAAGTCCCGCTGGATCAATTGCACGCGATTATCTACCAGCCGCAGCGGCACCGGGACCAGATCCGTCCGCGCCTGATCACTGAGGAAACCCGTCCGGGAGGTGAATCATGACCGTTGGAGTCAGTTGGACCAAAGCTCGCCAGTGGCTGGGGAACTTTGTCTTCGTCATTCCGTTTCTAGTTGTCTACGGAGCCTTCATTCTCTACCCGGTGGTTCAAGCCGTGCTGATGAGCCTGTTCGATTGGGACCTCCTCGGCAAAGCCCCGCAATGGACGGGAATGGACAACTACGTGCGCATGCTCGGTGGGGTTGGTCTCCAGTGGGGGATCGGCAGCTACTGGCCGCTGCAACTGATTTGCCTGCTGGGTGGAATCTGGCTGCTGATCTGGGCGTGGCGTCGCCGCCGCCTCGGGGCCGGCGAAATCCTGCTGGTGGTAGTCCTCCTGCTGTTGGCATTGGCCCTCGGAGTCCATCCGGGTGAAGGCGGAACCTGGAACGACCCGCGTTTCTGGAACGCTTTCAAGAACACGGTCTTGTTCACCGTGATTTCCACCCCGATTATCGCGGGCCTCGGCCTGGCGTTGGCTTTAGCGCTGAACTCTGGGCGGCGGGGAACCGGGATTTACCGGGCGCTCCTGTTCCTGCCCTACGTCTTGCCAGTTTCGGTGGCCACCCTGATCTGGAGCTACCTGATGAACCCGTCCCGCGGGCTGATTGCCCGGGTCACCGAGTTCTTTGGCCTGGGGGCCATCCCCTGGCTCTCCGACCCCCGGTTTGCCATGGGTGCCATCATCGTCACCACAGTTTGGTGGACTGTCGGGTTCAACATGGTTCTGTTTGGGGCCGGGTTGCAGGACATTGATCCAAGTCTGTACGAAGCGGCTGCCCTCGACGGGGCCGGGCCCTGGCGTCGGTTTGTCAGCATCACCCTCCCGGGCCTGAAACACGCCACTTTGCTGGTGGTGGTCACGCAGGTAATTGCCTCCTTCCAGATCTTCGGTCAGGTCAACATCATGACCAATGGCGGACCCGGGGGAGTGACCGACGTACTCGTCCGCTACATCTACCAGACCGGATTTAGGGACGCCCAACTGGGGTACGCCTCAGCCATGTCGCTGTTCCTCTTTGTCGTCATGGTCCTGGTCTCCCTAATTCAGTTCCTGATGTCTCGAGAAAGGAAGAGCTGACATGGCCCGGAAGACAAACGTGGCAAGCACGGTCCGCACCGGGCGCTACCACCTCCCGATGTTCATCTTTGTGGCTCTGTGGTCCCTGCCGATGCTTTGGACCCTGTCGCTGTCACTGACCCCAAACTCGATGCTCAAGACCAACTCGCAGACCCTGTGGCCCCAGGGACTGACCCTGTCGAACTACCTGGATGTGTTCCGGACCGGGATGACTGGCCAGTGGTTCCTCAACTCTGTGGTGGTTTCGGTGGTGGCCACGGTGATTACCGTCTTTGTCTGCGCCACGGCCGGCTACGCCTTCGCGAAGCTGTCTTTCCCGGGCCGGATGCTGGTTTACGCCCTGACTCTGGCCGGGATGATGGTGCCGAAAGAGGGGATGTTTATCCCGCTGTTCATCATGTTTGGCGAGTTGGGCCTCCACAACAGTTTTGCCGGTCTGATTCTGCCCAGAATCGCCTTCCCCCTGGGTGTGTTCATCATGACGCAGTTCTTCGCCCAGGTGCCCGACGAGATACAGGAGGCGGCCCGGATGGATGGCGCATCGTCGTGGCGCATCTTCTATTCGATCATGTTGCCGTTGGCCCGGCCCGCCCTCATCGCCCTGGCGACGTTCTCTTTCGTCCAGACGTGGAATGACTACCTCTGGCCGCTCGTGTCCTCGACGAAGCCAGAAATGTTCACCATCACGACCGGGCTTGCCTCGTTGCAGGGGACCTTCGCCCAGTCGACCGAGTTGGGCTCCCTGATGGCCCGGGGCATAGTCGGAGCCCTCCCGCTCCTACTCCTATTCATTTTCTTCCAGAAGTACCTGATCCGAGGCATCACTATGTCCTCGGGAGAGAAGTAAAGCAGAACCAAAAAAAGGAGAGAAACCAATGAAAAACCGAAATCTAGGCCTATTGGCGGCGCTGAGCGTCACCGTTGGCCTCACCCTGACCGGATGTGGTGTCAGCGGGAGCTCAGAGTCCGAGAGCGGTGCCGCCTCGGGTGACTCGGCTGCCCCCGTCGACATCATGGCGGTGGAAGACGACCAGCTCCAGGGGGCGACTATCCGCCTCGCCCGATTCTTCGGGGACTGTCAGGAAACCACCGAAGGGGTCACCGATCTCGACAAAGCCACCACCGAGTGCGAGGCAATCCAGATTCTCACCAATAAGTTCGAGGCGGAAAACCCCTGGGGGATCAAAGTTGAGCGGATGGGTGGCGCGGCCTGGCACTCGTATTACGACGGGTTGAACGCGGCCATGGCCAGCTCGGATCGCCCCGACCTGGCGGTCATGCATGGCTCCAACCTGCCCGAATATGCGGATCGTGGGCTGCTGGTCGAGGTGCCTGCCGACCTTGGGGTCGACCCCGCCGACTTCACCGCCGCTGCCAGCGCCGCCACCGAGTTCGACGGGAAGCAGTACGCGGTCCCGTTCGACTCCCACGCCATCGTCTCCCACCTGAACATGGACATCCTGAACGAGGCTGGGCTGGTGGACGCCGATGGCACCTATCAGATGCCCACTTCCGTGGAAGAATTGTACGCGGATGCGAAGGCAGTCAAGGAGAAGACCGGGAAAACTTACCTGGACATTGCTCTGACCGGCGATCCGATGGGCAGCCGATTCTGGGAAGCAATGATCTACCAGCAGGGCGGCGAACTGATCAACCTGGAAACCGGCGAAGCCGAGATGGACAGTGATGCGGCCAAGCAGGCGTTGGAGGTAATCAACACCCTGGCCCAGGAAGGTTACACCGATTCCACCCACGATTACGACGGATCGGTGCAAGCATTCCTGCGCGGAGATTCCGCCATTATGTACAACGGATCCTGGGCGGTGAACCAGTTCGATGCGGAGGCTCCGTTCGACTACCAGGTGGCCGACGCTCCGATGCTGTTCGACCAGCCCGCAACCTGGGCTAACTCGCACACCTGGGTGGTGCCGGTGCAGGACTCGGCCGACCCGGTCCAGTATCGAGCCGCGTTCGAGTTGGCTAAGTTCTACAACGAACACACTGCCGACTGGGCGATCAAGACCGGGCATATGCCGGCCTCGCAAAAGGCCCTCGAATCTGAGGAATACCTGGCTGCTCCCCACCGCGATCAGTACCTGGAGACGGCCAAGAACTACGGCACCTTGCCGCCTCGGATCGTCCAGTGGCCGGCGGTGGACGCGGCGATCCAGGAGGGAATTGAGGCGACCTGGTTGAATGGCCAGCCGATCGACTCCACCCTGAGCGACCTCCAAGCTCGCGTGTCAGGGATCGTGTCAAACTAGGCTGACCATTGGCGAGGGCACCTGTCTAGGTCTTAACCTGGACAGGTGCCACTCGTGTTAGGGTCAGTTGTCTATCCAGGGTGATTTTGGGCAGGAGGTCTCATGGGCCGACCGGCAACCATGCGCGATGTTGCGAAGAGAGCACGGGTCTCTCAACGAACTGTTTCCAACGTGGTGAACAACTACGTCCACGTCTCCCCGGACACCCGTCAGCGGGTTCTCGACGCGATTGAAGAGCTCGGCTACCGGCCCAATGTGGCCGCGCAAAGCCTCCGGGCCGGTCGGACGAAGATTATTGCCCTGGCTGTGCCGAACATTTCCTGGCCTTACTTCGGCGAAATCGCCCACCTGGTGCAGGCGGAGGCCGAACGTCGCGGCTTCACACTGGTGGTGGCGGAGACCGAGGGAGCGCTGGAAAAGGAGTTGCAGGTCTTAAAGGGCTTCAATGCGAACCTGATCGACGGCCTGATCCTGTCCTCAATTGAACTGGGGGAAGAGGACATCCGGCAGCTGGGTGCCCCGATCCCGCTGGTCCTAATTGGCGAGCGGATCAGCGGCGCCGGCCGCCCGCACTTCCAAATCGACGGGTACCGGGCCGGTCGCGAACTGACCCGACATGTCTACGACCAGGGTGCCCGCACGTTCCTGTTCGTTGGTTCCACCACCACAACCATGACCGAGGGGCCCGGCCAGGAACGGTTGGGTGGGTTCCTTGCGGGACTGGCCGCGTTGGGGGTGACGTCCGACGCCTGGACCAGCATCGATTGCCAGTGGACCTACAAGGGCGGATTCCGGGCGCTCCGCAGCTGGCTGGGCCAGCACCGACCGCCGGACGCCATCCTCTGCATGAACGACATTGTCGCCTCCGGGGTGATGCGAGCCCTGGCCGACGCCGGTTACCGGGTGCCAGACGACGTGTTGGTCGCCGGCTGGGACGACACGAGAGAAGCGAAATACCTGATTCCGTCCCTGACCACCATTGCCCCGGACAAAGAGGAGATCGCCCGCCTGGCAGTGGAGTCCCTGGCGGAAATGCTGCAGTCAGGTCGGCATCAGGGGAGTGACAACCTGGTCAGCCACCGACTGCGGGTGCGCGAGTCGACCGTCAGGGATGCGGGCAGGAACTGACCGCGACGTTCGCCCAGGTCAGCGGCGTGTCTGCTCCGGACGCGGACCCAGGGAGTACCATACGTAGCGGTACTGATTTGATGGGCAGACCGGTCAAAGGCCCCGGTGGAAGGATTCCTAATGTCTGCGGTGATTCAAACCTGGGGTCTTCATAAACGATACGGCCAGCATCCGGCCCTGGAAAGCCTCGACCTAAAGGTGGAAGAGGGGAGTGTCTTCGGCCTGATCGGCCCCAATGGGGCGGGAAAGACGACCACCCTCCGGATCCTGTTGGATATCATCCGCCCAACCGCGGGCAAGGTCAGTGTGCTGGGGGCTGATCCCCGTGTGGGCGGGGCCCGGCTGCGCCAGCAGATCGGATACGTTCCCGGTGAGCTGCGCTTGCAGGGACGTCTGCGCGGCCGCGACCTGCTTGAGCGTCTGGCTCAGATTTCCGGACCGGTCCCACCGGGAGCCATTGAGCAGTTGGCTGAGCGGCTGGGGGCTGACCTGAGCCGGCCGGTCCGAACCCTGTCCAAGGGGAACAAACAGAAGCTCGGTTTGATTCAAGCCTTTATGCACCAACCTAAGCTCCTGGTGCTGGATGAACCCACCTCCGGGTTGGACCCCCTCGTCCAACGGGAGTTCCTGGGCCTGGTGCGGGAGGCACGCTCGGCCGGTCAAACGGTGCTGCTCAGCTCCCACGTACTCAGCGAGATCCAGCAGGCGGCCGATCAGGTGGCCGTTCTCTCCGAGGGGAAGATCGTGGCCGAAGGCCCGGTCGCATCGTTGCGCCTGGCAAGTATTCGCCGGGTGCGGGCCACCGTCAGCGGGTGGAACGAGGCGGACATGCGGGAGGCGTTGGGGTCACTTCCCGAAGTGACTGAGCTGTCGTTGGTGCCCGACGCGGAGCAGGTGCGGGTGTCTCTCACCTGGCGGGGCGAAATTGACCCGCTGATTCGCGCCCTCACCGCTGGAACCGTCCGGGACCTGACGGTGGAGGAACCCGACCTAGAAGAGTCGGTGCTCAGCTTGTACCAGCCGGAAGGGGAGGGACTGTGATGCCCATTTACCGCGGAATGATGGTTGACGGTTGGCGCTCGTTCCTCGCGTGGCTGGTTGGATTTGCCGCGCTCATTTTGCTTTACCTGCCGCTGTACCCGTCGATGAGTTCGCCAGAGCTAGTGTCACTGCTTGACTCCCTTCCCAAACAGCTGGTGCAGACGATTGGCTACGACCAGATCAGCACCGGGGCCGGCTACACCCAGTCCACGTTCTTTGGCCTGATGGGCTTCCTGCTGCTCACTGTTGCCGCGATTGCCTGGGCAGCCAGCGCCACCGGCGGCGCTGAAGAGTCGGGCGAGTTGGAGCTGACCCTGGCTCATGGCGTCAGCCGGGTGCAGTACGGGGTGGAAAGCGCCTTGGCGGTGCTGTCCCGGCTGGTACTGATCGGGGTCCTGGCTGGGATCTTGATCTGGATAGTTGGGGGACCCGCCGGGTTGGAGCTGGAAGCCGGCAACCTGGCGGCTGTCGTCCTGGCTTGGGTGGGATTAGGTCTGATTGCGGGCGCGGGTGCCTTTTTGGTTGGGCTGGCTTCGGGTCGTCGAACCTGGGCGATCGGAGCGGGTGCGGCAGTGGGAGTGGTGGGGTACCTACTGCAGGCACTGGCCAAAAACTCCGAGTCGCTCGAGTGGATGAAATACCTCTCTCCTTACGATTGGGCGTTTGGTCAACAGCCGCTGTCCAACGGGTTTGACTGGGTTGGGTTGGCTCTCCTCTGGGGCCTGTCCGCACTGCTGATTGTGGGCGGCGTGTTCGTCCTGTCGCGAAGAGACATTCTGGGCTAACTGTCACCATCCCATTTGGGGGCCACCGACTCTGTCCGGTGGCCCCCACTTCAGTGGTTGCGCACTCGGCTCAGTGCAGGCTGAGCCTTGCTCAGAGCCCAGACACTGAGTTGACCGGCACCAACACTGGAACCAGGTGCTTAGTCCACTTACTTGACTAAACCGAACCCGCAGCCGCAGCGAACCGGGTTAACCTCAGCATTGGCATACCCATGCCAGGTCATCCCACCAGGAATACAGAGGATAACTCGTGAAGCAGACTTTCAGGAAAACCAAGGTAGTCGCCGCCGGAGCCCTGTGCGGCGCCTTGGCATTTGCCGGAACTACCAGTGCGCTGGCAGCGGGTGCAGAACCACCCCAGTCCGGCCCGGCCGTTGAGGTACCAGGTGCACCTGCCCAACCAATCGCTCCCGCCTCGATTCCCGTGGGCGGGGTCTCTGGTGTGTGGGGTGAGGTGAGCTGGCAGATCGATGAGGCCGGGGTTCTTGAGATTGGCCCCGGGCACCTGTTCGACCAGATGGACATGTCACAGGGTTGGCGCGTTTACAGTGACGACATCACCAAGGTCGTCTTTACCGGTCCGGATCCGACCATTTTGGCCGAGGATAGCTCGGAACTGTTCCAAAACATGTACCTGGTGACTGAGTTTGAAGGGTTGGAGAACGTCGATGCCAGCCAGGTTCGGACTCTCGCCAACGCCTTCTCCAGCCTGCTTGCGCTGCAGACGCTCGACCTGTCCAGCTGGGACACCTCCAGTCTGCAGGATTTGAGCTTCACCTTTGCGGGCAGCTTCGCGCTCACTTCATTGGATGTCTCCACTTGGAACACCTCCAACGTGACTTCTCTCTTCGCTACCTTTGCGGCTTGCGAAGCTCTTGTCGACCTCGATATCTCCAATTGGAATGTCGGCCAGGTCCAATCGATGAACATCACGTTCCTGCATGCAAACTCACTAGAAGAACTAGATCTCTCCAACTGGAACCCGGCTCAGAACTATTCCCTCAGCGGCACCTTCTCTGAGATGGCGTCGTTGCGCTCACTGAACCTGGCGGGTTGGGACCTGTCTAACGTGACCGACCTGGCCTCGATGGCGGCCAACACCCCGTCTCTGGAGACTCTGGACCTGTCGGGGTGGGATACCCGGCACATCTTCAGTAGCTCACTGATGTTGCAGGATTCCGCGGTCAGCACCCTGATTCTGGGAGAGAACACCGTCCTGTCCCTGTTTAGCGACCTGCGTGACTTGGCCGCTGACGCCGTGTTCACGGGCAATTGGGTGGAAGTTGGATCCGGTACGGTGGACGAGCCGCGTGAGTCTTCCTGGGAGGGGACTAGTTCCGATCTGCTCACCCGGACCCAGGATGTGCGCGAAGCAGGAACCTATGTCTTGCAGCGGCATATCACCGTTGAATTTGACGCTAACCACCCCGATGCGACCGGGTCTGTGGCGGCGGTGACGGGGCGAACCGGTTTTCCGGTGCTGATCCCCGCCAACGAGTTCGAGGCCGCCGACTACACCTTCAATGGCTGGAATCTGGCTGCAGATGGAACTTCGACCCATTTCAGCGTGGGGGAGAGCGCGTACTTTGGGGGCGGTACCACCACTGTGTTCGCCCAGTGGGTGCCGGTGGATGTCGATCCCGACCCGGAACCAGAACCCAGCCCGACGTCGGACCCGGACGAGAAACCGGAGGACAAGCCAAAAGACTCCGAGAATAAGGACCTGGCCCAAACCGGGGCGAGCGGCCTTTGGCTCGGGCTGGCGGCACTGGGTCTGCTTGGACTGGGAGCTGGCACCACCGTGTGGTCGCGCCGGCGCAATGCCTAGTTACTGAACGGGTGGGGCGGGTCGCTAAAGGGACTCGCCCCACCCGATTTCATTAGTCGATCTGATGATCTGGCGCGGCTTTTCTCCAGACTTTCTTTCTTGATGAATGGGACAGGACCGGTAGACCTGGGTCCCAGAAGATGCCTTAACTTGAACGTATCTCTTGGCGACCGTCTAGAAATCGCGTTACTATCACCTAGCTTGGACTGGTGAGGCTGGGGAGGACGCTGTGAATCTGAGACGACAGCCATGGACTCAATGGGACCCACTCCCTGAGTCGGGTTCACCTCAGGTGGGATCGGCACCGGGTGGGCAGCCATTGTGAAAGGCAAACAGTTCCTCACCCCCGGCCTGAAACAGCGGATCAAAGGCACCGTCATCCTTTTGACCAGCGTGCTGATTCCCGCCACAATTGTGGGTCATTTCTTCGGGTTGGAGCGGGCCCTGCCGTACGGGATGGCGATCCTCTACTCGATGATGTTTGCCCGGGTGGTCTCCAACTTGCAGGCCGCCGCCATCATTACCGTCGGGGCCATCCTGGCCGCCCTCTCCACCGTGGTCGGGAAGGACCCGCTCGGGGCAGCGGCCCTGATCTTTGTTGCCGCGCTCCTGCAGGGAGTGACGAACTATCGCGCCACCGGGGTCCTCACCCTCGCCCCGGCCATGGTGATCTTCTTTGGGCCCGGCCCCATCCACCTCAACTGGGATGAGGCCGCCCTGTGGGTGGTGGCCGGGGGAACCACCGGCGTGGTGATCTCGCGCCTGCTCCGCATTCACACGCCGCCGGTGACGGTGGGACAGGACATCTCTATCAAGCACGGGCTTGTCCTTGGGACTCTCGGAGCCATCCTGATCTTCGTCGCGATGAAGGGGCACTGGCAGCACGGCTACTGGGCTCCGCTGACTTTGATGATGGCGCTCAGACCGGTTCCCGGACAGCGGATGAGTTCCCTGGAGGGACGGCTAACCGGGACCATGATTGGGGGCGTGATCGCCCTGGTCACCTTCCGGTACCTACCCCACGACGCCCTGTTGGCCCTCGGAATCGTGGGCCTGTGCTTGACGGTGGCATTCATGCAGGGCCGCAACTACCTGCTGCAGGCTCTGGCCATGACCCCAACCCTGCTCGTGTTGGTCACCCTGGGGGACACCGGGCACGCCACCGACTTCGCGCTGCAGCGGATCGTTTTCACGGCTCTCGGGGTGGCGGTGGCGGTTCCGGGAGTCTACTTCCTCCGCTGGTGGGACGACCAGGGGCCGATCAAGCTCCCGTTCCTGCCCCCGGCGCCCACGCAGACGGACGATCCGGCGGAAGCCGAACCGAAACCTTAACCCAGCATCATGGTCTCTTCCAGGGTGGCGGGTCCTTCGCTGACCTCCACCGCCGAGGTGAGGCCACCCAGGATTACCTCCACCTGGGCCCGGTCTGCCCCGGGTAGGCGCAACAGTCGGCCGTCGAGCAGAGCGGGAAGGCCAGCTTGGCGCAGCAGCCCAAAAGCAGCGGGCCAATCGTCAGTTCGAACCTGGACGGATCGGTGTCGGGAAGCGATCTGTTCGGCGCTGCCTTCCGCCACCACCCGGCCCGAGGCGAGCATCACCAGGTGGTCGCACTGGCTCGCCTCCTGCATGTAGTGCGTGGTCACCAGGATCCCGGTGCCGGCCTCCGATGCCGCCCGGATAGCCTGCCAAAGTTGGGCCCGGGCCAGCGGGTCCATTCCCGAAGTGGGCTCGTCCAGGATCAGCAGTTCCGGTTGGTGCTGGGTGGCGCACAGGTAGGCGAGTACCCGTCTGGTCCCCAGGGCCAATTGCCCAACCGGAGTTGACCCGTAGGTCTGAGCCAACTCCAGCGCCCCGGGCGAGGCGTCCACCTGCTGCACCCTGGTGGCAAAGCGCAGGTTCTCGACCGCGCTCAGATTCGGATACAGGCCCAAGCCCTGAGCCACGTAGCCGATCCGCCGTCTGGTCTTCCGGTCGGGGTTGCCACCAAAGACGGAGCACTGCCCGGCGGTGGGTCGCTCCAACCCGAGCAGAACCCGCATCAGAGTGGTCTTCCCGGCCCCGTTGCCACCCAACAGCCCAACAATCTGACCGGCGCGCACCGACATGCTCACCCCGTCGACCGCCTTCACCGGCCCGTAGTGGCGCTGGACCTGGTCGGTCTCCACCAGGACGGCGCCGCTGGGCCGGGAGCGCCAAGTCTGCAGTTGGTCGACGGCGGGGGTTTCCCTCGTGTCGGCGGCCAGTTGGAATGCGATGCTGGCGTTCTCCAGATCCGGCTGGGCGGTCCGAAAGCCCTTGGGGGCAGCCGACTCTTCGGCCGACGTCCACCGGTACAGTTCCCGGCCGCGCTGCCACTGATGGGTCCGAGCCGGGGTGGTGTGATCGGGGTTGGTTTGGCGCCAGAGGTGACCGGGCACGGCTGCCAGCACCTCGTCCGGGGCGCCGTGTGCGAGGGTGGTTCCGTCAGCGAGGAAAAACAGTCGACCGGCCCGCTCCGCCTCGTCCAGATAGGTGGTGGCGAGCACGACGGCGGCCCCCTCGGCTGCGGCGGCTGAGATCAGCTCCCACAGCTTGCCGCGGCTGACCGGGTCGACCCCGGTCGTGGGTTCATCCAGCAGCACCAGGTCCGGACGATGAACGTTGGCCATTAGAAATGCCAGCTTCTGCCGCATCCCTCCGGAGAGGCGTCCGGCCATCCGGTGGCGCGCCTCCCACAGGTCGGCCTGATGCAAAAGCTCCGGGAGCCGATCCCTGGTTTGAACGCCGTAGGCCCGGGCGACGAACTCCAGGTTTTGAAGCACCGACAGGGATGCCCACGAGCCGGCAGTGGCCGGCTGATATCCCAATCGGGCACGGGGGACCGGACTGGTAACGCCTTCGATCCGGCCGGCCAGGGCACGGAGCAGGGTGGACTTTCCCGCTCCGTCACCGCCGGCAAGGGCGGTGATCTGTCCGGCTGGAAACTCGCCGGTAAACCGGTCGAGGGCCAGTTGGTTCCCGAACCTGACGCTCACATCTGTCAAAGCCACCATCAGCGGGTGCCCCCGTGCGTGAGGGCGTAGTGCATCCGCGCTGTCGCACCCGTGAAGATCACCACCGCCATCCCGGTTAGGATCAGCAGCGGCAGCCAGAGGCTGGAGACGCCGGCACCGCGCAGCATCACGCCCATGGCAACTTCCCGATACCAGGTGAGGGGCAGCAGGTAGCCAATCCAACGGACGCCGATCGGCATGGACGAAAGTGGGAAGATCAGGCCGGAAAGCAGCACTTGCGGCACGGCAAACATGATTGCCATCTGAATGGCCTGACCGGTGGTCTGCGAGAACGACGACACCAGCACCCCGATGCCCAGGACCACGAACAGGTAGACGAAGCCGGTTAGTCCGAAGAGCCAGAGCGGTCCGACAAAGGGAACTTGGAAGATCCACACCCCCAGGGCGGTGATCACCACCAGGTCGAAGATGGAGAGCAGGAAGTAGGGAGTGATCTTGCCCAGGATGATGGCCGAAGGACGCAGTGGCATCACTGCCAGTTGCTCCAAGGTGCCGGCTTCCCGCTCGCGCACCAGGCCGATGGAGGTGATCACCGCACCGATAAACAGCAGAATTAGTCCAATCAGACCCGGGATCATCACCGTGGACGTCTTCAGGTCCGGGTTGAACAGGACGGTGACCAAGTCGTCGGGGGACAGGTCGGGGGCGCTCAGGTCCGGCAGGGAGGGCGCCGCCACCTGCGCCGGAGCGGTGGGCGGGGTCGGGATTGGGCCACCGGTGAGTTGCGCCTGCTGGAGACCCTGCAGGTAGGCCTTTAGGTCTGACGCGAACCGGGTGAACTGTTCCTGCTGCTCTGCGGCCTGTGCGCGGGCCTGCTCCACCTGGGCCTGCGCTGCCTCTGCCCGAGCCTGCGTGTCCTCAATAGCCAGTTGCATCACGGCGCGCTGGGCCGCCTGGGCAGAGAACAGGCTGGAGCCATCAGTGTACGCACTCATCTGGTCGGTCAAGGGAGCCTCTGAGGACGAGTCGGTTGACAGTCCCTTAGCCACCAGCACCAGGTTGGCTTCTTGGTCACGCAGGAGGGTCTCGGCCTGCTCGCCGCTCGTTTCGGGGTGAACCCCGACCAGGTTGAGCTGATCCGCACCGGTGGGAAAAGTTCCAATCCGTTCGGCCAGTTCCTCTGCTCCCGGGCCGATCACCACCGTGTCCACCTTCGCGACGGAGAAGTTGGCGGCGTAGCCGAAAATAACCAGCAGGACAATTGGGAGGGCGATCAGGAGCCCCAGGGTTCGATGGTCGCGGGCTAGCTCGCGAAACTCTTTGAAAATCAGTGCTCGCATCGGAGCCCTCCTGGATTTCATCGGATGTTGAAATCAGTTTAGCGGACCGGTCGTGTCCGCGCGGAAACTTCGGTAAGTTGGCAACAGGAAGTTTTTGCCGACAGGGGGAGCGAATGGCGGGTCCAAACCAAGACGACCCGGCGCCTGTTCGGCGGGGTCGGCGGCCGGGGGCGGGGGATAGCCGTGAGGACATCTTGCGAGCGGCCCGGGAAGTCTTCGGAGAAGAGGGCTTTCAGCGGGCGACCATCAGGCGGATTGGAGCGCGCGCCGGCGTGGATGCCAAGCTGGTGCACTATTACTTCGGGTCCAAAGAAGACCTGTTCAGTCACCTGCTCCAAGAGGCTTTTGAACAGGTGGGAGCACCCGAACTCCTGGCCTGGCGCGAGCGGCCCGAGGGGAGCTCATTCACCCAACTGTTCCTGCTGTCCCTGCTGTCCACTCTGGATCAGCCTGGCCTGGGACCGGTCTTTGTCGGCCTAATTCGCGGTCTGGGCAGCGATGAGGAATCCAGGCAGTTGTTTCTACGCTTTATTTCCACCCAGATTAAGGGCCAGATGATGCCGCTTCTTCCCGGACCTGATCCGGAGCTGCGCGTGACTTTGGCCGGCGCGCAGATGCTGGGACTGGTGATGACTCGCTACGTCGTTCAGGTTCCACCGGTGTCGACCATGTCTCCGACGGAGCTGGCCGTCCTCATCTCTCCGACCCTGGATCGGTACCTGTTCGGCTCACTGGAGGACCTCTCGCCCTCGGACTAACCGACCTCGTGTCCAACTGTACAGGTACTAGACAGGTTATAGACAAGCATGTTAACCTTGTCCTATGTCAGTCAAAGATGATGATGTTTCGGTTGAACTTGGCCCGGGCGGACGCCCCCTCAAACACCAGTTGGTTGCTTCCGCCCTGAAAGATTCGATTGAACAGGGCGAACTGAAAGCCGGGGATCGACTAGAAGGCGAAGTGGAGCTAGCCCAACAACTCGCGGTTTCACGGGGGACGGTCCGGCGCGCGCTTGAAGAGCTGGCGGCTTGGGGTTATATCCGGACCGAAAAGGGCCGGGGATCGTTCGTTACCTATGAGGGTCGCCCCCTGCAAGAGTCCCCGGGCTGGGCCCAGGCCCTGCTGGACCTCGGGGTTGCCACCCGGGTCGAGCTGCTCCGCCTAGAAGTGATCAACGATCCGGTCCTGGCCATTCACCTGGGTGCGGCCAGCTCGCGCTTCCTCGCGGTGGACCGGCTTCGGCGACTGGACGACGGCACCCCCATCTCCCTGGAGCGCAGCCGGGTCAGCTCCAACCGCCGGTTGGAAGAGTTAGTTCGAGACCGCGAACTGGCGGGTGGCTCGCTCTCACAAACCATGGTGGCCGCGGGGCTGGAGGTCCACTCGGGTGAACAGTGGCTGCAGGCCTCCCCGCTGGACGCGGCCGATGCGGCACTGTTTCAAATCGAACCCGGCACCGTCTACCTGCACGCGCTCCGGGTCACCCGCGACCGCCAGGGACTTCCGGTCGAACAGGTCAGTTCGATCCTGGATCCGGCCCACTTCAGCTTCCACGTCACCTTCTAGCGAGAGGAACCCTTACCCATGTCCGCGATTGATCGCGCCCTCGGTGCCCTCACCGGCGCCGCTCTGGGCGACGCCCTGGGAATGCCCACTCAGGACCTGAGTCCGGAGACGATCCAGGCCGACTACGGCCCCATCGATCGGTTTTATCCTCCCGGTCCCCACCAGGTGATCGCGGCCGGTCAACCCGCCGGGACCGTCACCGATGACACCGAACAGATGGTGATCGTGGCCGAACTGCTGGCCGAGGGGGGACCGTTCGACCCGGTGGCTTTTGCTCACCGGCTGGACCGGTGGGAGCGGGAAATGGAAGCCCGCGGCTCCCTGGACCTGCTGGGCCCATCGACCAAAGCCGCGATCGAGGCCATTCGCGCGGGCCGCCCCCCGGCAGAATCGGGAGTCGGCGGGATCACCAACGGAGCCGCCATGAGGGCCGCCCCGATCGGGATTGCCTGCCCGCCCACCAGCGTGTCCGACCTGGTCGACCAAACGGTGGCCGTCTGCCAGGTAACCCACAACTCGGCCCCCGCGATGGCGGCCGCAGCCGCGGTCGTCGGTGCGGTCAGTGCCGGGGTGGAGGGAGCGGATCGAACCGAGGCCCTGGAGCTGGGCCGGGCGGTGGCCCGCGCGGCCGAGGCGGTGGCACCCCCGGCGGTCGGCCCCAGTTTCACCGCCCGCTGGGAGTGGGCCCGCACCTACCTGGGCCAGGTCAGTGATCCGGCCCGCGCCGCCTATGACGTGGTCGGCACAACCGTCCTGGCCACCGAGTCGGTGGTGGTGGCCCTGGCGCTGGTCGAGTTGGAAGCCGACCCCTGGTCCGCCACCTGCCTGGCAGCCGGGCTGGGTGGGGACACCGACACCATTGCCACGATCGTGGGCGCAATTCACGGCTCCACCAGCGGAGTAGAGGCCTTCCCCGCCTCAGCCCGCGCTCAGCTGGCCGAAGTCAACCACCTCGAGTTGGACGAGTTGGCCCGCCGCCTCCTCGTTCGCCGCTCCACCAAGAGTTAGTCCCATCAATCCAACCCAGAAATGAGGTCTCCCCATGAGTGATCCCCAGGTCGCCTCGACGGCCGCCACCGAGGAAGCTGACGGTTTCCGCTCCCTCTTTCAAGTAGAAGAACGCGGGATCGAAGCCGTCCCGCCCGCCGAGCAAACCAGCCGCCCGAAAGAGCTGTTCTGGATCTGGTTCGCCGGCAACATCTCCATCCTGGGGTTGCCCCTGGGCATCTGGGTGGTGGCCGGGGTGCTGAACATCTGGCAGGCCCTGCTGGCCACCGTCATCGGTTCCGTCGGTTCCTTTGCGATCGTCGGGCTGGTGTCGATCGCCGGCCAGCGCGGTGGTGCCCCCTCCCTGACACTGTCTCGAGCCACCTTCGGGGTGATCGGAAACTTCTTCCCCACCCTGGTGGCGATTGTCTCTCGCTGGGGTTGGGAAACCGTCAACACGGTCACCGCGGCCTTCGCGATTATCTCGATTGGCTCGATTATTACCGGGCGCGATTTGCTTCCCAGCGACGCCCCGATTGTGGCCGTGGCCGCGGTCCTGGCGTTCCTGCTCCTCACCCTCGCCGTCTCCGGGCTGGGCCACAAGACCCTGGCAGCGGTGCAGCAGTGGGCTACTTACCTGTTCGGAGCGCTGACCCTGGTGATCGTGGTGGCTCTCGCCTTCCGGATTGACTGGCAGGTCGTGTTCTCGGCCGAATCCGGTCCGGTCAGTGCAATTCTGATTGCCATCGGCACCGTAGCGGCGGGAACCGGGATCGCCTGGGCCAACTCGGGAGCCGACCTGGGCCGGTACCAGTCTCCCTCGGTCAAACCTTCCCGCTTGGTTTCGGCCAGTGCCTTTGGGGCCGGGATCCCGCTGGTGATCATGATCGGGATGGGGTCGCTGATTGCGATTACCGAGCCTAACTTTGACCCGAACAACCCGCTGGCCGCCATTCCGGCCCTCCTGCCGCCGTGGATGTCGATTCCGTTCCTGCTGGCCGCCTTCTTCGGTCTGCTGATGTCGAACAACATCTCGGTTTACTCTTCCGGCCTGACGCTGCTCACCCTGGGAATCAAGACTCGCCGCTTCTACGCGGTCATGCTGGAGCTGGTCGCCTCCTTCGTCGGGTCGATGCTGTTCCTCTTCGTCTTTGCCAACTTCTACGACGCGTTCATCGGCTTCATCACCCTGCTGGCGGTGCCGCTGGTGGCTTGGCTGGCGGTGTTCCTGCTCGACATGATCAAGCGGACCCGCTACGACTCGCAAGCACTCCTGGTGATGGGCCCCGCCAGCCGGTACTGGTACCGCGGGGGAGTCGAATGGCGTGCCCTGGCCGCCTGGTTCATCGGGATTGTCGCCGGCTACTCGCTGCGGCTGGACGCCCTGGCCGACTCCTGGTTGGCTGCGAACGGCCTGGACTGGGCCCTGACGATGGTGGTTACCGCTGTCGCCTACCTGGTGTTCGGGGGCCTGACCAGTACGAAGCTGGCGCGGGACCTGCCCGGACGAGGGGACCGGACCCATGCCTAAGCTAGTTCACACCGGCAGCGTCATCATCGACCAGGTGATGGTAGTGCCGTCCCTGCCCGAACCTGGGGGCGACGTGGTGGCCACCTCGGCCGAGGATACGGTTGGCGGCGGGTTCAACACCATCGTGGCGTCGGTGCGCGACGGTTTGCCGGTCCGCTATGCCGGGCTGCTCGGCACGGGGGACCGCGCCGCCCAGGTCCGCCGGGCCCTGGCTGAGTACGAGGTGGAGATCGCCGTCCCGCCCGCCACCGAGCGTGACACGGGGTTCTGCGTCGCAATTGTCGATGCCTCCGCCGAGCGCACCTTCTACACCTACGTCGGAGCGGAAGGGCTGGAAAACTACGGTCATCTGGCCCAGGTGCGGGTGGACCCGGACGACCTGGTTTACGTCACCGGCTACTCTTTTGCTTCGGAGGAAAATGCCGATGCCCTGGCCCGCTGGCTCCCCGAGCTCCCGGCCGGCACCACCGTCCTGGTCGATCCCTCGCCCCTAATTGGGGACCTGCCGACCGACCAGGTGGAGCTGCTCCTGACAGCAGCCACCATCTTCAGTCCGAACGGGCGCGAGACCCGGCTGCTCGGGGAGCGGGAGGACTTTTCTGAGGCGGTGCGGGTTCTGCGCGACCGGCTCCCGGAGAAGACCGCTCTGGTGGCTCGCGACGGCAACCGCGGCGCCTGGGTGAGCGCGTCGGCGGCCGACCCCGGCCGGTGGGTTCCCGCGTTCGCGGTCGAGGCGGTGGACACGAACGGAGCGGGTGACGCCCACACCGGGGTGCTGCTGGCGGCTCTGAGCCGGGGTCAGACCCTGGTGGAGGCGGTTGAGCGAGCCAACGCGGCCGCTGCCCTCGCGGTGACTAAGTCCGGGCCGGCAACTTCGCCCACCGGGGCCGAGATTGACCGGTTCCTCCAGGTGGGCACCCGTAAACCGGTGCCCTCCGCCTGACGGTTAGGCCTGGGCTCGGGGCAAACGTCTCCGGGTCCAGGCCCGCAGGCTCTCGTGATTCACCGCCGCCACTGCCGCCAGGGGAATCTGGACCGGACAGGCCCGAGCACACTCACCAAAGTTCGAGCACGGACCCAACAGCCCGTCGGCGGTCTGGACCATTGCCCGGGCCCGCCGGTCCCGCTCCTGACTAGGAATTGGGAGGAGCGACAGGTGGGTGAGTTTCGCTCCCAGGAACAGGTGGGCGGAGCCGTTGGGACAGGCGGCCACGCAGGCCCCGCATCCCAGGCAAGCCGCGTAGTCAAGCGCGGTCTCCACCCGGTCGTGCGAAACGGGGACCGTGTCCGCTTCCGGGGCGGTTCCGGCGTCCACCGAGACGAATGCCCCCGCGGCCAGCACCCGATCCAGCGCGCTTCGGTCCACTACCAGGTCGCTCAGGACGGGAAAAGCCCCGGCGCTGAACGGCTCCAGGCGAACCACCTCACCGTCGGAGAAACTCTGCAGGCGCTGGTGGCAAGCGGGGGTGTGGGGCTGTGGTCCGTGGGCAAACCCGTTCACCACCAGGCCGCACGCCCCGCAGATTCCCTCCCGGCAGTCCGACTCGAAAGCGACGGCCGGTTCTCCCCGGGCCACCAGCTCCTCATTCAACCGGTCCAGCAGTTCCAGCACGCTCATGGTCGGTTCCAACTCGGTCAGGTGGTACCGGTGCCAAGCTCCGGGCCGCTTCGGGCTCGGCTGTCTCCATACTTCCACGGTCAGGTTCATCGGTAGCTCCTGGTGCTCAGCTTGACGTCGGTGAACTGCAGGGGCTCAAAATGGCGAACAAACGGGCGTGGGTCCGCCGGGGCCAGTTTCTGGGTCAGTGTCGGGGCCATTGTTGGGGCTCCGCGTTCCAGCGGCGCACTGGCCCAAGCCGAGACTCCGGCCCAGCGGCGGTCGTCGCGCTGAGCCTCACCCCCGCGCTGATACTCGGTGCGGAAGTGGGCGCCGCAGGACTCTTGGCGCTCAGCCGCGTCCACCAGCATCAGCTCCGCCAGTTCAAGGAAGTCGGCCACCCGGTTGGCCCGCTCCAGCGTTTGATTCAGGCCCGCCTCCGGACCCGGCACCGACAGGTTGGACCAGAACTCGGCCCGCAGGTCGCGCACCTGACGCAGACCGGTGGCCAGACTCTTCTCGCTGCGTTCCACTCCGCAGGTGCGGGTCAGAATCTCACCGAGCCGGCGGTGATACTCACTGGGCCCGACCGTGCCACCGATCGAGCGGAGTGCGGCCAACTGCTCCGAGACCAGCTGGCGCGCGCTGGCCACCGGCCGATCCGCCTCGGTCAACAGGGGAGTGGGCCCCAACTCGGCCAAGTAGTTCGGCACCGCCAGCGGCACGACAAACCAGCCGTCGACACAGGCCGACAGCAACGAGTTGGCCCCGAGTCGGTTGGCGCCGTGGTAGCCCGACCCGGCTTCCCCGCCGACGAACAGGCCCGGAATTGAGCTCATCAGGTCGAAATCGGTCCAGAGCCCACCCATGGTGAAGTGCGCGCCGGGAGCAATCCGCATTGGCTGGCGGGTGGGATCCTCCCCGGTGGCATGGTGGTACATAGTGAACAGGTTGCCGTACCGCTCCGCCAGGGTGGCCTGCCCCAGCCGATCCAACGCGTCGGAGAAGTCCAGGTACACCGAGTTCTGCAGCGGCCCCACCCCGTGGCCGGTGCCAATCTGCTCGGCCGCAGCGCGCGAGGCGATGTCGCGCGGGGTCAGGTTCCCAAAGGCGGGATACTTGCGTTCCAGGAAATAGTCCCGTTCCGCCTCGGGAATCTGATCGGGTGGCCGCTGGTCCCCGGGGGCGGCGGGAACCCACATCCGACCGTCGTTTCGGAGCGATTCGCTCATCAAAATGGTCTTGGACTGCCACTTCGAACTAACCGGCAGGGCGGTCGGGTGGAACTGGATAAACGAGGGGTTGGCGAACAGGGCGCCGCGCCGGTGGGCCCGCCAGAGAGCGGTCGCATTGCAGTTCACCGCCAGGGTCGAGTGGTGGTAAATCGACCCGTATCCGCCGGTGGCCAAAACCACCGCGTGGGCGGGCAGGAACGTCAGCTCGCCGGTGACCAGGTCGCGCGCGATAATCCCGGCGGCTCGGCCCTCGGCCAAGACCAGGTCCAGCATTTCGGTCCGCGAATGCAGGGTCACCGTCCCGCGGGCAACCTGGCGCCAAAGAGCCTGGGTAGCAGCTAACTGCAACTGCTGACCGGTCTGGCCCCGACTGTAGTAGGTGCGGGACACCTGGACGCCGCCAAAGGAGCGGGTGGCCAGCGAACCACCGTATTCGCGCGCAAACGGCACCCCGAGCCCGTTCAGATGGTCGATCACCCGCGTCGACTCCTGGCCTAGCCGGTAGGCCTCCGCTTCCCGTCCCCGGAAATCGCCGCCCTTGACGGTGTCGGTGACAAACCGGTGCAGGGAGTCGCCATCGACTCGCCGGGCGCGGGCAGCGTTGATCCCTCCCTGAGCGGCCACCGAGTGCGCTCGGCGCGGCGAGTCGTGATAGGTGACGGCGTCGACCTGGTACCCGAGTTCGCCCAGGGCCGCCGCAGCCCCGGCCCCGGCCAGGCCAGTTCCGACCACGACCACCCGGAAGTGGCGCCGGTTCAGTGGGCTAACCAGGCGGTACGAGTCGGTGCGGGTCGCCCAGGCTGCAGCCGGGTCTCCCGGCGGAATCTGGGCTGATAGGGCAGTACCGACCCTGACTTGAGCCAGGTGGGCCGGTGGTCCAGCCGGCTTAGTTCTGGCTCCCAGGTGCGTAAACCAGTTCATTTCACCACCCCCAGTTGGACCGCCACCGGCAGCAGGCCGTTTCCGAGCAGAATTGCCAGCGCCACGAGACCGGCCCCCCACGCGGCGGCCAGGCGGACCCGGGAACCGGTGGCACCCAGATCGGTGGCGGCGGAACGCAAACCCTGGCCCAGGTGCAGCGACAGCAGGATCATGGTCGCCGCATACCCGGCGGCCACCCAGGGCCGTTGCAGGCTGGTCACCAGGTTCTGATAGGCGGAGGACGTTTCGCCGGTGGCGGGGACGAAGGCGGAGGTGGCTGCCGGCTGCCACCCGACCGTCAGGTCTAGCAGGTGGAACAGAAGGAAAGCCAGGATCAGCAGCCCGGTTACCGGCATCAGCGAGGGGAGGGCAAACAGGGAGGAACGGCCCCGGCGCAGGCGGCGGCGGACCCCGGTGCGGGCGCGGGTTCCCCGGGCCCGGCGAGACCGCCAGTTCAGTGTCGCTGCGGCCCACAGGTGCAGAACCAGGGCCAGGAGGAGGACCATCCGCAGGGACCAGAGGACCGCGCCGGCTGGGAGAAACGGCGTGAAGGCTTCGCGGAGCCAGTGGGCGTAGGTGTTGAAGTGTTCGGGACCGGTGAACGCCTTCAGGTTGCCGAACAGGTGGATCAGCACGAACAGGGCCCAAATCAGCCCGGTTACGGCCATGACCACTTTCAGTGCCCACGAAGAGACTCGCCTTGATCTTGTGGCCAACGCCGTTTGCCCCATCGCTCACTCCCTGGTTGTGACCGCCTTGCCCTCAGCCTAGCCGCGGCAAACGCCGATCAGCCGGGACTTTCGCAGGTCCATGCCGGGGCCCTAACCAATCTATGGGATAAGTCCTGTCTTACCGGACCGGCTGGGTTACCCTCGCCCTATGGAGAATACTGTTGACAAAGAAGCCAATCAGAGCCCGATCCCGGTGGGGGTGGACACGACTGAGCCCACCCACTGGTACAACATCGGCGCCGACCTGCCCGAGCCGATCCCGCCCCACCTGAACCCGGGCACGAAAGAGCCGATTACCGAGGCAGAGTTGTCCGGTCTGTTCGCCACCGAACTGGCCCGGCAGGAGCTCTCCACCGAACGGTTCATTGAGATCCCAGCCGAGGTGCGCGACGTGTACTCGATCTGGCGTGCCACCCCGCTGATGCGGGCGCGCCGACTGGAGCAGCACCTGGGGACGAACTCGCGGATCTACCTCAAGTACGAAGGTGTTTCCCCGGTCGGGTCACACAAGCCCAACTCAGCCGTCCCGCAGGCCTACTACAACAAGCTGGACGGGATTAAGAAGCTGACCACCGAGACCGGGGCCGGCCAGTGGGGTGCCTCCCTGGCGTTGGGCGGGGCGATGTTTGGCCTGGACGTGGAGATCTGGCAGGTGCGGGCCTCCTACGAAAGCAAGCCCTACCGGCGCTACCAAATGGAGCTTTACGGCGGCACCTGCCATTCCAGCCCGTCGGAGCTGACCGAGATTGGACGCCAGATTCTAGCCGAGCACCCGGATACTACCGGTTCCCTCGGGATGGCCGTTTCCGAAGCGGTTGAGGTGGCCATGACCCAGCCCGACACCCGCTACGCGCTCGGGTCGGTGCTGAACCACGTCGTTCTGCACCAGACGGTGATCGGGCAGGAAGCCATCGCCCAGTTGCACGAGGCGGGAGAGGAAACCGCGGACGTGGTGTTTGGCTGCGCTGGTGGCGGCTCGAACCTGGCCGGGCTGTCCTTCCCGTTCCTGCGTCACGTGCTGACCGAGGGGGCCCAGACCCGGGTAATTGCGGCCGAACCCGCCGCCTGCCCCTCGCTCACCCGCGGAGAGTACCGATACGACTTTGGCGACTTCACCGGGATGACCCCGCTGCTGAAGATGTACACCCTGGGCCAGGAGTTTGTCCCGGATCCAATCCACGCCGGGGGTCTGCGCTACCACGGGATGGCGCCCGCTCTGTCCCACACGGTGAACCTGGGCCTAGTTGAAGCAGTGGCGATCGAGCAGGATCACGCTTTCGCGGCCGGGATCACCCTGGCCCGAACCGAGGGGCTGGTTCCGGCTCCCGAATCCAACCACGCGATTGCGGCTGCGCTGGACTACCTGGCGGGTCCGGGCCGGGACCGCTCCGAAACGATTGTGATCGGTGTGTCCGGGACCGGCGTGCTGGACCTGCCCTCATACCAGCGGTTCCTGCCAGAAGCGCAAGCCTAACCCGGGACCCCAGCCTAACCCGGAATCTTAGCGGTCGCGGCCAGCCTCGCGCAGGGCCGCGACCACCCGGTCAAACCGGGCCCGGTCCAGGTAGGAACCCTCGCGCCGAATTCCCGCCGCGGGAAACCACAGCGGGCGATGCAGCTTCACTTCGGAGGGGCGGCCTTTTGAGTCCCATGGGCCCGACCCCAGGTCGAACCAGTACTCACCGCGCGCCCGTTCCTCGGCATGGCGGCTGTCGTGATCCTTCGATGTCAGCTGCAGCGCGTAGAAACCGTCGCCTTTGCTGCCCATGATCAGGATCGGACGGTCCTTCCCGCGGCTGGGATCCTCCTCCCACGGGACCCAGGCCCAAACCACTTCGCCGGGCTGGGGCCTACCGTCTGCCTGGGGAGAGTACGAGATCCGGGCCAGCACCTCAGCGATCGGTACCGGCCGAATTCGCTGCCAACCGGGCGGGCCCGGCACCCCAAACGGGGACGGCTGCGCAGTCCCAGTGGGCGGCTGCGCTGCGGATTGAGCGCGATTGGGCTTTTTGAGGGTGGCCCGCAAGCCTGCCGCCAGGGCGCGCCACAGCCGATTTGAACTATTCACAGCTGCCTCGATCCCAGGTCGACTTCGGCCGGGGTGAGCGTGGTCGACCTCGTCGGTAGGGGACAGGCCCCCTCATTCCGAATCCGGGTTCGCAGGGCCAGGGCCAGCAGAACAATCGCGCCGACAGCGAGGATCGGCTGCAGCGGCGCAAAGAACTGGAGGGCTCCCGCGTAGCCGAGGGCCAGCAGTGCCAGCTTGTTGCAGACCGGACAACCGACCGCAAAGAACGTCAGCAGGGCGCCGCCCGTGCCCAGCACCCCGGAGCGGGTCGAATCCGCCGGGTCTTTTCGCGCCACGTAGGTGGCTCCCACCAGGCCCGAGAGGACGGCGGTGACCAGGAGTACCGGCCACGCCCACCAGGTAGGGGGCACATCCCGATGAAAAATCGGGTTCGGAATCAGATCGGTCGGGATTGCCACCAGCACCGTGGTTCCAAGAGCCATCAGCCCGGCAAACCACCAGCGCCGGGCCGGCCAGGTTTTCAACTCCTGGCGCCAGGTTCGGCGGGCGGGACGAATGTCAACCACGGCCCTCCTCCGTTCCACCGGGAGCTACCGGCCAGGACTGGGCTGGCTGGAGCCGGCGATTTCTCCGGCGAACCAGCCAGATCACCAGCGTGAGAATCAGGGCGGCGCCGAGGGCAAAGGCCCAGTTCGGGACGGCGGCACCCAAGTTGGCGACGGCCGACTCGAGCCGGAACTGGGTGGAGATTGAGACCAGACCCCCCAGGTTCGCCGTCCCATCGGTGACCAGCAGCAGCGTGCCCAACCCAATTGAGAGCAGCCCGGTGACCACGGCCACCAGCGAGTTCTCCCAGGGGCCGATCCGGATCAGCCGCGGGCGCATCCAGCGGGTCGCACCCGCACCCCACCGCTGCCAGACGAGGGTTAGCACCAGCAGCGGGAAGACCATTCCGAGCGCGTAGACCGCCAGGAGCAGGGCGCCGTAGCCGGCCGAACCGCCGAGCGAAGCCATCATTAGTACCGCTCCCAGAATCGGCCCGGTGCAGACCCCTGCCACCGCGTAGACCGCGCCCAGCAGGAAGACCGAGACGACCGAGGTGCGGTCAGTGCCCGCCGCCTCTCTCATCGACAGACCGGGCAGGGAGATTCCGAGAAGTTGGATCAAGCCGATGACAATGATCAACCCCGCCACCACGGTAATCAGGAGCGACCGGTTCTCCCCGAGCAGCGAACCAAAGATTCCGGAGAAAACGCCGAGCGGAACCAGGGTGGTCAACAGGCCCAGGATGAAGATCCCCGTCCGGGAGAGCAATTTGGCCGGCGAGGTGAACGCATAGGCAAAAAATGCCGGCAACAGCATGACGGAGCAGGGGCTGAGCAGGGACAGCACCCCGCCGAGAAAAGCCCCGACCAACCCGATATCGATCACGACACTCCCGCCCGTTGCTTCTCGGTCTCGATCGCCTGCCGGAAGGTCTCCAGCGGCTGCGCCCCCGTGATGGGGGTCTGGCCGATCAGGAAGGTCGGAGTGGTGTAGATCCCCAGCTCCAGCACCTGCTGATAGTCGGCCTGGACCAGGGCCCGGAGCTCCGGGTTGTCCAGAGCGGTCTCAAAGGCGGTCAGGTCGGGCAGGCCAATCTGGCGAGCCAGATCCACCAGCCGCTCGCGCGACAGTTCCTGATGGTCACGCCCATCATACGCAAACAGGGCGTCGTAGTAGGACCAGAACTGTCCCTGCTGACCGGCCGCCCGGGCGGCGACCGCCGCGTCGATCGACTGTTCCCCGAAGATGGGGGCGTCGTGCCACTCGATTCGCAACAGTCCCTGATTGACGTAGTCCTCGACCAGAGCCGGCTTGGTTTCGCGCGCAAATACCCCGCAGTAGGGGCAGCGGAAGTCCGCGAACTCAATCAGGACCAGGGGTGCGTCCACCCGTCCCAACGCGAGGGGGTCCCCCTCGATTCGGCGGGCCAGATCGGGGAAAGGCACTGTTTGGGTGGGGGCGGCCGTTGGAGTTGCGGCTGGCGAAGTGGCGGCTGGCGCCCGAGTGGGCGAGGGGGAGGGGCTGGGAGTCGGGTCGGCGCTCTGACCGGCTGGAGTAGGGAGAGACTGGGGCGCCGCATCAACCGGCTGCTGCGAGGGACCGCACCCACTCAGCCAGAGCGACGCGGAGATACCGAACGCCACCAGCAGGGTCCCGACCCTCAGCTGCCGGTCCCAACGGGCCCGTCTTGGCTGTGCCATGCACTATCCTTTCAGTGGCGACACCACCTAGCCTACCGGAATGTGTAGACATTATGACAGGTGGCTACCGAAGGGGAAAGCCCATGATGAAGCACGTGCCTCTGTGGCAGCGGATCTCGGCTGAACTGCGAGCCCGGATCGACGGCGGTCAGTACGACCACGATTTCCCCGGAGAGCTGGAGGTAGCCGACGAGTTCGGGGTTAGCCGCGGGACTGCCCGGGCCGCGCTGCGCCCCCTGCGAGAGGAAGGGTTGGTCGCGGCCAGTCCCGGGCGTCGCCCCCGGATCCGACAGGGACGGGCTGCCTCCCAGTATGGGCAGATCTACTCGCTGCAGGAGCTAATTGCCGAGTCCGGCTTAGAGCCGCGCAATCAGGTCCTCCGCCAAAGCGTGGTGGTGGACGCGGAAGCCGGAGCTGAGCTGGGCTCCGGTCCCGAAGTGTTCCTGCTGGAGCGGATCCGGCTGGGTGGTGAGAATCCGATCGCCTACGAGCGCGTTTACACCGCCGCCGACCTGGCACCTGTCCTAACCCAGGTCGACTTCAGCGACGTCGCCTTCTATCGGGTCCTGGCTGACCAGTGCCGGATCGTCATCACCGGGGGCCGAGAGCAAATTGAGGCGATCGCCGCGCCGGACACGGTGGCCGACCTGCTGGAGTGTGAACCGGGAACGCCGCTGCTGCAGGTGTTTCGGTGGGGATGCTGCGCCACCGGCGTGGTGGAGTACCGGCAAACCTACTTCCGCGGTGATCGGTTCCAGGCCCTGCGTCACTTCGGCTCGGTCGAACGCGAGCACCCGTGCCCCTCGGGCACCCTCAGCTAGTCGATCCGCCCAAAAACCACGGCGTCGGCCCGGGTCTCCCTCGTTCCGTCGGCGCGCAGGAACAGTCCCGCCTCCACCCCCACCCGGATCGGCCTGAAACTGGACTGGGAGCGCAAAAGCCGCTCGTCCTCGGCCGGATCCACCGGGGAGGGCCCGTGCCCAATTCCCGGGTTGGTGCCTTTCACCTCGCGCGCGTGCGAGACCACCAGCAGGTGACCGCCGGGAGCCACCAGCGAGGTCGCCCGGGCGAGGAACTGCTGGCGTCCCGCGGCGGTCCGCGGGTGAATGAAGAAGGCGGTCACCAGGTCGTAGGAGCCGGGAACCAACTCCGGGTCGGTCAAAAAGTCGCCCACCCGGAACTGAGCTCGCTCCTGCCCGCGCCGCTCCGCCTCGTCCCGGGCGCGCGCGATCGCGGTCGGTGACAGGTCCAATCCGAGGGCCTCCCAACCGTGCTCGGCCAGCCAGAGGACGTCGGCCCCCTCGCCCGTGCCCAAATCTACGGAACGGCCCGGGGGCAAACTCTCGGCCACCTCGACCAGGGTCGGTTGCGGACGACCAGACCAGAGCTGGGAGCGGGTTTGGTAGCGCCGCTCCCACTCCTCAGCCTGGGGGCTCAGATCGGTCATGCTCAGTCCCGCTAAAACTCGGTCGGACAGCGGGACAGGCCCACCGGGGCAAACATGGCGTCCAAGTAGTCGACCACCTGGGCGGAGGCTCCCTCAATCTGACCGGCGGCAGCCAGCTGGGTGGGGGAGGGAGCACCGAAAACTAGGGCGGCGAGGGCCTGCACCTGCACCCGAAGATTGGTCACGGCGCCATCAACGCGGGTGACCCGCACCTCGCCCCGATCCAAACTCAGTTCGAAGGTACCGGCCGCCAGCCCCAGCGGGTCGACGACTTCAAAGGTAATCGTCAGGCCCGCGTCCATGGCCGCCGGCGAGTAGGCGCGTTCGCGCAGGGTTCGGACCGGATCCAGCACCCGTGCCCACATGTGATCAGTTACCGAAGCTACCTCGACTGCTCGCTGGTCTACCAGGGCGGTCAGTAGCAGGTGGTCGACCGGCTGCGGGTGCGCCTGGATCTCTTTGATTAGGTCCAGGTGAGCCAGGTAGTCCCACAGGGCCAGTTCCACGGTTGGGTCGGCGGCCAGCAACTCGACCACGCGGGCCCCGCCGTCGTTCCCGTCGCTGGTGCGGTAAGACACCAGTCCGTCGAGGACTCCGCGCTCGTTCAGGTGAACTGCCGCGTACAGACGCGAGCGCAGCTTCCCGTCGGACTCGTTCCGATACAGGTCGAAGGCCATCCCGGTGCGGGAATCGACGCAGCCTCGGTAGCTGCGCAGATAGGCAGCCGACAGGTCGGAGCGGTGCTCCAGCAGCCAGGGGATAGAAACCTGCATCATGGAACCGGCCGCCTGCACACGGGCCTTCGCCTCTGGCCGAAGCTTGAATCGGTCGGTCCGCAGCCGCAGCTCACCGGCCGAGTACACGTTCTGGAAGCCGAACCGACTGTAAATTCCGGCCTCCGAGGCGGTCAGCACCGCCACCGGAACCCCGGCTTCGGCCTGCTGGCGCAGGTTCAGCTCCATCATTTCGCGGAGGATCCCCCGGCGCCGGTGGGTGGGCCGGACACTCACCCAGGTCACCAGCCCGGCCGGCAGCAGGCGCCCCCGACCCACGTTGACCCAGCCGGAGGCTACTTCGAAGGTCCCGACCGGACGCTCGGCAAAGGCCGGATCGAGGTTCCGATTGCGGTCGTAGGCCCCGGTAAGGACCGAGTGGTTGCCGGCGCCGGCCCGGGACCAGAGGTCGACGTTTTCCTCGCTTGGTTCCCCGCCGTGGAAGGCACTGCGAGCCACCCGGTAGAAGTTGGCCGTGGCCGGGTTAGGCTTGCCATCCACCAGCTCGGCCGGAAACAGTTCTAGATCAATTGAGCTACTCAGCATTGTTCCAACCTATCGCACCGGCCCGGCCTGGGCCGACTCACCCGCGCCCGGCCGGCTCTCCTGCTCAGATGCGGGCAGCGCGGTCCAAAGCTCGGGCCAACGCGCCGGCCCGTTCCCGCTCTGCCCGCGCTGGGGCCACCAC
>WPCI01339536.1_pt1 | contig 103193 bp, 97 predicted proteins | sample 5399871 | NCBI WGS metagenome assembly WPCI01 (sample SAMN12869469, study PRJNA574797) | sludge metagenome | isolation source: wastewater treatment of pH7 | place: China:Beijing | collected 2019-05-20
GCCACGTGTGAACCTCCTGCATTTGCTGGGTGACCGCGGCGGTCGGAGTGTCCGCCGACCCGGTGACCTCAGGATCTCTAAACATTGCGACGACTATCAAAATTACGGTCAGTACGGTCAGACCGACAATAACCCCCCGGCCCCAGCCGCTCTCAGTCCGGTCCGCGGCGGGGCGCGCCGACCGGGTGGGGGAGGGGGAGCGCGATGCTCTGGCCCCCTCGGCGCCGGCCCGGGCGGGTGCCACCGGCCGCCTCGGCCTCTGTGAGGCGGCCGGGACCGCATCCGGGCTGACCGGCAACCACTGTTTGCGAACGTGGTACACGGGCGGGACCGGGGGATTGGATAAGGGGGACGAGGCGGAAGGGGACGAGGCGGAGGGGGCCGGGCTCGCGAGGGCCGCCTCGGCCTGGGCCACCGGCCCGCTCAACTCCACCTTGGGCGCAACCGTGGGCTCGGCTTCCGCGGCCTGGCTCCGAACCGGGTCCAAATCGAAGTCCAACCATCGGTCCGACGGCTCTGCCGGTTCGGGAGCTTCAGCTTCCGGCGGAAGGGGCTGACCCTGGGGCGCGGTCGGAAGCGGCGCCTGCGCGGGCAGCTCTTGAACCCGCAGCGGAACCGGGGCGGTGCCCACTCCGATCTCCTCGGCCACCCGGGTCAGCTCGCGAGCCAGCGCCGCGCCGGTGTTCGGCCGGTCGTCAGGATTCTTCGACAGCAACCGGGCGACCAGGTCCGCCAGCGGCACGGGAACGTCAGCGGGCAGCGGGGGAATGTCCTCGTTCACGTGGGCGAAGGCGATGTCCACCTGCGAATCCCCGGTGTAGGGGCGCGCCCCCGCGAGGGCTTCAAACGCGATCACCCCCAGGGCGTACAGATCCCCGGCCGGGGTGGCCACCTTCCCCAGGGCCTGTTCGGGCGGCAGGTACTGGGCGGTGCCCATCACCATTCCCGCTGCGGTCAGGTTCGCCTGACCCTGCGCCAGGGAGACGCCGAAGTCGGTCAGCTTGACCCGGCCGTCGGCCTTCACCAGGATGTTGGCGGGTTTGATGTCGCGATGCACCACGTCGGCGCGGGCAGCCGCATCGAGGGCATAGGCGGTTTGCAGCAGGACCGGGATCAGTTCGGCCGGGCTCAGTTTCAGCCCGTCACCCATGAACTCGTTCAGCGGTTGGCCCTCGACCAACTCCATGATGATCCAACCCTGCGAGTCCTCTTCGCCCGAGTCGAGCACCGCGGCAATGTTCGGGTGCTTCGCGCGCATGGCGTTCTTCGCTTCCAGCCGCAGGCGCGAGAGGGAAACTTCCTCCCCGGTCAGTTCCGGGCGGAGCACTTTGGCTGCCACCAGCGCGCCGGTCAGGGTGTCGCGCGCTTTCCACACTTCGCCCATCCCGCCGCGGGCAATCAGGGTCAGCAGCATGTAGCGTCCACCCAGGCGCCGACCGGTCCGGTTCTCTGCCGCGCTCATTGCAGCCCCACCTCCAATAGTTTCCGGACAATGGGACCGGCCACATCCCCGCCGTGCGGGGTGGGATTGCTCTCGTCGCCCTCAACAATCACCGACACCGCAATCTGCGGGTTGTCGGCCGGGGCGAACGCGACCGACCAGGCATTCGTGTACGAGCCGTCGCCCACCTCGGCGGTACCCGTCTTGGCGGCCACCGACACCCCGTCCAGGGCCATGGAGGTCCCGGTGCCGTATGGTTCGCTGACCACGGCCTTCATCATGTCGGTCAGCTGGGCGGCCACCTCGGCGCTAATTGGGGTCGCCAGCACTTCCGGTTCGGTGACGGAACGCTCTCGGTTGTCCGCATCCAAGGTCCGGTTCACCAGGTAGGGCTGCATCATCTGGCCGCCGTTGGCTACCGCCTGGGTCACCATCGCCATTTGGAGCGGCGTGACCGCCACCTCGAACTGGCCGATGGCGCTGGTGGCGAGTTGGGCGGCGTTCAGCTCATCGGGGAAATAGGAGGGGGTGACTTCGAGGGGAATCTCCAGCTCGGCCCCAAAACCGTAGTCCTTGGTCACCTGCTGGAGTTTGCCGGCGGGCAGGTTCGCCACCGCCAGCGCAAACGTGGTGTTGCAGGAGCGGGCAAAGGCTTCGCGCAGGCTCACCTGTCCCGACCCGCAGTAGGAGCCCTCAATGTTGCTCAGCTGGGTTTCGGTTCCGGGCAGGGTCATGGTCGGCGGCGAATCCACCACCGTGTCCGGGGTCAGCCCGGATTCCAGCATGGCGGTCGCCGTCAGAATCTTGAACACCGATCCGGGGGCGTACCGGTCCGAGGCGATGGCCCGGTTGTTCATCGGTCGGGAGGGATCATCCTGCAGTGTCTGGTCGGCTTCCAGCGCGACCGCGGTATCCAGTGACGCCAGCGGGTTTGGGTCAAAAGTGGGGGAGGAGTAGAGCGCCAGGATCTTCCCGGTCTTCACGTCTTCCACCACGACGGCACCGGCCCGGTCCCCGAGTGCATCCGCCGCGGCCTGCTGCAGGGCGGCTGACAGGGTCAGTTCCACTCCGCCGCCCTGACGGGGTCGGCCGGCAAACAGGTTCCGCAGGCGCTGCATGAACAGCTCGGAGGTTTCCCCCTCCAGCACTTCGTTGGCGGCCGCCTCCATCCCGGTGGCGTACAGGTTGACCGCAGAGAAAAATCCGGTCACGGCCGCGTAGGTGCCGCCCGCCGGGTAGACGCGCCGGAACCGTTCCGTCCCGTCGTCCAGGCGTTCAGAGTAGGCGATCGGGTTGCCCTCGACAATGATGGCTCCGCGTTCCCGCTCGGCCGCCTGCAGAATCTGGCGGGAGTTGCGCCCGTCGGCCTTCAGCGAGGGAGCGTTCACCACCTGGATCAGGGTCAGGGACAGCGCCAACACCAGGAACATCAGCAGGGCCACGGCGAAGATGCGGCGAACTTGGGCGTTCATCGGATGTCCCCGATCGTCGGCTGATCGTCCGGTGAGACGGGGCGAGCGGGGGCGGCGGGCCCCGAGATGGGGGCGGTGGTCGGGCCGCCTGCGCGCCGACTCGTCCGCGCTGACCAGCGGGAACGAGGCCGCTCCGCCTCCACAGCCGGCAGTTCACCAGTCGTGGTTGGCACCGAGTCGTACTTCCACGGGGTGGGGGTCGGGGCCGGGCGCCGGGCCGCATTGGAGATCCGGAGCAGCAGCGCCACGATCATCCAGGAGGCAATCAGGGAGGATCCGCCCTGCGCCAAGAAGGGAGCGGTCAGACCGGTCAGCGGAATGACCCGGGTGATCCCACCGAGGACCACGAACACCTGGAGGGCAAAGGAGAAGGACAGGCCCGTCGCCAGCAGCTTCCCGAAACCGTCCCGGGTTCCCAGGGCTGCCCGGAGCCCGCGCTGAATCAGAATCAGGTACAGCAGCAAGATGGCGAACATCCCGACAATCCCCAGTTCCTCCCCCAGGGAGGCCAGGATGAAGTCGGACTGGGCAAATGGCACCAGCTGCGGGTAGCCGCGGCCCCACCCGGTGCCGAGCAGACCCCCGTTGGCCAGGCCGAAAATGCCCTGCACCACCTGGTAGGACCCACCTGTTTGCGAGTAGATGGCCGGGTCGAAGGCGTTCAGCCAGACGTCGAATCGGTTTTGGATGTGCGGCATCGCCTTGACGATGATGATGGCGGCCGGGATGAACAGCAGGGCTCCCAGCACCAGCCAGGACACCCGATTGGTCGCCACGTACAGCATGGTGACGAACAGGCCGAAGAACAGCAGCGAGGTGCCCAGGTCACGTTGGAAAACCAGGATCCCGATCCCAATTGCCCACACCACCAGGATCGGCCCCAGGTCCCGTAGCCGCGGGAGGCGCAAGCCCAGGATCTTCGGTCCGCCCAGCGACAGTTTGTCCCGGTTAGTCACCAGGTAGCCGGCAAAGAAAATGGCCAGGGTAACTTTGACGAACTCGGCCGGCTGGAACTGAAACCCGAAGATCCGGACCCAGATGCGGGCGCCGTAGTGTTCCACCCCGAGGCCCGGGATCAGCGGCATCAGCAGCAGCAGAATCGAAATCAGCCCGAAAGTATAGGTGTAGCGGCGCAGCACCCGGTGATCGCGCACCACCACCAGAATCAGGGCCGCCACCGCGAGGGCTACCCCGGCAAATAGGAGCTGGCGGGTGCCAACCGTGGCTTCGCCCAGGGCGGCGTAGGACAGGTCGAGTCGGTAAATCATGGCCAGCCCCAGCCCGGTGAGGGCGGTCGCGGCCGGCAGGATGACCGGGTCAGCGTAGGGTGCCAGGAAGTAGACGCCAATCTCTGCCATCACGGCGAGCGCCACCAGCAGGCCCACGTGCAAACCTAGGTTTGGGGGGAACTCCCCGGTCCGGTTGAGCGACGTCAGCACGTAGCCGCCGACCCCAACGCACAGGGCCAGCAGCATCAGTACCATTTCTACTGCCCGGCGGGGCCGAGCGGGGGAGACCTGAACGGTCGCCACTAGGCACCACCCCCCTCATTCGGGGCCGCCGCCTTGGGGGACGAGCTGGGACTGGGAGTTGGGGTCGGGCTGGGGGTCGGTTTCGAGTCGTCGCCCGACTGGGATTGACCGGTGCCGGAGGTCGGCTCGGCCGCCTTCTGACGCAGTCGAAGTTCAGCCAGGTACTGGTCGATGTCCTCGCGCGAGGACCTGGTCACCGGGTCCTCCAGCCGCTGTTGATCGATGGTCGGCAAATCCTCCAGCCGGATGCTGGTCACCTCGACCGGGGTCGCAAGCTCCAGACTGCCAATCTTCTGGGGAATGCCCTGGAAGACCACCACTCTGCCGTTGTCCCCGAGCGCAAAATACTGCGTGCGAGTCCACTGCCAACCCCACCAGAGCCCCCCGGCGATCAGCGCCACCACGATCAGGGCAGCAGCGGCCGTCCACCAGTGTCTTTTTTTCGGGGTGTGGGGGCCCTCCTCGGTCCCACCGGCAATTGGAGTTGGTTCTTCAGTTTCGCTGATCAGCGCGGCGGCCCGTCCTGCAGCCCCCGGGATCCGCCGCGACGGGTTGGACCGCTCTACCGCGGCAGCCCCCACCACGATCGGGGTGTCGGAGACTTCCACCGACGAGGGGACCACGTCGGCCAGGACCACGGTGACGTTGTCGGGGGCGCCCCCTAGCAGTGCCAACTCAATCAGGGTGTCGGCGCAGGCGTCCAGGTCGGGAACCCGGCGCAGGACCTCGGCGATGGTCTCAGCCGAAACCACCCCCGACAGTCCGTCTGAACAGAGGAGCCAGCGGTCTCCCACGATCGCTTCTCGCATTGTTTCGTCGGCCGAAACCACCCCGGGGGAGTCGCCCAGCACCCGCAGGATCACTGACCGCTTCGGGTGGTTCTCTGCTTCTTCGGGGCTGATCTGGCCCGAATCCACCAAATACTGCACGAAGGAGTGATCTGTGGTCACCTGGGTCAGGCTCTCCCCGCGCAGCAGGTAAGCCCGTGAGTCACCGATGTGAGCCATCGCCAACTTGTTGCCGGACCTAAGGAGCGCAATGCAGGTGGTGCCGAGGCCGCGCAGCTGTGGTTCCACCCGCGAGCGCTCGATCAGCTCGTCGTGTGCGCTCTGCAGGCCCTGTCGCAGCAGGGTCAGCATCTGTTCAAACGGGACCGCATCCTCATCGAGGGGAGCCAGCGCCGCGACCGCCACCGACGAGGCGATGTCCCCTCCGGCCGGTCCGCCCATCCCGTCGGCCAGGACCAGCAGGTGCTGGCCGGCATACCCGGAGTCCTGGTTGTTCTCCCTTAGCAGCCCCACGTCGGAGCGAGCGGTGAACTCAAACTGTACATCCATCTACTTCACCAACTGGAAGGTGGTCTGGCCGATGCGCACGGTCTCCCCCACCAGGAGTCGGCGCGGGCCCACCAGGCGTTCGTCGTCGACAAACGTCCCGTTGGTTGAACCCAGATCAGAGATAATCCAGTCCCCGTTGTTCTCTTCAATGCTGGCGTGCCGACTCGAAGTGTAGGGGTCTTCCAACACCAGGGTGGAGGAGGGGGCCCGACCGATCGAAATAGTGGCCCCGCTGAGGGGGATCTTGGTTCCGGTCAACGGTCCCCCGGTGATCAGCAGGTTGTGCGGCTCGGCCAAGCCTCCGGCCTTCTCGGTCTTTGACCGGCCACGTCGGCCCGCCTGCGCCTGGGACCGGCCGGCACCGCGAGCGGTCACCACCGTGCCGTAGATATCCTTGCGCAGCACGGCCACCATTCCTAGGACCAGCAGCCAGAGAAGAACCAGGAATCCAAGTCGAAAGATGGTAAAGGCCAACTCTGAGTTCATTGAGCGCTCACATCTTCAGGGTGAGTCCAAAAGTAAATGGGGGTCCGGCCGATCACAATCTGGTTGCCGTCGACCAGGGTGGCTGCATCCACCCGGTGCCCCTCGACGAAGGTGCCGTTGGTGGAGCCGAGGTCCGTTAGGATCACCCCGGACTCGGTGATCCGAAACTCCACGTGTTTGCGGGAAACCCCCGAGTCGTTCACCTGGATGTCGGCCTCTGATCCACGTCCGATCACTGTTACCGGCTCGGTCAGGAGCCACTTTTCGCCATCAATGTCGATGATCGGGTGATCCGGTGAGGCGACCGCCCCCGCGGCGGGAGCAGCCGGGCCTCGCCGTCGCTGCGCCACCACCTCCAGGTTTCCGGTGAACTCCTGGTCGGACCCTTCGAAAGAAACGGAGATTGGACCCAGCAGGGCGTATCCCTGCTTGGAAACGTAGTTGGTGAGGTCTTCGGCCAGCTCGGCCGAAAGTGCGCCTAAACCGTCTTCACCCAATGTTGTGAAGTCGGAGGGGGAAACTTTGACCAGGTACTCATTCGCGGTAATACCCTGGCCCTCAGCCACATCCAGCAGCCCGTCATCAGCGGCGCGCTGCAGGGCAGACGAGACGTCAACCGGCTTCAGTCCGGACTTGAAGACCCGCGAGAAGACGCTGTTGACGCCCTTCTCTACTGCGTTTTCGAAACGATCAAAGAAGCTCATCGTTTCCTCCCTTTTTCCCTGCCCGTGACCGTCGCGACGCCGTGCCAAAATACTGTCGTGTCGGTACTCACACCTCTGAAGCTCGTAGTTAGAAATAAGGCTACCGCACAGGCGGTCGTTAGCACCCGTTTGCCATCGTAAACGGGAAAACCGGGCCTAACTAAATCACTGCAACCTCATCGTGACCAAGACTACTGTCTCGAAGCTCCGCTCAGTTTGACCGAACTGGGGGAGGTGTCGGTATAGTAATCACGAAGCGCGAGTGGCGGAATAGGCAGACGCGCACGGTTCAGGTCCGTGTTCCAGTGATGGAGTGGGGGTTCAACTCCCCCCTCGCGCACCACCAGAAGTGGCCTCCGGCCGGGGATTCAGTTCCCGGGTCGGGGGCCATTCGCGTCATAAGTGCTAGTAGAAGTGCTATCGGCTGCCGGAGCCGACCAAGCGCCGAAGCTTCTGTGCGGGGCTTGATGCTGCCTTGCCCAACGGTCCCGAAGCTGCGTGCTTGGTATCGTTATGGCATGCTCGCCCGTGGCCCCGCTCATCTCTTCATCGCGTGGGCTGTTCACGATGTTGAGGAGGCTGTGGCTTTTCCGAGCACCTGCGATGCCCTGGCTGATCGGACTGGTGTCGAGGCGTTGCGCATGGATCAGCGTCAGTCATGGCTGGCTGTTGGCCTGATGGGAGTTCTCGTCGCTCTCGCCTGTCGCCGGGGCACGATATCGAATGGCCACTCGCGATTCTATCGGGCGATGGTCGCGGGACTTCAGGCACATGTTGGCACGCATCTGTTGGCTTCGGTGCTGCAACATCGGTACACGGCTGGCGTTGCGACTGCGCTTCCGGTCATGCTGCCCGGTGCTGAGTCTGCTCGTCGGGAGCTTCGCGACCTCGGCGAGCCACTTCGCGCGAAAGACTATGCTGCCGGGGCTGCGCTCCTGCTCCCTGCTGCGCTGGGTTGCCAGGCACTCGCGCGCATGTTGATTCGGAGAAGGTAGACCTTATTGGACCGAACGCAGAGAGCTCCAAGTTGTCTGCTTACTTGGTTACCGCGCCGGTTACGAACCGCGGTGCAGGCAGCGCGGGAACAGCGGCTGTCATGGCGAGAGGTCGGCGAAGCGATTGGCACCAGCGGCGAAGCCGCCCGCCAGCGCTACGCCAGCGCATGACCAACCACTGGAACCACAACACCGCCTACCATCCGTGGATCACCCGCGTCATCACCTAGTGCGGGCACCGCGGTCACATTCCGGTCGCCGCCGAGAGCGGTTAGCTGAGCGATGAGGCGTCCGGACGGCGGGATGTCAGCAGATGTCAAAGGTCGTATTGGTGGTGGCTGGGTTGATTGCTCCCGAGCCGGCGCTTCCACCTCGTCCGACAGCCCCATCCCCCAGCGCCAAAAGGCGGCCCACCCCGGGATCGCCGGGATCGGGCCGCCTAGTCTTTGGAGGAGCGGTTGGGGCTAGAAGAGGCCCCCCACCCAGAATCCGAGGGTGGCTGCGACCACCGTGAGCACCAGGGTGGTCAGGGCGGTGATGAGCGCCTCGGTCGGCTTTCCTTCGCGAAACAGTTTTTCCACGTCTACGCTGGCAGTCGAGAACGTGGTGTAACCGCCGAGGACCCCAACGGTGAGGACGCTCAGCCACGGAGAACCGGGCGCCACCGCGGCGAACAGTGCTACCAACAGGCCCATGATGAAGGCGCCGGACACGTTGATAATAACGGTCGCCCAGGGAATCTGGCCGTGGAACTTTTTGCCGAGGCGCGCACCCATGACGTACCGTCCGAGGGCGCCTCCGGCTCCGCCCACCCCGATCAGGGCCACGTATAGAGGACTCATTGCTGACCTGCCTTCCGGGTGGCTGAGGTAGATTTCAAGATGGTTTGACCCAGGTAGTAGCCGGCCAGCGCCCCGAGGACGCCCGCCCCGACCACGACGATGGCACCCACCAGCAGGTCCAGGATCTGACCGTGCAGCAGATCCTGGCTCAGAGCTTGAGCAAACTCGCTGTAGGTGGTGAACGCTCCCATAAAGCCGGTTCCCAGGAACAGGGTCAGGGTGTGGCGCCGAGGAGCATCAGCTGGAGTCTTGCTGAGGGAGGAGTAGAGCAGTCCCAGCAGGAACGCTCCGACGATGTTGATGATGACCAGGAATAGGCTAATGCCCCAGACCTTCCCGGGGATCATCTCGGAAACTCCGTAGCGCACCAACGCTCCAGCGGCGCCGCCCAAGCCCACCAGCAGGTAGGGCCAGCCGGAGATGCGCCGATCAATCTCCGGGATGACATGTTCAAATACGCTCATAAGGTCAGGGTATTGAGCCATATTCGAAATCGTCAACAGATATATACCTATGACATGGGTCGCAAACAGAAGCCACCTAGACTATCATCATATAAACACTTAAGAGTCACGCCAATTTTGGCCGCCACCTCAGCACCAAGGTTGCCGCCCGCCCAAAGTGGCTCTATTTTAGGGATTCTGGGCTCTCCGTCCACGTGGACTAGGGCTGGTACGCCCACCAACCAGCCGCAGCAGCCGCGGCCAGTGGGCTAGGAATTAGCGCCACACCGTGAGGCAAAAGACAATTAGTCGCCCGGCAGAATATGCCGGATTTGTGACCTAATAAACTAGCGACCGCCCTCTGATTCCCACCAGCTGAGGAGGCGCTTGGTCGCTTCCTCTTCACCCAGGGGCCCTTCCTCCATCCGCAGTCCCAGCAGGTACTTGTAGGCCCGGCCCACCTGCGGACCCGGCTTCAGCGACAACAGGGACATGATTTGCTCCCCGTCGAGGTCAGGTCTGATAGAGCTGAGCTCTTCCTGCTGGGCCAACTGGTCAATCCTGCGCTCCAGGTCGTCGTAGGCGGCGCTGAGGAAGTCGGCTTTCCGCCGATTTCTGGTGGTGCAGTCGGCTCGGGTCAACCGGTGCAACCGCTGCAACTGCTCCCCGGCATCGGTGACGTAGCGGCGGACGGCCGAATCGGACCAGGACTGCTCCCCGTAACCGTGGAACCGCAGGTGCTGGGCCACCAGTTGGGTCACCGCCTCGGTGGTCCGCTTGTCGAATCGAAGTGCTTTCATCCGCTTCTTCGTCAGCTTCGCTCCCACCAGCTCGTGGTGGTGAAAGCTGACGCCGCCAGCCTCAAACTTGCGCGTGTCCGGCTTGCCCACATCGTGCATGAGGGCCGCAAACCGCAGGACAAAGTCCGGTCCCGGGACCGGGCCGTCAGGACCGGTTTCCAGGGCAATCGCCTGATCCAACACCGTCAAAGTGTGCTGGTAAACATCCTTGTGCCGACCGTGCTCATCTGCGGTGGCAACCAGGGCGGAGAGCTCTGGAAGAACCTGATCCGCCACCCCGGTGTAAACCATCAACTCGATCCCTCTGCGAGGAAACGGGCTGACAATCAGGTGTTCAAGTTCTGCCCTGATCCGTTCCGGGGAGACAATCTGGAGGCGATCGGCCAACTTCTCCATCGCCTCCATCACGCTCAGATCCACGTCGATTCCCAGCTGCGCGGCAAAACGCGCGGCGCGCATGATCCGCAGAGGATCGTCTTCAAAGCTCTGCAGGGCCGAAACCGGGGTCCGCAGGAAGCCGTTGGCCAGGTCTTCCAGGCCGCCAAACGGATCCACCAACGCCATCTGCGGCAAACGCATCGCCACCGCGTTGACGGTGAAGTCGCGCCGAGACAGGTCCCCCTCCAACTCGTCCCCGTAAGCAACGGTTGGCTTGCGGGAATCGGACCGGTATTCCTCCGTCCGGTAGGTGGTGATTTCAACCACCAACTCGCCTTTTCGAGCACCAATAGTGCCAAAGTCACGACCCATATCCCAGGTGGTGTCAGCCCACCGGTCCAGCAGTTCCTCGGTTTGATCGGGACGAGCGTTGGTCGTCAGGTCAAAATCGTGGGGCTCCACCCCGAGAAACGCATCGCGGACCGGGCCGCCCACCAGGGAGAGCTCGTACCCGCTCTGGGTGAACAGCTCGGCCAGCGTCAGCAGGGGACGGGGCAGCGCCGCCAGCGTCTGCCGAGCGTTGGCCAGCAACTGCGGCACGTTCCCCGAACCGACTAGTTCCCAGCTGTTGTTGTCTCCCAAAGCGACTCCCATTCCGCGATTTTTCGTGACAAATGCCGTCTGATAATCCACGTATCCACCCTCTAGATTGCCACGAGCGAACGGTCAATGGCAGAGAATATTACCCTTTCCGCCTAAGCTGTGAACATGACCACCCACGATCGCCTGCCCGTGCCGGGAATCCCGCACCCGCCTCGCCAGCGGTCAGCCACGCGTTCGTGGAATCGGTTCCGCCTCCCCATTTCCGAGGAGACTTCGGCGGGCGGCCTGTGTGTCCGGGTGGATCGGGGAATCCCCTTTGTCGCGGTGATTGCGCGGCGCGGACGGAACGGCAAACTGGAGTGGTGCCTCCCGAAAGGGCATTTGGAGAACGGGGAGACCGCGGTCGAGGCGGCCCGGCGCGAAATTGAAGAGGAGGCCGGCGTGCGAGGCGAGCCGATCCAGCGCCTCTGTACTATTGACTACTGGTTCTCCAGTCCGCGTTCTCGGGTCCACAAGACCGTGCATCACTACCTGTTCGAGTACGTGGGTGGGGAGATCACCGTCGACAACGACCCGGATCAAGAAGCGGAGGAAGCAGCATGGGTTCCTCTGCACGCCGCCCTGACCAAACTGGCCTACCCCAACGAGCGTCGCGTGGTGCAGGTGGCCCTGGAACTGCTGTATCAAGGGTCTCAACGGTGACTCGCAACTCCCCGTGGCGCGCACACGCCACCGCGCTGATCTGGTGCTTTCTTCTGCTACTCGGTGGGGCGGGGTGGTCCTGGCTGGCCCCAAGCGCGCACGCGGACGAGGCGACACCGGGCACTAACCGCGGCGACGAGTTCTCCATCGCAGGCCTCAGCCCGGAGCTGTATGAGCCCGGCGACGACCTGCGCCTGACATTGGACGTGGGCGCCCTCCGACCCGGCACCCAGTGGTTCGCCGAAGCATTCCTGCAACCCACCCAGTTCAACTCGGCCGAGCAGATGAGCTATTTCCTCCAGGGGGAGGGCTTCCCCGGCTGGCGGATCGGCGCCGACCAGATCACCGTTCGGGACGAGGCAACGCTGGACTGGACCGTGCCTGCCGACGAAATGCCGATCCCAGACGCACAAACTACCGGGGCTCGGGGCCTGACCGTGCGCTTCTCCAACGGTGATCAACTCTGGGAAGCGCGCAGCCTCCTCATCTACGCCCCGCTGGAAGAGCTGCCCCGCACCCGGGTCAGTCTGCTAGCCCACGACTCACTCAGTCCCACCCAGGTCGACTCGGTCGAACAGTTTGTCGACCAGTTCACCCAGCTGGGTGGCTTCAGCCTAGCCGTCAGCCCGCAGGTCGCCTACGGCACCGAGGGGCGCAACGCAGAACTGATTGACCAGCATCGCCAAACCCTGGTGCAGAGCGGGGCAGACCTGGTGGTGCTGCCCGAGGCGAATGCGGACATTTCCGCCCTGGCCGCCGCAGACCTGACCCCGTTGATGAACTTGGCGCTTGAGTCTCGCACGGAAGGTCCGGACGATCCGGACTCAGACCCGCAGGACCAGCCGCAATCCGCTGATCCGCCCATTGCCCCGGTGCCCTCCGACCGGCTGCTGACCGACATCGCAATGGCCTCCCCGACCGGGTTCACGCTGGAAGCCCTGCAAAAACTTACCGGCAACACGGTGATTGCTCCCGCCACCTGGGGCGTGCCCGAGCTGTGGCACGGCCTGATTACGCCGACCAGCCGCCTGCAAATTGGCATGGAAAACGGCGTGATTGCAACGGAAGGGACGCCGAATTCGATCCGCGTGGTCGACCGGTGGGTGCCGGTTGAGGAACTCCTGAATGAACCGGTGGAAAGTCCCGGCCAGGAGCTGCTGATCCGCCAGCAACTGCGAACCATCAGCATGATGGTGGGGCTGCAGGACCCGTCCGACCAGCGATCACTGTTCGCCGAACTCCAGCCGGGCTTTGACTGGGCCAAGCCGGAACTGACCAACCGGGTGCTCGCCCTGCTGAACAACCAGTGGGTGGAGCCGACCGGCCTGTCCGAGTTGTTGGAGTCGACCCCGTCAGAAATTGGTCGGCAGGTGGTGCCGAGAAACGGGGACGAGGTGGAAGCCTACCTGACCCAGCTGGCGCCCCTGGCTCGGGAGTATCAGCGGGCCGAGGCGGTGGCCATGGCCGGTCGGGATGGCAACATGGTCCTGGCACCCTATCGGGAGACGGTCCTGGCACCGACCGCTGCCTCCCTAACCGAGTCCGAACGCACCGCACTGGTCACCCAGGCGGTCAAAGACCTCACTAGCCTGAGCCAGTCGATCAAGGTTCTGCCTCTGTCCACTGTGAACGTGGTCCACCACGATGCGGACTTCCCGGTCTCGATCACCAATCAGGGGCCGGAAGAGGTGACCCTGGAAGTGGGGTTGGTTCCCTCCAGTCCGCACCTGCAGGCCGGCCAACTGGCCCACGCCACCATCCCCGCGGGCGGCCAGGTCGAGGTGAAGGTGCCGGTCCGCGCGGTCGGCTCCGGCGACGTCTCAGTGCAGGTGGTGGCCCGGAATCTGAGCGGACAAATCGTCGACGATTCCCAGAGTGTCACGGTTCGGGTTCGGCCCACGTGGGAGGACATTGGCACCATCGTGGTGGTCGGGGCGGCGCTGTTGCTGTTTACCTTTGGCATCATTCGAAGCGTTCGGCGTGGGCGCAGACGGGTCCGCAGAGCCGGTCCGCCTCCCCCGAGCAGTGCGGCGCCCGTAATAGACTCGAACTGATTAGTCGCGGGCCAGATGACCAGGAGTGAATGAATGGCAGAACCGGTGCCTCCGGAACAGGCGAGCGAAGAACCATTAGCACCCCGCCAGCAGTCCCTGCTGCGATCATCGGTGCTGATGGCCTCCGGCACGATGGTTTCCAGGGTGCTCGGGTTCCTTCGAAACGCGATGCTGATTGCCGCCATCGGCGTCAGCCTGGGAGCATCGGACGCGTTCGGGGCAGCCAACATGCTGCCGAACTCCGTCTACAACCTGCTGGCTGCCGGGGTCTTCGACGCCATCTTGATCCCGCAGATTGTCCGTGCGCTGAAACGCAAGGACGGCAACGTCTACGTCAACCGGCTGATCACTGCCGCCGGTACCATCCTGTTCGGAATCACCGTCCTGACCATGATTGGCGCGCCCCTGCTGCTGTCGATCACCTCGAGCGGGTTCCCCCCGGACGTGCGGAACCTGGCGATTGCCTTCGCGGTCTGGTGCCTGCCGCAGATCTTCTTCTACGGGCTGTATAACCTGCTCGGCGAGGTGTTGAACGCCCGCGGCATTTTCGGCCCGTACATGTGGGCACCGGTGGTCAACAACGTGGTGGCCATTACCGGGTTGGGCATTTTCCTCTACCTGTGGGGACCGTCCGGGGACGTCTTCCCCGCGTCCGAGTTCACCAGCCAGCAGATGGTGGTGCTCGCGGGCAGCGCCACCCTCGGGGTGGTGTTCCAAGCTCTGGTCCTGATCATCCCGCTCCGCCACTCCGGGGTGAAGCTCCGCCCAGACTTCCGCTTCCGCCAAACCAACTTTGGCTCCGCCTCGAAAGTGGCGGGCTGGACCTTCGCCACCCTGATGGTCAGCCAACTGGGCGTCCTCTCAACCACGAACCTGGCTTCGCACGCGGTTCGGGCTGCGGAAGAGGCCGACATTGTGGTGGCCGGCCTCTCGGCCTACAACACCGCCTTCATGATCTACATGGTGCCGCAGTCACTGATTGCGCTGACCCTGTCGACGGCCATCTTCACCCGGCTGGCAAACAACGCGGCCGACGGGGATTACCAGGCGGTGGCGCGCAACTACACCATGGGTGTGCGACTGATCGTGATGCTGTCGATGCTGTCGGTTGCGGTGATGCTGGTGGCCGCGGTGCCACTGATGCAGCTGGTGATGCCCAAGTTCGACGCCAACGCCGCCTCAATGTATGCCTCGGTGGTGGTGGCCCTGATCATGGGCGTGCCCTCAACCGGGATCGTGATGATCTCTCAGCGCGTGTTTTTCGCGTTTGAGAACGCCAAACCCGTGTTCCTGATGGGGATTGTTCCCACCGTCCTCCAGTTGATTGTCGGCTGGTCGTTCTACTTCCTGACCGGTCCGGAGTGGTGGATGGTCGGCGCTTCGATCGGCGAGACAGTTTGCCGGATCCTCCAGGGGTTCATCGCCATCTTCTGGACCGCCCACCTGGTGCGCACCATCAACGCTGGCCGCCTGATCGCCTACTACGTCCGCTACCTGGTGGCGTTCGCCATCTCTGCTGTCGGCGGGTGGGGGTTGCTGCACCTGATCGGTCCGGCCTCGCTCAGTTCCTCTAGCACGGGACGGTTCGCGGACGCCTTCTGGAAGGTGCTGCTGGTCGGAGTCGTGGTGACCGGCATCTACCTGCTGGTGCTAACCGCGATCGACAAGAGCGGGACCCGAATGCTGGGTTCCTACCTGGGCGACCGACTGCCAAAGAAGTTCCAGCCGGCATTCCTTCGTTCCAAGCCCGAGGCAACCCCCAACTCCAAGTCGGCCCCCGGTCCGGAAGCGGCAGAGGCTAAAGCCCCTGGGGACGAGGCGGAGGAGCCTCTCACCAGCCAGTTGCCCCTGCTCGGACGGATGCCCCTCGGGGCTGCCGGCGCAGCCGGTGCGGCCGGATTGGCCGGGGTGGCCGGGCCCGGTGGAGACGACAACGACGGGTCACCCCTGGTAGCCCCAAGTTGGGATGAAATCGTCGACGGCGATTTCGCTTCCCGTTCGGTGACGCGTTCACTGGGCGGCTTCCAGGAACTGTCCACCGGTCAGATCCCGATGATCATGAGTCAGAGCCAAAGACCACAGTCCAACGATACCCCGGAGGGTATATCCTTGAACGATGAAGAAACCAAGTCCCCGGGATCTGACGGGACCGAGCCCGACTCGGGAGCACCCGAGTCGTTGCCTCCGGGCGAGGCGATTACCACCCCGGTCGGGGAAGGCGAATCCGTGAGCGACCAGTGGCGAGAGAGTCTTGACGCCCTGCTGATGGGCGACGACGAGCTCGAGCATCCAACCGCTCCCGCCGCCTCGGACGCACCGAAGGTTCGGTTTGGGCAGGTGGGTGCCACCCCGGTGGCCCAGGCGAGCCCAGCCGGAGGAGTACCCGCCGAGCCGTCGCGGGGCAGCATGATCCCGAAGCTTCCCGGGGTGGGAGGGTCCGGAGTTAAGCGTCCGAGCGGACACGGCCCACGCTTCAACCCCACCGGCCCAGCCATGGCTATCGCCGCCCTGCTGGTGATCGGCGGCGCAGTTTTCGCGGTCAACCAGCTGCGCCAGCCAATTGAGCTGCCCACCTCCGGTGACCAGCAGATGTCTGGCGAACAGAGCGGACAGCAAAGCGGCGAGGTTCCGGCAGCCGACGGGGCGGCCCCGGCGGATCCCGCCACCGCGCCCCCGGTAATCAACTCGATTTGGGTTTCCTCCTGGCAGGACGACGGAGGCGATCACCCCGAGTTGGTGGGGGCACTGACCGACGGCGACCCGGAGACCCTCTGGTACACCCGGTACTACGACCTGAACCAGTTCGGTGAGGACTCGATGATCTCACTGCTGGTCAATCTGCAGAGCGAGGCGGTCGTTTCCGAAATCACGCTGGACGTGCAGGGTTCTGGCGGTGAGGTGGCGATCCGACTGCCCGAGGGCGACGATCCCCGCGTGGGCCAGGTGCTGGCAACCTCAGCGATCGATGGGACCACCACGATCAAGCTGGCGCAGCCAACCAAGATGTCGCGGATTGGCATCAACTTTATCTCCCTGCCAACCGACAATGAAGGCCTGAACCGGGCCCAAATCTCGGGACTTTCGATCAAGTAGACACAGAACATGAAGAGGAAGCGATAGACAAATGTCTGTAGCGAACGTTGTAGTCGTCGGCTCCGGGCCCGCGGGATACACAGCCGCCATCTACGCGGCCCGCGCCGGCCAGAAGCCAATTGTGGTGGCTGGTGCCATCGATGCGGGTGGTGCCCTGATGACCACCACCGAGGTGGAGAATTTCCCCGGGTTCCCGGACGGGATTCAAGGGCCCGACCTAATGGAGAACTTCCGGGCCCAGGCCGAGAAGTTTGGCACCGAGATTATTTTCGAGGATGCAAACAAGCTGGAACTGGAAGGACCGGTCAAACGGGTCCACCTGGATGACCGGGTCCTGGAGGCCAAGACGGTCATTTTGGCCACCGGTTCTCAATATCGTCATCTGGGCGTGCCCGGAGAGGACGCCTACTCGGGACGCGGCGTTTCCTACTGCGCCACCTGCGACGGATTCTTCTTCCGCAACAAGCGGCTGGCCGTAGTTGGCGGTGGAGACTCCGCCATGGAAGAGGCAATTTTCCTGACGCGCTTTGCCTCCGAGGTGGTAGTGATCCACCGGCGCGACGAGCTGCGCGCCTCCGCCATCATGCAGCAGCGCGCCCTGGAACATCCGAAGATCAGCTTTGTCTGGAACTCGGAAGTGACGGAAATGTTCGGAACGGCGTCTCTCGAAGGAGTCCGGCTGCGCGATACCGTCACTGGCGAAACTTCCGAGCTGGCGGTGGACGGCGTTTTTGTCGCTATCGGCCACGATCCGCGGACCGACCTGGTCAAGGGCCAGGTGGAGCTCAATCAGGCGGGCTATATCAAGGTTGAGGAACCAACCACCGTCACCAATCAGCCCGGCGTTTTCGCCTGCGGTGACGTGGTCGACCACATTTACCGGCAGGCCATCACCGCCGCCGGCACCGGCTGCCGGGCCGCCCTTGATGCCCAGCTTTGGCTGGAGCTGCAGGGGGAAGACCAGGACTAGTTTTAGCTAGGCGGAAGGTCCGGGATCCATTTTGGGTCCCGGACCTATTTTCGTCGAGAAACGTCCGCCTGGAATCCCTCTGGGGTCACCTGAAAGTTTCGCCTTGGCCCCCGCAGGTTGGGGGCAGTGGCGGATCCGGACAGCTAATGAGTTGTCTGACCCACCGGATCAGACCAAAGGGTAAAACCGACCTATTCTGCGCGTGACCCAAGCAGATCGACGATGCGCTGCAGGTCGTCGGCATCAGCGAAGTCGATGATGATCCGGCCCTTTTTCTTTCCCTCCGAGACGGTGACCTGGGTATCAAGCAGGTTCGAGACCCGTTCGGCCACCGAGAGGGCCAGGGCGGATTGGGTACGCTGCTTCGAGCGCTGGGGAGATCTTTCCTCCCCCAGTTCCCGCTTTCGGCGGACCAGGTCTTCCGTCGCTCGAACCGAGAGTCCCTCCTGGACGATTCGCTCGCCGATCGCTTCCATCTCGGATTCGGTCGCTAAGCCCAGAAGCGCGCGGGCATGCCCCGAGCTGATCACCCCGGCAACTACCCACTGCTGGATGGAAGCTGGAAGCTTGAGCAGGCGCAGGGTGTTGGCAATCTGTGGGCGCGACCGAGCAATCTTGGTGGCCAACTCGTCTTGAGTGCAGGCAAAGTCGGCCATCAACTGTGCGTAGGCGGCTGCTTCTTCCAACGGGTTCAGGTTGGCTCGGTGGAGGTTTTCCAGCAATGCATCCCGAAGCATGGACGACTCTTCGGTGTTCCGGACAATAGCCGGAATCTCCGTCAGGCCAGCCAGCTCGGACGCGCGCAGCCGCCGCTCTCCCATGATCAACTCATAGCGAGCTTCCGGGTGGTTCTCTCTCAGCTCGGCCAGTGTGGCCTGATCAAGTTGATCAAGGGCGAGGGGACGAACCACGATCGGCTGCAACAGGCCGACTCGTTCAATCGACTCCGCCAGTTCGTCCAAGTCGCTCTGTTCGAAGATCTGGCGGGGCTGCTTCCGGTTGGGCACGATTGCCTCGAGCGGAATGTGTCCGAACGAAGCACCCGGCACGTCTACCAGTTCGGTATCGCCGGATGTTTCACGTGAAACATTCTTGGACTTCGTAGATTTGGCTGGGGCAGATCCCGCCGGGGCAGACTTGCCGGGAGCCGGAGTCGCCGAAGCCGCCTTAGTCGAGGCAGATGTTTCACGTGAAACATTTACCTTCTTCTCTTTGGACTCGATTGTTTCACGTGAAACATTCGAGCCCTTGGTGGCCCTCTTGGGCGGGTTCAGCAATTCTCGGGCAGATCCACCCCGAGCCACCACTTCATCTCCCGACCGGTTCTTGCCTTGCAGATCCGGAAACAGCACGTCCAGGGGCCGCTCTCGCTTCGTAACCACTTCTTCTTGCCCGGTGGGAATCAACGCTCCCAGTCCGCGCCCAAGTCCACCTCTCCGTGAACTACCTGAAGCTTTTCCGGCCATACTAGTTCCCTCGCTCCTGCAACAGCCTCTTGTTTAACTCCAACGCAGCCATCCGATAGGCAACCGCTCCGGTCCCCCTCGGGTCATACGCCACCACGCTTTGACCGTAGCTCGGCGCCTCGGAGATTCGGACCGTCCGAGGAATCTCCACTTCAAAGACCTGCTCCGGGAAGTGTGAACGAACTTCCTGACACACCTCCGCGCTCAACTTGGTACGACCGTCGACCATCGTCAGCAAAATGTGCCGAATGGACAGCTTCGGATTTAGATGGGCCTGAATCCGCCCGATGGTCGACCAGAGCAAAGACAGTCCCTCCAGGGCGTAGTACTCCGCCTGGATCGGAATCAACACCTGCTCAGCTGCCACAAACGCATTGAGTGTCAGCAGTCCCAGTGAGGGCGGGCAGTCGATCAAAATGATATCCACGTCGGGCTGTTGCGCAAGGTAATCCGCCACGGCGCCCGACAGCAGGTACTCACGCCTCACCGAGTCAACCAGTTCCACCTCGGCCCCGGCCAAGTCGATAGTTGCGGGACAGACGAACAGCCCTGGGCTGTCCGGGCATTCCTGCAGTGTCTCTGCCAGCGGGAGGCCCTCGACCATCACGTCGTAGGTGGACGGCGTCCCAACTCCGTGTTCAATCCCCAGCGCAGTCGAAGCATTTCCCTGCGGGTCAATGTCGATCACGACCACGCGCAGGCCTCCGAGCGCCAACCCGGCAGCCAGGTTCACAGTCGTCGTGGTCTTCCCAACCCCGCCTTTTTGGTTACTGACCGTAATCACGACCGGCCGGCTTGGGCGCTCAAACTTAGCCCGATCGAGTGCCCGCAACTGGGCGGCATTTCGCGCCAACTCATTGGCAAGCGGAGCGGAAGTTTTCTCCGTCTGGATCACAAGACCACCTTTCAACTATCCCAAGTGTAGCCGCAACCCCGACAGGTCCCGGTGCCAACCGGGCTGTCCACAGGCACCGCTGCAATGAGCTTAGGTGGCCTGCCGAATACACTCCACAACGAAGGTGCTCTCCCCGTCCATCACCGACACCACCTCGTGAACCTGAGCCGACAGGTGGTAACGCTTCAGCTCCTTGGCCGCCTTGTCCACCTCTTCTTGCGCCCGCCGTCCCTTCAGGGCCAGCAGCTTACCTTTGGGCGCAATCAGCTTAGAGGTCAGTCGGATCAGCTTGTCCAGGCTGGCAACAGCCCGCGCGGTCACCGCATCTGCCCGGAGGGACCGGCCGAGCTCCTCGGCCCGAGCGTTGACGATCTGAACATTTTCTAGGCCCAGATCCTCAACCACCTCGGCCAGCCACTGGCACCGCCGCTCCATCGTTTCGACCAGGTACACATCCAGATCTGGCCGTGTGGCGGCAATCACAATTCCCGGCAGACCGGCGCCGGAACCGACATCAATAACTGAGCCTCGTTTCGGCAGAAACGGAACCAACGCCTGGCAGTTGACGATGTGCCGGGACCAGAGCCGATCGAGTTCCCTGGGCCCGATCAGGCCGCGCAGCTCACCCTCTTCAGCCAGCTTCCGGGCAAACTCCTCAACCGGATAGTAGGCCGTGCCGAACAGGCCCTTGACCAGCTCGTTCGGTTGTTCCACCCGAGGATCCTCACCCATGGAACCTACTCGGTCTCTTCCGCCCGAGCCGGGTTCGGGTGAATAACAACCCGCCGGTTCGGCTCCACCCCTTCAGATTCCGAGATCAGGCCGGCCGCCGCGATCACGTCGTGGCACACCTTCCGCTCGAACGGGTTCATCGGCTCCAGCTCCACCGGCTCGCCCTTGACCTTGACCTGGGTGATCGCTTCCTCCGTAATCACCCGCAACTCCGAGCGACGGTTCGTGCGATAGTTGGCCACATCCAGCATCAGCCGGGAACGTTCGCCGGTCTGGGCCTGCACGGCCAGCCGGGTCAGCTCCTGCAGCGCGTCCAGGACCGAAGCGTCGTCGCCCACCAGGCGCAGCAGATCGCTGTCATCACCTTCGGACACGATAGCGACCGAGGCCCTGCCGTTCTCCACATCAATCTCGATATCGCCGTCAAAATCGGCGATGTCTAGCAGCTCCTCAAGATAGTCGGCAGCCAGTTCGCCCTCTTCCTCCAGGCGCTTGATTTCGTCACTCCGCGAATCTTCGCTCATCATTCAACCAACCTTCGTCTTGAGAATCCGCTACTTCTTCTTCTTGCCCTGCTTGCGCTGCTTGCGTTCAGCCGCGCGACGTTCTTGCCGGCGACGCTCAACCTCTTCCGGAGTCAGCGTCGTGCCGGCCTTGGCCGCCTTCTGCTGCTCCTTTCGAGCCTGCCGCTCCTCGTACTTGGCCTGAGCATCGGCGTCGGCCGCCTCCAGCTGGGCGCGACGCATCCGCTGTTCACGCGAGAGCTTCTTCGGCTGCTTCCGGGTCTTGGCATCGGCCGCAGAGGCCTTGGTCTTCTTCAGTTCGCGCAGCCAGGTTTCATCGGGCAGCGCCTTCCAGTCGTCAAAAGCCAGACCACGCAACACGCTGAGTTGCTCTTCGGTCGACCACTCTTCTGGGAAGTCGACGTCAACCTTCTCGCCCTTGGCGCGCTTCTTCGCCTCGGCCAGAGTCTTTACGGCCAGGTCAGAGGCTGCTTCCGAATCAGTTCCGGCCGACTGGGTCAGCTGCTCTAGCTCGCGGTCGTAACCCTCAAAGTAGGGCTGACCCCACTGCTGGTACTTCTTTTCGCGCTTGGCAATCAGCTCGTCGTAAGCGGGAGAACCCGGCGTCGGTAGGGCCTTGATGACCCAAACCTGCTGCACCCAGGAGAAAATCGTGGTGGTGATCATGTAGATCAGCAGGGCCATCTGGAAGATGAAGCCCATGAAGATGAACATGGCCGGCATCATGTACATCATGGTCTTTTGCGAGCGAACCATGGGGTTGTTCGGATCCTGCGCGGGCGGCATGTTCTTCGTCATCGACATCCGCATGGTCAGGAACTGGAACAGGACCATCAGACCGATCAGGACCACAAAGACAATCTTCAGCGCGCCCGGAGTGGAGTTTAGGCTCTCGAACAGGCCGATCCCCAGGAACTTGGAGTTGGCGATCTCAGCCGCCACCTCCTTGGTCAAAGGGCCAAGATTGTCGTAAACGTAGGTACCGGCATTGAGCTGCTGGACGGCGAAAATAACGCGGTAGAGAGCAAACAGCACGGGCATCTGCACCAGAAGCGGCAGACAGGAAGAGTACGGCGACGTACCGTTCTTCTTGTACAGCGCCATCAACTCTTCGCTTTGGCGCTGACGCGATGCCTGGTCGGTCTTACCCTTGTACTTCGCCTGTAGCTTCTGGATCTCCGGCTGGATGGCCTGCATTCCCCGCTGGGACTTGATCTGCTTCAAGTACAGCGGGATGATTGCCGCGCGCACCAGGAGGGTGAGGATAACGATCGAGATGATCCAGCCAGCCCCGCCACCAAAGCCGAGGCCCAGCGCCACCACCACGTCGTGGATCTTAACCCAGATCCAAGCAAACGCAACGATAATCCAATGTAACCAAGTGTCCACTCAGGACTCCTAACCGAACTTCTACCACCGGCCCCTTCCGGAACCGAGAAACTCCAGCAGTCTGAGGCGAAAATCGCCTCTCTTATCTTAGCCAGTCTAGCGGAGCCACACCCGGGCCCGAATCATGGCGTTAGCCTCGTTTTACCTGTCCTTTTGATCGGGCAGATCGTGGCCGACCCAGTCGTCTGGGGGGATCCACTCCGGGGCTTTCCACTTGCCCTTTTCGGGGACATGATCGACCCCGCCCAGCGACCAGGGGTTGCACCGGAGCACCCGCCAGGTGCCCAGCAGCAAACCCTTGATCGCCCCGTGTACCCGCAGTGCCTCGAGCATGTAGTTGGAGCAGCTCGGGTAGTACCGACACCTTGGACCCAGGGCGGGGGAGATGAACTTCTGATATCCGCGAACCAGCCACTGCAGCGCCGCCGACACCGGGTTGATCATGACCGACCTTTCGCCATCGCCTGGGGGCCCAACAGCTTCCGTTGCGCCTGCGCCAGCGCCTTGTCGAGGTGAAGTGCCAGTTCGGTACTGCTCAGCCCCTGACAACGACCGAACACTCGCAGCACGATGTCGGTTCCGGGGTCAAAGTTGCCGAGGCGGGGTCGCATCAGGTGGCGGAGTTGCCGCTTGAGTCGGTTCCGAGCAACGGCGGTGGGAACCTCGCGCTTAGCCACGATCAGGCCGACACGAACCGGAGTTTCCGCCTCACCTTTCTGGGGATGACAAATCGCCGTACCCACTGGTGGTACGGCGATCGTGGCCGCTAGGAAACGATTACCGCCTCGAGCCCCGACTCGAAGTGCCCGCTTGAACGCGGCGGACTCGACCAGTCGGTTTTGGCGCGGCAGCACCGGTTCGTCTCAGACGGCTAGGCGCGAACGGCCCTTGCGGCGCCGGTTGGCCAGCACTGCGCGGCCCGAGCGGGTGCGCATCCGCAGGCGGAAGCCGTGCACCTTGTGGCGCCGACGGTTATTCGGTTGATACGTACGCTTAGTCACGGTACTACTCCTCAATTGGCGGGGTCTGATCGCCGAGTTGACGTTGATCAAACTCGCCGCGTCCTGGGTGCGGGTCAGGTCCTGTCAAAAAATGCAGACAAAACCCTGCTCACACGTGCCTGAAAAGGCTACCCAACCGGGTCCCCCTCGGTCAATCACCCCCGCCCGGACTGTCGTCATCTCGGGGTCAACCGATTTTAGTGCACAGTTGGGGATAACTTCGTGGATTGGACCACCTCTGTTTCCACAGAGTTGTCCTCACCCCGTGGGTAACTCCGGCTGTCTTTGGTTGCCACCACGCCTTAAAGCTTGGAATTACACCGATGTAACTACATCCGTGCGTATCCACAGGTTTTCCCACAACCTGTGGAACGCGGTTGAGAACTATGTAGACTATCTGGGTAGCAGCGCTGCCTCGGCGTGGTTAACTTCACGCCCTTCGCGCCGACGTAGACATCAATCAGGGGAATGGGATCGTCCAACAATGTCAGAGGATTTGCTTCACCAAGCTTGGACTAAGGCGATGGAGCAGGTCATCGTCGACTACAACGTCAAGCTCGGTCACGCTCCGGTGCTGCGCATGGCCAAAGCCAAGGGTGATCTGGACGGGACCATCCTGGTGGCAGTTCCCAACGACTTCACCCGCGACTTCATTGAGAATCGGATCTACCAACCCATAATCGACGCGCTGGCTGCCGAGCTCGGCCGTCAGGTTCAACTGGCCTTCACCATTGATCCCTCCCTGGGCGAGGAAGCGCTCGCAGCCACCTCGTCCTCCGGACCGAGCCAACCGGCGGGCGCCTCACCCAATCCTCAGACCCCGGCACCGGCCGAAGCGGAGCAGTGGATTATGCCCGCCCCACCCTCGCACAACACGGTTCCGCTCCCCAGCGTGGCCCCGCAAATGGCGATCGACTCGGTCTCTTCCACCCGACTCAACCCGCGCTACGTCTTTGACACCTTCGTGATCGGCCCCTCCAACCGATTCGCCCAGGCGGCCGCCTCGGCGGTGGCGGAGTCGCCGGCCAACTCTTTCAACCCCCTCTTCATTTACGGCGGGTCGGGGCTGGGGAAAACCCACCTGCTCCACGCCATCGGTCACTACGCTCTGGCGTTGTACCCGCACCTGCGGGTCCGCTACGTCAACTCCGAAGAGTTCACCAACGACTTCATTAACGCGATCCGGATCGGCAAGAACGAAGAATTCAAACGCCGCTACCGCGAGATCGACATTTTGCTGATCGACGACATCCAGTTCCTGCAGAACAAAGAGGGGACGATGGAAGAGTTCTTCCATACGTTTAACGCCCTCCATAACGCCAACAAGCAGGTGGTGATTACCTCCGACCTGCCCCCAAAGATGCTCTCTGACTTCGAGGATCGGCTCCGTTCGCGCTTCGAGTGGGGCCTGATCACCGACGTTCAGCCGCCGGACCTGGAGACCCGAATCGCCATCCTGCGTAAAAAGGCTGCCGCCGAGAACATCGAGGTGGCCCCGGAAGTGCTCGAGTACATTGCCACCCGGATCTCCTCAAACATTCGCGAGTTGGAGGGGGCATTGCTGCGCGTCACCGCCTACGCCAACTTGACCAAGGAGCAGGTGGACCTGAACCTGGCGACCACGGTGCTGAAAGATCTGATCATGGATGCCGACGACGGGCAGATCACGCCGGCGCTGATCATGGGCCAGACCGCCTCCTATTTTGACGTGACGATGGAGCAGCTCTCCAGCGCGGAGCGCACCCAAAAGACAGTCAATGCGCGCCAAATCGCCATGTACCTGTGCCGCGAACTGACCGACCTGTCCCTGCCAAAAATCGGGGAGGCATTCGGCGGGCGCGATCACACCACGGTGATGCACGCCAATCGGAAGATCACGGCCCAGATGGCGGAGCGGCGTGAGGTCTACAACCACGTGACGGAGCTGACCAGCCGAATCAAACAGAAGGCGCGCGAGCGGTAGGCAGGATCGGCGCCCGGAGGCAGTGGCCACCGAACCTGTTTTGAAACTACAAATTCTTGGCCCTGTCCACAGGTTCAACCACTCTTTTTCATTGTCGCTGCGCCAAGCGAGGTGGGCGCTGGGGACGAAATGACAAAAACTTGTGATTTGCTGTTGACGAGCGGCTTAAAGCTGGGGATGGCTCGACACTCGATTTTGCGCGTTCACAGCTTTGCGGCTGACTCCACAGGATCTGCCCACTTCCATCAACAGGCGCGATTGGCATGCCGGCGCGGAAGAGTCCCTTAATTCACAGTTTCCCCAGCCCCTACTACTACGACCAAACTTGTAATTACAGAACTTTGTGGACAGCCCGCAAACGCTCCGCGCCCCCTGTGCCGCTTGGCTCGCTGCTCACAAGTTTGGGTTTTCCCCAGGGTAACCATCAGGCTTCGTTGGGTGCTATGAGCGGCTAGACTGAAGTAGGTTGATTGTCGGTGCTGGGTCGTTCATCCGAGCGGTTCCACCGTCGAAAGTGTTTGAAAAGAGGAGGACCAGTGAGGTTCAAAGTTGGCCGCGATACTCTCTCTGAAGCAGTCCAGTGGAGCGCTCGGGCAGTCCCGCAGCGACCGGCGGTGGCAGTTCTGGCCGGGGTCCGACTGCACGCGGCCGATGGGGTGCTGGAACTTTCCTCTTTTGATTATGAGTTGTCAGCCCGGTCGCAGGTTGAGGCAGAGGTGGAAACCCCGGGTGAAGTCCTCGTCTCCGGCCGTCTGTTGGCAGAGATTTGCCGCTCACTTCCCAATCGTGACGTGATCATGGAGTTGGCTGACAATCACTTGCAGATTCGCTGCGGCAACTCTGAGTTCAGCCTCTCGACCATGAACCTGGAGGACTACCCGACCCTGCCGCAGATGCCTCCCGTCCAGGGAAAGGTTGACTCGGTCGAGTTGGCGCGGGCCTTGCAACAGGTGTCAGTCGCGGCCTCGCGGGAAGAAGCCCTGCCCCTGCTGACCGGCCTCAAGCTGGTTATCTCCGGTCCGCAGATCACGCTGCTGGCGACCGACCGCTACCGCCTGGCCATGCGCACTTTGGAATGGGAGCCGAAAGACCCGTCATTGCAGGCTGAGCTCCTGGTGAAGTCGAAGGTGTTGGCCGACGTGGCCAAGTCGATGGCAGCTGCCGGCGAGGTGGAGCTGGCTCTGTCCGAACTGTCGGACAACTCCCGGAACTCGATGATCGGGTTCAGTGCGGGGGGACGCCAGGCGACCTCGGTGCTGATGGATGGGGATTACCCGCCGGTGATGAAGCTGTTCCCGGACGAAACTCCGCTCACCTACACGGTCAACCGGCAGGAGTTGCTGGAGGCAGTTCGCCGCGTATCCCTGGTGGCTGAACGGAAGACCTCGGTTCGCCTGACGTTTGCCGACGGGGTCCTGACCCTGGAGGCCGGCCACGGCGAAAGTGCCTCGGCGCAGGAAGCCGTGGGCCTGGCCGCCTCGGCTGAAGACCTGCAAACCGCGTTTAATCCCCAGTTCCTGCAAGAAGGCCTGGCCATCACCGACACGGAGTACGTCCAGTTCGGGTTCACCCACCCGACCAAGGCGGCGGTTATGTGCGGCCTGGCCGGACCGAATGAGCCGATTGATGAGCGGTTCAAGTATCTGCTCATGCCGATTCGCTTTGGAATCTGACCGGCTCCTGACCCTGCGCTGAGGCGAAGCAATGTACGTCTCTGATTTGGCGCTGAACGACTATCGCTCCTACCGGGAGCTGGTCCTCCAGCTTCCACCCGGGGCGGTCGTCTTCCTGGGGAGGAACGGCCGCGGCAAGACCAACCTGGTGGAAGCGGTCGCCTACCTGTCGACCTTCTCTTCCCACCGTGTCAGCGCCGACCGAGCGCTGGTGCGCCGGCCCTTAGCTCAGTCCGAGCCAGAGGCGCCAGTCGACCCGGACGCGGGCCGGGACCCCGGGGCGGCCGGCTCGCCGGAGCCGCCTACGGCCGCGGTCATTCGCGCGCGGGTTTACCACGGTTCCCAGGACCGGCTGCTGGAGCTGGAAATAGTGCAGGGGAAAGCTAACCGGGCTCGCCTCAATCGGGGTCCGGTCCCGGCTCGAGAACTGCTCGGCAGTTTACGAACGGTGATGTTTGCCCCCGAAGACCTCCAGCTCTTGCGTGGAGAACCGGGCGCCCGCCGCCGCTTCCTGGACGAAATCTCGCTGCAGCTGAAGCCGGCTTATGCGGGCCTGCGCCGGGACCTGGAACAGGTGCTGCGCCAGCGCGCTGCCGTCTTGAAGCAGCTTGGCCCCCACGCTGACCTGCGCCTGGCCGACGACTACCTGGCGGGCTGGGATGAGGCCCTCGCGCGCCTCTCAGCCCAGGTCAGTGCCCACCGACTCAGCGTGATTGCTTCCCTCCGGCCCGGGCTGAAGCGGCACTACCGGAACGTGTCCGAGGACGACAAGCCGGTGGAGCTGGAATACCGCTCCCACCTGGAGAAGCTGGAGGCCCGCCTCGGGCTGGACACCGGCACCGACCTGGCGATCCCACTGGTGGACAACGGCTACTTCCCGGACCTGTCCGCGCCGATTGAGCAGCTAACCGGAAGGTATTTGGCAGCCCTGCGGGCCCGGCGGGCTGAGGAGCTCCGCCGAGCCGTCAACCTGGTCGGCGCCCACCGGGATGACTTTGAGGCCGAACTCGCCACCATGCCGGTCAAAGGCTATGCCTCCCAGGGGGAGACCTGGTCGGTGGTGCTGTCGCTCCGCCTCGCCCAAATGGACCTGCTGACGGCGGACGAGGATACCCCGGTCCTGATCCTGGATGACGTTTTCGCCGAACTGGACGAGCGGCGCCGCCTGGCCCTGGTTCAGTCGATTGCCCCGGTGGAGCAGGTGCTGATCACAGCGGCCGTGCCGACGGATATTCCCGCCCAGCTGGAGCCCGCCCGGTTCGAAGTGACGTTGGATGAGCAGCTGGTCACCCAGGTGTCGCCCCTGGGCGCAAGTTCTGAGTCGGTGGCCGCGTCGGCGGGAGCGGCGGGAGGCGACAATGACTGAGACGCCGAACCTTCCCCCGGAGAGCTCGGCCGGGCGGCCCGAGGACCAGGAAGCGTTCGTCCGCGAAGCTTTCGAGCGGATGCGCCAAGCTTCGGTTGGACTGCCGATTCGGCGCCGATTCGACTGGGCTGGAACCCGGCAGCCACGGCAGGCGGACGAGGCGGAGCCGGCCTCAACCGGGTGGCGGCCCGGCCCGGGAATAGCGCGGTCCAAGAACGGGACCGGTCCGTCCAGGTTTGACCCGCAGCCGCTGGCGTCGGTGATTGGGAGGCTGGCAGCTCGGCCCGAATGGCAGGTGCCTCTGTCCTTGGGGGATGTGGCTGCGCACTGGGAGGAGATCGTCGGACCACAGGTGGCCCAGCACTGTGAGATCGAGTCGTTTGCGGACGGAAAATTGCAGGTGCGGACCGACTCGACGGCCTGGGCGCAGCAGCTCCGCCTGCTGCTGCCGACCATCGAGAGACGGGTGGCCGAGGAGCTGGGAGAGCAGGCCGTGCGCCAGGTGGTGGTGCATGGACCGCGGCCCCCATCCTGGCATCACGGGCAGTTTCGAGTGCCCGGTCGAGGGCCCCGGGACACCTACGGTTAGGCCGATCACTAACTGGTGAGAATACTCACGTAAAACCGCAGCAGGAAGCCAAGTTGGGCCGGTCCGGATGGGTAATCTCAGGCCAAATTTGTTAGAATATTGAGGAATGAAATCGGCTCGTGCCAGGGGGAAACCTTAGTGCGCTCTACGCCGCGGGACCATGTTGGCGCAAGCCTGACCCGCCTCGTCCAGGGTGCGGACACCCACCTAGTCGGTCCGAGCCGATGAGTAGGGAGACGACAGGTGACAGAAGAAAACGAAGTAATGGTCGACGGGCAGGATCAGATCGAATCCAACTCGGCTCCGGCACCGGGCAACGATCATTATGAGGCGGCTGACATCACCGTCTTGGAGGGCTTGGAAGCCGTCCGCAAACGCCCGGGCATGTACATCGGTTCCACCGGTGAGCGGGGCTTGCACCACCTGGTGTACGAGGTGGTGGACAACTCGGTCGACGAGGCGTTGGCCGGCTACTGCGACCACATCAAGGTGACGATCCTGGCTGATGGTGGGGTGCGCGTCGAAGACAACGGCCGCGGTATTCCTGTGGACCTGCACCCAACCGAGGGCAAGCCCACCGTCGAGGTGGTCATGACCATTCTGCACGCGGGCGGCAAATTCGGTGGGGGCGGATACGCCGTTTCCGGCGGTCTGCACGGGGTGGGTATCTCCGTCGTCAACGCGCTGTCGGCTCGGGTCGACACCGTGGTCAAACGGCAGGGCTATGCCTGGCGGATGTCCTTCGCCAACGGTGGCCACCCAATTTCTCAACTGGCTCGGGGAGAGGAAACCGAAGAGACGGGGACCATCCAGACCTTCTGGCCGGACCCGGAAATCTTCGAAACGGTGAATTTTTCCTTCGAGGTTCTGCGCCAGCGTTTCCAACAGATGGCATTCCTGAACAAGGGCCTGCGGATCACCCTGACCGACGAACGGCCCGGGCAGAGCGTGGCCGGCGACGAGATTGCCGGTGACGCCGAAGACGTCACCGCCACTGAGGAAGAGTTCCGCACGGTCAGCTACTGCTACCAGTACGGTTTGCGTGACTACGTCGAGTACCTGGACACGACGAAGAAGGCCCAGGTAATCAACAACGACATTATCGATCTGGAGACCGAGAACGCCGAAGGCACCCTGTCCCTGGAGATCGCGATGCGGTGGACCCAGGCGTATGCGCCGACCATCCACACCTACGCGAATACGATCAACACCACCGAAGGTGGAACCCACGAGGAGGGCTTCCGGACTGCCCTCACCACGGTGATCAACAAGTATGCCCGCGACAAGAACCTGCTGAAGGAAAAGGATGAGAACCTGACGGGCGACGACGTCCGCGAGGGGCTCACCGCCGTCCTGTCGGTCAAGTTGACCGAGCCGCAGTTCGAGGGTCAGACGAAAACTAAGCTGGGGAACACGGAGGCACGTACCTTCGTCCAAACCCAGGTTTACCAGCTGCTTGGCGACTGGCTGGACGCGCATCCGCAGGAGGCCCGGGCGATCGTAGCCAAGGGGCAGGCGGCGCAGCAGGCCCGCGTGGCCGCCCGGAAGGCCCGCGAGGCCACCCGGCGAAAAACAGCACTGGACTCGGTCTCGATGCCCTCAAAGCTGCGGGACTGCTCCTCGCGCAATGCGGAGGAATGCGAAATTTTCATCGTTGAGGGCGACTCCGCCGGCGGTTCGGCCGTGACCGGGCGCAACCCGGACACCCAGGCTATTTTGCCGCTGCGGGGAAAGATCCTGAACGTGGAGAAGGCGCGGATTGACCGGGCGATGAACTCGGAAACGATTCAGGCGCTGATCGGGGCTCTGGGCACCGGCATTGGCGAAGAGTTTGACCGGGAGAAACTGCGCTATCACAAGGTGATCGTGATGGCCGACGCGGACGTGGACGGCCAGCACATCGCCACCCTGCTGATGACTTTCTTCTTCCGCTACATGAAGCCGCTGGTGGAGGAAGGCCACATCTACCTGGCCACGCCCCCGCTGTACCGCCTCAAGTGGACCAACGCTCCGCACCAGTACGTTTACTCCGATCCGGAGCGGGACGAAGCCCTCGAAGAGGGAGCCGCGCGCGGTTGGAAGCTGCCCAAGAACGGGGCCATCCAGCGCTACAAGGGGTTGGGCGAGATGAACGATCAGGAGCTGTGGGAAACCACGATGGATCCTGACCGTCGCCTGCTGAAGCAGGTTGAGGTGGGGGAGGCGGCCGCTGCCGACGAAATCTTCACCATCCTCATGGGTGACGACGTGGAATCGCGCCGAACCTTCATTCAGCGCAACGCCCAAGACGTTCGTTTCATTGACGCTTAGAGTCTTCCGGAGGGAACCACATAATGAGTGACGAAAAGAATTCGGAAGAACTGAACAGCTCCGACCAGAACCGGGAGGCCGCCGAAGTGGCCGAGGCGGTTGCGGCCGCAGCCGGGGAGGGAACCGTGGGCGTCATCGGCCGAATTGACCCGGTCGACCTCGAATCTGAGATGCAGCGCTCCTACCTGGACTACGCGATGAGCGTGATCGTGGGTCGGGCGCTGCCGGACGTGCGCGACGGCTTGAAGCCCGTCCACCGCCGGATCCTCTACACCATGTACGACGGTGGCTACCGTCCCGACGCTGGCTTCTACAAGTGCATGCGCGTGGTCGGCGACGTGATGGCCCACTACCACCCGCACGGGGACGCCTCCGTTTACGACGCGCTCGCCCGCCTCGTCCAATGGTGGTCGATGCGCTACCCGCTGGTAGCCGGGCAGGGTAACTTCGGCTCGCCCGGAAACCTGGGGCCGGCCGCGCCCCGGTACACGGAGTGCAAGATGGCTCCGCTGGCGATGGAAATGACCCGGGAAATTGACGAGGCGACCGTCGACTTCCAGGAAAACTACGACGGCCGCGCTCAGGAGCCGACCGTACTGCCGGCTCGGTTCCCGAACCTGCTGGTAAACGGCTCGGAGGGGATCGCGGTCGGCATGGCCACCCGGATTCCCCCGCACAACCTGCGCGAGGTGTCCGCCGGCGTTCAGTGGTACCTGGAGCACCCGGAGGCGACCCGCGAGGAGCTGCTCGAGGCCCTGCTTGAACGGATCAAGGGACCCGATTTCCCGACCGGCGCCACCATTTTGGGGCGGAAGGGGATTGAGCAGGCCTACCGGACCGGCCGCGGCGCCATCGTGCAGCGGGCGGTTGTCGACGTGGAGGAACTGCACGGCCGCACCTGCCTGGTGATCAAGGAGCTGCCCTACCAGGTCAACCCGGACAACCTGGCTGCCAAGATTGCCGAGCTGACCAACACCGGCCAGCTCACCGGCATTGCCGACATTCGCGACGAGACTTCGGGGCGGAACGGCCAGCGGCTCATCATCGTGCTGAAGCGCGATGCGGTGGCCCAGGTGGTGCTGAACAACCTGTACAAGAGGACCCAGCTGCAGGACTCGTTCCCCGCCAACATGCTGGCGCTGGTCGACGGGGTGCCGCGCACGCTGAGCCTCGACGGCTTCGTGCACTACTGGGTCAAGCACCAGCTGGAAGTGATTGTTCGCCGAACCAAGTTCCGCCTCGCGAAGGCGCGCGAGCGGCTGCACATCCTGGACGGCTACCTGCGTGCGCTGGACATGCTGGACGAAGTGATCGCCCTGATCCGTCGTTCACCCACGGTGGACGAGGCTCGGACCGGGCTGATGGAGCTGCTGCAGATCGACGAGATTCAGGCCAACGCGATTCTGGCGCTGCAGCTGCGACGCCTGGCTGCCCTGGAACGCCAGAAGATCCTGGACGAGCACGCCGAAATCAAGGCTCGGGTCGAGGACCTGCAGGACATCCTGTCCTCGCCGACGCGCCAGCGGCAGATCATCTCCGATGAGCTGGCCGTGATTGTGGACAAGTTCGGTGACGAGCGAAAGACCGCCATTGTTCCGTTCGGCGGAGACCTGTCCGACGAGGAGCTGATCGCGGAAGAACGCGTCGTGGTCACCATTACCCGGGAGGGCTACGCCAAGCGGACCCGCGAGGACAACTACCGCTCCCAAAAGCGCGGTGGCAAGGGTGTGCGCGGTGCGCAGCTGCGCGGAGACGACGCGGTGGAACACTTCTTCGTCACCTCCACCCACGACTGGTTGCTGTTCTTCACCAACCAGGGACGGGTCTACCGGGCTAAGGCGTACCAGCTGCCGGAAGGCGGGCGCGACGCCAAGGGTCAGCACGTGGCGAACCTGCTGGCTTTCCAGCCGGGGGAGGCCATTGCCCAGGTCATGCGGATCGAGTCCTACGAGGACGCGGAGTACCTGCTGTTGGCGACCAAGTCCGGTCTGGTAAAGAAGACCCGCCTGGCCGAGTACGACTCGCCGCGCTCAGCCGGTCTGATCGCCATCAACCTGCGCGAAGACGAAGATGGGCAGCCGGACGAGGTGGTGTCGGCCGAGATCGTCAACGCCACCGACGACGTCATCCTGGTGTCCAAGCAGGGTATGTCGATCCGGTTCACCGCCGACGACGAGCAGCTGCGCCCGATGGGTCGGTCTACCTCCGGCGTGATGGGGATGCGGTTCCGCCCCGAAGACGAACTCCTGACGATGGAGGTAGTCGAGCCGGATGCGGACCTCCTGGTGGTCACCGAGGGCGGATACGCCAAGCGGACGCCGCTGGCGGAGTATCGAGTTCAAGGTCGAGGCGGACTGGGGATAAAGGTCGCTGACCTGGCCCCCGAGCGCGGAGCGCTGGTTGGAGCCCTTGTGATTGAGCCCGAAGAAGATGTCATGGTTATCACTGAGAGCGGAAAACTGGTTAGGGTTAGTGCAGGTGACGTTCGCTCCACGGGGCGCAACACCAAGGGCGTCATTTTCGCGCGACCCGATGAAAGCGACCGGGTCATCGCGATCACCCGCAACGGTGGGGACGAAGAAGACCAAGAGGACGCGGAATCGGGAGAGGCCGAGACCACTGAATCCGAGGGGACCGAGAATGAGTGAAAACGCTGTGGTCGCGGAAGTTGAGGCCGAGTATGACGAGCCGCGCAAAGTCGAGCTGACCCTGGCCAAGATTGACCCCTGGTCGGCGCTGAAGATCAGCTTCATCCTTGCGGTGGCGGTTGGGATTGCCACCGTCGTGATCACCGCGGCGCTCTGGCTGCTGCTGGACGGCATGAACGTGTTCGGGTCGGTGGAGGACTTCCTGACCCGGCTCGGGGCCGAGTCGTTCCTGGAGCTGATGGAGTACGTCCGACTGCCCCGGGTGATGTCCTATGCGACCATTCTGGGGATCATGAACGTGGTGCTGTTCACCGCGGTTTGTACACTCGGATCGCTGCTCTACAACCTGATTGCTTCGCTGGTCGGAGGGCTGAAAGTCTCCCTGATGGATGAGTGATCCAACTCCCACTGTGAGAGGGCGGGACAGTTTGCCGACGCGGCGAAAAATCGGCTAAGCTTTCACAGTGTCCACGGGCCTATAGCTCAGTTGGTTAGAGCGCAGTCCTGATAAGACTGAGGTCGCTGGTTCGAGCCCAGCTAGGCCCACCGTCGCAGATACCGAGGTCACCGGAGGAGAAATGAAAAAGTTCCTGGTGCGAGCCTCAGTGGTCGCGGCCTGTGCTGCCGGAGCGGTTTTGATCTGGCAGACCATTCGGGATCTATCCACAGCTGAAGAGCTCTGGCATCCCATCACCGATCCGGTAGAGTAAATTCGACACCACCCAGACGGGGCTATGGCGCAATTGGTAGCGCACCTGCTTTGCAAGCAGGGGGTTAGGGGTTCGAGTCCCCTTAGCTCCACCATTGAAGACGTAATAGAGCCCCTGCTTTGGGCATTTTCTCCTGTCGTGACGGCGATGGGCTCCGGGAGACGGAGGCCGGCTTCCTTGTCTTAGTGATCTGGCGTCCCGGTCCTTGATCTTGGTCGTAGTCATTCTCGATTCGGCGCCCGTTATCGGCCAGATCTGCGCGCGGCCACTGACGAGCGAGACCTATATGCGATGCATTCCCTCCGCTTGGAGCAGCTCAAGGGCAACCGTGCCGGAACCTCATCCATCTGCCTGAATGACCGGTTCAGGCTTATCATCAAGTTCGAGACGGATGACGAAGGCCGGATGGTTATTGTCGTCGAGATGGTTGATTATCACTGAGAGAGAGTGCCGATCATGAGTATGCCGATGGCTGCCGAGGTGTTCCCGGCCGGGGAACTCCTCGCAGACGAACTCGCCGCGCGTGGCTGGACTCAGGCCGATTTTGCGGAGGTTCTTGGACGACCGGCACAGTTCGTCTCGGAGATCATCTCCGGCAAGAAGGAGATCACTCGCGAGCCCGCCGCGCAGATCGCGGCGGCGCTCGGAACAAGCGCGGAGTTCTGGCTCAACCTTCAGGATTCTTAGTTCCTCTGGAAGCAAGCACAGGACTCGCGCACCAGGGAAAGCCTTGACGCAGCAAAGACTCCCGCTAGGTTGCGTTAATTCGCACCGGTCGCCTTACTGAGGAAGCGTGGATTCGGCACCGCGTCTGCTCCGGATGGCTAATCTACGGAGGTCCTTCAACTCTTAGGGATGCATAGCTTGATGAGGAACTGACGGTCAGATTTGCCTGTGGGCGAAGCACTAGGGACGAGGCGGTCACGGTGCTGCAACAGGCCTGGGTTATGTGCGTCCAGGCCAGGCTACGCTCCCCGGGAGTGAAGCTAGATGGGTGCGCACCTCGTGATGAGACCCCCGCGATCGGTATCTCCGGTCGATGGAAGCGGCTAGGCAAAGTGTTCTTTGCCAACCTCCATGAAGTGGAAGACTATCCTCGTCCGCGACGCTCCATTGCTTCCACCTTAGGTAATCGGTGACCTTAGCTCGGTTTGTCAGGGCGCCTTCACTTGATAGCTCAGAGGGGGCATGAAGCGGCTCTCTGTTGTTCTCAAGACTCTGATTGAACGGGCCGGCTAACAAAGAGCCGGTAGCGCCTTCCGTCTGCTCAACCGCACGGACTGCAACGTTCGCGCCCAATCTGTCCGCCTATGTCGTTTGAGGTTGCCACCGCCAGGTTCAGCCGCGCTGACTCCGATCCATCTAGCCTTGAGCGTCGAGAGCGGTGAGTAGCGCCTGCTCTTCACGGTCGGTCAGTCCGGCTCCGGCCACGGTGGGGAGGTTTGCCTCAACCGCCCACGCCAGCGTCTCGGCCAGGGTGTCCCGGAGTGGCCGAAGTGAGAGTCCGTTCTCAAGGGTATGCAGGTTCGACAGGGCCCCCATGCCCCGCATCTGCGGATCACTGATCCAGAGGGGCAGCGATTTGGGGCCCATCCACTCGTTAACCCCCTGTGCGGTCAGCCAATCAGGATCGGCTGCAATCATCTTCCCCTCAGACTTAGCCACCGTTTGGGCCAGCTGAAGGTGGTTTCCAAGAGAGGTCACCTCGCCGGTCGCATTGAAGATCCCACCGCCACGAACCTCAGCCAGTTGGACGATCCAATCGGCCAGGTCGCGCACGTCGATGACCGAGGTGGGGTAATCGAGTGCGCCCGGGACCAGTACCCGTCCCTGACGGTTGGATGGCCGAGCGAACCGTAGGGGCCAATACGTGCTGCGTCCGGTTGGGTCTTCCGGTCCTCCAATCAGGCCCGGGCGGATGATGGTGGTGCGGTCGGGGCCAAACGCGGACAGGACAGCCTCTTCGCAGGCCACCTTTGCCGGGCCGTAGTCGTGGGGAGCGGTCATCGAGTCGGCAGTCAAAGGTCGGCAGAGGGGAGCCTCCTCGGTAATCCCCGGGTCCGAAAGCGAAGCATAGGCGTTTCCGGAGGAGATAAAGAGATAGTGATCGGCCCGCTCGCGGAGCTGATCCACCGCCCGCCGGACGTGTCCAGGCTGGGTGGCCAGATCGATCACCGCATCCCAGCGGCCCGCCGGCAGGGCAGAGAGGCTCCGGTCCAAATCTCGGTCGAGTTGCACTAGCTGAGCTGCCGCCGGGACCGATGAGCCTCGAGCCACGCAGGTGAGGTCATGGTTCGCTTTGATCGCGGCTTGCGCGATGGTTCGCCCGAGCCAAGCTGTCCCTCCGAAGAGCAAAATCCTCATGCCTCAGTATCTCGCGGACGGCACCAGAAAAAGTGGGGGCCGGCCCAACTGGGATGACAGCTAGAAAAGTGCTGAGCCAAACGAGGCGGCCAACCGGATGAGGGGGGCCGCCTCGTTCGCCTGGTGGTGGCCTACTGGCTGGCTTCGGTTCCCGGGTCGCCTTCAGGCACCCACCGCAACAGATCGCCCGGTTGACACTCGAGCACCCGACACAGGGCGTCTAAAGTGGTGAAGCGAACGGCCTTGGCTCGATTGTTTTTCAGTACCGCCAAGTTGGCGGGTGAAAGGTTGATCCGCTCTGCCAGCGTCCCGACAGACATCTTCCTTTTTGCCAGCATGACATCGATGTCCACCACAATCGGCATCAGATCACCCCGTCCAGTTCGGCCGCCAACTGGTTGGCCTCCACGTCGCGGCTGACCGCTTGGGCCAGGAGGAGCCGGAGGACGTAGACAATCAAACCCACGCCCACAGCCACAAGCGCCATGATCAGGGCTATCAGGACAGCCCCGGGCGGAAACTCGCCGGTGCTTCGTCCCAGGTAGCCGAGCACAAAGGTCAGCATGGTGGCGAGCACGGCAGCGGTGGCGGCCGCCCCGATCACCACGTCGACCGATCGGAATGCGCGGGGGGAGAACACCGTGCCTTGGTAGGCCATGGTGAGAAGGTGCCACACCGAGGCCAACACCACCTGCACGCAGACTGCGCCCAAAATCAGCACGGTGAAAATGAGGAACTTGTAGGCCTCCGGGCTCTCAAACCCCCAAGGCTGGGACATGATTATGATCGCCAGCACCTGGAAGAACAGCAGGATTGCTGCGAGCAGGGCCAAAATCAGGCGCAAGATGCCGTAAACCAGTCGACTCATCGCCACCCCTTTCGATTGATAATCGAGATAAACATATCGATAAACGATCTGTTTGGCAAGGGGTGTCGAGCATCGTGACCTGCAATGGTCTAGTCCATGGGCTTCGGTTCAAGGCTTAACTTCAGTTGCGGGGAGAACTTGATGCGTCAAGTTCTCCCCCGACTGATTAGACTTGTCCAAACTGTACTCGCAGTGCGTGAACCTGTTCGGAAGTGAGTTCCCGCATCCGCCCAAGAAGATGCAGGTTGAACAGAAGCTGGGCGTAGTATTCCAACCGTTCAGTAGCTAAGTACGCTTCTTCAAGTGAGTCTGCCCATGAGAGACTTCCGTGTTGCTCCAGTAGGCAAACTCGATGATCAGCCACTAGCGGCGCCACGGAATTAGGTACCTGTTCGGTGGACGGTGTTGCATAAGGAGCAATGGGTACACGTGGCATCAGCAGTGCTATTTCGGGCAATAGGTTTGCTTCGAGAGGTTCACCTAGAACCGCGTATGCGGTTGAAATGGGAGGGTGAGCGTGAACTACCGCTTGGACGGAGGGATCTTCCTGATACACGCGAAGGTGCATCTTGATCTCTGACGAAGGACCGCCACCTGTTCCACGGTCCACAACAGTTCCGTCCGGATGCACCAGCGCCAAGGAGTCCGGCGTCATGAATCCTTTGGATACCCCAGTGGGGGTGCAGAGGATCAAGTCGGCCGATACCTTGACAGATATGTTGCCATCGTTGCTGGCCACGTATCCGCGTTTCCAAAGTCGCTGTCCGACCTCTATCACAGCTTGTCGGGCGGACAAATAGGTGCTTGTCACAGTCTGATTCCCCTTTCTAGTCGGTCAGCCCGCCTGACAGTTCCCGATACTGTTCTACCGCCTCAGCCACGTTCAGCCCGTCATGTACAACTCCGCGAACTGCTTGAATCATGGCGCTTGGGCTTTGTCTCTGGAAGATATTTCGACCCATGTCCAGGCCGGCTGCGCCAGCTTGAATTGAACGGTAAGCCATATCCAGCGCTTCGGGAACCGGTAGTTTCTTTCCGCCCGCAACGATGACCGGAACTGGGCAGCCCGCTACCACCTCCTCGAAATCCTGCTCGCAGTAGTATGTCTTGACCATCTGTGCCCCAAGCTCGGCAATCATCCTGGTCGCTAGTCCGAGATAGCGGGAATCTCGGACCAAGTTCTTGCCAACCGCGGTGACGCCAAGGACTGGGATACCTACCTTCATTCCCTGGTCGACCAGGGTGGTCATATTCTGAATTGAACGCGACTCGTGTTCCCCTCCCACAAACACTTGGACTGCAACAGCACTGGAATCTAGGCGAACCGCATCGGCCATGTCCAAGGCCACGTGCTCGTCCGATAGTTCCCGAAGAATCGATGGACCGCCTGAGGCACGCACGACCAGGGGCATGTTTCCATCGGCGGGGAAGCTTGATCGAAAGATCCCGCGTGTGCCCATAAGGGCATCAGCCCAAGGTCCCAGCGGGACAATGTTGAGATCAACTCGTTCTAGGCCGCGAGTGGGCCCCTGGAAATAACCGTGGTCAAATGCCAGCATGACGGTCCGGCCATCCGCCTGAAAGATGCGCGACAAGCGCCGCTTCATCCCAAAATCCAGGTGGCTGGCACCCTTGACATGGAACCCATAGTCAGGGGTTGGTGTTTCAGTGTGGAAGTTCTTCGCGTTCAAGTTGCCTTCTAGGTCGGCCACAGTAGTGCTCCTTTTCTGGTTCTGTTAGTTGCTAGGCACCCAGGGAACCGCGATGGTATCTCCCGGGCTTGAAGGGGTCTTCAAGAAAATGAACCTGCACGGTTCCTCGGTGTCGTTACGCAAATAATGCTGTTCGTTAGCGGCGGAGCTGACAATGTCTCCGACGGTTAGGGTCACTGGTGCGCCCTGGTCAACCCACAGGGTGCAACTGCCCTCCATTACGATGAACGACTCGACGCAATGGCGATGATAATGGTTGTCCACTTCGTCGCCCGGTCGGAGCCGGACCACTCCTAGCTCGTATGGATCGTCTCTAAGTAGGTAAGCTGGTCCCCAATCATTGTGGCGATAGACAACTGGTTGATGGATGCTGGTTTTCTTCACGGGTGTTACCTTTCCGGCTAGATGACGCGTTCATTGCCTCCGTCGATGGGAACTCCCGCACCGGTGGTGCAAGAGAAGACCTGACTGCACATGGTGGCGGTAAGCTCTCCGACTCGCTGGGAGGTGATTTCTGCATGCAGTAGGTTTCGTCGCTTGTACTGGTCGACCGTGAGACCATAGTGCTCTGCACGCTTTGCTAGCAGATCTGGCGTCCACAAAGCTGTATCGAACACTGCATCCGGATGGACCATGTTTACGCGAATGCCGTCACCTGCCCACTCCAAGGCAGCTACCCGGAGCACTTGAGTCAAAGCCGCTTTGGAGGCTGAATAGGCTGCCGCTCCGTACCCGGGTGCCGCGACATTCTTGGAAGCGATCGCGCAGACGTAGCCTCCGTCAACCGCGTGACGGAGATACGGGTGACATAGTTTTAGACCGGCAACTGCAGCGGTCGTGTTGATGTCCAACGTGCGTTGCCAGGCGTCTAGCCTAAGTTCCGACAAATCTTCGGCTGAGGGGAAAATCCCAGCTGCCGGAACGAACACGTCCAACCCACCAAAATGCGCCACGGCCTCTTTCAAGGCTTCCTGCTGCCGGTCGACATTGGTTACATTTACAACCTGACCTAGCCAGTTTGGCGAAGCAAATGCGTCCACTACGGCTGGGCTGAGGTCCCAGCCAATCACGCTAGCGCCTCTGTCTAGGAAAGCCTTTGCGCACGCATGCCCGATTCCGGATGCGGCACCTGTCACTAGCACTACCCGGCCTGCATCTGGACCTGACCGCTCTCGACGGAAGTATTTCTCCCGTTGGGGACGCCAATATTCCAAATCAAAAACGTGTTCCTCGGGAGCTGGCCGATAGCCCCCTAAGGCTTCGGCGATTCGGACTACCTCTAGCGTGTGTTCACAGATTTCTCGTGTTGCATCGGCCTCCTCACCCTGTCGTCCTGCGGTGACTAGGCCAATCTCGGGCAGGACAATAGCGCGGGGAAAACCGGCAAAAGGTTGAGTCTCCAACCCTGTTCGTGTGGCTTGACGCGCCACATACTCGCGATACTTTTCCGGATATTGGCCCACACTCCCCACCTCAATCACACCGGGCCCAACCCAAGTGACGTGATCGGGGGTGGCCGGACCACGTTTCATGGCGGCAAGTAGGTGCGAGTCTTCACCGAGGCGGCCCACAGGCGAGTTGGGGTAGTGACGGAGGATTAGGGGCTCCCCAGCTATCTCGCTTAGGTTTTGGCGCAGCTGTGCTATTTGGTAGCTAGTGTTGGGTGAAAGTTCGTGAGGTGACCTCAGTTTCAGTGGTGGAACATCAAGGGAGTCGATGAACTTGGCAGCTTGTGTGATCACCCAGCGATGCAGGTCCAGAGCTTCGTCCGCACTGTCGCCGGCAGTGAACACTCCGTGGGATTCGACGATGAGGATTTGAGTGTGTGGCTGAGAACTGAAGGCTTCAACCACAGCCAGTCCTAACGGGAGTCCTGGAGTGGCGTAAGGGAGGAAGAGTGCCCGCTCCCCCCAGACTTGGTGGGCGATCTCGGCGGCACTTGCTGTGTCTGTCAAGCCTTGCACGACATCTGCGTGGGTGTGCAGCACAAAGGGTCGGGGCCACGCGGCATGGACTAATGACTCCACCGAAGGTGCAGGAAAACTGGGGTCGAGGCGGGCCGCTAGAAGAGCGTCCATTAATGAGTCCTGAGAGACAAGCGGGGAACTTAGGTAGCCACGTACCTGTTCGAAACGCAGGGGTGTTAATCCATCGGTGGTTAACGTTCCCAGGTCATGACCCGAGCCCTTGACATATAGAGCTTCAACTTGTGTTTGGTCCGGCAGGGTCCAGACCCCTTTGACCGAACAGTTGCCTCCTCCGCGCAGCACGAGCGAGGGATCACTCCCAAGCACGTGCGATGCAGAAATCAGCTGTGACAGAGAGAAAATAGAATCTGATGAGGTTCGAGCGGACACGTCTCTTGCTCCTTCGACCGACGATGTTGTCCGACAACCTATCAGAGATTGTCAAAAAACGGAAGAAGGTTGGAAAGTCTCGGGTTCGATCCCGGCTACGAGCCTGACGTCAGATTCCGGGCAGCAAGGGCGAACGTCCCACGTGAGTCTAGGGCTACTGACTCTTGAGAATCTCCTGGGTTCCCGCGTTCCTGATCACCCGGAATGCATACCGTCCCTCAAGGAAGTAGGTTCTGGAGTAAAGCAAGGGAACGTCTTCTGCACTGTAGTGCACCTGATCGAGCAGAACGTACAAAGTGTTGGTAGCTCTTGTATCCCAGGCGATCCGATCGGAACTTACTGCATGGATCTCTGCGACTGCGTAGTCAGGAAACAGGCCGCGCTCTTCCTTGAGGTAGGTAAACAGTGACCCCTGCAAGACCATGGGATCCTCACCTTCTGGAAAGACTCCCACGGGCATGAGGTCGTAGGAGTAGGCCACCACCTGGTTGTCACTGAGGATAGAGCGCCGGATCTCAAGGGCAATAGAATCTGCGGAAAGATCCAGCTTTTCCGCTTCCTCTGGCATCAGTGGGCGCAGTACTCGACTTTGGTACTGCATTCCTGGTTCGTGACCACTACGTCTGATCGATTCGCTGATGGAGTCCAGGCGTTCCAGACCAGCATGAATCGGCTGTGCCTCTTGCACGAAAGTGCCGACACCATGTTGTGTCTTTACCAGGGCTAAGGCCTGCAAATCACGCAAAGCCGCGCGAACCGTTGGGCGGGATACTTCGAACTCTTTGGCAAGTTGGCTTTCGGTAGGCAGACGATCACCGGGAGAATATTGGCCCCCCTCGATAGCTTCGCGAAGACTTTGGGACACGAATGCAACTCTTGATCCTTGTGTGGACATACCCGCTCCGGTCTACTTGACAACTAGGTGGACACTGGGCCCATTTTCCCCATGTTGCTAGGGTACTAGATCAACGAGTTGAGACAAATAGCTCTAGAGGGTTGACAGGTTGTCAGTCAACTGGATACCGTATGCTCCAAGACGTAGACGAACGACGAAGTTCAGAGGAGAACCGCCGTGGTAAAAGCAATCGAGTGGGTGGCCTCCACCAACCCACCTCAAATTCGTTTGATTGACCAGACTCTACTTCCCAAGGAAGAAAAGTACCTCGAGATCACCGATGTTGTTGACTTGGTTGATGCCATTCAAATCTTGGCAGTGCGGGGTGCACCCGCTCTCGGTGCTGCTGGTGGGTATGGAGTTGCTCTAGCCATCAGTCAAGGGCAGCGGGAGCAATGGGATGATGATCGACTGGCATTGGAAGTAGGTCGTATCCGTGACGCGCGGCCTACAGCGGTAAACCTGGCCTGGGGAACCGATAGGGTGCTGGGAAGCCTTCGAGCCTTGACGGCAACGGATGAAGCATTTTCGCAGGCACTAAGTGAAGCACATCAACTGGCAGCTGAAGACGAAGAGGCAAATCGGGCTCTCGCAAGCGCAGGGGCAGACTGGCTTCTGGATCAGCTGGGGGACCGGCCGCTGCGGGCAGTTACGCACTGCAACACTGGCGCTTTGGCCACTACTGCTTGGGGAACAGCCTATGGAATCCTGCATGAGCTGCACCTGAGGGGTCGCCTGGAGTTTGTCTATGTGGACGAGACTCGGCCACTGCTCCAAGGAACCCGCCTGACTTCCTGGGAACTGAGCCGCGATGGGATCCCGCACGCGGTTGAAGTTGATGGTGCCGCCGCAAGCACAATCCTCAGAGGGTTTGCCGACTTTGCTGTCATTGGGGCGGATCGGATTACTCGCAACGGAGATACCGCGAACAAGGTCGGCTCCGTAGCGTTGGCACTGGCAGCCAACTACCGGGGAATCCCCTTCGTGGTGGCTGCTCCCTCGTCCACAGTTGACGTGGACACTCCCAGGGGGGAGCTCATTGAGATTGAGGAGCGCCCTGCTGAAGAAGTACTGACTATTGGTGGAGTGTCATTGGCAGCCGAAGGAGCGCAGGCATTCAACCCGGCGTTCGATGTGACTCCCCACGAACTCATCTCAGCAATAGTCACTGAAAATGGCGTAGTTGAACCAGGTGTGGAAGATCGCCCCCTGTTCTAGCGCCCCGACGTAATGCAACACCAGCAAAAGAAACGTGAAAGGACGCATAGATGCGTAAGCTAACCAGAACCCTTACCGCCGGGTTCGCGCTGACCATGGCGGTCACAGTCGCCGGCTGTACTCAGTCACCTGCGGAACAGTCCACTCCCTCCTCAGACGCCAACAACTCCGACCAGGGATCCGTGTCTGAGACGACTGCTGATGCCCCAGAACCCTTTGCTTCTGGGGGCGTCAAGATTGCGATTGTCCAGCAGTCTGGGCAGGGTGACTACTTTCAGCAGTATTTGAATGGGACCAAACAACAGGCCGAGGCGCTGGGAATTGACCTCTCGGTCTATGACGCCCAGGGAGACAACTCGGCTCAGGCAAGCCAGTTGGATCAGGCCATTGCTGCCGGGGTAGATGGAATTGTGGTTCGTCACGGTTTCCCGGACACCTTGTGCCCGGGAGTAAACAAGGCCATCGAGCAGGGTATCCCGGTGGTGATCTATGACGTGGAGATTCAGCAGTGTGCACCGGAGGCCGTCCAGACGCAACAGTCAGATGCGCTGATGGCCTCACTAGTTTTGGATCGGATGCTTGAGGATATCGGCACCGATACGCAGGTGGGATACGTGAATGTCGCAGGGATTGCCCCGCTCGACCGGCGTGATGTTGTCTGGCGCGATTATACGGAGAAGAACGGCTGGGAGGAAAAGTTCAAGACTGGCTCTTTCACCAACTCCAGTGCCACCGACACGGCCCCGATGGTCACGGCTGCGGTCCAGGCCAACCCGGACGTAGTAGCTATCTATGCTCCGTATGACGAGTTCACTAAGGGGACACTGACAGGTCTTGATCAGATCCCAGGGACCGAGGACATCAAAGTGTACGGAGCCGACATCTCCAACGCCGACATTGAGCTGATGAAGGCCGACGGTTCACGTTGGATCGCCACCGGCGCCACCGATCCCAACGCAATTGGTGCCGCAGTTTTGCGAACTCTGGTACTGCATATGGCCGGGCAATTGGACGGTATGACTGTTGATTTCCCGCCGATTCTGGTCACCCAGGAGATGCTCCGGGACGAGGATATCAACAACATGGAAGACCTGCGGGCAGCTTTCCCAGAGCTAAACATCTCTGACGTCTCCAGCGCCGACTGGATTCCGTCGGTTAGCTTCTGATTGATGGTGGGCGGCCCCTAAGGGGCCGCCCACCCCCACCGCCAACAAAGGGAACAGGCAGATGAGTAGCAGCACTGACGCTGATGCACCGATTCTAGAACTGCATGACATCACCAAGAATTTCGGCCTGAATCGGGTGTTGAAAGGGGTAACCCTTAAGCTACGTCCGGGACGCGTTACCGCCCTTTTGGGGGCCAACGGAGCAGGGAAGTCCACCCTGATCAAGATTCTGTCAGGTGTGTATCCACTCACCGGAGGGCGAATCCTCTTGGGAGGGAAGGACGCGAATGTGTCCAGTCCTTTGGAGGCCAGTCGAGCCGGAATCAGAACAGTTCACCAAAGGATTGACGACGCAATTGTCCCGGGACTTAGCGTGGCCGAAAACCTAGTGTTTGAGCAGATCGCTCAAGGTGAGGCCCGTCCAGTGAGTTCTCTTCGCTCTCTACTCCCAAAGGCCAGACAGATTGCCGACATCTTGAATTTGGGCTGGGACGACGCGTTTCTTAAGCGCGATGTCTATGAGTTGGGAATCGCTGATTGTCAGATGCTGCTGCTTGCGCGGGCACTGGAGAACGAGCCCAAAGTTCTCATCCTCGATGAGCCCACTTCGACCCTCTCTCAGGGCGAGACTGAGCGACTTTTTGAGCTGATTCTTCGTCTGCGCGACCAGGGCGTAGCCATCCTATACGTGTCTCACCGCATGGGAGAGATCAAAGCCCTGGCTGATGATGTTGCTGTGCTACGTGACGGTCGGATTGTCGATCGACAGAAGAGTCCCTTCGACCTTAACCAGGCAGTCCGATCCATGCTTGGAGAGGATATTGAGACAGATCTCGAGCAGTTCAGTGAGTTGACTGGAGACGAGGTCGTGCTAGAGGTAAATCAGCTGCAGATTTTCGATTACTCCGCCCCGGTGGACTTCCAGGCCCGTGCCGGTGAAGTTACAGCAATCATTGGGTTGATTGGGGCCGGAAAGACTGAACTGCTAGAGACCATTTTTGGTGCAGCCGATAGTAAGGGCGCAGAACTCCGAATCCGTGGGAAAAAATACCGGGCTCGACATCCAAAGGACGCCATTAGCCATGGAGTCTATCTAGTTCCAGAAGATCGAGCTGCGCAGTCGATGCTTCCAGGGTGGTCTGTTGAGGAGACTTATTCTCTTCCATTCCTGAGTAAGTATGTTCGCGGACTGACTTTCGATCGTAAGGCTGAACGGCGGGCTGCGGTAGCGGCTATGGAGGATTTTAAAGTGGTGGCGGCGGGACCCACGCAAGCAGTTGATGCTCTCTCCGGAGGCAACCAACAGAAAGTCGTGGTTTCTCGCTGGCTTCAGACACAGGGCACCATCCTGATTCTGGACGAGCCCTTCCGAGGGGTAGATATTGGCGCCCGACGAGAGTTGGGCAGGCGGGCCCGTGCTGCAGCGGCTGCTGGAACCTGCGTCGTCGTGGCGGTCAGTGATGTCAACGAGGCCCGCGAGGTGGCCGATCGGATCGTGGTCCTAGTCGAAGGAGAAATCGCTCTCGACCGTCGGGCCGACCAAGTAACCAATGAAGAAATCGTTCAGAGCATGACTGAGGTAGTTGAAAATGAATAAGACAATCAAAACCGGCGAGCCCTCTCTCAGCGCCTGGGATCGAACTAGAGACGGGGTGGTCAAATACGGTTTCATTGTCGTCACTGTGTTGGCCGCTGTCTTCTTTGCGGTGACTGAGCCAGCCTTTGCTACGCCAAACTCGATCTTCTCAATGCTGAAATTTGCCTCGGTGACAGCCATCTTAGGCTTGGGAGTCATGTTCTCCATGATTGTTGGAGGGCTGGACTTGTCCATCGGCTCCACAGCAGGCCTAGGGGTGCAGTTGGCGGCCATGATGATGGTGTTCTACAACCTGACCGGTTACGTGGCTGTCGGAGTAGTTCTAGTTGCCGGTCTGATTGTTGGTCTGGTGAACGCTTTCCTGATAGTTGTTCTCAAGATCCCTGATCTGTTGGCCACTCTCGGGATGATGTTCGTCATCCAAGGAGCAAAGCTCATCCCTGTCTCAGGACTTTCAGTCTCTTCCGGGATGATCCTGTCGGACGGATCTACTGCCCCGGGAAAGTTCGACCCAGTCTTCCTGAAAATAGACCGAGGCATGATCGGACCTATCCCGCTGCCGGTGGTCATCATGATGATCCTAGTGATCTTGTCATGGTTCTTGCTGACCAAGACGTCTTGGGGACGAATCATGTATGCCATTGGTGCTAACCCGGAGGCGGCACGGCTGGCCGGTATCCGAGTGGGTCTACACCACGGACTCGCCTACGTAATTTCAGCGGTGTTCGCATCGATTGCCGGAATCATCCTGGTGTCCAGAATCGGCCAAGGTGACGTAAATGCGGGGGCTTCGGCTCTGCTCGAGGCAGTGGCCGTAGCTTTGGTGGGACAGTCTATCCTTGGGATGAACAAGCCGAATGCGTGGGGTACTTTGCTTGGTGCGCTCTTGATTGCCATAGTTTTGACGGGCATGACCATGATGGGCTTCCAGTATTATCAGCAGGACACGGCGAAGGGCATTGTCCTGATCGTGGCTCTCCTCTTCTCGTTCACTCTCTCTCGGAAACAATCGCGCTACGTCCCGGCTACGTAGGCGAGCACAATCGGTGTGCGGCAACCAACCATAAACACTCTCTAGGGGGCGGAAAATGACACACAATTACGAAATCCTGAACCTCGACACGGTCGTCGACTATTTGGCTCGGCAGCCTAACTTGGCCAACCGAATCAACCTCAATGCGCTCGCCTCCGTGACCGAGATTGGCGACGGCAACCTCAACCTGGTGTTTCGGATCAAGGACGAGGAGGGCAAAAGCATTATTTTGAAACAGGCATTGCCCTATGTCCGAATGACAGGGGAAGGCTGGCCCATGACTCCGACCCGGGCCGAACACGAGGCTCACTCGCTGAAGGTGCATCACAACCTGATGCCCGAACTAGTGGTGAACGTTCTTCAGTTTGACCCGGACCAGTTCGTCATAGTTATGGAGGACCTATTTGATCACCGGGTTTGGCGCACGGTGCTCAACGAGGGTGGCGTGACGAATGGAGTCGCGAACAAGTTGGGAGCATATGTCGCCCAAGTTGCTTTCCACACCTCCATGCTGGGTCAGGATCGTGGTGAAGTTGCCAAGGAGATCGCACACACCCAGAACCCCGAAATCTGCACCATCACTGAAGACCTTGTCTTCACCGAACCGGTGGTGGATGCCGGCCGAAACGAGGTCCTGCCAGAGAACGAAGTGGACGCAAGGGAACTGTCTGCTGACCCCGTCTTCCACCTAGCCATGGCGAGAGCTAAGTGGAAGTTTATGACTGAAGCTCAGGCCCTGATCCATGGCGACCTACATACCGGTTCAGTGATGGTGAAGGTTGAAGGTGATGAAGCGGTGTCGGTGAAGGCGTTCGACTCGGAGTTCGCGTTCTATGGACCGATTGGATATGACCTGGGGGCTCTCTTCGCCAACTATGTGTTCGCTGCTGCCCGTGCCGGAGTCCAGGGGGACACGGACAGGATGGACTGGGCGCTCGGACTAATCAGAGATACCTGGACGGCCTTTGCTGAGGAGTTTGCGCACCTCAACCAGGAAAACATGTCACCGCAGCTGTGGAATGAGGTGTTTGTCCGAGACTTGCTGCAGAGCCTCTTTTCCGACATGCAGCTATTTGGTCTGGCAAAGATGTCGCGCAGAATTGTGGGGGCTGCCAAGGTCACAGATATTGAAACTCTAGAACCTTCTATTCGGGCCCACGCAGCGCGAGGAGTGCTGCACGCTGCCCGGTCATTGGCGGGCAGTTATCGGCGGGATCGGACCATCGAAGAGGTGGTTGCGGAGGTGCGAGATCGGCTGGTGCAGGCCATCTCCTGACCTTGTCCCGCAGCACCTAACATCAGGAGACACGCATACATCCACCTGGGCCCCGCCCCGGCCGACCCCTACCCTCTCGGCAGGGTGGGGTCGTCCGGCTCGGGGTCCGACCCGTTCTGATCGGGCGAGTCTGCGTCCGACTCGGGCAACTGGTAGCCCAAAGCCAGCCGGTTCGCCCAGATCTTCGCGCCCACGGTCACTGCCAGCAGCACGGCCATGCTGGCAGCAACTGCCCAATAGTAGGGCGCGGTTTCCCACCCGCGGGCATCAGCTACCCCGCCAGCCAGAGCGAGCAGAAAGAAGGCGCTACCAACCGCGGTCATTACCCAGCCGACCTTTCGGTGAACGTACACCCACACTTCCTCGCTTTGCATGGTCGCTGGCGTCCGGAAGCCGCCGGCTCCGGCGAGAGGCAACCGACCCTGCTGGGCTCGGATTCCAACCGAAAGTAATACCGCCCCGACCAGTGCCAGCCCGAGCGCAAAGATGAGAGTCATCGTTGATCCTCCTCCGTTGTCTACCTAGTCCCACAGCCGGGACAAGAGCTCCTTTGATTCAGCCAGGTCCAATCCTTGAGCCTGTGCCTCTGAGATGAACTGGTGGGCCGCCTCGGACAGGCGGGACGAGGCGGAGGTTGACGCGGCGACGCGGCTCCCCAGGCGCGGACGGCTCTCAATCAGGCCGGACGCTTCCAAGTCAGAGTAGGCGCGAGCCACCGTTCCCGGCGCCACGTCCAAATCCTGGGCCAACTGTCGAATAGAGGGAAGCTTTTCCTGTGGCAGTAACTGCCCGCTGGTGATCATCTTGGCTAGGTGTTGGCGAATTTGCTCAAAGGGTGGGGTCCCCAGGTGCGGATCCACCTTCAGGTTCAGCCGGTTCATTGGGGTCCTTCCTGACTGTCGCCACGTTCGCGCCAGCCCGCCACTCCGGTGGACAGGGCCGAGCGGATCAGCAGGGCGGCGGCGCCGGTGAGTCGGTCCCGCGATTTCCACACGGCTGCCAGCGGGCGCGGAATAATCTGCTCCACCGGCACCTCGATCAGCTGTCCGCTTAAGAGTTGCTCGTGAACGGCCAGTTCGGAAAGCACTGCGGGGGCACCGCCCGCCGCGACCGCAATCCGGACCGCCATGTTTGAGTAGAGCACCTGGGCCGGGGGAACCGGGTTGTACGGGGAGAGAACCTCGTCGAGGGCGCGCCTGGTTCCCGAACCCGCCTCGCGCACTACCAGTTGGGTTCGGGCCAGCTCCTCAATTGTGAGCGGGTCGGTTCGGGTGGCCCACGGGTGGGTGGGGGCGACCACCAGGACCAGCTGGTCGGTGCCAATCTGTCTTTGCTGCAGGTCGGGTGGCAGATGCGGAGTTTCGACCAGACCCAGTTGAAGCGCCCCATCCCTGATTCCAAGGAGGACATCTTTGGAGTTCAGCACCCGCAGATCGACGGCAATGTGCGGGTGTTCAGCGTGCAGAGCTGCCACCCAGGTGGGGACCAGGGTCTCGGCAATCGTCATGGAGGCTCCCACCCGCAGGACCACCTGGTGCAATGAGGCGGGATGTGACTGGGACCAGTGGACAAAGTGCTGGGCGGCTTCAAGGAGCTGGCGAGCCTGAGCGGCATAGGCAACTCCCAGTTCAGTTGGGGTTGAACCGCTTTGGCGCCGTTCCAGCAGGGGGGCTCCTAAGCTTCGTTCAAGCTCCGAGACAATGTGGGAGGCGTGAGGTTGGGCAATCCCAATCCGACGGGCGCCGCCGCCGATGCTGCCGGACTCAACGATGGCAACGAAAAGCTCCAAGTTGAACAGGCTGGGCCAGGTAGTCATAGCTCTAGCGTATGCCCCCATCCGGTTTTGCTGTCTACCGTGACCATGTTTCACGTGAAACCGTTGAACCATGCCAAACGTAGCCACTAATGAGGTCCCACAGGTCCAACCGGTTGAGCCGGTATCGCCGCCCGGGCGATTCTGGGCCACCGTGAGGAAACTGGCTCCGGGTTTGGCGCTCTGTCTGGGAGCCACCGCTCTGGCAATGCTCCTAAACCAGGTACTGCCGGCCGTAAGTCCGCTGATTATCGCGATCGTGGCCGGGATCGCCCTGACCAACCTGATTCACCTTCCAGCGGGGCTGCAGCCCGGAATCCAGTTCTCAGCCAAGAAACTGCTCCGGTGGGGAATCGTCTTCCTGGGATTGAAACTGGTGCTGTCCGACATCTGGGGTCTGGGGGCTCCGATGCTGCTGGTTGTGGTCGCAGTGGTTGGCGGCGGCATCCTCGGGACCATCCTGCTCGGCCGGGTGCTCGGCATTCACCGGAAGCTCTCGCTGCTGATCGGATGCGGGTTCTCCATCTGCGGCGCTGCGGCTGTGGCCGGGGTGGAGGGCGTGGTCGACGCCGAAGAAGAAGATGTGGTCACCGCGGTGGCCCTGGTGGTCATCTTTGGCACCCTGATGATTCCGCTTATCCCCGCCCTCGGTCACCTGTTGGGGATGCCTCCCGAGGTGAACGGACTTTGGGCTGGGGCTTCGATCCACGAAATTGCCCAGGCCGTGGCTGGGGGCGAGGCGATTGGTCACGGAGCCCTGGAGCTGGCCGTGATCACCAAGCTGTCGCGGGTCCTGATGCTGGCCCCGGTGGTCCTGATCCTGGCCCTGTCGATGCGCCGGGCCGGAAACAGCAACCCGGACGCCAAGCGTCCCCCGCTGGTGCCGCTGTTCATCATCGGCTTCCTGGCCATGGTGTTGCTCCGGTCATTTGTGGACCTGCCCGAGGGGGTCCTGGCCGTGGGCGGGTTCCTTCAGACGGCACTGCTCAGTGCGGCCATGTTTGGCCTCGGCTGCGGCGTCAAAATCAGAGAGCTGGTTCGAGTGGGGGCGCGCCCGTTTGTCCTGGCCGCGCTCTCCACCGTGCTGGTGATGACCATTTCCGGAGTGGGAATCTTCCTCACCCAGCTCTAACCCGGCCCCTGCTGTCCCTGTCGACGCCGCCAAGTGCAGCAGGCCTGCCCACCTCCCTGGACCCAGAGTGGAGGTGGGCATTTTCTTTTTTGGGCTTGACCTTAACGTTACGTCAACCTCTACGCTCTGAATTATGACGTGGACGATCCAAGAAGTTGCTCGGTTGGCGGGGACCACCCCGCGGGCTCTCAGGCACTACGAAGAGTCCGGTTTGCTGTACCCTAACCGGAACCCAATCAACGGCTACCGGGAGTACGACGAAACCCAGCTGCGCCGCCTGCAGCACATTTTGCTGCTGCGCGAGTTGGGCTTGTCCCTCACCGACGTGGCCCGGGCGCTGGCGGATCGAACCCAGGAGTCGGTGGCGTTGGCTTTTCACCTGGAACTGTTGGAGCAGCGGCGCGAGGATCTGGAGCGTCAAATTCAGTCGGTCAAACACACGTTGGCCGCGCTAGCTGGAAAGGAGAGATTTGTGGCAGAGAAGGCTTTTGAGGGCTTCGACAACTCGCAGTATGAACAGGAGGTTCGCGACCGGTGGGGTGAGCAGGCTTGGAGCTCGTCCGCCAAGTGGTGGGACTCCAAGTCAAAGGAGGAGCAGGTGGCTTGGACCGAGCAGGTGGCGCAAATGGGTCGGGACTGGCGGGCAGCCAGTGAAGACCCTGAGATCAGCCCCACCTCGCCCGCCGCGCAGGAGCTGGCCCGACGCCACGTGGAGTGGTTGCGGTCGATTCCCGGAACCCCCGGCCCGCAGGGCGGGGAGGTGCTCGCAGAATACGCGCGGAACTTGGCTGAAATGTACGTGGCTGACGAACGCTTCGCCGCCAACTATGGCGGAGTAGAGGGCGCCAAGTTCGTGCGCGCCGCCCTGTTGGCCTACCTGGGGGATTAGGCCCGTGAGAGGATCGATGGGAGCGCCGGGAAAGCCTGGCGCTGCCATTTCTTTCCTATCTAGCTAGGAGGACCAGGATGTCGGTGGCGTTGGTGACGGGAGCCTCGCGCGGAATTGGACAGGAAATCAGCAGGTTTCTGGCCGGTCGAGGGTGGGACCTGGGGTTGATCGCCACCAACCGGGGCCGGCTGGAGGAGGTGGGAGAGGCCCTTCGACAGCAGCACGGCGTGAGGGTGTGCACCTACCCCGCCAACGTGTCGGACTGGTCGCAGCTACAGGCCGCCACCACCGATCTGACTGAACAGTTGGGGCCGGTTGACCTGCTGGTGAACAATGCCGGTCGCGTGGATGCGGAGGTGCCGCTGTGGGAGGCGGATCCCGAGGAGTGGGTTGACGTCATTGAGGTCAACCTGGTGGGTCCGTTCTACCTGGAACGGCTCCTGGTTCCGTCCATGCTGAAGCGCGGAGGTGGGATAGTTGTGAACCTGGTGAGTGGGGCTGGGGCTCGCGACTGGGGGACCTTCACCGCCTACACCGCCAGCAAGACGGCACTGATTCGCAACGTTGGCGACCTGCATGTGGCCGGGTACTCCGCTGGCCTGCGGGCCTTTGGGATTGCTCCCGGGGTGGTGGACACGGAGATGGCCCGGTCACTGCAGATGCACGCCGACCGAACGGAGTTCACGCCCGTGGAACGGACGCTAGCACTGTTGGGGGCGATCCTCGATGGCCAGTTGGACCCGTGGGCGGGGACCTACCTGCGAGCCTCGGACGACACGGTTGAGTCGCTTCGACAGTTCGGTCCCGCGCGCGCGGCCGATCCGCTGGCCCGGACGCTGGGGATCATCCCGGTCGGCCCGGACGATCCCTTGCGCTGAAGGTTATTCGATCCGGGTCCACGTCCCGCACCGAGTGGAGTCAAAGGCCTTGTCTGACGGATCGATTGTGACCACCGCCTGCCCGTCGGGAAGACCGTTGGCGATGATGTCGTCGAATGTCCCACTCAGTCCGGACAGGCGGGCCCAATAGCAGCTGGAACCGGAAGCGTCAGATCGGTAGGTGCCGGGCTGAATGTCCACCCCGACCACCATCGTGCCGGAACCAAACGTGTTTGCCTTTGCTTTCTCCTCCGCCTCCTTCTTAGCGGCGGCCTCGGCGGCGGCTTTTTCCTCTGCTTCTTTCTGGGCGGCTGCCTCCTGTTCGGCCAAGGAGGCTTCCCGCTCGGCAATCTCGTCTTCCCGCTGCTGGTACTGACTCAGCTGTTCCTTCTGGGTGGACACCTCATCCAGCGCGTCCTGCAATTTGGCTTCAGCGCTTTGCCGAGCAGATTCAGTCTCAGCTAACTGGCCCTGCACCGCCTTCAACTCGTTCTGCTGGCCGACAGCTATCGCCCCTCCAGCCGCAACCCCAAGCACCAACCCGGCCGCGGCGGCAATGGCGATGACGGCGGCGCGCTTGTCCCAGAAACTGGCGCGCTTCGGTTCGGGGCTGGGTGCCCCGACCGGGTCGGGTGCCCCTCCGACCGGTGGGGGCAGTTCAAACAGTGGCTGAGACGGTGCTGGCTGTGTCCGATAGCGTGCCGGTGGCGCCGGAAACTCTGCGGTGGTGTCAATGTCCGGGTCAAACTCATCCCCGACGGCGGGCATGGGTTCAGTTGCCGCCGCCTGCGCCTCGGGCGAGAAGCGGGACTCGGTGAACAGGGTGGACGGGTCCGGCTGGTCGGGGTTGGGGACCGAACCGGACTGGTCGTCAGTAGAGTATTCGATGGGCAGGGTGTCTTGATCAGAGGGAGCCGGCTCTGGCTCAGGCTCAAACTTGTTTTCGTCCATGACACCATCATCTACCTGCCTCCGACAGGTCCAGTTTTCGTTGAAATGACGCGCATCTGGTCGAAAGCAATCCAGCGGCCGGACCGGCAGAATCTACCCGAGCGCGATCGGCTAACCTGACCTGGTGCTCCCCGTCTACGATCTGAGTGCCGCTGCCTGGGCGCTTCTTGCCGTCGCCTCCTTCCTGATTGGCATTTCCAAGACTGCACTTCCAGGGTTGGCGACCGTGACGGTAGCTGCCTTCGCCTCGGTCATTCCGGCTCGCGAATCCACCGCGGTGATCCTACTGCTGCTGATCTCCGGGGACCTGGTGGCGGTTTGGACCTACCGTCATTCCGTCGACTGGCGGGCCCTGCTGCGCCTGGCCCCTCCGGTGGCGGTCGGGGTGCTGGCGGGCGTGACGGTGCTGCAGCACATCTCCGACGGCTCCATGAAGCGGATGATCGGAATCATTCTGCTGGTGCTGACCGCGCTCACGCTGTGGCTCATGTGGCGGGGAAACCGGCGAACTGCAGTTGGTCCGCCGGGAAGCTCCTTTGGGCAGAGCCCGGTGGCGCGGTGGGCCTACGGTTCAATCGGTGGCTTCACCACTATGGTCGCCAACTCCGGCGGGCCGCCAATGTCCCTCTACTTCATTGCCTCCGGCTTCAACATGACCAGGTTCCTGGGGACGCAAGCCTGGTTCTTCTTCCTGGTGAACCTGACCAAGGTTCCGTTCCAGGTGGGATTGGGCCTCCACTCGGCAGCATCGCTGGGAACCGACCTGCTCCTGGTCGCCTTCGTTCTGGCCGGAGCTGTGGTGGGGCGAACCATCATCAAGAAGATCAACCCGAAAGTGTTCAACCCAATCATCATCGGCCTCACGGTCGTCTCCTCGGTGTATTTGCTCTTCTAGCTCCCGGTCCACGGCCAAATGGGTAGCGTACACTTTGCCTATGGAAACCGTAGAGTTGACCTGCTGCCAATCAAAGCGCACCCGGACCCTGGCCCTGGTGGTGGCGCTGTGGGATCTGGGATGGAAGGCCGCCGCTATTCGGCGGGCCCGACAGGTGGGGAAATCAAAGTGGATCATTCCCCTCGCGCTGTTGAACACGGTCGGACTGCTGCCGATCTGGTTCCTCCGGCGTCACCCGGTCGACCAGTCCTCCCATAGTGGATAGCCGCTCGGGCCTGCGGGAGAAAAGTGCCGCCTGGGGCGTTCACACCCTGACCCTGACCGGGGTGGTGTGGGCGGTCCTGGCCACCGCGGCGATCCTGCAGGATCAACCGCGGCTGATGTGGTTATTCCTGGGGATTGCCATCATTGTCGACGCGGCAGACGGTCCGCTGGCCCGCCGCTACGAGGTGCGCCGACACACCCCCAACTTCGACGGGATTATTCTGGACCTGGTGGTGGACTACCTGACCTGGTCATTCATCCCGGCTCTGTTCCTGTTTAAGTCCGGGCTGACCGGTGGCCCGGTGCTGTCTACCGTTTCGTTTATCCTGATTTGCGCCTCGCCCATGTTCTGCTACGCCAACGTGCGGATGAAGACCGAGGACAACTATTTCCGAGGCTTCCCAGCTGCCTGGAACATCGTCATTTTCTACCTGTGGGTGCTGCAATCCCCCTGGTGGCTGAACCTGGCCATCGTGGTGGTGCTGGCAGCACTGACCGTCGTGCCGATCACTTTCCTGCACCCGTTCCGGGTCCGATCGCTCCGCGCCGCCAACGTAACGGCGGTGATTCTGTGGCTGGCGGCCGCCACCGCGCTGGTGGTGACCTTCCCGGACCGGCCCCTGTGGGCGGAGGTGCCCTGGTGGGTGGCGGGAGTGTGGCTGGTGGTGTCCGGACTGATCGGGACCCGGGCCGCCCGCCGCCAGGAACGAGCCCGAGCGCAGGTAGCTTCCAGCTAGAGCAAACCCCTGCGCAAGCGCGAATCGGCCACCAGTGCCAGAGTCGGGATCCGCTGGCGGTAGTGGCGTTCCAAGGTGCGCTCCTGGACGTACTTGACCACTTCGGTGAGGACGGTCAGAGCGGTTAGGCAGGCAATCACGACCGGAACGTACAGCGGATAATCCTTCCCCTGAAGCCAAAAGTAGACGTAGGGAGCCACGAACGTCACCACGGTGGTGATGCCCCCGAGCATCCGTTTGGTCCAGGAGGCGGCGAACAGCAGGGTCAGAACCCCCCAGGTGTAGGGAATCGCCGTGATCACGTCGATCGCCCAGAACAGGTAGATGTTGCCGTGGAACTCTTTCACGAACGACACCGGGACGGCCCGCAGCGTGGCGTAGAGGAAAAACACCAGGTAGATGACGAACTGGGGGTGGCGGGCCACCCGGATTAGCCAGGGTGGGCGGACGAGGGGGAGCCCCGCCTCGGCCAACTGCTGGCGCGCCCCGCGGGGAATCCGGCTGGCATCCAGGTTCAAGAAAGACTGCGCCGATTCCGGGTGGACGCGCAGCAGCCAGGCCAGGAGGACCAGGGGGCGGACCCCAAATACCTGGGTGCCGGTGGCAGAGGGGGGTCCGAGCGGGGCCAGCTGGTCGGGAAATGCTTGCTGGAGTCGGCGCTCCTCCGCGGTGGACGAGGTGGTGATCAGCCAAAAGGCACAACCCTCCTCCAGGGAGAGGCGCAGGAGCGGGGCCAGCGTGGCCCGGTTTAGCAGGTCATCCGGGCGGAGGATTCTGGTATTCCTGGGCCCCAACTCGGCCAGGCGCTTCACCTGAGCGCTGGCTCGGACCCGGTCCGGATCTAGCGAGTGCAGCTGGACGGGTTCCGAGGCGGCCACCAGGCGCGGTCGGACCAGCAGTGAGTCCAGCAGCCGGGTGAGCCAGTTTGTGTGCACAAGTGCATGTTAGGGCATTGGCACACCGCTTGGCACGCGACAGCTTTGACAGCGGTTCATTTGCGTTCCTACGATGGAAGGCGGCAGTTACCTCGGTCACAGCGGCGGTCCGGGTGTGAACATTCAAAGGGGAAAGCATGAATGGCCAAGTGAGCCTGCAGGTGTGCTCTGAAGATTTTTCCGGAGTCGAGCGGCAGTTGGCCTCAGCCGCCGACATTTCCGTTTCCAGCTTCCGCTACCCGTCGGGGGTGGAGGCGCTCCGGGTGCAGGTGGGGAGGGTTGAGGCGATTATCCTGCCGTTCCGGGGGCAGCAGATCTGGTGCTACCTGGTTGACGGCCGGGACCTGACCATGCACACCCACTTCGATCAGCCCACCGCCTCTGTGGACTTTGCCCAGAGCTACGGGGCCTTCCTGCTGCACTGCGGCCTGACCGGGGTTGGGGCACCCGGACCGGGGGACACCCACCTGCACCACGGGGAGCTGCCCGTGGCAGCCTGCGGCCCACTCACGCTCACTTTTGGCGGCGAGGCGGGGGAAAACTGGCTGGAGGTGACCAGCCCGTTCCGCTATCGGGTGACCCACTCCTACGATTACGAGGTGGAGCTCCAGCTTCGCTTTGACGTCACCACCCCGATTGTCTCCAGCCGGGTGACGATCACCAACCACCGGCAGACGGCACTGGAGTTTTCCTACCTCTGCCACCTGAACTGGACCATGGATCAGCCGCTCCAACTGCACCAGATGGTCCCGGACCGGGGAATCGAATGGGCTCCCCACCCGGGTCAGGACGGCGCCACCGCCGCCCTGCTGGAGCGGTACGCGCAAGACCCGAAGGCGGCCAACGAGGTTTCCAGCCGGGTGCACATCTCCCCGGAGTACTGCGCCGTCCTCACCCCCACCCCCGGCCCCGACGGGGTGGCCGAGTTCCTGGCGGTTCGCCCCGATGGCAGCGCGTTCTGGGTAGCTTTCCACACCGATGAGTTGCCGCGGGCAGTTCGGTGGATTTCTAACACGGTGGACGAGCGGGCGGCCGGCTTCTGCCTGCCCTCGACCGGTCATCACTTTGGGCGGGCACAAAACGAGGCCGACGGGCTGCTTCGCAGTCTCGCTCCAGGTGAGACAACCGCGATTGAGGTGCGGTTCGGCCTGCTGGACCGGACCGATGCCTGGGAGAGCGAAGTGCGGATCGCTTCGGTGCTGATGGGACAAACTGAGCCCAAGTAGTGTGACCCGGGGCGCAAAACCCTGACAAATGCTGTAACAATGGCCATACCTTCTGCCGCTCGGCCCGGTTCCTGTGGAAAACTGGAGTCCGAGTATGACCTGTGGGCGGGCAAACCCGCTCCGAGGAGGTAAAACAGTGAGTGGATCTGACGGTCCTAAATGGCAAAACCTGGGTCCGGGCGACCAGCGACCGGAGCCGGGCTCTGTGCCCCCACCCCCGGCCCCGGCCCCGGGTGAGGTTCCCTTTCCCAAGCGTCGGTCCGCCTCGCAACGAGCCGGAGCCACCGGAGGGCCCGAACCGGACCCGACCGGCACCAGGTTCCCGCCGCTCCCCAAGCGTTCGGAGCTGAACCGGAGTGCAAACCCGGTCGACGCCACCGTCGCCTCGACCCCTGCGGAACCGTCCCGAGTCGCCCCCTCTGACTTCGACGGCCTCGTGGCCGGGACGACTTCGGAGCCAACCGGGACCCCCGACCAGCCAGAGGAAACTATGACCACGACGAAGCCGAAGAAAAAATCCTGGTGGAAGCGGGTCCTGCTGGGCCTCCTGATCCTGTTCTTCCTGGCCCTGGTAGGCGGGTCCGCCCTCTTCTTCTACCTGTACGGTCGGACGGAGATCCCGCAGCCGGACGCCTTTTCTCAGGCCCAAACCACGAAGGTTTACTACTCGGATGGGACCACCGAGATCGGGACGTTCTCCGAGGTGAACCGGACCATCATCGATACCTCCACCCTGCCCGCCTACGTCGGCAACGCGATCGTGGCGTCGGAGGACCGGACCTTCTATACCAACTCTGGGATCGACGTGAAGGGGATTGCCCGCGCGCTGCTGACCAACATTCGCACCGGGTCCCGCCAGGGAGGGTCAACCCTCTCCCAGCAGTACATCGAGAACTACTACATTGGCGAAACCACCACCTCCTACCGGGGGAAGGTGAAGGAAGCCATCTTGGCGCTGAAGATCAACCGGACGCAGTCCAAGCAGGAGATCCTCGGCAACTACATGAACACCATTTACTTCGGGCGGGGAGCCTACGGGATCGAAGCGGCAGCGCAAGCCTACTTCGGGATCCCGGCCTCGCAGCTGACCCTGTCGCAGTCGGCCATGCTGGCCGGCATCATCCCCTCCCCCTCGGCGTGGGATCCGGCGATCGACCCGGATCAGGCGAAGGCCCGCTGGGCCCGGGTGCTGGAACTGATGGTCGAGGATGGCTGGGCCACCCAGGCCGAGGTTGACGCGGCCACTTTCCCCGAGACTATTCCCCCCGCCGACCCCAGCCAGGGCGCCACCGGGGTCAACGCCTACCTGCTGCAGCAGGTGCGTAACGAGCTGATTGGGCGCGACGACATCACGCCGGAAATGCTCGACGCGGGCGGCTACACCATCATCACCACCCTGGATCCGACGATGCAGGCTGCCGCGGTCGAAGCGGTAAAGGTGATGCCCGAGGACACTCCCGACACGGTTCGGGTTGCCCTGTCCGCGGTCGACAACGCGACCGGTGAGATTCTGGCGGAATATCCGGGATCCGACTATCAGCGGGTCCAGACCAACGCGGTCACCCAGGACATTTCGATGGCCGGGTCCACCTTCAAGCCGTTCGCACTGCTCAGTTCCATTGAGCAGGGCGGCAGCGTCTACGACGTCTACGACGGCAACTCGCCGCTCGAAATCGACGACGTCGAGGTGGAAAACAACGACAACGTCTCCTTTGGCCAGGTCGACATGATCACCGCGACGCAGTACTCGATCAACACGGCCTACGCGCAGCTGAACGCCAAGTACGGGCCGCAGAACACGCTGGACACGCTGGTGAAGGCGGGAATCCCCGCCGACACGATCGGGCTGGAACCGAACCTGCTGAACGTGCTCGGCTCGGCCGCCCCGACGAACATCGACCTGAACCGTGCCTTCGCTACCCTGGCCAACGGCGGCGAACGAATCACGCCGCACATTGTCCGCACGGTCAACAACTCGGCCGGGGTGCCGATTTTCCAGGCGGACACCGGTCGGGAGCGCGTCTTCGACCCGAAGAATGTTTCGGCGATTATGCCCGCGCTCGAATCGGTGGTGGATGACGGGGGCACCGGCGAAACCGTGGCGGTCCTCGGCCGCGCGATGGGCGGCAAGACCGGTACCTCCACCGACCAGAAGTCGGCGCACTTCATCGGCTTTATTCCGCAGATCACCACCGCGGTCAGCATGTACGGGGTGGCTGAGGACGGCTCGTCCATCGCCCTGCCCAATATCGGTGGGGTGGGTCAGTTCCACGGCTCGGACTGGCCCGCTGACGTCTGGCTGGCGTTCATGAAGTCCGCGACCGCCAACCTGCCCAGCATTGACTTTGCCTGGAAGGTCGCCGTCCCAACGCCCAAACCGAGCGTGACGCCGACTCCGACGCCCACCACCACCCCCAGCCCGACTCCGACCCCGACCGTGACGGAGGAGCCCGAGCCGGAACCGGAACCCGAGCCAGAGCCCGAGCCGGAGCCAACCCCGGAGCCCACGCCGACTCCGACCCCGACTCCAACGCCGACTGAGCCCCCGGCCACCGACCCGGATCAGGGCGGGTAGCCAAAGGCCCCGAGAGGAACAGATCCTCTCGGGGCCTTTAGTTTTTGCTAAGTTACTCAGCCACCACGGTGACGGAGGACTCGGCCACGACGTCCGGGTGCAGCTTGATCACCACGGGGTAGGTGCCGGTCGACTTGATCACCTGGGGGAGCTCCACCTTGCGGTGGTCGATGACTCGACCCAGGGCGGCGCTGAGGGCCTCGGCCACATGCTTGGGGGAAACGGCGCCGAAGAGGCGACCGTTCGAGCCGGCCTTGCGGGTGACGGAAACCTGGTCCAGGCCCCCGATCTGCTCGCGAATGGCGATGGCATCTTCCACGGAAGCAATTTCGTGGCGGCGACGCGACTCAACGATCTGGTCGATGTGACGCTGGGCGCCCTTGGTCCACTTGACCGCGTAGCCGCGGGGGATCAGGTAGTTGCGGGCGTAGCCGTCACGAACCTCAACGACCTCACCAGCTGAGCCGAGCTTTTCCACGTCACGGTTAAGAACAACTTTACGAGTTGCCATGATCGGATCTTCCTTTCTGAGCTCAGCGTCCGGAGGACGAGTAGGGCAGCAGGGCCATTTCGCGGGCGTTCTTCACGGCCTTGGCGATCCGACGCTGCTCCTGAACGGAGACACCGGTGACGCGACGGGCGCGAATCTTGCCGCGGTCCGAAATGAACTTGCGCAGCAGAGCGGTGTCCTTGTAGTCGATGTTTTCAATCTTGGCCGACTTTAGTGGGTTGGCCTTTTTCTTGATGGGCTTGCGAAGTACCGGCTTCGCCATGATGGTCTCCTTGAAAAAGTTGCGTGTTTAGAAGGGGGGTTCGTCGTCGAAGCTGGAACCGCCACCGGGGGGCGTCCCCCAGGGATCTCCAGCCTGACCGCCCGCGGGGGCACCGAAACCACCCTGAGAGTAATCAGCCTGCTGCGGGGCCTGAGCGGGGCGCTGCGCGGGCTGGGCGTATCCGCCCTGCTGGCCGCCACCCTGGTTAAAGCCGCCCCCATCTTGGCGAGGAGTGCGGGTCACCTGAGCTTTGGCGTAACGCAAAGCCGGACCCACCTCGTCCACCTGGAGTTCGTAGCTGGTGCGCTTCTGACCGTCACGCTCGTAAGAGCTCTGGGTCAGGCGTCCCTGCACGATCACCCGCATACCTTTGCTGAGTGAATCAGCGATGTTCTCGGCGTATTCGCGCCAGGCGGTGCAGCGAAGGAACAGGGTTTCCCCGTCCCGCCACTGGCCGGACTGACGATCGAAAGTGCGGGGGGTCGAGGCGACAGTGAAGTCCACGACCGCTGCACCGTTGCCGGTGAAACGCAGATTGGGGTCTGCGGTCAGATTTCCGACCACGGTAATCACCGTGTCATTAGCCATTTGTCTGTCTCCTCTGGCAGCTCAGCACCCGATTGGGCTGAAAGGCGTTGTTACTTTTCGTCAGCTCGCAGGAGCTTGGTGCGAAGAATTTCTTCGTTCAGCGTGAGCTGACGATTGATCTCAAGAGCAACTTCGGAGGTGGTGGTCATGTTGATGACCACGTAGATTCCTTCGCTGTTCTTCAAGATGGGGTAGGCCAGGCGGCGCTTGCCCCACACGTCAACGTTTTCCACGGAACCACCGGCAGCGGTTACCTGCTGCAGCAGCTTGTCCATCGTGGGAGCGACGGTGCGTTCGTCGATGCTGGGATCGAGGATCACCATCAGTTCATATTTCCGCATTAAAATCCCCACCTCCTACGGTCTAAGCGGTCACGGACGGTCCGTGACAGGAGGGTTATGCGTTTGGGACTGCCGCTGCGCTGAGCGGGCGGACAGTTCCAAACGTCTAGTCTACTGGTTTCTCAGCTGCCTCGGAACCGGTGGGGAAGAGAGCGCGCTCACTTTCCCAGCAGAGCCGAGGGTCGATAGGCTCGCCAGCTGTTCGTCACGGCCCGGGCCAGCATGAACCAGCCGGCGAAGGCGATCCAGAGCCAGGTGAGGGCTTCGACCTGTCCGGCCGAGTCCATCGGGCTGCGGTCACTAATCCACAGGTGGAGGGCCAGGAGCGTGGGCAGGTAAACGGCCAGGGTGATCAGGCCGGTGCGAGCCAAATATGGACCTTGGGAAGCGCCAATCAGGACCCCGTCCAGGATGAAGACCAGGCCCCCGATCGGCATGGCCAACCCCGCCACCCGGAGCGCGGCCGTGGCCACCTCGTGCATCTGGGGATCGGGACCAAACAGCCACGGAAGCCACGGGGCCAACCCGGCGGTGACGATGCCAATGACAACGGCCGCGCCCACCCCCCACCAGGACAGACGCCGAATCAGCTGGCTCAGTTCGGAGCCGCGGCCCCGTCCCAAGGCCACCCCGACCAGCCCCTGCGCCGCGATTGCCAGGGCGTCCAGGGCGAAAGCCGCCATCGACCAGACGGAAGACACCACCTGGTGCCCGGCCAGGGCCACGGTTCCCGCCTGCGCGGCCACCGTCACCGTCAGCAGCAGGGCAATGCGAAGAGAAATGGTCCGAATGAGTAGGGGGAGGCCGGCTCCGGCAGAACTGAGGACCCCGGCCCGGCTGGGGGCTAGACTCACCTGTTCGCGCCGGGCTTGGCGCACCACCGCCCAGGTCATCGCCAACCCCATCGCGGTTTGGGCCAGGCTGAGCCCCAGTCCCGCCCCCAGCAGGCCCAGGTTGAGCCCGTAAATCAGCAGCGCATTCAGAGCCACGTTGAAGGCGGCCCCGGCGGCCAGCACGTACAGCGGAGTGCGGGTATCCAGCAGCCCGCGCAGGACGCCGTTGGCCGCCAGGATGACCAACATGCCGATCATTCCCGGTGCGCCCGCTCGCAGGTAGACGGTGGCTTCGGGCGCGACCGTCGGATCGGCGCCGAGTAGCTGGACCAACCAGGGCGCCGTCAGTTCCAGGAGCAACACCAGAACTAGGCCGAGGCCGAATGCCAACCAGAGGGCCTGCACCCCCGCCTGGAGCCCGTCCCGGCGCCGACCGGCCCCAAACAGCCGGGCGGTGACCGCAGTGGTGGAGTAGGCCAGGAAGACAAACACTCCCACCAGGGTGTTGAGGACGGTGGATGACAGGGACAGGCCGGCCAGGGAAGTGACGCCCAGGTGCCCAACCATGATTGAGTCGATCATGATCAGGAGCGGTTCGATGATCAGGGAGCCGAGCGCGGGGATGGCCAGGGAGAGGATGGCCCGGGCGGAAAAATCCACCGGGCGGCCCTGAACGGGCGAACCTTCAACCCTCGGTTCAGAGTTCTGGCTCACAGGCGGCTCCCGGTTTGGAGGCTCCCCACGTTATCCACCAATTTCACTTCCCAAAGTTATCCACGGCCTGTGTACATCCCTGTGGATAGAAATGGTTGCCATCTCGGCTGTCCGACTCGGCAACTATCCACCGGTACTCAGGTCACGTTCAGGTTAGTCCACAGGTAGTTCACAGGTTATCCACCAAACTGTGACCTTTCTCCACAGCTTATTCATCCTCTGTCCACATTGAGGTTTTTGCTTTCCTCTCCACTGGCGTTAGCCTCGGCCCGGAGGACCTGTGGCAGAGCTTGTCGGAGGTCCGGACTAAAGTAGGAGCGGCTGAGAGGGGGAAGTTGATGGATCCGTTGAGCGATGGGTTTGATCGGGTTCCCCCGCACGACGTGGAGGCAGAACAGGCAGTCCTCGGCTCCATGATGCTCTCCAAAGACGCCATCATGGAAGTGGCCGAAATCCTCACCTCCGCGGACTACTATCAGCCCGCCCACGAAACCATCCACGACACGATTGTCGAGCTTTCCTCCCAGGGTGCCCCCACCGACGTCATCACCGTGGCGGGGGAACTGAAGCGGGCCGGTCACCTGCAGCGGATCGGCGGCGCGCCCTACCTGCACACCCTGGTTTCCCTCGTCCCCACCGCCGCCAACGCCGCCTACTATGCGCGCCACGTGCGCGAAAACGCAATCCTGCGGCGCCTGGTTTCGGCCGGAACCAGGATCGTCCAGCTCGGATACGCCCAGGACGGCGGGGATGTGGACGACATTGTCGATGCCGCCCAGGCCGAGGTGTTTGCGATCGCCGAAAAGCGTCAGCGGGAGGACTACATCCGGTTCGCGGACATGTCCGAGGCGATCTTGGAAGAGCTGGAGGACATCGCCTCGCGCGACGGCAAGCTCTCGGGTGTGCCCACCGGGTTTGAGGACCTGGATCGCCTCACCCAGGGGTTGCACGGCGGGCAAATGATCATCATTGCGGCCCGTCCGGCGATGGGGAAGTCGACGCTGGCGCTGGATTTTTGCCGGTCGGCCTCCCTACACAAGGGCATCACCTCGGCCATCTTCTCGCTGGAAATGTCGCGCTCCGAAATCGCCATGCGCCTGCTGTCGGCCGAAACCGGGGTGTTCCTCTCCAAGATGCGTTCCGGCCAAATGACCCCGGAGGATTGGACCCGCGTTTCCAAACGCCTGTCCGACGTCGCCTCGGCGCCCCTGTACATTGACGACTCGCCCAACCTGACCATGATGGAGATCCGGTCCAAGTGTCGGCGCCTGAAGCAGCAGCAGAACTTGGGGCTGGTGGTGGTCGACTACCTGCAGCTGATGACCTCGGGTAAGAAGGTGGAGTCCCGCCAGCAGGAAGTGTCTGAGTTTTCGCGCCAGCTGAAACTGCTGGCCAAAGAGCTGGATATTCCCGTGGTGGCGGTGGCGCAGCTGAACCGTGGGCCCGAGGCGCGCACCGACAAGAAACCGATGATCGCCGACCTGCGTGAGTCCGGCTCGCTGGAACAGGACGCCGACGTGATCATGCTGCTGCACCGGCCCGACTACTACAACGAGGACGAACGGGTGGGTGAGGCCGACATCATCGTGGCCAAGCACCGAAACGGTGAAACCCGGACGATTCCGGTGGCATTCCAGGGTCAGCTGGCTCGGTTCGCCAACATGGCCCGCTCACCCGGTCCGGGCGCGGATCCGTTCTAGCCGGCCGGCGCCTCGCCATCGGCGCAGGTCCAGGTTGGGTTGTACACTTTCATGACGCCAGACTTGCGTTATGACCCGGGTCTCGGTGGACGCTGACGCGGGCTCTTCCGCATGACCGTGCGTCAAACTCAGGCTGACAAAAGTGGTTAAACACTTAAAACTAGAGTGGCCTCATGGTAGAAATACGAATCCATGGTCGAGGAGGACAGGGAGTCGTCACAGCGGCTGACATGTTCGCTACGGCCGCTTTTTCCGAAGGCCACTACGCGCAGGCCTTCCCCTCGTTTGGCTCCGAACGAACCGGAGCCCCCGTTGTCAGCTACTGTCGGATCTCGGATCAACCGATCCGCACTCGCGAACCCGTGCTGGAGCCGGACATCTTGATCGTGCAAGATCCGACCCTGCTCGCGGTAGTTGACGTCTTCGCCGGACTGAAGCCCGGTGGCTTCGCCATTGTGAACACCACCAAATCGGTGGCGGAACTGCATCTGCCGGACCTGCCGCCCGACCGGACGCTGGTGACTATTCCCGCCTCGGACCTGGCCAAACGCCACGTGGGCAAACCCCTGCCGAACGCTGCCCTGATGGGGGCGGTTGCCGCCGCCACCGGCGTGGTCAAGTTGAGTTCGGTGGAGGAAGCGATCCGACATCGGTTCCGCGGGCACATTGCCAACGCAAACGTGGCCGCGGCCCAGGATGCCTACGAGTACTTGCGCGCCGCTGGATCCGGCGTGAAGGAGGAAGCCCATGCGTCAGCAAATTGAGGGGTCCCAGGCGGTGGCCCGCACGGTGGCGGCCTGCCGCCCGGAAGTGGTGGCCGCCTACCCGATCAGCCCCCAAACCCACATTGTGGAAGCCATTTCGGCCCTGGTGAAAAGCGGGGAGCTGGAGGGGTGCGAGTACATCAACATGGAGTCCGAGTTCGGGGCCATGTCCGCCTGCATTGGCGCCTCGGCGGCCGGGGCCCGCACCTACACCGCCACCGCCTCGCAGGGTCTCCTGTTCATGGTGGAGGCGGTGTACAACGCTTCGGGCCTGGGCCTGCCGACCGTGATGACGGTGGCCAACCGGGCGATCGGTGCCCCGATTAACATCTGGAATGACCACACCGACACCATGAGTCAGCGTGACTCCGGGTGGCTGCAACTCTACGCGGAGGACAACCAGGAGGCGGCAGACCTGCACGTCCAGGCCTTCCGAATCGCAGAGGAACTGTCACTGCCGGTGATGGTGTGCATGGACGGATTCATCCTGACCCACGCGGTTGAAGTCGTGGACGTGCCCGAGGCGGAGCAGGTAGCCCGGTTCCTCCCCCCTTACGAGCCGCGACAGGTGCTGGACCCGGAGCATCCGGTTTCGATTGGCGCCATGGTTGGGCCCGAGGCGTACACGGAGGTGCGCTACCTGGCCCACCACAAGCAGATGCAGGCGCTGGACCTGATCCCGCAGGTACAGTCCGACTTCCAGGAGATCTTTGGACGCGACTCGGGCGGGCTGATTCGTCCGTACCGGCTGGAAGATGCCGAGACGGTGGTGATCGGCTTGGGCTCAGTGATGGGCACGATCAAGGATGTGATCGACGAGCGCAGGGCCCAGGGCGAAAAGATTGGGGCGCTGGGGATTGTCAGCTTCCGTCCGTTCCCGGTGGCGGCCATTCACGAAGCCATCCGGCACGTGAAGCGGATGGTGGTGGTCGAGAAGGCGTTCTCCGTTGGGATTGGCGGCATCGTGTCCTCAATGGTTCGCTCGGCCGTGCGCGGCGAAGGCATTACCTGCTACGAGGTGGTGGCGGGCCTGGGTGGTCGACCCATCACCAAGGCGTCGCTGCATCAGCTCTTTGAGCAGGCGGGCGCGGACCAGTTGGAGTTCCTCACCTTCCTGGATCTGGATCGGGATCTGGTGGATCGCGAACTTGAGCGGGAGCGCCTCGTGCGCCGCTCCGGTCCGATGGCGGAAAACATCGTCCGCGACCTGCATGAGAAGTACCAACCCGCGGTAGTGAAGGAGTGAGCATGGAAGTCGAACTGGGCATTCCCGCCTACCGCCCGACGGAAATTCCCGCGCGGGAAAACGTGAAGTTCTACCAGGTGGGGTCATTTGCTGTGGGCAACCGCCTGGCCGAGTTGGCCGACCGGTCCGTCCAGTCGGACCCCGATCGGTTCAACTCGCTGACGTCGGGCCACCGGGCCTGCCAGGGTTGCGGCGAGGCGCTCGGTGCCCGCTACGCCCTGGACACGGCGATGGACGCCACCGGCGGAGACCTGGTGGCGGTCAATGCGACCGGGTGCCTGGAGGTGTTCTCCACCCCCTACCCGGAGACCGCCTGGACGGTCCCGTGGCTTCACTCGCTGTTCGGCAACGCGCCGGCGGTTGCCACCGGAGTGGCGGCCGCGCTGAAAGCCCGGGGAAAGAAAACCCGGGTGGTCGCGCAGGGTGGCGACGGCGGCACGGTGGACATTGGAATGGGCACCCTGTCGGGCATGTTTGAGCGCAACGACGACGTGCTCTACATCTGCTACGACAACGAGGCCTACATGAACACCGGTGTGCAGCGCTCGGGGGCGACCCCGCCGACAGCGCGCACCGCTACCACCCAACCGGTGGGTGAACACCCGGGCAACACGTTTGGGCAGGGCAAAGACATGGCGCGAATCGCCATGGCCCACGAGATTCCCTACGTCGCTACGGCCACGGTCGCGGACCTGCGGGACCTGGAGTACAAGGTTCGCAAAGCCATGACCATGCACGGAGCCCGGTACATCCACGTGCTGGTTCCGTGTCCGCTCGGCTGGGGTTCCCTGTCCAACGAGACGCTGAAGTTGGCTCGGGCCGCGACCCAAAGCGGGTTCTTCCCGGTGTTCGAGGCGGAGGCGGGCGAGGTTACCTCCGTTCAGAAGATCCGCCGGCCCGTGTCGGTGGAGGCCTACCTGCGTCCACAGAAGCGGTTTGCCCACCTGTACCGCCCCCGACGGGACGAAGAGACGATTGCCCGACTGCAGGCCATGTGCGACCGCAACATCCGTCGCTACGGGTTGATCGCGGAAGAGCAACTGGACGAGGACGTGCTGGAGCGGGTTTTGGCCGCCCCTTACGATCCGGAGGGCCGGTACGAGTCGATGGAGGGGTACGAGGCTCTGCGCGGAGCCACCGCCCGGACCAAGCGGGCCCACGCGGACACCCGACCGGTCGACAAGCGCGCTGGCGGCGCGCAGGGTCACGGTCACGTCGAAGCGGGCACCGGCACCGGGGAGTCCCCCACCATCGTGAAGGAGAAGTCAGATGAGCAAAACTGAACCGAGGCGCGACACCGAACCCTTTGCCATCACGCTGGAGGTCGGCTCGTCCCTGCTGAATGAGACCGGCTCGTGGCGGACCGAGCGTCCCGTCTACGTGAACCTGCTGCCTCCCTGCAACATTGCCTGCCCCGCGGGTGAGAACATCCAGCAGTGGCTGTACAAGGCCGAGGATGGCGACTATGAATCGGCCTGGCGCCAGATCATGGTGGACAATCCGTTCCCGGCGGTGATGGGTCGGGTCTGCTATCACCCGTGCCAGACGGCCTGCAACCGAGGCCAGGTGGACGAGGCGGTCGGGATCAACGCGATTGAGCGATTCCTGGGGGACAAGGCCATCAGCGCCGGCTGGAATGTGGAGGTGACCGCACCCCCGTCGGGCAAACGCGTCCTGGTGGTGGGGGCGGGCCCGTCCGGGCTGTCGGCGGCCTACCACCTGCGCCTCTTGGGGCACCGGGTCACGGTTCGCGATGCCGGTCCGATGGCCGGGGGGATGATGCGGTTTGGGATTCCCAAGTACCGCCTGCCCCGCGACATTCTGGACGCCGAAATCAAACGGATCGAAGACCTGGGCGTGAACTTTGAGTTCAACTCCAAGGTGGAGAACATCGCCGAGGTGACGAAAGATTACGACGCGGTCTTCATTGCGGTGGGAGCCCACATTGGTCGGCGGGCCCAGATTCCCGCCGGTGAGTCCGCGAAGATTATGGACGCGGTCGGCCTGCTGGCTGACACCGAGGTGGGCGAGCAGCCGCTGCTTGGTCGTCGGGTCGTGGTTTACGGCGGCGGCAACACCGCCATCGATGCGGCGCGGACCGCGAAGCGACTGGGCGCCGAGGAAGCGATCATCGTCTACCGCCGGACCCGGGACCGGATGCCAGCCCACGACTCGGAGGTGACCGAGGCGGAGGAAGAGGGCATCATGATGCGTTGGCTTTCCACCATCAAGCACGTGGAGGGCGGCAAGATCCAGGTCGAAAAGATGGAGCTGGATGAGAACGGGTTCCCCCAGCCGACCGGCGAGATCGAGGAGCTGGGTGCCGACTCCCTGGTGATGGCCCTCGGGCAGGAGTCAGACCTGTCGCTGGTGGAGAACGCCCCGGGAATTGAGATTGACGACGGCGTCGTCAAGGTCAACTCGCAGATGATGACGGGGATTCCGGGCGTCTTCGCCGGTGGCGACATGGTCCCGTCCGAGCGCACCGTGACTGTCGCCATCGGACACGGGAAGAAGGCGTCCCGCTACATCGACGCCTACCTGCGCGGGGGAGCCTACCAACCGGCGCCGAAGCACCCGGAGGCTTCCCTTTCCCGAATGAACACCTGGTACTACTCCGATGCGCCTCATCAGGTGCGCGACAAGTTGGAAGGGGCGCGCCGAGCCTCCACCTTCGACGAGGTGGTTCAGGGCTTGGACGAAGAGTCAGCCCTGTTTGAAGCGCGCCGGTGCATGAGTTGTGGCAACTGTTTCGGTTGCGACAACTGCTTCGGAGTCTGCCCCGACAACGCGATTACGAAGATCAAGCCCGGCGAGTACGAGTTCAAGTACGACTACTGCAAGGGCTGCGGAATCTGCGCGGAGGAGTGCCCGAGCGGGTCCATCTCGATGGTGCCCGAGGAGGTGTAACCGCCTCAAAGGTGCGGCGAGCAGGGGGGCGGGCGAGAGTCCGCCCCCCGGTCTATTTCTGCCGGAAAGTGGGCCGGGTTTGCCGGCGGTAGTTGGGGCTGGCTATCTCTGCTGCTGGCAAACGTGGCGGAGTGCTGGCAAATGTTGGTTGATTGGGCTGCTTCGGACCGTTGGGTCCCAGGTTTGCCAGCGTTTGGACATGTTTGCCAGGATTAGCCACCCCAGCACACCCACCCAACCCGCACCCCTCCCCGGCCCCATCCCCGCGGTGACTACTGCAGCGAGTCCACGAACTCGCGGGCGACCTTCTGCGGGTCCTGCTTGTCCGTCTCAACCTTCGTGTTCAGCGCGATCAGATCGTCCGTGGTCAGCTGCTGCATGACCCGATCGAGGGCGGCCTGCACCCGTTCGTTGTTCGCATCCGTCCGGACCAGGGGCACCACCTGCTCGGCCGTGGAGGTGTGCTCGGGGTCCTCCAGCACCACGAAGTCGGCGATGGCCGGCTGGGTGGAGTACATCTGACCCACCTGAATGTCTCCCTTTTGCAGGGCGGCTATCGTCAGCGGTCCCCCCAGGTCGATCGGCTTGAACTCTTTGAACTTCAGTCCGTAGACGCTCTCCAATCCGCCCAGGCCCGCCCGGCGCTCCTTGCTTTCCGGCGGGCCGCCGAAGGTCAGTTCGGAAGCCAGCGGCGCCAGGTCCGGGATGGCCTTCACTCCGTGTTCCTCCGCAAACTCGGGGCTGACAATGATGGAGTCCTTGTTCTGCGCTTCGGCGGGCTCCAGCAGGGTCAGCCCCTCGGGCAGGACCTGGTGCAGCTGCTCGATGATCTGATCCGCTTCGGTCACGTCAGCGGTGGAATCCAAGTAGGCCAACAGCGACCCGGAATACTCCGGCACCAGGTCCACCGAGCCGTCCTCCAGGGCGGGCATCAGGACCTCGCGCGAGCCAATGTTGGGTTTGACGGTGACGTCGAAGCCCTCGTCTCGCAGCACCTCGGCAAAAATGTTGGCCAGCACGACGTTCTCTGAGAAGTTGGAGGAGCCCACGATCAGTGATTCGGAGCCCCCTTCGCTCTGGTTGGACTGGCCGGACTGGCCGGTTCCATCCAGGGATTCGGGTGATCCGCAACCCGCCAGGACCGTGACTCCCAGGGTGGCGGCTGCCGCCCAGGCGTAGGATTTCTTCATGGTTTTTCCTCTCTCGTGGGAATAAGTCTTGTCAGCAGGGCGAAGGCCAGATCGGCCACCAAAGCCAACCCGGCCACCAGGATGGCTCCCCCAGCCATCTGCCCGTAATCTCGAACCGCCAGCCCGTCCAGGATGAAGCGTCCCAGTCCTCCCAGGGCAATGTAGGCGGCCACGGTAGCGGTGGCGATCACCTGCAGGACCGCCGAACGCAAGCCCCCCAAAATGACCGGCAAGCCCAGGGGGATCTCCACCCGGGTCAGGATCTGCCACTCACTCATACCCATCCCGCGGGCCGCGTCCACCACCACCGGATTCGCGCCTTTCACCGCGGCGTAGGTTGCGGTCAGGATTGGGGGAATCGCCAAAATCACCAGGCCGATCGCGGCCGGAGTGAACCCCAGCCCCAGCAGCAGGACCAGCAGGGTGAGCAGGCCCAGTGTGGGCAGGGATCGAGCCGCGTTGGCCAGATTGATGATCAACCAGGAGGCCTTCCGCGTGTGACCGATCGCAGCTCCAATCGGGAAGGCGATCAGCAGGGCGATGACCACCACGATGGCGGTGTAGGCCAGGTGTTCGCCCAGTCGGGCGGGAATGCCCGCCGGCCCGGTCCAGCTGGTGGCGAAGAAGTCCAGGATCTGCTGCCAAATCATCGGGCCTCCCGCAGCCAGGGGGTGGCGAGTCGTTCAATCCCGACGATGGCCAGGTCGACCGCCAGGGCGAGAGCCATGCTGAGGATAATGCCCCAGAGGATTGGGACCGGGTAGGCCCGCTGGAATCCCTCGGTGAACAGATCTCCCAGTCCCCCCACCCCGATCAGGGCGCCGACCGACACCAGGGAGACCGACGAGACGGCAGCCACCCGGGTAGTGGCGGCCAACACGGGAATCGCCAGCGGCAGCTCCACCGTCCAAAACAGCCGCGCTGGCCCGATCCCCATCGCCTCAGCTGCCTGCCGGGTCTCGGGGTTGACGCCGCGCAGGGCCTCCACCACGCCGCCGTAAATCAGGGCGAACGCGTAGATGGACAGGGCGATCACAATGTTGATTGGGTTCAAAATCTTGGTCCCCAACACCAGGGGGATGAAGATGAACAGGGTGAGGGAGGGAATTGTGAAGATGATTCCGGACAGCACCACCCCAAAGGTGGCTAGCCGATGGTGGTGAGCGGTCAGCGCACCGGCCCCAATCGCCACCACCAGCCCGATCACGGTGGCGGACACCGCGAGCAGCAGGTGCAGCGCGCCCAGTTGGGTCACCCGGGCGGAGTTGTCGACCAGCCACTGCCACATCACGGAACCAGTCCCAGCTGGGCCAGATGAGCCAGGGTCAGGAGCCCGCGTGGTCGCCCCGCCTCGTCCAAAGCGACAGCTTTTCCGAGGGGACTGGCCAGGACCGCGTCCAGTGCTTCTCGCAGGGTCGCATCCGGGGGGAACGACCCGGCCAAGGAACTGACCTGGCCCTGCCCGGGCGCCACCCAGCCGGTGAAAACACCGGACTGATCGGTCACCAGGGTGGGCGAGGTGGCCGCGGGGTCAACCGTGTGCGTCACCTCGGGCAGCGGGTCCAACTTGAAGTCGCCCGGCAGATTCAGGGGGGTAAAGGAGAGTGCCCTAAACCCGCGGTCGCGCCCAATGAACTCGGCCACGTGGGCGGAGGCGGGAAACCGGAGAAGCTGAGCGGGCGGGGCGTACTGGGCGAGGTGGCCGCCCTCGGCGAAGATGGCCACCTGGTCGCCCAGCTTGATCGCCTCGTCAATGTCGTGGGTAACGAACACGACCGTCATCCCCACCTCGCGCTTGAGTCGGGCAAACTCTGCCTGCAGCTCGCCGCGAACCACCGGGTCCAGGGCCGAGAACGGCTCGTCCATCAGGATCAGGTCCGGCTGTCCGGCCAGTGCCCGCGCGACCCCGACCCGCTGCTGCTGTCCCCCGGACAGTTGGGCCGGATAGCGGGGGGCCAATTCGGCCGGCAACCCCACCAGTTCCATTAGTTCCCGGGCCCGCCCGGCGGCCTCCCGGGCCCCAACCCCGGAGAGGCGGGGCACCGTCATGATGTTTTGCAGCACGGTTCGGTGGGGGAACAGGCCCGCGTTCTGAATGACGTAGCCGATTGAGCGCCTAAGGGCCGCCTTGGGCCGGGTCGCCGTGTCGACCCCGTCGATCAAAATGGTGCCGGAGGTGGGTTCGATCATCCGGTTGATCATGCGCAAGGTGGTGGTCTTACCGCACCCGGATGGACCCACCAGCATGGTGGTTTGGCCGCGGGCAATCTCCAGGTTCAGATCCGACACCGCCAGGGTGCCGTTGGGGTATCGCTTGGTGACCTGCTGGAAGCTAATTGCGCTCATCTGTCGGCCTCAGGGTTGGGGGCGCTGGTAGGAGTGGGACTCCCCCAGTCCGGTGGGCAATCTCCACGATACCCGGGTGCACCGACACCTTCGAGAGCTAAGCTAGCTGCGAAAGCTCAGTCGCCGGCGGGTTCCCCCGCAGCTTGCTCCGCAGATTCGCCAGCATTCTCCCCCGCAGTTTCCCCGGCGGCCTCCGCGTTTTCCCCCGGCTGATCCGTCGGGACCGGCAGCACTTTCAGGGCAACTACCGAGGCCACCAGCCCACCCCAAATAATCAGCAGGGTAACGGCCATCATGATCAGGGCGGCTCCACTCATGAGCGGCTCCTTTCGGCTCCGACCAACGGGTGCACGGCCTGGTCGAGGGGGTCCTCCCCGGGTCGATTGACCCGCCAGGGCAGTGCTGTCATGATCAGCGCGAACGCAATCGCGAATCCGACGGCCCCCCACCCGAGAATTGCCAGGTAACGGTCAGAGAAGTCGCCGTATCCGGACTGCAGGTAGTTCCAGATGGCACTAATGAGCATGAACCCGAGGGCGGCGGGCGCGACAATGCCAACCAGCACCTCCCAGACCCGGGGAACCTTGATGGACGAAACCGAGTTCAGGTGGCGCCGCAGGAACGGGAGGCGGGGACCCATCCACGAGACCAGCAGTGTCAGCGCCACGGCCGACGCCACCACCCCGAGGTTGTTGATGAACGAGTCGACCACATCCAGCGCGTTTAGCCCCGACTGGGTGCCGAAAAGTGCCACCGAGATGACCATGGCCGGGATCCCCATGATCAGGGCCGCGTTGCGCGGGGAGAACCCGAACTTGTCCTGGATGCCTCCGCTCACCACCTGCAGCAGGGACAGCAGCGACGTGAAGCCAGCCAGCACCAGCGAGGAGAAGAAGAGAACCCCGAACAGGGCTCCACCCGGCATCATCGAGATGATCTGCGGGAAGGTGACGAAGGAGAGGATCGGCCCGGTCAGTCCCTCCAGGTCGCCCACGGCCACCCCCTGGCTAAAGGCCATGAACCCGAGGGCGGCAAAGACGCCGATCCCCGCCAGGATCTCGAACGAAGAGTTGGCGAAGGCAGCCACCAGACCGGCCCCGGTCAGGTTGGCTTTCCGCGGCAGGTAGGAGGCGTAGGTGACCATGATTCCAAACGCCACCGAGAGCGAGTAGAAGATCTGCGCCACCGCCGCCAGCCAAACTTGGAAGTCGCCCAGGGCCGACCACTGCGGGGAGAAGAAATCGTTCAGTCCTTCCATTGCCCCGGGCAGGAACAGGGATCGGATCACCAGGGCGAGGAACAGGATGATCAGCAGCGGCAGGAACACCTTGTTGGCCGCGGCGATCCCCCTCGTCAACCCCCGGGCGGTGATGAAGATGGCCAGGATCCACACCAGGACCAGCGGAATCGTCACCGCTGCGACCGGGGTGAGGGAGAACTCCGTTTCGGCCTGCGTCACCTGCAGGAAGTCGGTCAGGAAGAAGTTGAGGGAATCCCCGTGCCACGCCTCGGTGAAGGAGTAGAACACGTAGCGGGCAGCCCAGGCCAACACCACCGCGTAGTAGGTGAAGATGACGAAGGAAACCCCGACCTGGAACCAGCCCAGCAGCTCCCCTTTCGGGGTGATCCGGCGCAGAGCCAACGGCGGTGAGCCGCGGAACTTGTGCCCAACCGAATAGTCCAGCAGCAGGATGGGGACCCCGATGACCAGCAGCGCCACCACGTAGGGAATCAGGAAGGCCCCGCCCCCATTTGAGTAGGCCACACCGGGGAATCGCCAAATGTTGCCCAACCCGATGGCCGAGCCGATGGCGGCAATCAGGAATGCGGTTTGGCTATTCCAAGTCTCGCGTTTGCGCGCGGGTTGAACAGCAGTTTTTGACACCAGGACTCTCCTTCAAACTGACGCCACTCTAGGGCGGTTTGGACCTGCCCGGACAACGATTTCACCATGTGGCCGCGCGGGTGTGATGCGTGTCCGATTTGGGCAAATGGTCCCGGGCGAGGCGCGCTCGAAAACTCACCTATAGTTGAGCTGTCCCCATTCCCAACGGGAGGCATTTTGACCAACCCCACAGCACCGGCGCCGTTGACTCGGCAAATGACCCTACTGGTTTCACGGATCTCGGCTCGCGGACGCGCCGAACGCCAGGGGCGCGAAGCCCTTCGGATTCTGCGCGCGGCCGGCTGGGACGTGACCGTCCAACTGACCGACCTGAGTGACATTCCGGCCGATCTGGCCGAGGCGGCTGGCGGCCCCCTCGTCGGCGCGGTCGGCGGGGACGGCTACCTGTCGGCGGTGGCGCGAGGGGTGGTCAACGGCGGCGGAGGGATCCTGGTTCCATTCCCAGCCGGAAGCGGCAATGACCTGTGCCGCACCCTGGGATTGGGGGTCGACCCGGTGGCGCGCGCCCGGTCGTTGGCCGAGGCGGACGAGGCGGAGCTGGCCCAGCGGGTTCAGCGCCTGGACGGGATGTGGGTGCAGACCGCTGACCGGGATGAGCGCCAGTTGGCGCTGGGGGTCGTCTCGCTCGGAATCGACGCCACCGCCAACCTGGTGGCCAACCGGTCTTGGATTCGTCACGGTCCCCTGTCCTACACCTGGGGTGGCCTGCACGCGTTCTTCAGCCACCGACGCGGCCTGGTTAGCGGGACGGTGGACGGGCGCGAACACGACTTTTCCGGGTGGATTGCCTCGGTTTCCAACACGGGCCGGATCGGCGGGGGGATCCAGCTGGTTCCCTCCTCGGATCCAAGCGACGGGATGCTCGAGGTGTTCAACGTGGGCAACATCAGCCGCTGGCGGGCCCTGCCGCTCCTGGCGCGGGTGCTGTCCCGCCGCGCGCCGGATTCCCCGCTCGTGAAGCTGTTCCGCGGGGTTGGGGTCACGATTGAAGCCGACCCGTCCCTGCCGGTGATGGCGGACGGGGACCTGCTGGGGCACACGCCGGTCCGGGTGGACGTGGCTCCCCGGCTCGTTCGGGTGCTGGTTTAGGGGGCGGGGCGGCCCCGGCTCCTAGTCGTTCGACTCGCCCTTTGGCGTCCCCTCTAGTCAAATGCCTCGAGACACTTTAGTCTGAACCGCATGACTAATTCCCACGATGTCCTCCGCGTCCGCGGCGCCCGCGAAAACAACCTGCAGAACGTGGATGTGGAGCTGCCCAAACGGCGACTAACCGCCTTTACTGGAGTGTCGGGCTCAGGAAAGACCTCGCTGGTTTTTGACACGATTGCAGCCGAATCACAACGCCTGATCAATGAGACCTACCCGGGGTTTGTCCAAAGCTTTATGCCCCAGTTGCCGCGCCCGGACGTGGACGTGCTCGAGGGACTCACCCCCGCCATCAGTGTGGACCAGCAGGCGCTGGGGACGGACCCGCGGTCGACGGTCGGAACGGCCACCGACGCGGGCACGCTGCTGCGGATCCTCTTTTCCCGTTTGGCCGAGCCGCACATTGGTCCCCCGCAGGCGTTCTCTTTCAACGTGGCCAGCATCAGTGGGGCCGGAGCCGTGACCACCTCGAAGCACGGCCGCACCATCAAGGAACGTCGCTCTTTCAGCGTTGTCGGCGGGATGTGTCCCCGGTGTGAGGGACGCGGAACGGTGACGGATTTCAACCTGGCCGCCCTGATCGACCCGACGAAGACTCTGAACGAGGGCGCGATCCTGGTCCCCGGATACTCAATGGACGGCTGGTGGGGGCGCATCTTTGGGGACCGCTTCGACCTGGACACGCCGCTGGGCGACTTTTCCCAGAAGAAGCTGGACCAACTCCTCTATCAGGAGCCGATCCGAATCAAAGTGGAAGGGGTGAACCTGACCTTTGAAGGCCTGATTCCCCGGATCCGCAAATCCATGTTGAGCAAGGACCCGGAAGCCATGCAGCCCCACATTCGGGCGTTTGTCGAGCGGGCGGTCGTGTTTGCACCCTGCCCGGAGTGCGAGGGGACCCGGCTGACCGAGCTGGCACGCTCGGCGAAAATCGGGGGCCTGAGCATTGCCGATGTCAGCTCGATGCCGATTTCTGAGGCGGCCCGCTGGGTGGCGGGGCTGTCCGAGCCGACGGTCGCCCCCCTGCTGGCGGCCCTGCGGGAGCTGCTGGAGTCTTTCGTCGAGATTGGCCTGGGCTACCTGAGCTTGGACCGGACCGCTGCCACCCTGTCGGGCGGGGAAGCCCAGCGGACCAAGATGGTCCGCCACCTGAACTCTGCCCTGACCGACGTCACCTACATTTTTGACGAGCCGACTGCGGGCCTGCACCCCCACGACACCCATCGGCTGCGCTCCCTGCTGCTTCGTCTGCGCGACAAGGGGAACACGGTGCTGGTGGTCGAGCACGACCCGGAGATGATCGAGGCGGCCGACTTTGTCGTCGACCTGGGGCCAGGGGCGGGCCAGGCCGGGGGCAACGTCACCTTCACCGGGACCGTGGCAGAGCTGCGCCGGAGCGACACGGTCACGGGCCGGCACCTGAGCGACCGGGGACACCTGAAAGAGCAAGTTCGAACCCCGACCGGTCAGCTGGAACTGCGCGGGGCTAACCTGCACAACCTGCGCGGGGTGGACGTGGACCTGCCCCTCGGGGTCCTGACCGCCATTACCGGGGTGGCCGGCTCGGGCAAAAGCTCGCTGGTGGAGGAACAGTTGGCCGGGCGCGATGGGGTGACGATTATCGACCAGAGTGCGCTGCGGGTGTCCCGCCGCTCCTCACCCGCCACCTACACCTCGCTGCTGGACCCGGTTCGTTCGGCCTTCGCCAAAGCGAACGGGGTCAAACCGGCCCTGTTTAGCGCCAACTCTGAAGGCGGGTGCCCCCAGTGCAAGGGAGCGGGCGTCGTCACCACGGATCTGGGGATGATGGCTTCGGTGACCAGCCCCTGCGAACTGTGCGAGGGCAAGCGCTACCGGGAAGAGGTGCTGGACTACCAGCTCGGGGGCAAAAACATTGTCGAGGTGCTGGATCTGACGGCGGCCGAGGCGGTGGACTATTTTGCCGAGGTGGTGCCCAAAGCCGTTCCGGTCACCAAGCGCCTGGTTCAGGTGGGGCTTGGCTACCTGACGCTGGGCCAACCACTGTCCACCCTCTCCGGCGGTGAGCGCCAGCGCCTGAAGTTGGCGGTACAGCTGGGGCAGAGTGGGGACATCTACGTGCTGGATGAACCGACTTCGGGTCTGCACCTGGCCGACGTGGCGCAGCTGCTGACGCTGCTGGATCAGCTGGTCGAGGACGGGAACACGGTGGTGGTGGTCGAGCATCACCGCGGGGTGATTGCCCACGCGGACTGGGTGATCGACCTGGGTCCGGGCGCGGGGAAGGATGGCGGTCTGGTGGTGTTCACCGGCCCACCCGCTCAGATGGTGGCGGAGGCGGACACGCTCACCGGCCAGCACCTGGCCGAATACGTGGCTTTCTGATCGAAGCGGCGCCTAGGGCAGGTCGAGCGGGGTCCACTCTTCCTCGTCCAGGGTTTCCCCCACCGGGGGCAGCACCTGGGCGCTGGGCTCCAACTCTGAGTCCAGGCTGATTTCGGCCATGATCTCTTCCAGCGTTTTGCTGGGCAAGTTTCGCTCAATGGGCACTAGTAGTCCTCCGGCCAGTCGTGTTCCAGCAGCAGGTGGAGCCAGAGGGGCTCGGGGGGTTCGTACTCTTCGCCCGGCTCCAGCACAATGGTCGACACCTCAATGTGAAGGCCCTTGTCCTTAGGCTTGGGGGAGTGGGCCATCTGCGTCTGCAGCGAGGACCACAACCACACTTGGGACATGAGTTTCCTTTCACCGGGCTGATCTAAGCGTAGCAAACCCCCGAACCAATCGGTTCGGGGGTCTGCGCTTAGAGAGCCAGCTGGATCTGACGGCCGGGGACCGCCTCGATCAGCTCCTGCGTGTATTTCTCACGCGGGTTGTCGAACAGGTCGTCGGCACTGGCCCGCTCAACAATCTTGCCGTTCTCCATCACCACCACGTCGTCGGCCAGGAGGCGAACCACCGCCAGGTCGTGGGTGATGAACAGGTAGGTCAGGCCCAGATCCGACTGGAGCTCGTTCAGGAGCTTGAGGATCTGATCCTGAACCAGCACGTCCAGGGCGGAGACCGCCTCGTCCAGCACGACCACTTCCGGGTCCAGGGCCAAGGCGCGGGCAATTGCCACCCGCTGACGCTGACCGCCGGAGAGCTCGTTCGGGTAGCGACGCATGACCGAGCGAGGCAGGGAGACCCGGTCCAGCAGGTCGGTGACCCGGTCGATCCGTTCCTTCCGCGTGCCGACCCCGTGAATGCGGAGCGGCTCCTCCACGATCCGGAAGATCGAGTAGGTCGGATCCAGCGAGCCGTACGGGTTCTGGAACACCACCTGGAGCTTCCGCCGCATGGCGAACAGCTGCTGTTTGGAGTAGGTGGAGAGGTCCTCCCCGTTGAAGAACACCTGACCGGAGGTCGGGGTGAGCAGACTCAGGACCATGTTGGCCACGGTGGATTTGCCTGAACCGGACTCGCCCACCAGCGCCAACGTGGTGCCGCGCCGGACGTCGAAAGTGACGTCGTCGACCGCCCGCAGGATCCGGGCTTCTCCCTTGGCCCCGCGCACGTCGAACTCTTTCACCAGGTTCCGCACGCTGACGATTGCCTCGGTCGAGGTGGCACCAGCCCCGGATCCGATCAGCTCTTCCTCGGTCACCTCGATCCCCTGGGCGTGAGCGGTCTCAATCCGCTTGGACGCCAGGGAGGGGGCCGCGGCTACGAGCCGTTTCGTATACGGGTGCTGCGGGTGCTGCAGGATATCCAGAGCGGGCCCGGATTCGACCACGCGTCCGCGGTGCATGACCACCAGCTGTTCGGCGCGCTCGGCGGCCAGCCCCAGGTCGTGCGTAATGAAAAGCACCGCGGTGCCCTTCTCGGCCGCCATTGAGGCCAGGTGATCCAGAATCCGGCGCTGAACGGTCACGTCCAGGGCGGAGGTGGGCTCGTCGGCAATCAGCAGCTTGGGATTGGCAGCCATCCCGATGGCGATCAGCACCCGCTGGCGCATCCCGCCGGAGAACTCGTGCGGGAACTGCTTGGCGCGACGTTCCGCGTCGGGCAGACCGGCTTCCTCCAATACTTCGGCCACGCGCTGTCCGACCTCGGACTTGGGGACCACGTTGTTGGCCCGCAGGGCTTCCTTCACCTGGGTCCCGACCCGCCAAACGGGGTTCAGGTTGGTCATCGGGTCCTGCGGCACCATTCCGATGCCCGAACCGCGCAGCTCCACCCATTCGTGCTTGGACAGGTTGGTGATATCGCGCCCGTCAAACTCGATGGTGCCGCCGGTGACCTTGCCGGTGCCGGGTAGCAGCCCAATCACCGCAGCCGCGGTGGTTGACTTGCCCGAGCCGGACTCACCGACGATGGCGACCGTCTGACCGGGATAAACGGTCAGGTTCGCGCCGCGTACGGCCGGCACCATCCCGGTCGAGGACTGGAAGGCCACGTCCAGGTCGGTGATCCGCAGCAGCGGATTGGCGTCCTCGGGGTGGACCTCCGTCGGGACGGCGGGGGTCTCGGTTTTGATTTCGGCTTCGGCGAGGCGGTCGGACTGCTCGGTCAGAGGATCGGGTTGGTCTTTCCAGTCCTCGTACTCCTGCAGCGGCTCATCGCCGGGGAAAAATGTCTTGTCAGTCATCGCTTACGAGCCTTCGGGTCAAGAGCGTCACGGACCACGTCCCCCATCATGATGAAGCTGAGGACGGTGAGGGCCAGAGCCAACGCTGGGTAGAACAGCACCATCGGTTGCACGCGGAGGGACACCTGAGCGCGGGAGATATCCCCACCCCAGGAGACCACGTCGGCGGGCAAGCCCAACCCCAGGAAGGACAGGGTCGCCTCGGCCACGATGAAGGTACCGAACGCCACGGTCGCGTAGACGATAATCGGCGCGGCCGCGTTGGGCAGAATGTGGGAGGTGATGATTCGCCAGGTGGAGGCACCGAGTGCCCGCGCCGACGTCACGTACTCCTCATTCTTGGCCGCCATCACCGCGCCGCGAGTAATGCGGGCAATCTGGGGCCAGCCGAAGATGGCCAGGACCATCACCACCATCCAGACGTTGCGCTTGGCGGCGAACAGCTGCATGATCACGATCGCGGCCAGCAGCAGCGGGACGGCGAAAATGATGTCGGTGAAACGCGAGTTCAGCGTGTCCACCCAGCCGCCGAAGTAGCCGGCCAGGGTTCCCAGCACGGTGCCGATAATCACCACGCAGAGGGTGGTGAACAGACCCACCGTCACCGAGGCGCGGGCGCCGTAAATGACGCGGGAGTAAATATCGCACCCCTGCTTGTCAAAGCCGAACGGGTGTCCGGGTCCCGCGGGAGCCAACGAGTTGGTCAGCTCGCAAAAGCGGGGGTTCTGACTGGAGAACAGGCTGGGGAACAGCGCGGTAATCAGCACGAGTGTGATGATGAAGGCCGCAATCCAGAACAGGGGCCGGCGGCGCAGGTTCTTCCAGGCTTCACCCCACATGGAGGAGGGTGCCGACTCGTCCTTGACCGCGTCTACTGCGCCCAGGCCGGTCTCGTCCACGTCTGAGACGTAGCGATCCTGGCCGTGGCGGGTGCGCTTGATGTTCTTCGATGGAATTAGGTGCTCACTCATAACGGATCCTCGGGTCCAGGACCGCGTAAAGCAGGTCCACCAGCAGGTTGGCGACGATGTAGACCAGGACCAGGGCGGTGGTAATTGAAACCACGGTACTGGGTTCGCCCTTCTTGATCCCCTCCCATAGCATGCCGCCGATGCCCTTGACGTTAAAGATGCCTTCGGTGACGATGGCTCCACCCATCAGTGCCCCCAGGTCCGCTCCGATGAACGTGACCACCGGGATCAGGGAGTTGCGCAGAATGTGCCGGTTCATCACCGACCCGCCAGACAGGCCCTTGGCGCGGGCGGTGCGAACAAAGTCGGCGCTGGTGGTCTCAGAGATAGACTGTCGGGTCAACCGGATCACGTACGCCAGCGAGACGGCTGCCAACACTATGGATGGCATCAGGAGGGACTTGAAGTCCGTAGTGGAACTGGCCGTAATTGGCAGTAGTTTCCACCTCACCCCGACGAAGAACTGGAGCAGGAAGCCCATCACGAAGGTGGGGACCGAGATCAGCAGCATGGACAGGACCAGAATGGTCGAGTCGACGGGCTTGCCCTTGCGCAGGCCGGCAATGACCCCGAGGATAATGCCAAAAATCGCCTCCCAGGCAATCGCCATCAGCGCGAGCTTGACGGTGATCGGGAAGGCGTGTGCCATCACCTCAGAGACGGGTCGACCGGAAAAAGTCTTTCCGAAGTCAAAGGTGAAGACCCCTTTGAGGTAGAGCAGGTACTGCATCCAGAACGGCTTGTCCAGGTTGTATTCGGCCCGGATTCTCTCCTGGACAACGGGGTCGAGCCCCTTGTCGCCACCCAGAGCCGCAACCGGATCTCCGGGCATGAGGTAGACCATCGCAAAAATCAGAAATGTCGCGCCGAAAAACACTGGGATGGTCTGCAGTAGTCGGCGCCCTAGGTATCGAGCCATAGGTTCCTCTTTGTCTGTGTATGGGACAGGTTACCCTGCTTCACAGTGGAACAGAAATGGTGGGGGAACCGAAAGTTCCCCCACCAAACCTGTCAGATCACAAACTAGTCTTTGGTGATCTCGTAGTAGAGCGGCACGGAGTTCCAGCCGAACTCCACGTTCTGCACGTGCGTGGAGTAGCCGCCGAAGCCGTTCTGGTACCAAAGAGGAATGGCGGGAAGATCCTCGAACAGGATCGTCTGTGCCTCGTCCAGCTTCTTGTTGGACTCGTCAACCGAAGTGGCGGCAGCCGCCTCGGTCAGAGCCGCATCAAAAGCGGGGTTGGAGTAGTCACCGTCGTTCGAGCCGGCCCCGGTGAAGTACAGCGGGGACAGGAAGTTGAACGCCGACGGGTAGTCGGCCTGCCAGCCGGTCCGGAAGGCAGTGGTGATTTCCCGGTTGGTGATGGCATCACGGAAGGACTTGAAGTCCGGGAACGCCTTGGGCTGCGCATCGATGCCCAGGTTGTTGGTGAGCTGGTTGGTCACCGCGGTCACCCAAGCCTCGTGGGGGCCGTCACCGTTGTACGCAATTTCGAAGGTGCCCTCGAAGGGAGCGATCTCTTCGGCCTGTGCCCACAGTTCCTTGGCCTTCTCCGGGTCGAACTTCAGCACCTCGGAGCCGGGCAGGCCCTCGGCGTAGCCGGTGACCACGGGAGAGGTGAAGTCCTGAGCCGGGGTGCGGGTGTCGTTGAAGATGGTCTTGGTGATCTCGGCGCGGTCAATAGCGTGCGAGATGGCCTGACGACGCAGGTTGCCCTCTTCACCGTCGAAGTTCGCGAGGCGCTCCGGGATGGTGAAGGTCTGAACCACAGCGGCCGGCTGGTTGATGGCGCGGTCGCCCAGGTCGTCCTGGAAGACGGTGATGGCGTCGTCCGGAATCTGGTCCAGCACGTCCAGCGAGTCACCCAGCAGATCGTTGTAAGCAGCGGTGGCTTCGGTGTAGAAGACGAAGGTCACGCCGGCGTTCTTGGCCTTGCGGTCACCCTGGTATGAGGGGTTCGGAACCAGATCAATCTTTTCGTTGTGAACCCAGGCTCCGTCACCGGCCAGCATGTAGGGACCGTTGCCGATTGGGTTCTCGCCGCCGGCCTCCTTGTCGTCCAGGGTGGACTGGGGAAGCGGGTGGAAGGCGGAGTAGCCCAAGCGCAGCGGGAAGTCGGCTTCCTGGCGCTTCAGCGTGATGGTGAACTGGGTGTCGTCGATGACCTTCAGGCCGGTCAGATCGCCGGCACCGTAGTCGTCGGCGCCCTCAATGGGCTCAAAGAAGTTGATGTTCAGGGCATCCTCGGCAGCAGCCTTCTTCCACGCATCCACGAAGGAGGAGGCGGTCACCGGGGAACCGTCGGAGAAGGTCTGGCCTTCCTTCAGGGTCACGGTGTAGGTCTGGGAGTCCTCGGTCTCGATGGACTCAGCCATGTCGTTGTGGACCTGGCCGTCCTTGTCGTAGTACAGCAGCCCGGCGAAGAGCAGGTCGACGATCCGGCCGCCGCCTACCTCGTTGGTGTCGGCGGGGATGAGCGGGTTCTGCGGCTCGGTGCCGTTAGCGGTGACAACACCGCCCGACGCGCCCTCCGAGCTGACGGCATTGTCCTTCTCGTCGGTGCCGGACTGGTCCTTGTCGCCGCCACCGCTGGAGCAGGCGCCCAGCGACAGGGCGAGAACGGCCGGCACAGCCAGCCATGCGCGCTTCAATTTCATTGTTCCTCCTGAATGGATGGGAAACGTAAGGATTTGTTGGAATATGGCTATTCCAGACAAAGGGCAGGTTATCGGCCGACTGTGACGGGTTCAACCACTTGCCCGCCTGCTGAGAAGCAAAAAATGTTATCAAGACGCAACGTTCGACGAAGTGGCGGAATCGTGCGGAAAAGTCCTGGTCGTGAAAGGGCGTTCTTCAGATCCTGAAATAGGTCGTTATCAAATCGTTAGAATTGTCGGGCCCTGGGGCACATTCAAAAGTATGACCGCGGTCACAGAATCTAGCTGGCGAGTGACTGGGCTTCGCCGGGTCGCCACATGCCGATCTCGTCGATCGAGGTGGGGGCCGGAACGGTACCCAGGCGGACGAAACCGAGCCGGGTATAGAGGGCGGCAGCCCGCTCGCTGGTCGCCTCCAAATAAATCGGCATTTCGTCAGCCCGGTCAATCCCGTGATCGAGCAGCGCTGTCCCCACCCCGCGACCGCGAGCTTGAGGACTCACCGCCAGGGTGTAGAGGTACCAGTGCGGGAAGCGGGGGGTGGCTTCACTCCAGGACCGCTGGAGGCGCAGGGCTCGCGGCAGGTGGCGCCCCAGCAGACGAGCCAGTGTCGGCAACTGTCGGGTGATGTTCTCCGAGGTGCCCGGCGCGGCCCAGAGGGCGGCCCCGAGCAACTCGTCACCCGACCAGGCCAGGTCCACCTCGCCGGTGGGCAGGTAAAAGGTGTCCAGCTGGAGGGCGAACAGCTCGGTCAGGACCCGCTCGGGATCAGTGGGGTAGCCGACGTACTCGAGTAGGACTGGATCCGCGGCGAACACTTGGCCGAGCAGTTCGGCTACTCGGGGAAGGTCAGAGGACTGGGCGGCGCGAATATCCATAATGTTCTATCTTAATCGATGGCCGCGATTTGGCCCGGTTACTTTGCCCACAATCGCCCTGATCAGCGCCGTTTTCGGCCCATTTGTCGCGCTGATTGCTACACTGGCTGCGGAACGTGTTTCAGTCGACCTAAGGGGGTGGCCCACCAGATGGGAAGTCATAGTCCCGGTTCGCGTCAGGCCCCCCGCAGGCCGGAGTCGGCGAACTAATTTCTCTTTGCCGCCACGGTTGTCACTGCCGGGTGCATCTTCTCTGACGCTTCGCTTCTAACCCCAGGCGCAGCTTGCGCCAGCGCAAGTCAGGTTGTGATGTATGAAGATTCCGTTCACCCGCCGGAAAATCACGGTTGAAACCAGGTCTCCTCGCAGCGTGCCCACCTCGCTGCAAGAGGTAGTTCAAATCGGCACCCCCCGGGCCATGGCCCTGTGGCTGGCCTCTACCTATAACGACGAACGTGACACCCAGCTCGGCCAGTTGAACCGGGAGCAATCCCTATCGCTGACCGATCTGCTCACCCCGGAAAGCGCCGAGGAACTGCTCGAGTCGGTGTCCCCGCACACCGCGTTTGCCTTCCTGAAGTTCCTGCCCGTACAGATGGCGGCTGGGCTGTTGGAATCCCTGGACTCCGACGAGGCCGCCCGGATTGTCGACCTGATGAACGAGGACGAACGCCAGCAGATTCTGCGGGCAATGGAGAACTCTCATTCGGCCCTGGTGCGGGGACTACTGGCCTGGCCTGAAGACTCGGCGGCTTCGAGAATGCGCCCCGACTTCCTGCACGTCGGCCCGGAAGCCACCATTCAGGATGCGGTCGATGCCGCCCGCGGCGACCCGGACGACCTGGCCGAAGGCGTCTTTGTCACCACCGATGGCAAGGCCGGGCAGATCGTCCACGGGTGGCTCTCCCCAAGCGCGCTGGTCCTGGGCCGGCGGGCCCACCCGGTGACCACCCAGATGACGCCGGTCTCCCGCCTCGAACAGTGGGCAATCAAGCCGCTCGACGACCAGGAAAAGGTCAGCTTCCGTGCCCGCGAACGCGACGCGGACGTGATTCCCGTGATGGATGGCAAGTACCTGCTGGGCGTAATCTCCAGCGACACCGTCGCCGACATCTTGCAGGAAGAGGCCACCGAGGACGCTGAACGTCAGGGTGGTTCGGCTCCGCTGGATCTGCCCTACCTGCAGGCCAGCCCAATCCTGCTCTGGTCCAAGCGCGTGGTCTGGCTGCTGGTGCTGTTTGCCGGAGCCATGTACACCGGCAACGTGATGCAGGCCTTCCAGGATGAACTTGAGGCCGTGGTGGCGCTGTCATTCTTCGTGCCGCTGCTGATCGGCACCGGCGGCAACGTGGCCACCCAGATCACCACCACGCTGATTCGGGCGATGGGGATGGGCGAGGTGCACCTGCGCGACCTGGGCCGGGTCATCTGGAAGGAGTCGCGAACCGGTTTACTGACGGCCATCACTATGGCCACGGCGGGGGCCATTCGCGCCTGGACCCTGGGGGTGGCGGGCGAGGTGGTGCTCACCGTGGTCCTGGCGCTGGCGGCCATCGTCCTCTGGTCGGCGCTGATCGCCTCCATCCTGCCGCTGCTGCTGCGTCGCCTGGGGGTGGACCCGGCGGTCGTGTCCGGTCCGATGATCTCTACGATCGTGGACGGGACCGGTCTGCTGATCTACTTCACGGTGGCGCAGACGGTCATTTCCGGGCTCTAGTCCGGCCCGCCCACTAGCGGGACCGAACCAGGTCGCGGCCGGTAAACACCACGACGGTCAGCCAGACCAGCAGGAGCAACACCGCGCCGACCGTGGAGGTGAGCCGAATGAAAGAGACATCGATGGTCAGGCCGGAACTGACCCAGGCTCCCAGGGGGAAGGTGAAGCTCCACCAGGTCAGGGCGTAGGGCAGGCGCCGGTGTGCGCGGGCGATGGTCAGGACGGAGACCAAGCCCCACCAGAGCCCAAACGCCCAGAAGCTAACCGCGCCCACCTGCCCAATCGGCCCGAGCCCGCCCAGCCCCAGGCGTTCCCCGGCCCGCGACAGCAGCACCAGGTTGGTGGCCAACAGCCCGGCCGGTCCCATCCCAATGATCAGGGTGGGGGCGAGCAGAGCGGGCGGGAACGGAGCGGTGGCGGAGCGGAAGAACAAACTGGCCAGCACAATCAGGTAGAGCAGGGACCCGATCCCGAAGAATGCCCAGCAGAGCCAGTACAGTGCGGGCGAGGTGAGGATGGGGGCCAGGGCGGTCGGCACGATGATCGTTACCACCGGTGGGATGAACCAGGCCCCGGTGATCTGCGGGGGCGCCGCCCCACCGCGGGAAAAAATGTCGCTGAGGAACCAGAGGCCGATCGCGAGGGCCAGCAGCGCCCCGACGGTAGCGAACAGGTAGGTCAAAAAGATGGCCGCGGACGAGCCGAACAGCAGTTGGCCGGCCCGGCCCAGGGCGGTGGCCAGGACCAGGAAGCCGCCGGGGAAGGTGGCGAACAGCGCGCCCTTGACCGGGTTGGACAGGTCGGCTGCCACCGCGCGGGGAAAGCGCAGGCACCGCCAAGTGGTCAAACCCAGTACGGGGAGGGCGACCAGCAGGGCCACCACCAGGAATATTTGCGCCCATAAATCGGCGCCCAAACCGGTAAACACCACGGAGATGACGGCGGTACCCATGACCGCAGCTCCCCAGCCAGGGGCCAGATTCTCGACGCTAGTCCTCACAGGGCCAGCTTAGAATCTTTCGTCGCAGCTCGGGGGTCAGTTGGGCGAGCAGTTCGTGGCCGTCCCGTCCCCGCCGGGTGGGCACTTCGCCCAGTGTCTCGGGCAGATCGGGGTCAATCGGGCGCAGTGTTCCGTGCACCGCCAAGTGTTCGTGCTCTCTCAGCGTGCGCAGGAAGATCGCCCGGATTGTTCCCGGGTAGGTTTGCGCCAGGTGCTGGTAGATCCGGGGGTCGCGTTCGCCGTCGTCACCGACCAGCGCCCAGTGCAGGTGGGGCAGGATCTCGGCCACTCGCTTGAACTGGGCCACCTTGTTGTCAAAGCCGCCGAGTGGGAAGCCTTGGCGGCTGATCCCCCACGGTCGAAGCTGGAGCGAGCCCGAGGGGAACCCGGCTCGGTGCAGGAACCGGCGCAGGGTGGGAGCCACGTTCCAGGCCCCGTTGGACAGGTAGATGACCGGGGCGCCCTGCGACAGCTCGTGCAGGAAGGGCGCCATTCCGGGCACGGCCCGGCGCTGTGAGGAATGCTCCAGCAGCACGTAGCGCAGTGCCTGCAACCGCTGCGGCACCATCGTCACCATAATGGTGTCGTCGACGTCGGTGATCACGCCGAACTGTTCGTCCGGACCGATGATCCGCACCGGTGCCAGCACCGGGCGACTGGCGCGCACAGGCGACCGGCCCGCGGCCAGGTCGTGGCGGTGTAGTACCTGGATCTGCGCGGTGTGCCAGCCGGGAGTGAGCCCGTGCCGTTCCAGGACGACGTCGACGTACCCGCCGCGATCCGCCTCGGCCACAGTGTGCGCCTCCCCCAGGCGAACCAGCACCGGCTGCCCGGAAACCTGGGCGTCAAAATACTGCCGCCAGCCCCGTTTTTCGCCGAGCCAGTTGCGCTGGTCGGAGCGGGTGCCCATCAGGACCCGACCCTGGACCCGGGCGCGCTCCTGACTACCGTATCCCCCGTAAGCGACCACGGTTGGGTGCCAGTTGGCCAGCTCAAGCAGCTGGGCGTTCCAGGTGGTTAACTGCTCAATGGTCCGCAGGGCCATTGAGGTTAGGGTCACTGGTCGACTTTCACATTCGGGGTGGGTTTAACGGCCATGATGCCAGTATCAATCGCTCGCGGCAACTCTTCGGTTTCGCGCCGCAAAGTGCGCAAACCGAGCGCCATCGCGAGCACCATCAGCCAGGCGGAACCAATCACGACGACGAAGCCGCCGTGGGCCCCCTGGACGTCCACCACCGGTCCGGCCACCCCGGCCCCGATCGAGACGCCGATGTTCATCGCGGTTGACATCCAGGCCAGCCCTTCGGTCAGACGCGACGAGGGCATGATTCGCTGAACCACGGTGGACACGTTGGTCATGGTGGGGGCCACCACCAGGCCGGTCAGCACCATGATGATCGCGAGCATGACCAGTGAGTTGGCAAAGACGAAGGTGGAGACGCCCAGTCCGAGGACAAACACGCCCACTCCGAACAGCTTCCACAGGGGCCAGCGCCAGGTGCGGGCGCCGTAAACCAGCGCGCCGATCAGGGAGCCGAAAGAGAAGACCGCCAGCAGGACGCCGGCCAGGCCGGGCTGCCCGTGTTCTTCGGTGAAGGCCACCACCGCCAGGTCGTTGGCGCCAAAGAGGGCACCGGCGCCGACGTAGGTCAGGGCCAGGACGATCATGGCGGGATTGAGCATGACCGATCGACCCCCGACGTGGGCGTCGTGCTTGATTACCGGCGGCTCGGTCTTGCGCTGACTCAGGAACCAGAGGCCACCGAAAACGACCAGGAGCACGGCCAGCCAGAGTCCGGCGGTGGGGTGGATCGAGGTAGCCATCAGGGTGGCCAAAACCGGTCCGATCACGAAGACCACCTCGTCAAAAGCGGCTTCGAGAGAATAGGCGGCCTGAATCTGGCCGGGCCGGTCGGTGACGAAGGCCCAGCGGGCTCGAACCAGGGCGCCCATTGAGCCGGAGGTGGCCCCGCCGATGGCGCTGGTGACCAGAAGAATCCACGGATCGGCCTGGTTCATGGCGGCCACGGTCAGGATCGACAGGGAGATGCCCGAAATAATTAGGGAGGGCACCATGATGCGAGCCTGCCCGTGGGCGTCGACCAGTCGGGAAAGCAGGGGTGCCCCAACCGCAAAAGAGATCACGCCGGCGGCGGAGACCGCTCCGGCCAGAGCGTAATTGCCGTAGAGCTGCTTCACCATCAGGATGATTGAGATGCCAACCAGTGCCATCGGGAAGCGCGCGAAAACACCGGCGATCGAAAACTTAAGGGCGCCAGGCAATGAGAGAATTTCGCGATACCGACCAAACATTACCCCAGCTTATCGGCAGGTTGACCTGGTTTTCGCCCCCCAAACCTGCCTGAATCGTCACATTTAAACATCCAGTTTGCCGCGAGATACTGCGAAACGTTTCGAAAACTGACCCGATTGGACGGTGGGGAGTAAGAGCGCGGTTGACCGGGGGTGAAAACTGTATTACTGTTCTAATACAGTCAGATGGAGGAGGAACTGTGGTGGACTTTGATGAAGCCCGGCCGTTGTGGACGCAGCTGGTGGATGAGTTCCACCGGCGCATCGGCGGCGGTCAGTGGAAACCTGGAAGCCGAATTCCGAGTGTGCGCGAACTGGCACTCGAGTTGGGGGTCAACCCCAACACCGTTCAAAAGGCGCTCGCTGAGCTCGACCGGGAGGGATTGACCCTGTCCGAGCGAACCGCGGGACGCTATGTAGCCGACGACCAAAATCTGATCCGATCCACCAGATCCCATCTGGCCGGACATGCGGCCACCGCCTACGTGGAAACCGCTCGAGCCGTGGGATTGAAGTTAGCTGAAGCGCTGAACCTGGTGGAGCAGCGATGGGAAAGCAAGGAGGGGGCATGAGCCTCATTGAAGTGCGGAACTTAACCAAGTTCTACGGACCGCGACCCGCAATTTACGACCTGTCCTTGAACTTGGAGGCCGGCCAGGTGGTCGGACTGATGGGAGACAACGGAGCGGGAAAGACCACCCTGTTGAAAATCTTGGCCGGACTGCTGGCCGACTGGCAGGGAAGTGTCACGATCGCTGGGAAGACACCGGGACCAGAAACGAAAGCCATGGTCTCCTACCTGCCGGACGTGTCGTTCCTCCGTCCGAACTTGACCCCTGAACTGGCCATTGCCCAGTACGCCCGGTTCTTCGCCGACTTCGACCAGGAGCGGGCCCACCAGATGATCGAGTATTTCGGCCTGGCTCCGACGCAACGGCTGAAGGAAATGTCCAAGGGGATGCAGGAAAAGGTGCAGATCTCCCTGACGATGGCTCGAAACGCCAACGTCTACCTTCTGGACGAGCCGATTTCCGGGGTGGACCCGGCCTCGCGCGAGATCATCATGCGGGGGATCATCACCCAGTTTGCGCCGCAGTCGCTCATGCTGCTTTCGACCCACCTGGTTCACGACGTCGAACCGATTGTCGACTCGGTGGTCTTCTTGCGAGCCGGGCAGGTCCTGTTGGCCGGCAACGCGGACGAGCTTCGCTCTCAGTATCAGATGGGCCTCGATGCCCTGTTCCGGAAGGTGTACCAAGCATGATCAGCAAAGTGTTTAAGCAGGACTACCTCGATTCGCGTCGCCTGCTGTCGGTGATTCTGGGCAGTCTCTTCCTGGTCGTCGTGGTGTCCTCCCTGATGGTGATGATCGGGAACCCGATTCTGATGATCTTGTTCATGGTCCTCGGGGTACTGGCTGCCACGCTGATTATTCCCGGAGCCCTGCTGGGCCTGGCCTACAACTACTGGCAGTCGATGTACGGACGCCGCGGATACTTCACGTTCACCCTGCCGATTCCCGGGCGCCAACTGGCGATCGGGAAGGTGCTCTACGGCTTTGCTGTCGCCGCGGTCTCCCTGGTGCTGACCGGGTTGAGCATCCTGATCCTGGTGGCCGGAATGGTGGTGGGTCAGCGGGCCACCTGGGCGGACGCGGGCAACGTTTGGCGCGAAATCCTGACCGAGATGCCCGCCCCCGTCTGGTGGTTCATTCTGATTTCAGTCGTCTTTGGCATGATCGTCACGATCATTGACGGAGCCGCGATCCTGTCCATTGGGGCGCAGAGCCGGTACAACTCCCTGGGAATTGGCGCCCCGATCATCGGCGGCATCATCTACTACGTGGTCCTGCAGGTGCTGACTTTGGCCGCGATGGCGCTGATCCCGATCTCCCTGGTGATCTACGGTCCCGATGCCGGGCAGATTGTCTTCACGACTATGCTGCACGATACGCTCCGGGCAATTGAGCACGGCGACTCCACCAGCCTGGTGGGACTCGGTTCGTACCTGGTCAATCTGGTGGTTACCGTCTGCTTGGCACTTTGGGGCATCAACGCGGTGGAGAAGCACACTTCCCTCCGGTAGCTCGATAGACTGGGTGGGAACGCTTCCAGAAAGAATCCCATGACCAGTATTGCCCGCGCCCGAAACGCCACCCTCCTGATGTTTGCCTGCAATGGCTTCATGTTCGCCTCCTGGATGGCCCGGCTCCCCGACGTCAAGTCGATTCTGGGGCTGACGCCGGGCCAACTGGGGGTGATGCTGCTGGGAACGTCGGCGGGAGCCCTGATTGGCCTGCCCCTCGCGGGGCGGATCACCGATGCGGTCGGGGCTCGCCGGGCCGGGCGGATCGGCATTGTCCTGGCCACGATCGGGCTGGTGGCGGCGGCCCTGGCGGTTCACGTTGAACTCTCTATGTTCCTGGTGATGCCGGGAATGTGTTTCCTGGGGTTTGGCAACGGGGTCTGGGACGTGGCCCAAAACCTCGAAGGAACCGAGGTCGAGCAGGCCCAAGGAAAATCCATCATGCCCTGGTTCCACGCCGGATTCAGCGGCGGGACGGTGCTGGGGGCACTGGTGGGGGCGGCGGTCGTGGCCCTGAAAGTGCCCGTCCTCTGGCACCTCCTAGTTGTCTGCCTAATTGCGGCTGGAGGTGCCTGGTGGGCCACCTCCGCCTTCCTGCCATCCCGGCCCCCGCTCGCCCAGAGCACCGAGCCCGGCACCGAGCCGGCCCGCTCAGCCTGGCTGGAACCACGCACCCTGATGATTGGGGTGATGGTGCTGGCAGCGGCCTTCACCGAGGGGACCGCCAACGACTGGATGGCGGTGGCCTTTGTTGATGGGCACGGGGTCCAGAAGGCAACCGGCGTCCTGGCGCTGGCAGTGTTCCTGACCGCGATGACGATCGGACGAATTGCCGGCACCGCGCTGCTGGATCGCTACGGGCGCCTGCCGGTGCTCTACCTGATGTTTGGGGCGGCCGTTGCCGGCTCGGTCCTAGTCATTTTTGGGAACACGACGGTGGCATTCATTGGCGCCGCGATCTGGGGGGTCGGAGCCAGCCTGGGCTTCCCGGTCGGCATGTCGGCGGCGGCAGACGACCCGGCGCGGGCCCCCATGCGAATCTCGGTGGTGGCTACTATTGGCTATATGGCCTTCCTGGCCGGCCCGCCGGTCCTCGGGTTCCTGGGTGATCATTTTGGGATCCTGCGAGGACTGCTCCTGGTGAGCCTGGTTTCGGTTCTGGCCATGCTGGCTGTTCCCTCAGCTCGACCCCTGCAGAAGGAAGCATGAACTATACACAGCACGGACACCAGGTCCGCGAACACCGTCTGACCGTCCCCCTCAACCACCGCGAACCCCACGGGGAGCAGATCGAACTGTTCGCCCGCGAGGTGACGCGCCCGGGCGGGGAAAAGCTCCCTCCGCTCCTCTTTCTGCAGGGCGGGCCGGGTGGGGCCGGCCCCCGGCCCGGGGACTTCGCCACCGGCTGGATCGGGGAGGCGCTGGCGGACTACCGGGTGGTGCTGCTGGACCAGCGCGGAACCGGACAGTCCTCGCAGGACGCGGTCCTGCCGGACTCAGACCGGGCCTTGGCCGACCACCTGAGCCTGTTCTTGCAGGATCAGATCATCGCCGACGCGGAGGCGCTGCGAGCCCACCTTGAGGTCGACCGGTGGGTGACGCTGGGTCAGTCCTACGGCGGGTTCCTCACTCTGGCCTACCTGTCCGCCCACCCCGAGGCAATTGAGCGCTCGTTCATCACCGGGGGCCTGCCCGGGCTGGGGTCAATCGACGAGATCTACCGGCTAACCTACCGGGCAACAGCTGCCCGGAACCGGGCATATTTCCGCCACTACCCCCAGGACGAGGCGACCTTGCGGGCCGTGGCTGGCCACCTCGAACAGGTGGAAGAATGCCTGCCCACCGGGGAGCGGCTCACCCCCACCCGACTGCGGATGCTGGGAATGTCGCTGGGAACCCAGACGGCCTACGACCTGCTGCACTACCTGCTGGAAGGCCCCTTCGTTTCGCGTGGGGGCGAGCGGCGGCTGACCCCGAGTTTCCTGGCGGGCGTTGGGGCTCAGGTGTCGCACGCCGGACGGCCGCTCTACGCGGCGCTGCAGGAAGCCATCTACGGTCCGACCTCTCCGGCTGGAACCAGGTGGGCAGCCGAGCGGCTGGCGGGTGAGTTCGCCGGGTTCAACCTGGAGGCCGACCCGCTGGACCAGAGCGAGCCCTGGTATCTCACCGGGGAGCACATGTTCCGCGCCTTCTTTGAGGAGGATCCGAGCCTGGTTCCGTACCTGGGCGCGGTCGACCTGCTGGCTGAAAAAACTGACTGGGCGCAAATTTACGACCAGTCGGTGCTGAGCCAGATTGACGTGCCGATCGCGGCGGCCGTCTACTACGACGACATGTTCGTTCCGCGTGAGCTTTCCCTGGAAACGGCGGCACTGCTCGGGGCGCGCACGCTGGTGACCAACGAGTTCCAGCACGACGGGCTGCGGGCCGGGGATGTCTTCGCGCGGCTCAAGACGCTCATGTTTGACCACTAGCTGACGGGTGAACACAAGTTTGGGGGCGCACCCGGTTGGATGCGCCCCCAATACTCTGTCTTGGTTAGGCCAGTGCGCCCATCGGATCCCAGGCGGGCAGAACCAGCGGCTCCTGGGTCAGTGCGGCCCGGAGCTGCTCCGGCAACTCGGCCTTCTTGACCACGACTTCGAAGACGTAGTCGCTGAACCACTGATCGTCCATCGTGAAGAAGCCCTGGTCGCCAATCTCGTCGCCCCAGGAGTTCTCGACGCGCCAGCGGCGCGGCTGACCGTCAACCTCGTCCACCCCGGTCAGGACCATGGCGTGAGTCATCAGGGATTCGCCCATCAGCACGCGCTGCTCCTTGGTGGTGGTGAGGTCAACCCCCAGCACGCCCTGGTAGTCGTACAGGTCGGCCACCAGCAGGCCGGCCTTCCGCTCGGACTGCTGGCCGACATCGCAGCCGAACCAAACCGGGTGGCCGTCGCGCAGAGACCGGGCAGCCAGCTCTTTCATCACGGAAATGTCGACATTCAGGTAGAGGACGCTGGGGCCACCGACGACGTTGCCGAGGTGGTCCACGGTCAGGGGAGCGTTCTTCGGGTGGGCGGTCCGGGGATCATCCACCAGGCAGACGTATTCGGTCAGGTCCAGCGAGACGTACTTGGCTTTGAACTCCAGCGGGGTCAGTTCGCCGTCCCGGTGGAACTGTCCGTCCTGGTCGCGCCACTGCCAGTCGAACGCGCGCGGAGGCACGCCCAGGTTGATCACCAGGATCTGGTAAACCTCTTCCATCGTCTTGGCCTTCAGCTCACGCCGCGCCTCAACCGTGGGCAGCTCCCGCAGTTCCAGGGCCACCCGGCGCAGCAGCAGCCGCAGTTGCGAGTTCATCCGGCCCGTGTTGGAGCTGGCCTCGGTTTCCGGCATGGCTTCCTGCGGAACAACGCCGTACTTTTCAAACACGCCGACCAGCATGTCCCACTGGCCCCCGTCGTTGAGGACATCGGCGAGGAGGAACTGAGTTAGGCGGGAATCGAGCGGTTCCCCCGCCTCGGCCAGGGAAATCTGGTCCTCCAGGAAATAGTTGGACCGCTCGAACTTCTCCCAAAAGACCGCGTAGTTCTGGGACAGCTGGAAGTCCTTCAGGCCCATCTTCTCCATCGCGTCGACGCGCATGAGGTTGAGCGCGGCAAACAGCCAGCAGCGACCGGACTTCTTCTGGTTGGTCACCTTCCACTTGTCGAGCTTGGTCGACATCGAAGTTGGGGTGGTGGCCTTGGCCCGGTCCAGGCTGACCGCGTCAAGCCCGCTGAGGGTGACCGCGTTCCGCGACAGGCGAACGGCCGAGTTGGAATCGACAACCGAGCGGCATCGCTCGATCAGTTCGGGGGTGAGGGCGGGTGAAATGTCGGTAGACAAAACAGCTCCAAATCTATTGAAAATGAGTACTTCCACCAGCCAGCTTACTCCTCGCCCGACACGCCCAAAAAGGGCCGCGGACCGGGAGGGTGAGGGGTGCCTCAGCGCACCTGTCGCCGAAACCAGTATCCTGTCCAGTAGGACTTAAGCAGGAGGAGGAGCCAAGGATGACGCAGTCTAACCACGAAGTGTTCGAAGCGATCAACTGGAACAAGATTGAGGACGAGAAAGACCTGGAGGTCTGGGATCGTCTGACCGGAAATTTCTGGCTGCCTGAGAAGGTGCCGTTGTCCAACGACATTCAGTCCTGGGCCACGCTGAACGCGGCGGAAAAGCTGATGACCAACCGGGTGTTTACCGGGCTGACGCTGCTGGACACGCTCCAGGGTACCGTCGGCGCGGTCTCACTGATCCAGGACGCCGTCACGCCGCACGAGGAGGCGGTGTACACGAACATTTCCTTCATGGAGTCGGTTCACGCCAAGTCGTACTCGTCGATCTTCTCAACCCTGCTCAGCACCGAGGAGATCAACGACTCCTTCCGCTGGGGGGAAGAGAACCCGCAGCTGCAGAAGAAGGCTGAAGTAATCAACGCGCTCTACGAGGGTGACGACCCGCAGAAGCGCAAGATCGGTTCGGTCATGCTGGAGTCGTTCCTCTTCTACTCCGGCTTCTACGCGCCCATGTACTGGTCTGCGCACGCCAAGCTGACCAACACCGCCGACCTGATTCGCCTGATCATTCGGGATGAGGCAGTCCACGGCTACTACATCGGTTACAAGTACCAGGTGGCGAACCGGAATGCTTCGCAGGAACGCCTTGATGAGCTGAAGGACTTCACCTATCAGCTGCTCTACGACCTGTACGACAACGAAGAGCAGTTCACCGCGGATCTGTACGACCCGCTGGGCCTGACAGAGGACGTGAAGAAGTTCCTGCGGTACAACGCAAACAAGGCCCTGATGAACCTGGGGTACGAGGCGCTGTTCCCGGCGGACGAGACCAACGTGAACCCGGCCATCCTGGCGGCGCTGTCGCCCAACGCGGATGAGAACCACGACTTCTTCTCCGGGTCAGGATCCTCATATGTGATTGGCGAGATCGTCGACACTGAGGACGAAGACTGGGATTTCTAACGCCCACCCCCAAAGCTGTTCCCAAGTAGTCTGCGCAAGCCCCTGGTCCGTGAGTTCTCGCGGGTCGGGGGCTTGTTTGGTGTTTTCACTGCCACGCCTGAGGAGGAGAGGCGAGACCGAGAACAGTTACGCGAAATGGAGCGAAAGTTGCTTGCTCGCTCTGCCCTAGATATTGCATGCCAACGTGTTCGATCATGCTGACAGAGTGGCGGCTGTGCTGCGGCATTGGGTTGCTGAAGTGACTGCGGGACTGGCAGCGTTGGCATGTTTGGCCCTTTGGGCGTGTCGCACGATCAGTGACAGCTGCCATCTGATCGAATCCTATGGTGGCGCTTGCTGGAGGTCAGCCCGAATAGCACCGCGACGGGAGGATTGCCCCGTGTTGCGCGCAGGAACCATGCGCGTTGGGGTAGTGAAAGCGATGGAGCATCTGCAAGCTGAAACTTATTGTTCGGCCTCAACCAACAAGGTAAAGTTCGTTGAGGACGCGCGCAAGTGCTCCACTTCCGAGGCCCGTGTTACGACACGGGTCTTCGTGTTTCTGGGAAGGCTCAGTTTGCACATCGGCTATTTCGACGAGTTTGGCCACAATGGCCTATACGTGTCGCGGGCCGACCGGGCGTACAAGACCCACCCTGTGTTCGGGCTCGGTGGCTTTATCATCCCAGCAGACAACGTCCGCCAGTTCTCTGGTGCCTTTCGGCAGATAAAGGAATCTGGCCTAAAAGCAGAGATTGAAGCCAAGGTCTCGTCTCGGGGGCTGGAAGTTGCACACTGGGAAAAGAAGGGCGCTTCGCTCCTGACGACGCAAAACGTTAACCGCTACTCTTAGGTCCGCCGTATTGTTGGACGAGTGCTGAAAAAGCTCGACGACCTCGGTGCCAAGGTCGTGTTCTATGGGCAACAGAAGCCACGCGGTGGCCCGGATACCATTCACGAGACGAACGCCGCACGTTACAACCATGCGATGAGGCAACTGATCCAGCGGATTCACTGGGATTTGCCTGACTCAGAGAAGTTCATGATGATTCTCGATAAACAGGGTGATCGCGAGCGGCTTGAGGTATTTGCGGGTGCAGCTTCGTTCATGTTCTCTCATGAGAATGCCACGCGATTGCTTGAGCCTCCGATGGAAGTCGAGAGTCACCTGTACCAGACGGTCCAGGGCGCAGATTGGATTTGTGGTCTGCTTGGACGGATCGCAGCATACAAGTTTGATCCAGACTTCGATGACTTCAGTTGGGCGCCGCAATACTTCGGTAAACGTCTTGCGCAAGTTACAAGTCCCAACAGCAAAATACGGGCACTTGATGGGGGTAAAGATCTCTACCCGAAGTACCTGGGGAATCTTGGAACTTGCTTCGACCCAACTGCTGTTCCCGCTTCGAGGGCTTCACTAAATGACCTACGGCATCGGTTTAGTTCTCGATAGAGCCGTGTCCTCGAGGGGTGCAATGAAGCTACGTAGTGGCAGTGGCGCCGACGCCAACCGGAACCCAACACGCAGCGGTCGTGAGGAGACTGAGTCTAGCTAGATCTCGTGGGTCATGGGCTTCCAAGGCTCGCTCCCTCAGCCGATTAGCTGGCCCGAATGCCTGATCAAACGATGGCTTCTTACCTGCACTGTGCCTAGGGGGGGACCGAGATGGCGAATTTGCCCAGGTATTAGTGCAGTGCGGTCCAACTGCAGGCTGACGGCGGTTGCCATTATTGCTTTCAGGAGAGCAATTCGGGAGGTGGGCGTGATCCACAACTTGCGCCAATGGCTGTGGGATTGGGGTCGCAGCAACCGGTCCGGAGCCCACTCCCGCGCCTAAGAGTTCAGCTGCCAGTTCTGGTAACAGGTGGAACCGGCAGCCTGGGCCCCAAGGATGGCCGCACCCCACTGACCGGCTCGAGCGTCCAGGGTCGACAGCGCTAGTTCTGGCGGCTGGCGCCACTTCAACAGTCCGGTCAATTGCTCTTGCACGGGGACGAGTAGGCGGTCCCCCGCTCGGGACAGTCCGCCGGCGAAGATGATTCGCTGGGGGTCCACGATCAGAGTCAGATGGGTGCAGGCTAGAGCCAAAGCGTAGGTGGCCTGGTCCCAAACTTCGCGGGCAATCAGGTCGGTGTCGAGCAGTTCCTCAATCTGGTCGGCGGTTGCCTCGCGGCCCGAACGCCGCCGGTACTGCCGCCGGATTCCTTCCGCGGAGGCATAAACTTCCAGGCAGCCGTTTTGGCCGCAGGAACACGGATCCCCGCCCGGGAAGATCGGAGTATGCCCCAACTCGCCCGAGCCGAACGTGTGGCCGGGCCAAGCCTTCCCCTCCAAAGTGATGGACGCGGAGATGCCGGTTCCGATTGGGATGACCACGAAGGAGTCGGCTCCCCGGGCGGCACCCAAAATCCCTTCGGCCAAGCCCGCGGCGCGCCCGTCGTGGTCCAGGCGAACCGGAACTCCCGTGCTCTCTTCCAGGTGGGCCTTCCAGTCGAGGTTCCGCAGGCCCAGGTTGGCCGAGTAGACCAACTGTCCGCGAGACGTGTCCACCAGCCCCGGGGCGAGCAGCCCAATCCCGACAATTTCCGGGTCCAGCTGGCACTGTTTCAGCCCAATCTTTTTGATCTGGTCCTCGACTCGATCCGAGGTTGCCTCCCGGTAGGTTCCCAGCACCTTCCCGTCGGCAGAGACGGAGATTGTTTTGATAGTGGTGCCACCAACGTCGATTCCAAGGAAATGTGCGGTCACGGGGTCACTACCTGAACTGTCAGTTCGGTGTCTGCTCCGAATTGGTCGAGGGGGAACATGGGCCGGTCGATCTGCCGATAGTCGAGCCGGTGAAGATCCTGGTCAACGCCGCCGGGGGTGAGAGCCATCATCCAATCAGCCTGGGCTTCGTACAGGTCAGGTTCCAGGTAGCCGATCTTGACGACAACCACGTCGGCTGTTCGCGGGTCCAGGCCCAAGGCAAGGTACTGGTCCAGCTCGGCGTACTGGTTCCGATGCTCGGTTACGACCAGGGACAACCCGCCGGAGCGCAGCACGACGGTGGTGCCTCCCCGGGGATCTTGAATCACCGAGGTGACCTCGCCGGTGACCAGGCACGGACCCGGGGGGCGGGTGTCGACTTTCCCACCGATCTCCAGCTCGACCTGGCTCCCAACCCCTGCCTGAGCAGCAGCCAAGGCGGCCGCCGGGTCCAGGATCGAAGCGCAGATGACATTGAGGGCACCGGTCTGGACCGGCTCCCAGTCAAGGAGGGCGCGCAGGGCGACGGTCACGTCGTCAGCCCCACCGGCCCCAGGGTTATCCCCTGAATCGGAGATAAAGAAAGGTCGCGGTGCCGTTAGGGCGTGGGCCAGACACTCCTCCATGGTGCCGGTGGGGGCCACGAACTCGAACCGGTCGCGAGCCGCCCAGAACTCGCTGCCCAACACTGCAGCCTGCTGGGCAACGTCGTCGGGATCGTCACCCGTGACCACGACCGCGCCCTTACACCGAGGCTGATCCGCCCAGGCAAACCCAATCCAGATGGCCGCATCCAGAATGCCCACCCTCGACTCGACTGCGGGAATGAGGCCGTACAGACTCTTGGCCGGCTCCACCCGGGTGGAAGT